>JAEEGL015882401.1_pt1 | contig 66821 bp, 54 predicted proteins | sample 9134231 | NCBI WGS metagenome assembly JAEEGL01 (sample SAMN16246548, study PRJNA631951) | gut metagenome | biome: gut microbiome; feature: rumen; material: fiber-attached | host: Bos | place: Iran: Karaj | collected 2018-10
CTACTCTACGTCAATCATTTCGACAACATAGACGATTTCAAAAGTCAACTCGCTGACTACATAGATTATTACAACAACAAACGCATCAAGCTGAAACTAAAAATGAGTCCGGTGCAATACCGAACTCATTTCTGTAGACAATTTAACTGATTTTTTAATCCGTCCAACTTTTTGGGGTCACTTCAACTTAGGGGAGCTTTTTCTTTTGTTATTTTTTCTTCTTCTTCGTTTTCTTCTCCTGCATCTCTCTTATTATCGCCACAGCCGAAGCCAAATCTATTGTCAGCGGGTCGATGCCTGTCTTGGGCAGACGGTAGTTGTCGTTCTTGTATGTCATGTAAGGACCATATTTGCCTATGTTGCTTATCACCTTCTCGCCCTCATACTCGCCAATCTCGTGCGGGTAGAGGTCCTTCAGGCGCTCCTTCTCCTCGTTCTGCTTGATCTTCGCCTTGATGATTTCCACGGCGCGCTCATAGGTGATGCTGTATGGGTCGTCGTTTTTCGACAGCGAGTAGAATTTGCCGTTGTGACGCACATAAGGTCCAAAGCGACCAATGCTCACCACCACGTTGCTGCCCTCATAGTCGCCAATGTCGCGCGGCAGGTTGAAGAGCTCCAGCGCCTCCTCCAGCGTAATGCTGTCAATGCTCTGGCCTTTCTTCATCGACGCAAAGCGCGGCTTCTCGTCCGAGTTGGTCTCACCAATCTGAATAAGAGTGCCGTAGCGGCCAATCTTGGCGTATACGTTCTTGCCCGAGGCGGGGTCTTTGCCCAGCAGACGCTCGCCGCTGGTGCGTTTCGAGTGGCTCTGTGTCTGCAGCACATTGCGGTGGAAAGGCTGGTAAAACTGACCAATCACCTCTCTCCAAGCCTGAGTGCCGTTGGCAATGTCGTCAAAGTCCTTCTCCACCTTGGCCGTGAAGTTGTAATCCATAATATCCGTAAAATGCTCCATCAGGAACTGGTTCACGATGGTTCCGATGTCGGTGGGGAACAACTTGCCCTTTTCGGCGCCCAGGTGCTCAATCTTCTGCTGGCGTTCAATCTCCTTGCCCGGCTCTAGGGTCAGCGTGGTGACGTTGTAATCCTGTGGCGCGCGGTCTTCCTTGATGACATATTCGCGCTTCAGTATCGTCGATATTGTAGGCGCGTAGGTCGACGGACGTCCAATGCCGAGGTCCTCGAGCTTCTTCACCAAGCTTGCCTCTGTGTAGCGCGGCGGATGCTGGGTGTAGTGCTGACTTGCCTCAGCCTTGGCCAGACGCAGATTGTCGCCGTTCTTCACCGAGGGCAGTATGTTGGCGGGCTTCTCCGGCTCCTCGTCGTCGGTCGACTCCAGGTACACCTTCAAAAATCCGTCAAACAGCACCTGCTCGCCGCAGCAAGCAAAGCGGTGTTCGTTTTTGCCCTTCTTGCCGTCGATGTCGATGTCGATGGTGGTCTTCTCCAATTCAGCGTCGGCCATCTGCGACGCTATGGCGCGTTTCCATATCAGCTCGTACAGACGTCTCATGGCTGGCTCGGCGGCGATGTCGGTCGCCTGCAGGTCGGTGGGACGTATTGCCTCGTGGGCCTCCTGGGCGCCTTTTATCTTGGTGTGGTAGCGGCGGGTTTTGACATATTTAGCGCCGTAGGTCGACTCGATCTGCTTCTTGGCCATATCCAGAGCCACCTCGCTCAGGTTTGTCGAGTCGGTACGCATGTAGGTGATAAATCCCGACTCATACAGCTGCTGAGCTATCTGCATGGTGCGTGCCACCGAGTATCCCAGCTTGCGGCTGGCTTCCTGCTGCAGCGTCGACGTTGTGAACGGCGGTGCCGGGCTTCGGCGTGCCGGCTTGGTTTCCACGTTGTCCACAGCAAAACGGCTGTCGCTTATCGACTTCAGGAACTCCATAGCCTCCTGCTCGCTGTCAAAGCGGCTGTTCAGGTCGGCGACAAGCACACCCCCCTTGTCGGTCAAAAAATGAGCTGTGACCTTGAAATAGCTCTGCTCCTGGAAGTCTTTAATCTCCTTCTCGCGCTCCACGATGAGGCGTACGGCGACGCTCTGCACACGGCCGGCGCTCAGGGCGGGCTTTATCTTTGCCCACAGTATGGGGCTTATCTCGTAACCCACCAGGCGGTCAAGCACGCGGCGTGCCTGCTGCGCGTCGACCAAACTCATGTCTATGTCGCGCGGATTCTCTATGGCGTGGAGTATGGCGTTTTTCGTAATCTCGTTAAAGACAATACGTTTCGTCTTCTCGGGTTTCAGGTTCAGGGTTTCGCGAAGGTGCCATGCTATGGCCTCTCCCTCGCGGTCCTCATCGCTTGCCAGCCACACCATGTCGGCGTTCTTCGATGCTTTCTTCAGCTCTGCTACAAGTTTGTTTTTCTCTTCCGATATTTGGTATTCAGGTTCGTAGTTGTTTTCAACGGCTATGCTGAGCTCCTTTTTGGCCAAATCGCGAATGTGGCCGTAGCTCGACATCACGGTGAAGTCCTTTCCCAAGAACTTCTCAATGGTCTTAGCCTTGGCGGGAGACTCAACGATGACAAGATTCTTCATATATAAATGTATTCTATTTATTTTATATTCAACAATAATAAGTCGAATTACGCTTCGACAACGAAAATGCAAAAGTAATAACTTTTTTTTATAAACAAAAAAAAATGTAATTTTGCATTCCCGCCAACAAGGGTGGGGGAGCACCTATCGTTCAACAACAAAGAGAGTTAAAAAATTATTGCCTTGCGACAACCGCGCGTTATACTATCTGTCACCAACGACCTCGTCACCGACCAGCGAGTGCATCGCTCCTGCACGGCCCTCAGCGAGGCGGGCTTCCGCGTCACCCTCGTCGGCCGCCGTCTGCCGGGCAGCGCACCCCTCCAGCGGCCCTACCGCACTCGCCGCCTCACGCTCCTCTTTCGCAAGAAGGCGCTCTTCTACGCCGAATACAACCTGCGCCTCTTCCTCCACCTCCTCTTCGCCCCGGCCGACCTTTTCTATGCCAACGACACCGACACCCTTCTGGCCAACTACCTCGCCGCGCGCCTACGCCGCAAACCGCTCTTTTTCGACGCCCACGAGATGTTCCCCGAGGTGCCAGAGCTCGTCGGCCGCGACCGCGTGCGTCGTGTGTGGACAAAAATCGAGGACTTCATCTTCCCGCGCCTGGCGCGCCGCCCCGACATGGCCGCCGTCACCGTGTGCCAATCCATATCCGACATCTACCGCCAGCGCTACGGCCTCGCCATGGCCGTTGTCCGCAACGTGCCTCTGCCGTCGCCCTCTTCGCCTGCACCCGTCGACGACCTCCTCGCCGCCGTGCCCGCGGGCAAACGCATACTCCTCTACCAAGGCGCCGTCAACATCGGCCGCGGCATCGAGTGGATGATGGCGGCAATGCCCCACCTCGCCGAGTGCCATTTCCTCGTCGCCGGCGATGGCGACATCTTCTCTTCTCTCCAGCGCCAAGCCGCCGCCATGCCCAACGTCACCTTCCTCGGCCGCCTCGAGCCACAACGCCTCAAGGCGCTCACCCTCCACGCCGACCTCGGCATCTCGCTGCTCGAAAACCGCGGCCTCAACTACTACTACTCGCTCCCCAACCGCCTCGCCGACTTTGTCCAGGCGCATGTCCCCGTCCTCGCCACCGACTTCCCCGAAATACACCGTCTCGTGGCCACCTACGACATAGGCACCCTCGTGCCACCGGCGCCCTACGACGCCGACACACAAACCTCGACGCCTCCCGACCCCGTCCAGCTCGCCGCCACCGTGCGCGCCACCCTCGCCCATTGGGACGCCCTCCCCACTCAGCGCCGCAGCGACCTCTTCGCCCGCGCCGCCGCCGACCTCACGTGGAACAACGACAAACAAACCCTCCTTTCCACAATCAACACAATAATATAATTCAAACGTCGTTAATCTGTCTATAATTCAAAATTAACAATATGAATCAACCCCGTTAAGGTTAGCGTTAACGTTAACGTTAAGGTTAAAGCCAAAGACAATCATGCTCTACAATCTTTTCGCACTCATCTACATCATCGGTCCTTTCATCGGACTTTGTTTTGTGTTCAAAAAGGTCGGCATCGCCCCCTGGAAAGCCCTCATCCCCATCTACAACATCGTCCTGTGGATCAAAATATGTGGCAAAGACTGGAAATGGTACATCTATTTCCTCATTCCCGCCATCAACATATTCACCTTCCTCATGCTTGTCGTCGAGACAGCCAAGTGCTTCGGCCGCCACGGCTTCTGGGAGCAAACCCTGGCTGTCATCGCCCCCTTCGCCTACATCCCCTATCTGGGCCTCAGCAAGCTCGAGTATCTCGACCCCGCCACACATTCCTCGCCCAAATACAGCCAAGCTCGCGAGTGGCTCGACGCCATCGTCTTCGCCCTCGTCGCCGCCATCATCATCCGCGGCAACTGCTTCGAGTTCTACAAGATACCATCCTCGTCTATGGAAAAATCGCTCCTCGTGGGCGACTACCTCATGGTCAGCAAACTCGCCTATGGCCCTCGCGCCGTCATGACGCCCCTCTCCATGCCCCTTGTCCACAACGTCATGCCTCTCTCCAAGGGTGAGGTCGAGAGCTACCTGCCTTGGATCAAGCTGCCCTACCACCGTTTTCCGGGCATCAGCCACGTGCGCCGCTTCGACGCCACGGTGTTCAACTACCCCGACGGCGACACCGTCTGCACGGCTTTCCAGAGCAACGCCTCCTACCACGACCTCGTGCGCGAGTACGGCCGCGAAACCGTCTATAGCAATCCCCAGCACTTCGGCAAGGTCGTCGTGCGACCCCTCGACAAGCGCGAGAACTTCATCAAACGCTGCATAGGCCTCCCCGGCGAAACGCTCCAAATCAAACACCAGCAGGTCTTCATCGACGGACAACCCATCGAGAACCCCGCCGACCTCGAGTTCACCTATGCCGTCCGCATGAAGGAGAGCATGGCCGACTTCGCCAACAGCCTTGTCCGCATGGGCACCGCCTTACAGGATGTCGAGTTGGCAAAGATGCAGAAAGACGCCGCCTTCTTCCACTCCATGGGCATCACCAACGAGGATTGCAACATGATGGCCATCTATCCCTACGTCTTCATGACCGACGCCCAGATCGACGCCATCCAGAGCGCCAACACCATCGTCGCCCTCGAACCCATGGAGTACACCCACGCCGACAGCACACGCCTTGTGCGCGTCAAGATAACCACCAACTACGACGGCTCGTTCATCATCGACTCGTTGCGTAGCACCTTCCACGCCGCCGGCATCCCCGACCAAGAGTTCGAGCTCATGTTCCAAACCTACACCCTGCCGCTCACCAGCGAAACCAAAGCCCAGCTCGAGCGTAGCGGCATGGTCGCCGAGGTCATGCCCCTCGTGGCGCTCCAAGGCTACTCCGGTCAGCAGCTCTTCCCCCACGCCCAAGGCTACCAGTGGTCGGTCGACAACTTCGGCCCTGTCACCATCCCCGCCAAGGGCCTCACCATACAGCTCACCGCCGACAACCTGCCCCTCTACCGCCGTGCCATCGAGTTCTTTGAGGGCAACAGCCTTGAGCTCCGCGACGGCGCCATCTACATCAACGGCCAGGAAGCCAGCTCCTACACCTTCAAGATGGATTACTACTGGATGATGGGCGACAACCGCCACAACAGCGCCGACAGCCGCTACTGGGGATTCGTGCCCGAGGATCACATCGTCGGCCGCGCCTCGATGGTCGTCTTCTCGCGCGACCAAGATCAGCGCAAGACCCGCTGGAACCGCATCTTCAAACGCAAGTTGTAAGAAGGAAGAAGTTAGATGTTAGATGTAAGATGTAAGAAGTTAGATGTAAGATTGACTCGCTAAATTTAATTTATTTATAAGGCGCTCGCAGCCTTCGGCACAAGGTTAAGGTTAACGTTAGCGTTATCGTTAAGGTTATCGTTAACGTTTTTAAATAATAGCCATATGACAGATTCTAATGACAGATTTTTAACCAAAGCGGCCCGAAAACACCGCTGGATACGACCGATGTTTCTCATCTTAACCGCTGCCACCGCGGTACTCGCATTTTGTGGCTTATTCCACATACATGCTTTGTGGTTTTTCCATTTCCAGTTTCCCGTAATGGTTTTGTTGACGTTCATACTTTCCCTTGTGGCAAATAAGACGCACTATAATCCCACAGGCGAAACCAATGTTTTAAACAGTTTGTTTGCCAAGGAGCTCAAATGTTCAAAATGCGGTTATAATGGTGTCGATAGTTCAGATAGCGACATTGTTACTGTAGATTATAAGCGGGTGGTTGATAAGTCAGATTACAAAGACCATTATATTAAAACCGAGGGCAATACAAGATACTACAGAGTAGCTCCGAATAAAGTAAAAGAAGAAAACGTTCCCTTTGGAGCGACAATAAACAAGCCTGATTTCACCACGAAGTGTTTGCGATGTGGACACGTTGACCATTGGCATATATCCAAAGGGACGAAAAATGGATATAAAACGGAATATGTTTTTTTGAAGCGCAATGGTGAACAATATGACGAAATAATGATGTGGACGGAGGATTTTGTTCATCACATGAACACACAGCAAGACGGTCATCATATGCACATCGAACAGTAGCCGCAGTCGCTTGCCGTAGGCGAGCAATTTCTGTTTATTTCTGTTTTTTCTGTTTTTTCTGTCCTTTTCTGTAATGAAAAAAAGTGCGAGCGTCCGCGAGCCAAGTTTCCGTAATGAAAGAGAGCGACGATAATAGTTAAGGTTAAGGTTAGCGTTAACGTTGCCGCAGGCGCTTGCCGCAGGCAAAAGTTTCTGTTTTTTTCTGTTTTTTCTGTTTTTTTCTGTAATGAAAAGATAGTCGAGCGTCCGCGAGCCAAAGTAATCCGTAATGAATAAGATCGTCAAGAACAGTTAGCGTTAAGGTTAACGTTAACGTTGTCGCAGGTTTGTTCTATCGATAAAAAAAATTCACTTTTTTGTGAATACTTTCTAAAAAGTGAGTATCTTTGCATCACGAATAGCAATTAATAAAATGGAGATATTATTTGATAAAGAATATCTTAGGCAGTTATACGAGCAAGGGAATAGCAAAGACAAGAAGCATAGATACCAGCCACATGTGGTTAAGAAATATGTTAAGGTCGTTGATTTGATGATAGCATCTCCCGACACACAGTCGCTTGCCAAGTATAATTCGCTTCGCTATGAGAAACTTGTTGGAAACAAGAATGGATTGTCATCCGTAAGGGTAAACGACCAATACAGAATAGAGTTTGAAGAGCAGGTAAAAGATGGCGAAACCATAGCCACAATATGTAATATCACAGAATTAAGCAACCATTATCAGAGATGAGCAACAAGATAGAACCATACACACCAACCCATCCGGGTGAGGTTATCAAAGACGAGATAGAATATCGAGGAGTGTCGCAGAAAGCGCTAGCGTCACAGTTAGGTATATCCTACAGCCAGCTCAACGAAGTACTTAATGGCAAGCGAGCCTTGAACACCCAAATGGCCATGCTGATAGCGGCAGCATTGGATATCGACGCCGAGCCGTTACTGACCATGCAGATGCGCTACGACATGATAAAAGCGAGTCGCGACAGCGCTTTCGTGCGTCGTTTGTCATCCATAAGCCGAGTCGCGGCGGTATTATAAATAGCGGCGAGTGGAAGCGAGCATCAAGATTGCTCGCTAAATTTAATTTATTTATAAGGTGCTCGCAGCCTTTGGCACAAGTTTCAAGATTCAAGGTTCAAGGTTCAAGGTTAACGTTAACGTTGCCGCAGGCGCCTGCCGCAGGCAAAAGTTTCTGTTTTTTTCTGTTTTTTCTGTCCTTTTCTGTAATGAAAAAACAAGCGAGCGACCGCGAGCCAAAGTAAATCCGTAAAGAATAAGATCGTCAAGAACAGTTAGCGTTAAGGTTAGCGTTAACGTTATCGTTAAGGTTAACGTTAACGTTGCCGAAGGCCTAAAGTTAAAGGTAAAATAAACGTTGCCTTCGGCGTTCAAATATTTATAAATCAGAAATCAGAAAAAAATCTTTTTTGTAAATATTTATTCTTCAATATCTTAAAAGAAAACAAAAATTTTTTTTCAAAAAAAGTACTCTAATTCAATTTCTTTATGTACTTTTGCAATTCCTTATCGAAGGAAAATGGAATAAAACAATCAATAATAATTTTTAAATTTTTTAAAACGTTAGTAAAATGACAAAAGCAGAAATCGTAGCTTCTATTTCCGAGAAGACTGGTATCGAAAAAGTGGCTGTTTTGGCCGTTGTTGAAGAATTCATGATCACCGTTAAGGATGCCATGATTGGTGGTGAAAACGTTTATCTGAGAGGTTTCGGCAGCTTCATTATCAAGCGTCGCGCTGAAAAGACTGGCCGCAACATCAGCAAGAACACCTCTGTTATTGTTCCCGCTCACAACATTCCCGCTTTCAAACCTTCCAAGACTTTCTTGAACGAGGTTAAAGAGAACGTTAAGTAAGTCCCTTTCACACAAGGATAAGAAAAAGAGGTTGCCATCTCCCGATGCCAACCTCTTTTTTTTGTGCCCGTCTGTCAACGTCAAGGTTAACGTTAAGGTTAAGGTTATCGTCAACGTTAACGTTAACGTTATCGTTGCCCTTACACCGTGTATGATCCGATATACTGGGTGGCAGACACCGAGTAGGTCTTCGACTCGTTGCGGGTCGACTCGTTGCGGACGTAGAGCCCACTCCTTGATAGCCGCGCGTTTCTCGGCACGCTTCTTTTTCGAACCGACGACGCACGACCGGATGGTTTTCAGCAAAACCTCGTCCGAAGCCTTTTTGCCCAACTCGGCCGTCAGCTTGTTCATCTCGTTCAGCTTCATCTCGAGCTCAACCCTCCGCTGACGCTCCTCGGCCAGCTGACGTTGCAGCGAGGCGTTCTCCTCGCTCATCTTCTCGTTGTCGTCCATCAGCTGCGTCGCCATATCAACCAGCTGCATACGTTCATTAAGTTCTTTCGCCCTGTCTTCCAGGCGTTCCTGCTCCTTACTGAGCTCATGTTGCAAGTTCCGTGCCATTTCACGGTACAATTCAGTGTCTTTCATCACTTGTCAGTTTTTAGATAGTAAAAAAATCACACAAGGAGCTGAAACTCCTTGCGTATGCAATATATTTAATTGAGGAAATTCAGGCCACAAAGTTACGCAATTCCCCCGCTATCCCAAAATAAAGATACTAACAAACCCCTGTTGGAAAAAACTTATACTCCGCCACAGCGCCTTCCAACGCCGCTATTGCGCTAATCGCCAACCATTTTCCCAACAGCTCCAAAACCCTAACTTCACCTCGCCCAATCGCAATTCCCCGTGTCAGAAAAAAATCATCTTTTTGCGGTTTTATTTCAATAAAAATGTGTATCTTTGCAATCGCTTTCTAGTGTATTATAATTTAAGTATATCATGGCGAATCCTGTTCCAAGTCTTGAAGACAAACAGCTGTCGGAAGAAGATATCAAACTCCGCTATATCACTCCAGCTATTCAACTTAGTGGTTGGTCGGTGACGGATATCACTATGGAAACAAAGGTCAAACTGACCGATGGCAAGGTTAATATTCGAGGAAACTTTGTCGTGCGCGAAAAGGCCAAGTACGCCGACTATATGCTTTTTTTCAACCGTGCAACCCCTATCGCCATTGTCGAGGCCAAAGATGCCAACCATTCTGTAAGTCATGGAATGCAGCAGGCAAAAGAATATGCCGCTATGATGGATATTCCCTTTGCATTCAGCTCCAATGGATTCGGCTTTCAGGAATATGACTTTCTCACCGGCAAGGAACGTTCCTTTGCCATGGATCAGTTCCCCTCTAAACAGGAATTGTATGCACGCTTCCTGTCGGAGATCAACGATGGCAACGGCTTTAACGATGAAGAGCTGAAAGTCATCAACCAACCCTTTTGCACCGGCCAGGACACCTATCCTCCTCGTTATTATCAGCGCAATGCCGTCAACCGCACCGTCGATGCTGTCGCTCGTGGCGAAAAACGTTTGCTGCTGGTTATGGCCACAGGTACAGGAAAGACCTATACAGCCTTTCAAATTGTATATCGTCTGCTCAAGGCTAAATTTATAAATAAAGTGCTCTATCTTGCCGACCGCAACGTGTTGGTCGACCAGTCAATCGAGCAGGATTTCAAGCCTCTTGCAAATAAAATCCACAAGGTCGATTACCAGAAAGACAAGGACGTTAAGCCCACCGCTCATAAAGTCTATTTCTCCCTCTACCAGCAACTCATTGGAGATAATGGTAAGCAGAACTACAGGGAGCTCTTCAAGCCCGATTTTTTTGATTTGGTCATTGTCGACGAGTGCCACAGGGGTAGCGCCAAAGACGACAGCCGCTGGCGTGAGATTTTGGAGTATTTCAATGGCGCTATTCAGCTGGGTATGACTGCTACGCCCAAGGAAACTCGCTACCAGTCGAACATCACCTATTTCAACGAACCTCTTTACTCCTATAGCCTCAAAGAGGGCATTGACGACGGTTTTCTGGCCCCCTACAAGGTTATCAATATCAAAACCAACATCGGTGACGAATGGCGCCCTACCAAGGGCCAGCGCGACATCAACGGCAACATTATTGAAGATCGCATCTATAACAACACCGACTACGACTACAACATCATCATCGAGGATCGCATCCGTGAGGTGGCACACGAAATTACTTCCTATTTGAAACAAACGGGCCGCATGAACAAGACTATTGTCTTCTGTGCCAACGAGGACCATGCCGAGCGTATGCGCGTGGCTTTGGTCAACGAGAACGCTGATATGTGCAAGAAAAATCCCGACTATGTTGTGCGCATCACAGGCAGCGACGACTACGGTAAAAGCAAACTCAGCTATTTCATCTCTGTCTCGTCTGATTATCCCGTCATAGCCACCACAAGCAAATTGCTTTCCACTGGCGTCGACTGCAAAATGGTGAAACTCATCGTGCTTGACCAGAATATTAATTCGATGACTGAGTTTAAGCAGATCATCGGGCGTGGAACCCGTATCCGCGAGAAAGAGGGCAAGACCCACTTCTATATTATGGACTTCCGCAACATCACTCGCCTCTTTGCCGATCCCGATTGGGATGGTCCCATCGAGGTCGATGAAGGCTACCTACACAAAAATGTGAAGCCATTCGACAGCAATGATGACAAACCACAACTGCCGGCCAAGGAAGACCCTACTGAATATGGCAACCCGAAACCCATCGTCGACCGCAACGGCTGCCTCGTTGAAATCATCAGCAAAGTGGTCTCTGTATACGACTCCAATGGCAAACTGCTCCGCACCGAAAGCATCACCGACTACACCCGCAAGAACATCAACGACACCTATGCCAACCTTTCCGACTTCATCAACCATTGGAATGCAGCCGAGAAAAAAGCCGAGATTACGGAGATGTTGCGCGAAAGGGGTATCGACCTGCATGCTTTGAAAGAGGATCAAGGAATGGCTGATGTCGACGACTTCGACTTTATCTGCCACATCGCCTTTGGTCAGAAACCTCTCACTCGTAAGGAACGTGCCGATAACGTCAAAAAACGCAATGTCTTTGGCAAGTATGGCGACAAGGCTCGCCAGGTTTTGGAAGCTCTTCTCGACAAATATGCCAACGATGGCATCAGCCAGCTTGAAAACCGCAAGGTACTCAGCCTTGACCCATTCCGTCAAATGGGCTCGCCGGCAAGCATAGCCAAATTATTTGGCGGCAACAAGCAGTATATAGAAGCTGTTAAGGAACTCGAGCATTTGATTTATAATAATATAGCATAACATAACAACAATATATGGCACTAACCAACTTTGTAAAAAGCATCCGCAACATCATGCGCAACGATGCCGGCATCAATGGCGACGCCCAGCGCATAGAGCAGATAGCATGGATGCTCTTTCTGAAGATATATGACGAGAAAGAAAACGACTGGGAGTTCAACGACGACAACTACGTCTCCTTCATCCCCGAGAATTGCCGTTGGCGCAACTGGGCACACGACGAGGGCGACGGCAAGGCCCTTACGGCCGAGGATCTGCTGGACTTTGTCGACAACACCCTCTTCCCCACCCTCAAGTCGCTTGAGGTAACCCCCGCCACACCCATGCGTAGCGCCATCGTCCGCGCCACCTTCGAGGATGCCAACCAGTACATGAAAGACGGCGTGTTGCTGCGTCAGGTCCTCAACGTCATCGACGACCTCGACCTCAGCAGCTACGAGGAGAGCCACGCCTTTGGCGAGATCTACGAAACCATCCTTAAAGAGATGCAGTCGGCAGGCTCTGCCGGCGAGTTCTACACCCCTCGCGCCCTTACCGACTTTATGGCCGAGATAATGAAGCCTCAGATTGGAGAGAAGATGGCCGACTTTGCATGTGGCACGGGTGGCTTCCTCACCTCGTGGCTGAAAGCCCTCGACAAGAAAGTGACGACGGCGGAAGACCGCGAGCAATACTCGCAGTCGATCTATGGCATCGAGAAAAAGCAGTTCCCATACATGCTCTGCGTCACCAACATGTTGCTGCACAATATCGAGTCGCCCAAGGTGATGCACGACAATTCCCTTACCAAGGACGTGCTCAACTATACCGACGACGACAGGTTTGATGTCATACTGATGAATCCACCTTATGGTGGCAACGAGAAGAACGATGTGAAGCGCCATTTCCCCTCCGACCTTGCCGCCAGCGAGACCGCCGACCTCTTCATGGTTGTCATCATGTATCGCTTGGCCAAGAGCGGTCGTGCTGCCGTCATCCTCCCCGACGGATTCCTCTTCGGCACCGACGGCCCCAAGCGAGCCATCAAGGAGAAGCTTCTTCGCGAGTTCGACCTCCACACCATCATTCGTCTTCCTGGCAGCATCTTTGCGCCTTATACCAGCATCGCCACCAACATACTCTTCTTCGACAACAGCAAAGCCGATGGAGCCAAGACAGGCTTCAGCACCAAGGAGACGTGGTTCTACCGCCTCGATATGCCCGAGGGCTACAAGCACTTCTCCAAGACCAAGCCCATGAAGTCGGAGCATTGCCAGTCTATCCGCGACTGGTGGAACGACCGCAAGGAGATTGTCGACCCCGAGACAGGCGACGAGAAGTCGCGCCGCTTCACGGCACAACAGCTCGTCGACCTGCAGTACAACCTCGACCAATGCAAGTTCCCCAAGGACGAAGAAGAGGTGCTGCGCCCCGATGAGTTGCTGAAGGAGTATCACGAGAAGCGTGCCGCCCTCGATGCCAAGATAGACGCTCAACTCGTGGAGATAGAGAACATTCTAGGAATTAAAATCAACTAAAGATGACTAAGAAACAAGCCATACAACTTTTTCAGGAACGAAAAGTGCGTACCGTATGGGACGACGAAAAAGAGAAATGGTACTTCTCGATAGTAGATGTATGTGGGGTGTTGACAGATAGCCCTAATCCTCGCAACTATTGGAAAGTTCTGAAACATAGACTTATAAAGGAAGGAAATGAAACGGTTACAAATTGTAACCAGTTGAAATTAAAATCCGAAGATGGCAAAATGCGTCTCACGGATGTGGCTGATACCGAGCTACTTTTCCGTCTTATTCAATCCATTCCTTCTCCCAAAGCTGAACCCTTCAAGCAATGGATGGCTCAGGTGGCCAGCCAGCGTCTCGACCAGATGCAAGACCCTGAGTTGAACTTCGAACAGGCCTATGCCGACTATCGCCGATTGGGCTATTCCGACAAGTGGATCAATCAGCGGTTGAAGAGCATCGAGGTGCGCAAGGAACTGACCGACGAATGGAATCGTGCAGGAGTGACAGAGAACCAACAGTATGCTTCGCTTACAGACATCATCACTCGAGCTTGGAGCGGAAATACAACACGTCAGTACAAACAATTCAAAGGCCTGAAAAAAGAAAACTTGCGTGATAACATGACAAACATAGAGCTTGCGTTGAATATTCTGGCAGAGGCATCGGCAACAGAAATCAGCAAAGCCCAAAATCCGAAAGGATTCAAACAAAGTGCTGTAGTGGCTCGTAAGGGCGGACAGATTGCCGGTGATGCTCGCAAAAAGTTGGAGGCCCAAACGGGTCGTTCTGTCATATCTTCTGAGAAGGCCAGCGACTATTTACTCACCGAAAACACAGTCGACGAAAACGACAAGTAACTCTATGAACGCACAACAGTTACGCAACTCCATACTGCAAGAAGCCATCTGTGGCCGCCTTGTGCCGCAGGACCCCAACGACGAGCCAGCAAGCGTATTGCTGAATCGCATCCGCGAGGAAAAGAAACGCCTCGTCAAGGAAGGCAAACTCAAAAATAAAGACCTCGAAGAAACACCCATCTCCGAGGATGAAAAGCCATTTGAGATACCTGATAGTTGGGAGTGGGTGAGGTTGAATGATATTACAGAATTAATTGAAGATTGTCCTCACACTACGGCCCCAAATGAGGGAACTGGATACCCGTTAATACGAACGCCTAATGTCGGATTTGGGAAATTGTTATTAGCTGGCGTACATAGAGTTTCAGAAGCCGTTTATAATAAAAGAAATGAAAGAGCAGTGCCCCAAACAAATGACTTGATATATGCTCGAGAAGCAACGGCAGGAAATATTGCTGTTATAGAATCTGGCCAAAAGGTTTGTTTAGGGCAACGAACGGTTCTTGTTAGGCCAATGAATAATCAAATCAATTCTAATTGGCTTGCATATATTATTCTGTCACCATATTCATATCGAACCCTTGTAGGAGAATCGACTGGAACAACAGTGGCTCATGTTAATCTATCTGATTTCAGACCTTTTATTCTTCCTCTTCCCCCTCTTGCTGAGCAGAAGCGCATTGTGGCGAAGATAGAGGAGTTGCTTCCAAAGGTGGAGGAATATGGGAAGGCGCAAGAGGAACTCGACAAGCTGAATGAGGAACTGCCGGAGCGCCTAAAGAAGAGTGTCCTCCAAGAAGCCATATCGGGAAAGTTAGTACCCCAAGACCCCAATGACGAGCCGGCAAGCGTATTGCTGAACCGCATCCGCGAGGAAAAGAAACGACTCGTAAAAGCCGGCAAACTCAAAAAGAAAGACCTCGAAGAAACACCAATCTCCGAGGATGAAATACCTTTCGATATTCCTGATAGTTGGGTGTGGTCACGTTTGGGAGATCATATTTCTGCCACATCTGGATTAGCATATAAAAAAGATGATTTAGGGGTTGTTTCTAGTGAATATGTAAGGGTGCTGAGAGGAGGTAATATATCCTTTGGTAGTTGGAGTATAAAAGGTGATGATGTGATGATTGGGAAACAATTTATTGATGATGAACTGTTGTTAAAGAAAGGGACATTCATTTCTCCCGCCGTCACATCCTTGGAGCATATGGGGAAAACAGCTCTCATAAGAGAAGACCAACACAATGTAGTTGCTGGCGGGTTTGTGTTGATGTTTCATCCTCATTATTACAATGAAAAATACTTGGAATACCTTAACATGTTCTTCCAGTCAGGATACTATAGAGAAAAATGTAAATCTATAACAAATAAATCAGGACAAGCCTTCTATAATTTGTCAAGAGCCAAGTTGTTAGAAGTACCTATCCCTCTTCCCCCTCTTGCAGAGCAGAAGCGCATAGTGGCGAAGATAGAAGAAGCCTTCAAGGCAATTGACGCATTATCCTGATGCCGGGATCATTGCTAAAGGCATCCTTAAAAATGGCTTTTACGAAACCTTCTGCATCGATGGTGAAGTTCCGCTGTTGGTCTTCTGTCTTGTGAGCATATTTGACTTCGAGAATTTTTACTGCCCCCAAAGGTATGGTGCGCACATAAGCATCTTCAAAGGTTGAACCATCTTCCACGGTTCGCAGCGACGTAATAACATTTCCTTTGGAATCTCTGAGCTTATCATCAACCGGCGGAAGATAGATAAAACCATCTGGCACATATATATTATGTTCTGTTGCCCACACTTTATCCACTTTGTACAAAGGCCGCTTTATTTCTATATGGAATCCTAAGTTTATTTCCCCAATAATAGTATCTTCACCCTCGGGTTCCCTCAACTCATGAAGCGAAATACCATACTCCTTTGCATACTGCTTTGCACCACTCTGAAAACCTTTCTTGGAAACCATTATACCCTCAACACCATCCAAATCTGATAGAACCCCTTGGAAAGCGCACACTTTCTCTTTAGGCACGTGATTGCTGTAGTTTTTGCACTCTATAGCCACCCGGTGTCTTGCCCCATCCTTCTCGTACTCCATGTAGACATCTATCTGGTGTTTGCAACCCGAACTACCTTCCAATTTGATATTGTGCTGGACATTTGCAATATTAGGGTAGTGGCAGCTCAGCAATTGCTGGTAAACTTCCTGCGTAAAATGCTCGTATTCTGTGTTGGGATTCATTGCCGTAGTAATCGTAAATCAAAGTACAAAGATACGATTTTTTGCTAAAAAGATAATACCCCCTTGTGATGTTTGTTTTTTTACCACTTTTTTACCTCAAAGAATAAATAAACAGATTATCTTTATTTAATCTTTGTGAGATAATAGCATATAAGCGACCACCTTTGTTGTCGCAATTCCTTTTTTGGATATGCAAACCACTAAAGCCTCTTATCTTAAACAAAGGCTTGTCCATTTTATTTTTGCAGTTTCTGGGAAAATGCGTATCTTTGCACCCTAAAAACAAATCCAAATAATAACAAAAACTAATTACACAATGTCAAAACTTAGTATTGACCAAAAAACCATTGAGGAATTATTCTCAGATAAGAAAACAGATTTCTTGATTCCTGACTATCAACGCCCTTATGCATGGGAGGACAAAGAATGTCAGCAGTTGTGGGAGGATATTTTTGCTTTTGCTTTCCCGGATGATAATTATGATAACTTCAACAGTGAAGAGGAATACTATCTGGGTACGATAGTAACTTACAAGAATGACTCAATTAAGAAGCTTGAAGTCATTGACGGACAACAGCGTTTGACGACTTTGATGTTGCTTTTAAGAGCTTTCTATTCAAAGTTTGGCAATATGAAAGATGGGAACTCTATCAAAACTAGAGATACTATCGGCAAGTGCCTATGGAAGGGCGACGAATTCGGTAACCTGAACACTAATATTCTTAAAATTGACTCGCAGGTGGCGACGGATAATGACAAAGACCAGTTTTTGTCAATTCTTCGTGATGGAGTTGCTCCTAAGAACATGAAGAGCCGGTATGCTGACAACTATCGTTTCTTCGAAGAAAAGATCGCTGATTTCCTCAACAGCTATCCCAGTTTCTTCCCTTATCTCCCAAATCGTATCTTGAAAAACTGCATCTTGCTCCCCATCGAGGCGGAGTCGCAGGATACTGCTTTGAGGATTTTCTCAACGCTCAACAACAGAGGTCTCCCTCTATCGGACGCCGACATCTTCAAATCCGAATTGTATAAGAAGTTCTCGAAACTCAATCGTAAAAACGAGTTCATCGATAGATGGAGAGTCTTGGAAGAAAAATGCAACAAGTGTTTCCATCCAATAACAGGTACTCCAGTGGATGAATTGTTTACTCGCTATATGTACTATGAACGTGCAAAAATGGACATTACCAAATCGACTACAGAAGCTTTGCGGACGTTCTATGGTAAAGATAGTTACAAACTGTTGAATGAAAAGACAATGGATAACCTGGAATTGTTGATGGATTTTTGGAAGGATGTCCAGGAACAGTCGGAAGAACGTTTTTCTCCGGAAGTTATCAGACAGCTTTTCATATTGGAATATGCTCCTAATGGTATGTGGACATATTTCCTGAGTGTTTATTTTATGAACAACAAGGACAATGATAACATGCTGGATAATGACAAGCTGTATCTTTTCTTGAGAAAAATTACCGCTTTCATTTGGACGTATGCTATTACAAATCCAGGTGTTAACGCCCTTCGTACCCCGGTATACAAAGAGATGAACAACATCATTCATGGTAAAGAGGTCGATTTCAACGATTACAGGTTTGACGAGCAAAAAACAAAGAATGCTTTAATGAGCTTCAATTACCTGAATGGACGTCCAATTACCAAATCTATGCTGGTTTGGTGGGCAATGATGTCACAAGGACAAAGGGTTCCTGATCTGACAACGGTTTTTGAAATAGAGCATATCTATGCCCGTAACCGAAACGACAAAGAGGGAACTCTGAAAAAGGCTTCCGATGTTGAATTGCTCGGCAATAAGGCTATTCTTGAAAAACGCATCAATATCAGGGCATCCGATTATAGATTTGAGGATAAAAAGAAATACTATCTGGGGTATACCAATAAACGAAATGAGAAGAAGGATGGTACAATTGTAAAGGAACTGGAAGACTTTGCCAATGATGCCTCGCGTAAAGATTTTGGAGAGCTGGATATCCAGAATCGTACTTCGGACATATTCAAAAAGTTTTTTGATTATCTGAAGAGTGAAAACCTTTTCGCATAATCAATAATCGATAAGACTTATTGCTTGTTAGTTTCTCGTCAACTACAGCATATCTTAATAGATTATTACAGAAAAAAACAGAAATTGGCTCGCCTACGGCAAGCGCCTTCGGCAACGGGCCGAAGGCAACCTTAACGTTAACAAGCCTGCGGCAACCTTAACCTTAACGTTAACTGATTTCCTGGCGCTTTACTTTACATTGCTTTGCTTGCATCGCCTCGCATTCTTTACTTTATATTACTTTGCTCGCGGACGCTCGCACTTTTTTCATTACAGAAAAGAACAGAAAAAAACGGAAATTGCTTGCCTACGGCAAGCGCCTTCGGCAACGTTAACGATAACGATAACCTTGACCTTAACGTTAACGTTAACCTTAACGCTAACCTTGAATCCTGTGCCGAAGGCTGCGAGCACCTGCGGCAACGTTAACGTTAACCTTAACGCTAACCTTGAATCTTGAAACTGAAATCTTGTGCCAAAGGCTGCGACACTTCCTTATTAAAAACAAACGCCCTCCATCTCGGGGGGCGAATGTCGTCGCTGACTTGCGGTCAGCCTCTTAATCACAATCTTATATTAACTTAAATTCTACAGCTTTTCTTAATCACTTTTTTATTATTAACTTAAATTCTTTTGGTTTTGTATGTTGTAGGTTTATGGTTTTGTATGTTGTAGGTTTATGGTTTTGTTATTTGTATCGAAAGGAGACGCCGACAAAGTTGGGTGACATTTGGGGTAACATACTGGCGTTGTTGCGGGGCTTGCCCTTCGAGACACAAGGCTCGTAAAATAGGGATACGCCCATGCGGTTCAGCCAGAAGGTGACGGTGATTGGAATATAGTAGTTGCTGTATAGCGCTGTATGGCTGTCGTTGAAGTATCCGAAAAGCTCGTTGCCTATTCCTGATCCAAGGCTCAGCTTGTTTTTGCCGCTAAGGCTTATGTAGTATTCCAATCCTAGTATGCTGTTTAATCCAATTGTCGAATTGTCTTTGTTCCTCAGCTCTGTCAGCTGCGTTCCTCGGTAGGGCGACAACTGGATGTGGTAGGCCAGGTTGTCGATAATGAAGCAATCTCCCTCGAAACTGAATCCTAGTGCCCCTAACGTTAAGTTCTTGTGTGTCTCGGCTCGGCCATCAAGATACTTGTCGATGGATGTCATCGTTGTGGATACTTTGGCAAAGAACGAGCTGGAGACGATCAAGTGGTCTTTCTTGGTGTTGACTTGCGCAAAGGCGACGGCGCCAAGACTTAACACTAGACAGGTTAGGGAAAGGATTCGTTTCATCGTATTATTGTTTTCTGTTTTTAGTTGCCTCCGTTTCCGTTGCCACCTTCGCCACCTTCGCCACCTTCGCCACCGGTGCCATTACCATTGCCGTTGCCATTGCCGGAGTTGGGATTGTCTTCGATATGGCTGTCGCCATTCTTATCCCTATAAATAACGACGTCGTCATTCGCCCAAGCTGCAAATAGGGCAAGGCCACTGAATAATGAAATAACAACAGGATCCCCTAATGAAACAGCAGCAGAAAGGCAATCTACAAGAACAACACCCCAAAGTCCGGGACCTCTGCCGTTGTCGCCATCTTCTTTCTTGACAAGGGGGTTGTCATGGAAGTATACCTGGCTCCAGTAATAGAGCGAATAGCGCATAGTGGATGTGAACGACAACATCAGCTGTCTCTCATGTGGATTGTTGGCATAGAAAGGCGATTGCAGGATCTCATTCTCTTCTTTACGGACAAAGTTATAGTATTGGTCATAGTTCCACGATTTGGTGTTCATATAAATTTCAAGAACTCCATCGACGATTTTTTTCGCTGTAATTTTGCTGACACCCGATATGTTTTGCTTATTGACGAAAGGTATAAAGCAATCTTTCTTAGTGCCGAACATTTCCAATAAGTTATTTCTGAATGAAGGAATGTTAACCTCATGTTGGTTCAGTAATGATGTATGTGTGTTAATCCATTCGTTTAACTCTTTTTCTGTAACAGGCTCATTTGAGTGGTTGACAAAGACGCTGTCGGCTATCATTTGGTTTAAATAGAAATTATGATAGTAGCCGAAATCGTCATAAGGGTTCACGGGATTGGCACATTGGGCATATTCGTGCTTGGGCGTGGACGGTAGGTTGTTGTCTTGAATAGTGTTGTCTTTCTTGCAGGAAACAAAAGAGATGACTCCTGCCAATATTACGGCGGCGATAACCAAAAAGTTTTGTTTCATTGTTGTATGGTGTTTTGTTTTTGTTGAAGATTGTTTTTTCTGCTTGTATGGTGTTGCAGGTGGTCGAGCGACAGAGGGGTGGTGTTGTTTTTATGCCTGGGAGCCGCATGGCAGGAGTGGTGATTGTATATGAACGAGATTATCTTTTTATTGTCTGTCGCTCTCTGCCATGCTCGGCACCCTCTTTTTATCGCCCCGTCACAACGGCACATCTATTTTGTGCGGGGCATTGTATAATGAGTTTCATCTGTTTTTGGGTTTTGTGTTTGTGGTTTTGTGTTAGGTTGTTTTGTTTTGTTGAATGGTTTGTTTGTTTTGTTGTTTTATGTTAGGATGTTTTGTTGGTTTGTTTTGTTGATTTATGTTTTGTTGAAATGTCTCTTTGTTATTGTCGCTTTTCTCTCTTCTACCGTGGCATTGGTGGCATTGGCGTTGCGTCTTTCTTGCCTGGTGTTGCCTTTGCCGCGCAAAAAATGGAAAGTGTTTTTGCCTTTATTAGTCGCAAAAAATTGAAAAAACTACCATCGCAATGAAAAAAAATTTTCATCTTTTTTGTACATCGCTGTCTTTCAAGCTTTTCAACGGCAAATTTTTTTTACAAAATCTGCCTCGGCAAGAGCCTGAGGCAACGTTAACCTTAACCTTAACCTTAACGTTAACCTTAACTGGCCTGACGGCACAACCTTGTCGCTAACTTTGACGTTAACGTTAACCTTAACTGGCCTGACGGCACAACCTTGTCGCTAACTTTGACGATAACTTGCTCGCGGACGCTCGCACTTTTTTCATTACAGAAAAGAACAGAAAAAACAGAAAAAAACAGAAATTGCTCGCCTGCGGCGACGTTAACGTTAACCTTAACCTTAACTATTATCGTCGCTCTCTTTCATTACGGAAACTTGGCTCGCGGACGCTCGCACTTTTTTCATTACAGAAAAGAACAGAAAAAACAGAAAAAACAGAAATTGCTTGCCTGACGGCAAGCGCCGAAGGCAACGGGCCGAAGGCAACCTTAACGTTAACGTTAACCTTAACCTTAACGATAACGATAACCTTGACCTTAACTGTTCTTGACGTTAATACTTGAATCTTGAAACTTGAATCTTGAAACCTTAATCTTGTGCCGCAGGCGGGTATTTTGTGATCTTCCATTTTTTGTTAGTATCTTTGCATTTTTATTTTTTGCTTTATGTCTGCTAAAAAACTTGATATCGCCGCCATGGGACGCAAGGATGTTGTCGCCTGCGCCGAACTCTCGGTTAGGGCTTTCGCCGAATACGAGTATTTCACTAACTTCTTCCCCCTCAGGGAGGAAAGGCTCTCTTTTATGCGTGCCTTGATAGCAAGCGAGTATCGCACCACTCGCCGCCGCGCTCACTTCCTGATGGGACGCCTCGACAACTCGCCCGCAGCTGTGGCCGACTTGTTTCCTCCTCATTGGCGTAAGCCTTCGGATTTGCAATACCTGACGCACGGTTGGTTGAAGGTGTTGCGTCTGCCTAACCAGGATGTCGTCAAGGAATGGCTGGCTATGGACACTAAGGCGGGCCTTTTCTGCCACAATATGCTCGGCGGCTCTACGTGGTACCTCAGCTCGCTGACCGTCGACCCCTCTTGTCAGGGCTTGGGATTGGGCAAGGAGATGCTTTTGGATGTGGTTGTCCCTTACGTTGGCAGCCATGGTGGCACCAGGCTTTGCTTTTTCACCAACAGCGAAAGCAATGTGGCTTTCTACCAACATCTGGGCTTCGAGGTGGCTAACTACCAGGAGCTGATGTGCCGTGGCAAGCGTATGGGTAGCTGGGATTTTGTATACGACATTTAGGTGGTGACGGCAAGAGCCTTCGGCGACAAGCCGAAGGCAACGTTAACGCTAACGATAACCTTAACTGGCCTGACGGCACAACCTTGTCGCTAACTTTGACGTTAACTGATTTCCTGGCGCTTTACTTTACATTGCTTTTCTGTTGCTCGCTGGCGCTCGCGCTTCTTTTCATTACAGAAAAATTACAGAAAAAACAGAAAAAAACAGAAATTGCTTGCCTGCGGCAAGCGCCTTCGGCGACGTTAACGTTAACCTTAACCTTAACTTTGAATCTTGAAACTTGAATTCTCAATCTTAATTCTTGCACAGCGGGCTTTTCCTATTTCCACATTTTTCTGTAAATTTGCATCTTGTTTTTATCGCTGTCGCATGGAGCGTGGATATCGTGGGTCTGCGTGCGGCTATAGACACATTTTCAGCCTTTTAGCGGCTGTGTGGGGGCGTGTTGTGTTTGCTAGGGGCGGTTTGTGGGTTGTGCTAAATGGGGGCGTCGGTTGTCGAAAATGTGTTTTTTGCGCCGCAATTTTGGCTTTTGCTGCCTGGCGACGGCGACGGGAATTGATTTTTTTTTGAAAAAATTGATATAAAAATGCAAGCTATAATTCTGGCCGCTGGTATGGGCCGTCGTCTTGGTGAACTGACTAAGGATAACACTAAATGTATGCTGAAAGTCAACGGTATGCGTCTCATCGACCGCACGCTCGACTGTCTGGCGGCTCTCAACCTCAATAGGGTCGTCATCGTCGTCGGTTACAATGGCGACAAGGTGGTGGAGTATGTCGGCAACAACTACAAGGGCACCGATATCGTCTATGTCAACAACCCTATCTACGACAAAACCAACAACATTTACTCGCTTTACTTGGCTCGCGACTTTATGGTTGAGGACGACACGCTGCTGCTGGAGTCGGACCTTATCTATGAGCGTAGCGTGGTGGAAAAGCTGCTTGCCGACCCTCGCCCTGACTTGGCTCTGGTGGATAAGTATGAGAGCTGGATGGACGGCACGGTGGTGACTCTCGACGAGGATCAGAATATCGTCAACTTCCTCAACAAGGAGAAGTTCAGATACAGCGATATCGCCGACTACTACAAGACGGTGAATATCTACAAGTTTAGCCGCGAGTTCTCGACCTCGCAGTATGTGCCTTTCCTCAACGCCTACTGCACCGCCTTGGGGCGCAACGAGTACTACGAGCAGGTGCTCAGGGTTATCACTCTGCTGGGCAACACTACCCTCAAGGCGCTCCCTCTCTCTGGCGAGAAATGGTATGAGATCGACGACATTCAGGACCTCGACATCGCCGAGGGTATGTTTGCCGAAAGCTCGGAGGCTCAATGGCGCGCGGTGTCGGGTCGCTACGGCGGCTACTGGCGTTATCCTCACATGAAGGATTTCTGCTACCTGGTGAATCCTTACTTCCCGCCTCAGCGTCTGCTCGACGAGATCAAGGCTTCGTTTGACACCATCATCCGCGAGTACCCCTCGGGTATGTCGGTCAACAGCTTGCTAGCGGCTAAGAACTTCAACGTCCATCAGGACAACATCGTTGTGGGCAACGGCGCCGCCGAACTTATCAAGGACTTGATGGAGAACATTGTGGGCAACGTAGGCGTGGCTCGCCCCACCTTTGAGGAGTACCCCAACCGCCGCGACGCGGAGAAGGTGGTGTGGTTTTCGCCCGGCAACGACGACTTCCATTATTCGGCGGCCGACTTGATGGATTTCTATGCCGACAAGGAGATTGCGGCGCTTCTGCTTATCAACCCCGACAATCCTTCGGGCAACTATATCGCTCAGGATGAGGTGATGCGGCTGGTGGAGTGGACAAAGAGTAGGGGCATAATGCTGGTTTACGACGAGTCGTTTATGGATTTCGCCGACGACAACTATACTTTGATGCGTCAGGATTTTATGGAGCAATATCCTCATGTCGTCATCCTCAAAAGCATAAGCAAAAGCTATGGTGTGCCTGGCTTGCGCCTCGGCGTGCTGGCGTCGGGCAACGTGGAGCTTGTGCGTGGCGTCAAGAAGGGGGTGGCGATATGGAACATCAACTCGTTTGCCGAGTTCTACATGCAGATCTACGAGAAATATGCCAACGACTATGCTGTGGCTTGCCGCCTCTTCAAGGAGGAACGCGAGCTCTTCAGGCAGGGCTTGAGCCGCATATCGTACCTCAGGGTTGTCCCCTCGGAGGCCAACTACTTCTTGTGTGAGGTGACGTCGCAATATTCGTCGCGCGAGCTCGCCATACGCCTGATGAAGGATTACAACATCCTCATCAAGGATTGCAGCTCGAAGAAGGCTTTTGACGGCCGCAACTACATCCGTCTAGCCATAAGAGACATGGCCGACGACCAAATGCTGGTCGACGCCCTCGCCTCGTACGATAAAAGAGTGTAAGGGGGGTAAGAGTTTAAAAAGTTTAAGAGTTTAAAAGCTTAAGAGTTTTAAATAGTTAAGGTTAACGTTAGCGTTAAGGTTTATTTCAACGTTAAGGTTAACGTTAACGTTAAGGTTTAAAAGAATGATTCTTACAATTGTTGGTGGTGGTGGTTTGGGTCACGTCTGTGCGGCCGTGGCTTCGTCGCAGGGCGACTGTGAGGTGCGCCTCCTCTCGGGGCACCCTCAACGTTGGTGTGACCACATCTCTGCCGTCGACCCCGACGGAAAAATATACAATGGCACCATAGCCAAAATATCGTCCGACGCCGCCGAGGTTATCCCCGGCGCCGACATCGTGCTGCTTTGCCTGCCTGGTTACCTCATAGAGCAAAACATACAAAAGATTGCTCCTTTCCTCGACAAGGGCGCCGCCCTCGGCACCATCGTCAGCAGCACGGGCTTCTTCCTCTTCGCCCATCGCAACCTCTCTTCCGACGTGCCTCTCTTTGGCTTCCAAAGGGTGCCTTTCATATCGAGGGTGAAGGAGTATGGCCATTCGGCTCTGCTGCTGGGGTACAAGAAGGAGGTGGCTTTGGCTGTGGAAAACCATCCCGACGCCGAGTGGCTGAGGGCTCAGATGGAAAGGCTCTTTGTCACTCCCGCCAAGCTCCTGGCTAGCTACTACGAGGCGGCGCTGACCAACTCGAACCCTATACTGCATACGGGTCGCCTGTTCACCATGTGGCACAACTGGGACGGCAAACCTTACGACCATCAGATTCTCTTCTACCGCGAGTGGGATGTGCCTTCGGCTCAGAAACTTATCGACATGGACGAGGAGTTTATGGCTTTGCTCGACAAGCTGCCGGTGAGGAAGGGGGTGGTGCCTTCGTTGTTGGAATACTATGAGTCGCACGACGCGCAAAGTCTTACCGACAAGATTAGAAGTATTGTGCCTTTCCAAACCATCACGGCGCCCATGAAGGTGTCGGGTGGGGGATGGGTGCCCGATTTCGGCAGCCGCTACTTTACCGAGGATTTCCCCTTCGGATTGAAGCTGATTAAGGATCTGGCGCTGGAGAACGGCGTGCCTTCTCCCAACATCGACGAGGTGCTGGCTTGGGGATTGAGTGTGTGTGATGCGAATGTTTGATTAATGAATATAATAATGTAATAATATAATCCGTTAACGTATCTGTTCTTTATGCCGTCGGGCATTGGACAAAGCCGGGCAACAGCATAAACGGCTCTGTCGGTTAAAGTTAACGTTAACGTTAAGGTGAAAAATATGAGAGATTTAATTGTCAAGATTGCTCAGAAACTTGGCGTCTACAAGATGCTTGTCGATGTGGACACTTATTTCATCGACCGCAAGAAGTTTAAACAGTTCCACAAGTATGGCGTGGAGACTTTCATCAAGATGGACGAGGTGTGCCGCAAGGTCGGCGCTCAGCTGCTGCCTATCTTCGGCACGGAGTTGGGTCTTTACCGCGACAACGGCTTCATACCTCACGACAACGACATCGACACGGCTATGCTTTTCAGTCAGCGTCCCGACAACTTGGTGGAGATCATGGCTGAGAATGGCTTCAAGATTGAGACGTCGTACTACATCAAGGGCGACGACAAGCCGCTCATTGAGCAGTACTCGCACAATGGGGTGCATGTGGACATCTTCTACCTCTTCGACTACAACGACGACGAATTTTTCTGCTATGTCGTTGAGCGTCACGAGTCGTTGGATTGGAAGTCGGCCAACCGTACCAATGGCTTCCCTTGCCATATCTGGCCGCTGCCTAAATGCAACTTTGTTGAGCAAGAGTATTTTGGCCATAAATTCTTTATCCCCGAAAAAACCGAGGATTGGCTGAAGAATGTCTTCGGCGCCAGCTTCATGACTCCCATCAAGGGTTGGAAGATCGGCAGCGAGGAAACCAAAGTGGTGTACCCCAACGTCCGTTTGTATAGAAAACAGTATAAATAACGATAACGTTAACGTTAACCTTAACCTTAACGATAACGATAACGATAACGATAACTTGCTCGCGGACGCTCGCACTTCTTTTCATTACAGAAAAAAACAGAAAAAACAGAAAAAAACAGAAATTGCTCGCCTTCGGCAAGCGCCTTCGGCAACGTTAACCTTAACGTTAACCTTAACGATAACGATAACGCTAACCTTAACGCTAACGATAACGCTAACCTTAACCTTGACTTGAAACTTGAATCTTTAATCATGAAACAATACGATTATATCATTGTCGGAGCTGGTCTTTTTGGCGCTGTCTTCGCTCATGAGGCCAACGCTCATGGCAAATGCTGCCTCGTCATCGAACGCCGCGGCCACGTCGCCGGCAACTGCTACTCTAAGCGTATCAACGACATCGAGGTGCATTGGTATGGCGCTCACATCTTCCATACCTCTAACGATAGGGTGTGGAACTTTATGTCGCGTTTCTGCCACTTCAACAACTACGTCAACAGCCCTATAGCTAACTTCCATGGCGAGTTGTACAACTTGCCGTTCAATATGAACACTTTCTGCAAACTTTGGCCGGACGTGATTACTCCTGATCAAGCTAAACGTCGCATCGAGGAGCAACGCGGCGCCTATGCTCATATCGAGGATCCAGCCAACCTCTACGAGCAGGGCATGAAGCTGGTGGGCGACGACATCTTCCTCAAGCTGGTGAAGGGCTATTCGGAAAAGCAATGGGGGCGCAAGGCTGAGGATATCCCTGCCTTCGTGCTTCGCCGTCTGCCTCTGCGTTTTACCTTCAACAACAATTACTTCAACGACCCTTACCAGGGCATTCCTGTGGAGGGTTATACCGCCCTGGTGGAAAAACTGCTTGATGGGGTGGAGGTGAGGCTCAACACGGATTTCCTGGACGACAAGGAGGCGTGGCTGGATTTGGCCGACAGGGTCGTATATACTGGCCCTATCGACGCCTATTTCGATTTCTGCCTCGGTAGGCTTGAATACCGCTCGCTGCGTTTCGACCACAAGCTCTTGGTGGGCGTCGACAACATGCAGGGCAACGCCGTGGTCAACTATACCGACGCTGAAACTCCTTACACCAGGGTTATCGAACACAAGCATTTTGTGTATGGCTCTCAACCTGATACTGTTGTGTCGTACGAGTACCCCGAGGAGTGGAATCCTTCGTCGGAACCTTACTATCCCATCAACAACGAGCGTAACGACAGCCTTTGCCAGCAGTATCGCGACTTGGCCGCGCGGCAGGAGAAGGTGTCTTTCTGCGGTCGCCTCGGCGAGTATAAGTATTACGATATGGACAAGGTGGTCGCCTCGGCTTTGGATCACCCTTGGCTGAAGGAATTGGCTTAATCTATTATACCGAAATGCTTGAGGGCGTTGTAGATGCCTTCGCTCTCGGCATCGTCGGTAACGTAGTCGGCATGGGCTTTCACTATGTCGCTGGCGTTGCCCATGGCTATGCCTGTCTTGGCTAGCTGCAACATCTCTATGTCGTTGGCGCCGTCGCCAAAGGCCATGGTGTCGTCGACGGAGATGCCAAAGTGGTCGAGCATGGATTTTATTCCTACGGCTTTGCTTATGTTGCTGGGTATGATGTCGCTGAAGAGGGGATGCCATCGCGGCATGCGGCAGCCGGGTATCTGTTTCAACGTCTCGGCGTCTTGGTCGGCGGGTTGTATGGCTATGAATTGGTACACCTCTTTGCCAACAAACTCTTGTATGGGCTTGACGGGGGGCATCTCGAAACCTAGCTGTGCCTGCAAGCCGCGGGCGACGTCGTCGATACGGTTGATAAACATCTCTTTCTCGGTAAAGCACATCGTCGTTATGCCTTTGGCTGTGGCGTAGTCGAGCCATCGGCGGCTGTCGTCGTGGTTGATGGGACAGCTCACTATGATGTCGTCGCCGGCAAAGCAGTAGCCGCCGTTGACGGTAATGTATCCGTCGAAGGGTATCGGCATGGGGGGTATGAGCACCATGGGGCGCCCTGAGGATATGAAGATGCGAACTCCTTTTTGCCTCAGCTGGGCAAGGGCTTGCTGGGTGCCGGGCAGTACTTTGTGGGTCTTGTAGCTTAGCAGGGTGCCGTCGATGTCGAAGAATATGGCTTTTGTCATTAGTAATTGAGTTTTGGTGAGTTAGGATTGCGCTTTGGAGTATACGGCTTTGCGCAGCATTATGCCTTGTCCTATGCCGCGCGACGACAGATATACCATGAAGGCGAGCCATAGCATGTTGTTGACTTGCTCTTGGCTGGTGGTGTCGATGAGTTGGCGGCCAAGGTAGTAGATGGCGAAGAAGAGTGCCGTGGCTACGAACATGCTGTCGCGCATGGTCTTCGACGCCGTGGCGCCGACAAAGATGCCGTCGAAAAGGAAGGCGGCAAAGCCACACACGGGTACTATGAGTACCCAGAAGAGGTAGGGACGGGCGGCGTCGATGACGCTTTGCTTGTCGCTGAAGAGGCGCAGAAAGTCTTCGCCGCCAAAAAAGTAGATGACGGTGAAGAGCAGCGTCAACGCCATTCCCCAGCCAAGGAGGTGGCGTACGGCCGACACCAGCGAGCGGCGGTCGCGGGCTCCTATGTAGCGTCCCACGAGCGATTCGCCGGCATAGGCAAAGCCGTCCATGATGTAGCTGAAGAGGGTGAAGAACTGCAGCAGGAGGGCGTCGACGGCGAGTATCTGGTCGCTGATTCGTCCCGACTCGGAGGTGATGAAGGTGAACACGGCGGCGAGGCAGATGGTGCGCAGGAAGATGTCGCCGTTGACGCGGAAGAAGCGTCGCATGGCGCTCCATTGCAGGGTGTCGGCAAGGAAGGCTCGGCTAAGGCGTCCTCGGAAGAGTTTGCCGTAGCGGAACACGACGAAGTAGAGTCCTACCGTCAATCCGCTGTATTGTGCTATGACGGTGCCTAGCGCTACTCCTCGTATGTCCCAATGGAAGACGATGACGAAGAGGAGGCTGCAGATGATGTTGACGACGTTGATGAAGATGGCTATCCACATGGGTAGCTTGGAATTTTGCATGCCTATAAACCACCCTTTTATGGCGTAGAGCCCTAATGTCGCTGGCGCCGCCCAGATACGCACAAAGAAGTAGCTGAGGGCTAGGGTGATGACGTTGTGGCTGCCGTTGAAGATGGCTTCCGACAACAGGGCCATGGGATATTGCAAGGCTATGAGGGCAATGGCGATGGCTATGGCTATGGCGAAGGCTCGCAAAAAGACGCGCACCGCCTCGTCGAGGCGGCGCGAGCCATAGGCTTGGGCGGTAAAGCCGCTGGTGCCCATGCGTAGAAAGCCAAAGTTCCAATAGATGAGATTGAAGATCTGTGTCCCTATGGCGATGGCACCTATATGGTTTTCGCTGAGATGTCCTACAATCGATGTGTCTACCATGCCTAATAGGGGCACGGTGATGTTGGTGATGATGTTGGGTAGCGCTAGCTTTAGTATTTTGCGGTTCACTTGTCGTCGCTAATGCCGCAGATGGCGGCGTTGTACACTTTCTTGCTGTCTTTGTCGGAGACGAGGGCTATGATGTGGCAGCGGTCGAGGTTCCAAGCGGGGTTGGCTTGGGTGTAGGTGAAGCGTGCCTTGCGGCAGGTGCCGGCTTGGCCGTTGGCGTCGATGTCGGCTCCCCACAGGTCGGTGATGACGTCGCGGAGGATGTGGTTGTGAACGTATCCGGCGCTGTCGCTGTGGTTGGGCATCTTTTGGGTGGCGATGATGCCATCTTCGATAAGGACGAGGGTCAACGTCTGTTTGCCGTCGAGGGTGGCAAGGTATTCGAGGTTGACATCGATGTCGACTCCGGCGTCGCCGTGGTTGGCGCTAATGGCGAGGGCGACAGAGGGGGCGGTGGCAAGGGCTTCGTCGATTTGGGTGCTGACGCCTCCCACAGGATTGAAGCGCTCCCAGCCATTGCCCGAGGGCTTGCGGTTGACTAGGGCCATGGGATATTCGCCGGCTCCAAAAACACCAAGGGCGTTGCTCCACGCGTTGCCGTCGTCACTACGCATGTCGGGGCTTTCGCCAATGGGTCTCTGCAACGTGTTGGAGTCGTGGATGGCGACGACAACGAGTTTGTCGCCATACTGCGAGCTGGCGGCGGCTATGACTTGGTCGGCGGTGGGACAGTTGTTGCATCGCACACCGGTATACTTCTCGAGGAAGGCTCGCTGGCTGTGGTCGGCAACGGCGTCGCCGTCAAACCACTCTCCCGAGGCCCCGGAGTAGACAATATAGTTGTTCTCGTCGATTTTGTCGCAGCTGAGGGCCGCTGCCGACACGATGGCGAGCATTAATATGTTTCGGATTATTTTTTTCATGGTTTGTGTTGTTTTTGGTGTCGTGTGGCTGCGACATGCTAGAATGATGTGGTGAGGCTGAAGGTGAGGCCGTTGCTGGCGGGTACGTTGCGGCAGACGCCTCCTATGCAGATGATACCTTCGCGTTGTTTGCCGTATCCTACCTGCAATCGTGTGGCGCCCTTGGTGTAGCCAACGGAAAGGTTGTAGTAGTTGCCAACGCCGTCTTTGTAGGCATATTGGTCGCTGACGGAGACAAACCATGCGCTGGTGAAGTTGTACTCGACCAATCCCATGATCCAATCGCCACAGCGCTTGTCGTCGACAATGGGGTCGTAGTGGCTGTCGCTACCCATCCACTCGGCTTCGAAACGCAGCACGTTTTTGCGGTTGATCTTCCAGGTTAGGTCGGCGATGGCGACATGGTTGTGGTGTATGTCGCCGGCATGGCCCTCGACGACGGGGTTGAAGACGACATAGCCGTAGGTGGCTGTGAGTTTGACTTTGGAGCTGAATTTCTTGGCTACTTCGAGCGAAAGGTCGCCGTAGTAGGTCTCGCCGGTGCCGAAGAAGGTCGAGGTGTAGCCTTCGGTGCCTTTGCCTCCTACCATGGTGGTGTCAAGACCTTTGATGAGCGACGCGTTGAGGTGGATGTCGGTACCGTATTTGCCGCCAAGCAAACTCTCTTTCTTGAATTTGTACATGAAATCGGCTTGAAGGCCCATCTCGCCTGTGCTTTGGGTGGCGTAGGGATACATGCTCAGGAAGGCGTAGGTGTGCTGCTTGGTGATGGAGGGGGTGTAGTTGATGTACAGCATCTCGCCGCTGATGGAACGTACGGATTTGAATCCCATATTGTCAACACGCTTGGCTTGGATGTTGGCGCTGAGACCTTTTTGCGAGTAGCTGGCGCTGAGCCACAGGGCGTCGCCGTTCTTGTAAATGTAGTTGTTTACTATGCTGGGGTCTTGGCTCTTGAAGGCATATTCCGCCTGAAGACCAAAGCCACCGCGGTTCAAATCCATGCGTACCGACGAGGCGGCGACATTCTTGGGCAGGTTGAGTTTGAAACCGCTGACATCGGCGAGGATGGTTTCGTCTTCCTCATATTTGCTCACGAAGGATCCTCCCAGCGAGAAGCGTGTCTTGCTCTCGCTCCATGCCGATATGATGTCGTTGAAGGATACTTCGGCATCCATGCCGCGCACCAATCCTTTGGTGTCCCAAAAATAGCGTTGCTGCCCTACCAATCCTTTGAGGGTCACGCCTTTCCATGGACGGTAGGTGACGTTGACGCCGCGCAGGGCGTTGTCAAGACCTAGATAGCGGTCTTCGTAGGCGCGTAGTGTCATGCCGCTGCCAAACTGCTCGTAAAAATGACCTGCTGTGACGGCAAATGTCTGTGTCTTGTAGCTGACAAAATAGTTGGCAATACCTTGCCCTGTATATTGGCTGTTGAAACCCAGCATAGGGCCGAGGTAGGCTTCGTAGCGAAGTCCGGCGCTGAAATTGCCGTTGGTGTAGAGTATGTCGGCTCGGGCGTTGGTGAGTAGCTTTTCGGGCACGTCGCTGGAGCCAATGATGGTGTCGCGTTTCGACAGCTGTCCGTCAAATTGGACGTTGCCGGTAACATGACCTCCGAGTATGCCTTGTGCTTTGACTGTCGCGGGGGCGACGCATTGGAGGACGACGCCAACGGCGGCGAAAGCCAGTATCTTGGCTGTGATTGATTTCATGTGTCTTGTTGTTGTATTATGTATTAAATAATATGTCGTAACGACCTGCTGGATTATTGTGTTGTCTGTGAACAGGAAATAATCTTTGGTCGTTCGCTTGCTATCTTATAGTGTGCTGGTTTGCTTTAATCTATCTTTTCTCCTTTGGCGACTTTCTTGACCAATTCGAAGAGCTCTTCTTCGCTGCCGTCGACATAGGATGTGTGCTGCCAAACGATTTCGCCCTCACCGTTGATGAGGAATGTGTGGGGCACGTTGACGACATTCATGGCGCGCTTAAAGTCTTGGTTTTGGTCGAGATAGACTTCATACTCCCAACCGTTGCCGTCGACATGGGGTTTCACTTTCGATGCCGAGCGTGAGTCGTCGATGGAGATGGCTACTAGTTTGACACCTGTCTCTTCTTGCCAATCCTCGTAAACTTCCTTGATGGCGTTGAGCTCGCGGTTGCAAGGCTTGCACCATGTCGCCCAGAAGCTGATAATCATGGGACGACCGTCGTTTTTGATTATCGAGGTTTCCACGGTTTTGCCGTCGAGGGTTTTGATGGAGATGTTTTCAGGCACTTTTGCGTTTTGTGACATTGCAAATCCGAAAACAAGCATAGCAGCTAAAAATAAGATCGATTTTTTCATATAAATTATTGTGTTTTATTATTATTCGTTTATTATTGTTTTCGTTTTAGTTTAAAAATATTTTCGTTAAGGTTATCGTTAAGGTTATCGTTAACGTTAGCGTTATTGTTAAGGTTATCGTTAGCGTTAACGTTGATATTTAGTACTTATTTTTTTATATTTCTTTCAATGATATAGCTAGTTCTTGCAGCATTTGGCGGTATTTGTTGTCGGGGAAGACTTCGAGCGATGTCAAAGCGCTGTCTATGTATTTGGATAGTATGCGCGACGCCAGCAGAAGTCCGTTGTTTTCGATGACAAATGCCAATGCCTTGCCCATATTCGTTGGGTCGATTGTTTCGTTGTTGAGTATTTGCAATATGTCGTTGCGATCGTTGGCGCCGCTGTTGCGTAGTGCCAATATTAGCGGCAGGGTGCAGCGTTTCTCTACTAGGTCGTTGCCTTGGGTTTTGCCCGAGCGCGACGAAGGCATATAGTCGAGTATGTCGTCGCGTATTTGGAAGGCCATGCCCAGGGCTTCGCCAAATTCCTTGGCGGCAGCGATCCTTCGGTCGTCATCGGTGGAGAATATGGCTCCTGCTTGACAACTTAAAGCGATGAAAACAGCTGTCTTTTTGCGTATTATGTCGAAATATACGCTCTCGTCGATGTCAAATTGTGAGTTGTATTGTTGTTGCAACAACTCGCCTTCGCTCATCTCGATGACGGTGTTGTTGATGATTTCTGTCACTTTTTTGTTGTCGACTTCGTTGACGGCCATCATCACTTTGGCTAAGAAGTAGTCGCCGGCAAGTACGGCTACTTTGTTGTTGTAGAGCTTGTTGATGGTGGCTGAGCCGCGTCGCATTTCGGAGCGGTCGACGACATCGTCGTGAAGGAGTGTGCTGTTGTGTAGCGCCTCGATGGCGGCGGCAATTTTGAAGATGGGGTTGTCTTTTTTGGCCGTAAGGGGAAATCCGCAGCAGCAGGCGCTGAGGAGCATTAGTGTGGGGCGTAGGTGTTTGCCCTGGCGTGCCAGCAAATGGTGCGCAATCTCCTCTAGTATTGTTACTTCCGAACTGTCGGTGAGCTCTTTGTAAGCTGACTGAAAGTGGGAGAGGATGGGGGTCAATGTTTTTTCTATTTCGGATAGTTGCATGGGTAGTTGGTTTGTCAGAAGTTGGAGGATGGTATTCGCGCCCCTGTCGTGGTTATCAGGGCGATGTGGCGTTGGTTCTCATCGAAGATGTCTATCTCGAAGACGGCTTGTGTGCGTCCTTGTTTGATGCATTTTGACGTGGCTGTAAGCTTGTCGCCTTTCGTAGCGTTGAGGAAGTGTATGGTCGATGTTGATGACACCCACTCTAATGTCGGCTCTTCGCTGTCGGTGGTGGCGAGGAGGCCGCTGTTGGCGGCAATGGCAAAGGTGAAGTCGGCCAGGGTGAAGATTACGCCTCCCATTACGGCTCCTCGCGCGTTGCGATGACTTTGTGCCAATTGCAGCGTACAGATGGTGCTGTCGCGCCTTACCGTCTCTATTGTTATGCCGGTAAGTTCGGTGGCATATTTGTCGTCGGCAAAGACTTTGCGCGCTCTTTGGGTTAGTTCGTCCATCGACAATTGTTATGTTTATTGTTGTCTTTTACTGTATTGAGAGTTCTTTGAGTTTGTTGTACAGCACCTTAGACACCTTGGTCAGGGGAAGTCGCAGTTGGTTCATAATGCGACCTTCGATTTCGAGAAGGGCTTTGATGCCGCCGGGATTGCCCTCTTCGAAGATGGCATGCATTAGTGGTAGCATGTTGTAGTGGATGGGGAGTGCTTTCTTCATGTCGCCTTTGAGGGCATAATGCACCATGTCGGACATCTCTTTGGGTCGTGCGTTGGCAATAACGGATATCACTCCCGAGGCTCCCATGGCGATCATGGGAAGGGTGAGGGCGTCGTCGCCGGAGATGACTTTGAAACCTGCCGGTTTGCAACGCAGAATCTCCATGATTTGCTGCATGTTGCCCGAGGCCTCTTTTATGCCGATGATGTTGGAGTTCTCTTCGGCGAGCTGGAGGGTGGTTTCGGCGGCAAGGTTGCACGAGGTGCGACCGGGCACGTTGTAGAGTACTACTGGTACCGGCGACGCGTCGGCAATGCTTTTGAAATGCTCTACCAATCCTCGCTGCTGTGGCTTGTTGTAGTAGGGGGTTACGGATAGTATGGCGCCGATGCCGTCAAAGTTGGTTTGGCTTATGACGTCGGTGACGGCGCGTGTGTTGTTGCCGCCCATGCCTAGCATGATGGGCACTCGGTTGTTGACGCTTTCGACAATAAACTGCAGAAGTGCTGTGCGTTCGCTTTCGGTCATAGTGGCTGCCTCGCTGGTGGTGCCTAGCGCCACAATATAATCTACTCCTGAGTTGATGACATAGTCAATCAGCTGTTCCAGTTTACTGAAATCTATGGTTTCCTGTTTTCTGAAAGGCGTTATCAGAGCAACACCTGTTCCTACAAATGGATCTTTCTTTGCCATATTGATGCTTTCGTTTTTAGGGTTTTTGCTATAATTTTATGGCTTTAGCTTTACTTTAACTTATAGCCATTAAAATGTAATTTTTCAGTTAATTATATTGTTTATTATTTATATAATAATATATTGTTTTGTTCTCTTTTTATTCAACAGATCTTGGTTGATCTTTTTTGCTGCCTGTCGTTCGGCGTCTTTTCAATTATTTATATTTTATATAAATATATTTTATTCTTTATTTATTCGACAGATCTTGGTCAATCTTTTTTGCTGCTTGTCGTCCGGCACCCATTGCAAGAATTACTGTTGCGGCTCCGCTTACGGCGTCGCCACCAGCATAAACGTTGGGTCGCGAGGTGGCGCACTCGTCGTCGGCAATGATTCCGCCCCATTTCTCGGTGTCCAAACCTGGGGTGGTGTTTTTGATGAGTGGGTTGGGACTTGTGCCCAAAGCGACGATGAGGTTGTCGAAACTCATCTCTTTTTCGCTGCCTTCGATGACTTGGAAGCTGCGACGTCCCGATGCGTCGACATCGCCCATGGCCATGCTAACAACCACAACACCAGCCATGTTGCCGTTGCCGTCGTCGACGACTTTGACGGGGTTGGTGAGGAAGCAGAACTCGATACCTTCCTCTTTGGCGTGGTGAACCTCTTCTTTGCGCGCGGGCATGTCTTCCTCGTCGCGGCGATAGATGACGGTGACTTCGCATCCGAGGCGTCGTGCTGTGCGCGCGGCGTCCATGGCTACGTTGCCGCCTCCCACTACGGCCACTCGCTTGCCAAGCACTATGGGGGTGTCGTACTCTTTGTCGTAGCCGTGCATGAGGTTGGTGCGTGTGAGCAGCTCGTTGGCTGAGGTTACTCCGACGAGGGTTTCGCCAGGTATGTTCAAAAACTTGGGCAATCCCGCTCCACTGGCGATATAGATGGCTTCGAAACCATGCTTGGTCAAGAGGTCGTCGATGGTGACGGTGCGTCCCACGATGACGTTGGTGATGATTTCGACTCCGAGCTTTTTGAGGTTTTCTATCTCGGGTTCAACGATTTTCTGTTTGGGAAGGCGAAACTCGGGTATGCCGTAGACGAGTACGCCGCCGGCATGCTGGAGGGCTTCGAAAATGGTGACTTTGTAACCTTTCTTGGCCAAATCGCCAGCACAGGTCAAACCAGAAGGGCCGCTGCCGATGACGGCGACTTTCTTGCCGTTGGTTTTGCATGCCTCGTGGGCTTGCTTGACAACTTCTTCGTCGCTGCCGCCATGCGACCTCTTCCAGTCGGCGACAAAGCGCTCGAGGGCGCCTATGGCTATGGGTTGGCCTTTGACACCAAGCAGGCAGGAGCCTTCGCATTGCATCTCCTGCGGACATACTCGTCCGCATACCGCCGGCAAGGCGGAGTCTTCGGCTATGATGTGGCTGGCTTTCTCAAAGTTACGCTCTTTGATGGCGGCGATGAATTCGGGTATGTTGATTCCGACGGGGCATTTGCCTACGCACATGGGCTTCTTGCAATGGAGGCAACGATGGGCTTCGGCTACGGCTTGCTCTTCGCTAAAGCCTAGCGACACTTCGTCGAAATTGTGTATTCTCTCTTTGGGATCTTGCTCGAGGGGTTTTTGGCGCTCTTTGGCGTCTTCGGTTTCTAGCTGGCTCTCAACGGCGTGGGTGAGGTTGCAGCGGTGGCCTTCCTCGCTGGTGGCTATACGGTATTTCTTGGCGTCGGGACGCGCAAGGCGTTTCATGGCGCCGTCGAAGTCGACAAGGTGACCGTCGAATTCGGGCCCGTCGACGCAGGTGAATTTCACCTTGCCTCCTACAGTTGTGCGGCAGGCGCCACACATGCCTGTGCCGTCGACCATCATGGAGTTGAGCGACACAATGGTGGGTAGGTCGTAGTTCTTGGTTAGCAACGAGACAAACTTCATCATGGGCAGCGGACCTATGGCTACGCAGCAGGTGTAGCGGACGCCGCTATCGACGAGTTCTTTGATCTTGTCGGTAACCAAACCGTGCTGGCCGTAGGAACCATCGTCGGTCATAATGTACAGGTTGTCGCACACTTTGGACATTTTGTCTTCAAAAAAGAGTAGGACTCGGTTGCGTGCGCCTATTATCACGTCGCATGCGATACCATTCTCATGCGCCCATTTGGCTTGTGGATAGATGGGCGCCGTGCCTACACCGCCAGCAACAAAGAGTATTCTTTTCTCACCACCCTTGCTCCATGCGTCGAGTTTGGCGCTGTCCATAATCTCGCCTTTGTTGCCCAGAGGTCCCACTATGGTGAAGATGCTGTCGCCTTCGTTGAGTGCGGCAAGTCTTTGTGTCGACTCGCCAACAATCTGGAAAACAATGGTGACGCTGTCTCTCTCCTTGTCGATGTCGCAGATGGTGAGGGGCACGCGCTCGCCTTTGTCGTGTGGTATGACGATGACAAATTGTCCTGGTTTCCCCGATTGGGCAATCCAAGGTGTCTCGATGTCCATCAGGACAATGTTCTCGGTCAATTGTTCGCGGTGTAGTATCTTATACATGATGATCTGGTTTTGGTCGTGTTAATGACTATGGAATAGTGGATAATGGATAGGGTGGGGTTATCTCCGCAACAGGCGGTCGATGTATGCTACTTGACGATGGCGGGGGTTGCCTTCGTAGTTGAGGATGACATAGTCGGCAAGGTCCATCTTCTCCTCGGCCGACATCTGGTTGCGCATTCTCGCCTCTAGGATGTCGCGACCTACGCCGTCTCTGATTTCCAACCTTTTGAGTCGCTCTTCTTTTTCGAGATACACGGCGACGACTTTGTCAAGGTGGCGCTGAAGCCCGTATTCGAAGATGATGGCCGACTCGAGTATCACATATTCTGCCTTCTGCTGGCTCGCCCATGTTTGGAAGTCGTTCATGACTCGGGGATGTACCAATGCGTTGAGGGCTTGCAGCTTGGCTTTGTCGTTGAAGACGATGGAGGCTATTCTCTTTTTGTCGACATTGCCTTGTGGGTCGAAGACTTCGTCGCCAAGCAGGTTGGCAACCGATTTGAGAAACTCGGGCTCGTTGTAATAGCTTGCCGCATGGGTGTCGGCAATGAAGCAGGGTACGCCTATCTCCTCAAAGACATGCAACACTGTGGTTTTGCCACAGCCAATACCTCCTGTGAGTCCTACAAGTGTCATTCTATTGCTATGAATTGTATTTTGTTAGGCTTGATGTCTTTAATCTTTACTTTGGATGGAAATGTGGTTACCACAGCTCGCAAACTTTGGCTCGAGTCGCTCTCTTTGACGGCGTTGACGACAAAGGCGTCGGTGTTGATGTTGCTGTATTCGTTCTCGGGCACGAGATAGGTTACCGTGACGTGCGTGGGATAGAGGTTGAGCTTTATGGAGGATGATATGCCTATGGCTTTTCTGTCGACATTGACGGGCAAGGTGATGTCTTTCTCTATGAATCGCTCGACGGGAAGATAGACTTTGATGCTCTTGGTGGATATCCTGAGGTCGGCATAACGCTCCCACACGGGTTCGAGGACGACAAGGTAGGTGCCACTTTCGCTTATCTCTCTAACCACTTGGCGGCGTGCTTTAAGGGCGTCTATCTTGTCGAGCGACGCTTTGCTGCCGTACAGCACTATGCTGTCGGGCGCTATGCGTGGCTCGCCGTTGAGGCCGGCCATACCGTCAAATTGAAACTCGACATTGGATATGTCGGGACGGAAGGTGCGGCTTTCGCGTTCGGCAAAGCGTATTTTGAGCTCCTTGGCGATGGGAACAATGTCGGTGACGCCTTTCAAATCTATCTGTTTGCGAATGCTGTCGAGATACTCTTCGGTGTTGAAAACCAACTCGTAGCCGTTGTTGACAACGTGCTTGCTTAGCTGCTTGTCGGATTTTAGGATTTGGGAGGCATCGAGATGGATGCTCTTTTTTTTGCGGTCGCGGTTGAAGGCGCGAAATCCGTTGCTGGTTATGTCTATCGCTATCTCGCTGTCTTGCTCGATGATGGCGTATTTGGCTGTGTCGATGCCGTCGAAACATAATTCAAAGCTCTCTCTATATCTGTTTGGTTCAGACATAGAGGATACCACCCATATTATAAAGATGGCGAAAACGGAGAAGAGGTAACCTCTTGAGCGTTTTAATAAGAGCTTTAATTTATATCTCATCGATGATTGTAAAACAGAGTGTTATTTCGTTTCTTCTAAAGCGTTATTGTCGTTGGTGACGGCTTGGATGTAGCTCTTTTCGACGGTGATGATGACGCCGTTGGAGATTTCAACTTCGACGGTTGTGGCGTCGACGGAGTGTACTTTGCCGTAAATGCCGCCCGAGAAGGTTACGCGGTCGCCTTTCTTGAGTTGTTCGCGCATCTTGGCTTCTTCCTTGGCTTTCTTGTTCTGTGGACGAATCATAAGCAGCCACATGACGACGAAGAGGAGGATGATCATCCATAAACCGCCACCACCCATGGGATTGCCGCCAGCTGCGGGAGCTGCGTCGAGAAGGATATACAAAATGTTCATTTTTCTAGTGTGTTTTTTGTTGTTATTTTATTGCTTTTATTATTTCGTTTTTGATTGTAGGTACTATCTAAGTACTATCAAAGTACCATAAATGTGCTGTCGCAAGTGTGGGTTACCTTACCGTTGCCGAGATGCGCAATTTGGTGCGCGCCGGTTGGGCGTTGGAGGCTACAATGACTTCTTTCATCTGTTGCCCCGACATACCTTTCGACTTGAACGACACGGTGATATATCCTGTTTTGCCAGGAGCTATTCTTTCGTGTGGATATTCGGCTACTGTGCAGCCGCACGAGGCGTCGCAGCCGCTTATGACGAGGTCGGCGTTGCCGGTGTTGGTGAACTTGAAGCTGTAGGAGATGTTCTCGCCGGCCATGAGCTGTCCGAAGTCGTGCATGTCGGTTTCGAAGGTTATGCGTGGCATCTTCTGGCTTTCGTCGTAGCCTTCGGCACTATTGGGATTTTGTATGATGTCGACTCCGGCAGGTTTGTCTTTGCCGTTGTTGCATGCGGCAAGGAGTAGGAGGGCCGAGGCGACAATGAGTATTCTTTTTTTTGTCATCTTATACATTATAATATATATGTTCTCGTATTCTTTAGTTGTCCTCGGGAGGCACGTCGCCGTCGATGGCGGGGTCGTACATGCCGCGTTCGTTCTTGACAACTTTGCCGGCGACGCGAAGCTCGATCAACATTTTGTCGAGGATGCCGTTGATGAACAGCTTGCTCTTCTCGGTCGAGAACTCTTTCGACAACTCGATGTATTCGTCTACTGTTACGCGCTCGGGAATTGAGGGACAGCAGGTGAACTCGGTTACGGCCATATTGATGAGCAGTACGTCCATGAGTGCCACGCGGTCGAAATCCCAGTTTTGCAGGTGTTTCTTGATCATGCTCTCCACATCGTCGATATGGTTGTAGGTGTCGATGGTGAGCTTGCGGGCAAACTTGAAGTCGTTGGCGTCTTTCTCGTTACGGCTGTCGTAGATTTGTGGACAAGGCGAGGCTTCGTTGGTGTTCTCTTCGGTGCATTCCTTGAGGAGCATATAGACATATTGTGCCACTTGGTCGAAGTCGTCTTCCCACAACAGGTCGCGTTCAAAGATGATTGAACGCAAAGCGTTGTCGTTCATCATTATTTTGAACACTTGTATGGCCAGATTGCGGTCGTCGTCGAATGTGGGATCGCTTATTGCGGCGTAATCCTGATATTGCTGCGACGTCTTGAGCTGGGTGAGTATCTTGCGGAAGATGTCGAAATGGTTCGACCAGTCGATGCTGAGGCGGTTCATCTGCTGCTTGAATTCAAAGCCGCTCTCGAGTCGGGATATAAACTTGTTGTCGGCAATGCGTTTCAGATAGTCGAGCTCCTTCTGCTGGGGGTTGAATTTTTGCATCTCCACCTCCATGATGCGTTCGGCGGTGAAAGTGAACTGGCTGAGCGTTGATAGTTGGTAAAGTCCAAGGTCGTTGAGGCGCATAACGTTGTGGTCGAAGGCTTTTACAAGCTCGTCGGCCGACGAAATTTGGTTGCACACACCTGCATAGATGGTTTGCAACGCTTTGGCGCGGAGGAAATGTCTGCTTAGCATACTATGTTGATAATACGTTTAGGTACAAAAATGATTTTCTTGGGTTCTTTGCCGCCTGTCCATTTCTTGAACTCGTCAAGGTCTTTGATGGCTTTGACGGCCTCGTCTTGGGTGCATCCGTTGGGGAGGTCGACGGTGAAGCGCATCTTGCCGTTGAAGGAGACGGGGTATTTGAAGCTGTCTTCAACCAGATGGCTTTCGTCGTATTCGGGCCACTGGGCGTCGCATACCGAGCTTTCGTTGCCCAAAAGGTGCCATAGCTCTTCGGCGATGTGGGGCGCAAAGGGCAATACAAGTACGGCGAGGGGCTCGAGGATGGCGCGTTTGCGGCATTTGGCTTGGGCAAGGTCGTTGACGCATATCATGAAGGTGCTCACCGAGGTGTTGAACGAGAAGCGCTCTATGTCGTCGGTAACCTTCTTGATGGTTTGGTGGAGTATCTTGAGCTCGGCCTTGGTGGGCTCTTCGTCGACAACGGCATAGTTGTTCTGCTCGTCATGATAGAGCCGCCAGAATTTCTTGAAGAAGCGGAAAACGCCCTCAATGCCGTTGGTGTCCCAAGGTTTGGCTTGCTCGACGGGGCCTAGGAACATCTCGTACATGCGGAGTGTGTCGGCACCGTAGCGCTCTACAAGATCGTCGGGATTTTGCACGTTGAACATCGACTTGGACATCTTCTCTATCTCCCAGCCGCAGAGGTATTTGTCGTCCTCGAGCTCGAAGCGGGCGTTGGCGTATTCGGGACGCCAGGCGCGGAATTTGTCGATGTCAAGGATGTCGTTGTTGACAATGTTGATGTCGACATGAATTGGTGTCACATCGTCCATATTCTTTATAAGGCCTTTGGATATGAAGAGGCCGTTGTCGGCTTTGCTGCGATAAACAAAGTTGGAGCGGCCTTGTATCATGCCTTGGTTGACAAGTTTTTGGAAGGGTTCGTCTTTGACCGACATTCCGATGTCGAAGAGGAATTTGTTCCAGAAACGGGCATAGATGAGGTGCCCTGTGCCGTGCTCGGCGCCGCCGACATAGAGGTCGACATTCTGCCAGTAGTTGACGGCGGAAGGGCTGAAGTAGGCGTCGTCGTTGTGGGGATCCATATAGCGCAGATAGTATCCGCTGCTGCCGGCAAAACCGGGCATGGTGCTGAGCTCGAGCGGGAAGACGTTGACGTTGTCGATGAGGCTCTTGCTCACTATCTGACGCTTTTTCTCGTCCCATGCCCACATCTCGGCGTGTCCCAGAGGGGGCTCGCCTGTGGCGGTGGGCTTGTATTCGCTAACCTGTGGCAGCTCCAAGGGCAGGCATTCTTCGGGGATAGGATAGGGGATGCCGTCTTTGTAGTATATCGGGAAGGGTTCGCCCCAGTAGCGCTGACGGCTGAAGATGGCGTCGCGAAGGCGGTAGTTGACCGTGCGGTGTCCTATGCCCATCTCCTCAATCTTGTCGATGACGGCCTTCATGGCGTCCTTCACCTTCATGCCGGTGACGAAACCGCTGTTGACCGACCATCCAGTCTTGGCATCCATGCTCTCGCTCCATGTGGCGGGGTCGCTGGTGACATCTTTCTCCATCGACACCACCTGACGTATTGGCAGGTTGAAGTGGCGGGCAAAGGCAAAGTCGCGGCTGTCGTGGGCGGGCACGGCCATGATGGCTCCTGTGCCGTAGCCGGCTAGCACATATTCTGATACCCAGATGGGTATGCGCTCCTCGGTGAGGGGGTTGATGGCATAGGCGCCGGTGAATACGCCGCTCACCTTCTTCACCTCGGCTTGACGCTCACGCTCCGAGCGGTTCTTCGCCCAGGTGACATAGGCTTCAACCTCGGCTTTCTGCTCAGGGGTGGTAATCTCGTCGATTAGCTCGTGTTCGGGACAGAGCACCATGAAGGTGACTCCAAAAATGGTGTCGGGACGGGTGGTGAAAATCTCGAAACTTGGCACCGGTTGCGGATCAAACTGTGGCATATAGGCCTGAGCTCCGGGCAGCACGTTGTCGTTGCTTTTCACATCCAGCGGAAACCATACTGCGGCACCCTCGCTGCGACCAATCCAGTTGCGCTGTATCTCTTTCAGCGAATCGCTCCAGTCAACCTGCTCCAAGCCGTCGACAAGTCGTTGGGCGTAGGAGGTGATGCGAAGGCTCCATTGGCGCATAAGCTTGCGCTCGACGGGATATCCGCCACGAACGCTAAGACCGTTGACCACCTCGTCGTTGGCGAGTACTGTGCCCAGCTCGGCGCACCAGTTGACGGGTATGTCGGCAAGGTAGGCGAGACGGTATTGCATCAGCAGCTCCTGACGCTGTCTCTCGTCCATGCTGTTCCATTCGGGAGCGCGCTCGTCGCCCTCCTCAAATTGTTTCACCAATTCCGATATGGGACGGGCTTTCTGCTGCGCTTCGTCATAGTAGTGGTTGAAAAGCTGCAGGAATGTCCATTGTGTCCATTTATAATATTTGGGGTCACAGGTGCGCACCTCGCGATCCCAGTCAAAGCAAAAACCTATCTTGTCAAGCTGCTCACGATAGCGGGCAATATTGGCCTCGGTGGTTTTTGCCGGGTGTTGTCCTGTTTGTATGGCGTATTGCTCGGCAGGAAGGCCATAGGCGTCATATCCCATGGGGTGAAGCACATTGAAGCCGCGCAAACGTTTGTATCGCGCATATATGTCGCTGGCAATGTAGCCAAGAGGGTGTCCTACATGAAGTCCCGCACCCGAGGGGTAGGGGAACATATCAAGCACATAGTAATGAGGTTTCTTTGAGCTATTTTCTACATGATACACCTTGTTATCACGCCAGAAACGTTGCCATTTGGGTTCGATTTCGTTAAAATTATAGTCCATCTTTAATTCTTTTCAAAGTGGTTTGTCATTATATGCCGAGTTGAAATAAAATGAAATACAATATTATAAGGGTTTTCAACACGAAAATACAAACTGCAAATATACTAAAAAATAGCAAAATGAATAAGTTTTTTTTTCATTTCGCTCTTTTCACCAGGGCTTTCTTTTAAAGTTGTATTTTTTTGATTTTGCGGTTTAATTATTTTTATATAATTTTGCAAAATGTTTTTATAGAGACCATTCTTTATAAGATGTGTCAGAATCGTCGGTATATCACATGGTTAGCAGCTCGGTATGGCTTGGTGTTGTTTATAAGTGAATGGTTCCCTACTTTAAACATGCCCCTCTATCGAGCGGTCTTTTCCATCTATCCGCCGCTCTTTGCAATGTAATGTTTTGAACAAAATTTTTTTTCAATGGATAAATTAAGCTACGCTCTTGGCCACAATATTGGCCACCAACTCATGGACATGGGTCTTGAAACTTCTCTCAACGTCGACGATTTCGCTCTGGCTATCCGCGACCTCATCTCTGGCGCCGAGCCTCGCTTGTCGCACGAAGAGTCGCACGCCGTCCTCGACAAGTTTTTCACCGAAATGGAAGCTCTCCAGCAGGCTCAGGCAGCCGAGAAAGGCAAGGCCGCCAAAGAGGAGGGCGAGAAGTTCCTCGCCGAAAACGCCAAACGCGAGGGCGTGTTCCGTACCCGCAGCGGCCTTCAGTATGAGGTCCTCGTCGAAGGCAATGGCGAGCATCCTGCAGCCAGCGACACCGTACGCTGCCACTATGAGGGCACTCTTATCGACGGCACCATCTTCGACTCGTCGTACAAACGCAACCAACCTGCCGAATTCGGCCTCCGTCAGGTCATCGCTGGTTGGACAGAAGGCGTCCAGCTCATGAAAGTTGGCGCCAAATACAAATTCTATATCCCTTATCAGCTGGGTTATGGCGAACATGGCGCGGGCAACTCCATACCTCCCTACGCAGCCCTCATTTTCACCGTCGAGCTGCTTGCCATCGTCTAACGCATCTTTTCCGACTTTTCATCGAACAACAAATAAATCTCTATAATTATTATGATAGCAAAAGAACTTTTGAATCCTCGCAGCATCGTCATCTGTGGTGCTTCGTCAGATATTCATAAACCTGGCGGCAAATCGCTCAAAAACCTCCTTGAAAGCCCCTTCAAGGGCGACGTCTACGCCGTCAACCCCAAAGAGACCGAAGTTCAGGGCGTTAAGTGCTACGCCAAGGTCGAGGACCTTCCGCAGGTCGACTGCGCCATCCTCTGTATCGCCGCCAAATTCTGCGCTCAGACAGTCGATGTCCTGGCTAAGGAAAAAGGCTGCAAAGGCTTCATCATCGTCAGCGCCGGCTTCTCGGAGGAAAACGCTGAAGGCGCCGCCATCGAGAAACACATTGTCGACACTATCAACAGCGTCGGCGGCTCTCTCATCGGCCCCAACTGCACCGGCTTCCTCAACGTCAACTACGCTGGCTGCTTCGATACCCCCATTCCTCCGCTCGACCCCAAGGGTGTCGACTTCATCACCGGCTCTGGCGCCACAGCTGTCTTCATCAAAGAGTACGGCATGAGCAACGGCCTTAAATTCAACAGCGTTTGGGCAGTTGGCAACAGCGCCCAGCTGGGTATCGAGGATGTCCTCGAACATCTCGACGAGACTTTCGACCCCGTTAAGTCTAGCCACGTCATCATGCTTTATATGGAAAAAATCGGCGATCCTCAACGTCTCCTCAAACATAGCCGTAGCCTTATCAACAAGGGCTGCCACATCGCTGCCATCAAGAGCGGCGGCTCGGCAGCAGGTTCTCGCGCCGCATCAAGCCACACCGGTGCCTTGGCCACCAACGACGCCGCCGTCGACGCTCTCTTCCGCAAGGCCGGCATCGTCCGCTGCCAAAACCGTCAGGAGCTCACTACCGTTTGCGCCGTCTTCATGCACCCCGAATTGAAAGGCAAACGCTGCGCCGTCATTACCCATGCCGGCGGCCCTGCAGTCATGCTCACCGATGTGCTCTCCAATGGTGGCATGGAGGTTCCTTCTCTCAAAGATCATCCCGCTAGCCCTGCTCTGCTCGAAAAGCTCTTTGGCGGCTCTTCGGTGGGCAACCCCATCGACTTCCTCGCCACAGGTACCGCCGAGCAACTTGGCTACATCATCGACACCGTCGAAAACGAATACGACGACATCGACTTCTCGGTCGTCATCTTTGGCTCGCCCGGATTGTTCAGCAACAAGGAGGTTTACGACCTGCTCGACGAGAAGATGAAAACCTGCAAGAAACCCATCTTCCCCGTGCTGCCTTCCATCATCAACGTCAAAGACGAAATCAACGATTTCATCGCCAAAGGCCGCATCAACTTCCCTGAAGAGTGTGTCCTCGGCAACGCCATCTGCAAGGTATACCACACTCCTAAACCTCAACCCGAGAACGTTGAGCAACCCAAGATCGACGTCGCTCGCATCCGCGCCACCGTCGACCGCTGCAAAGACGGCTACCTCGAAATCGCCGACTACAACGAGCTCCTCGACGCCGCTGGCATCAGCCGCAAGAAAAGCGTCGAAGTCTCCAAGAAGGAGGACGCTCTCGCCTTCGCCAAAGAGGTGGGATGCTCCAAGGATGTTCCTCTCGTCATGAAGGTCGTCGGACCTCTCCACAAGAGCGATGTCGGCGGCGTCACCCTCGGCGTCAAAGACCTCGACACCGTTGCCAAAGAGTTCGACCGCCTGATTGTCATCCCCGAAACCTACGCCGTCGAAATGTACCCCATGCTCGATGGTATCGACGTCTATATAGGCGCCATCCGCGACCCCAAGTTCGGCCATCAGATTTTCTTCGGCCTTGGCGGCATCTTCATCGAGGTGCTTAAGGACGTCCAAAGCGCTTTGGCTCCCATATCCGCCGCCGAAGCCAAGGAAATGCTTAAACAGCTCAAGGGATACAAGATCCTCGAAGGCGTCCGCGGTCAGGAAGGCGTCAACCTCGACCTCTATGCCGAGCAGGTGGCTCGCGTCAGCGCCCTCGTTCAGGCAGCACCCGAAATCGCCGAAATGGACCTCAATCCTCTTCTTGGCAACCCACGCTACGTCACCGCTGTCGACGCTCGTATCCGCCTCGAAAAGTAATTTTCCTCTTATCTAATAATCGAAGTGTCTGGATGACGATGTCTTCATCGTCCCAGGCACTTCTCCTTTTTATGAAATTCTCCACTCCATGAGAGGGTATTACCCAACGCGCCAACCGCCTCAAGCAATATTACGTCGACATGAACTCTTTTGTCGATTGCCTCAACCGTCGCGAACCCAATCACAAAACTCTCGACGATATGTCCAAGTCGGCAAAATATATCTTCAAGATCTACAAGGAGTACTACGCGTCGGTTCCCATTGGATGGGACACCAAGCAATTGGCTCTTCCCGAACTCCAAAAGTTGATCGATAGGCAGCAACGTCTTATCTCTATGTTCAATCGCGGCGACATCAAGGATTTGAACAAAATCGCCCGTAAGAATGATCTTAATACCGTCGACGAGATACTGAAACTGCAATAATCGCCTCCTATATTATATTGTCTTGCGGTTACGTCTCTCTTATCGCACCAACAGAAACACAAACTGCCATCCCAAAGGGGAGGCAGTTCGCTTAATGGATTTAATAGTGTGTATATTGGATAGTGTTCGATGTAATCCTAAAACTAGGCAATCTCTTTCGACCTTTTTCCGTTAGCACATTTCTCTGTCCATTATCCTTCTTCAGACTTTCCCTAACCTCATTTCGGTCGCCCTCATGAGGTGTCGGTAGCGTCTGAATGTTTATGTATAGCAACTTTTTCAAAAACAAAGATGAGATTATTTTTCGAATTATGACTACCATTGTGCAAAAAAACGCACTTTCAATGGGTAAAAAGCCCAATGATAGTTTTTGATATGTAGAATTGTGTTGTGTATTAGTTTGTTGTATGTTGATTGATGTCGGTACGAAACCTTTGTTAATAGCCTAATTATTGGGCTGTTTTTTTTCAATTGAAATAAATTATCGTCACTTTTATTAAAATAAATGGGATGAAAAATATTATTTCTACCGCTTCCAATCTCTTCACAGTTGTCCATTATTTTCTCTCCATTATGTCGTTTTTTTCAATCCGAATTTCTGCCAACTGTGGTTGCTCGTTTTTTTTTGACTTTATAAATATGTTGTTGACCTAGTGACACATTTGGGTTCAATGGCCGAAATGCTTCATGCCAATACAAAAAGAGCCCCAGGCGTCGCTTGGGGCTTATACTCTTATGTGGGTTATATTCGGTTTATTATTGCTCGTTGGGGGCTTGCTTCAGCATCTCCAAGGCTCGGCAAAGCTGATCGGGACATGAGGTCATCTTGTCGCCACATCTTATCCCGTTTAATCGAGATATGACGTCGTCAATCTTCTGTCCGCACACCAGTCGGCATATACCTTGTAGGTTGCCGTTGCATCCGCCGTAAAACGACACATCTTTTATTATGTCGTTCTCGTCGGCGGTGACATCAATAAGTTGTGAGCAGGTGCCTTGTGTGGGATATACAATATGTTTCATTTCTTGAGCGTCTTTTTGATTTTCAATTCGTTTTGTTTTTGTATTCAGATAATCTCCTTGCCGACACATTATTTAAGTCGTATTCTCGGATCGAGAACACCATACAATATGTCGGTCAGTATGTTGATGATCACCAATAGTATGCATATAAAAAGTATTGAACCCATGACCACCGGGAAATCGTATTTCTCTAGTGCGTCGACAATGACGGAACCCATTCCTTTCCAGTCGAACACATACTCGACAAAGACGGCTCCCGCCAACAATCCCGCCAGCCATCCCGACGCCGATGTTACTATGGGGTTCATGGCGTTGCGCAATGCGTGGTGAACTATAACACGATGGTTGGAAAGTCCTTTCGATCGCGCGGTACGAACATAGTCTTGCGAAAGTGCCTCGAGGAGTGAGCTCTTGGTCAGTTGCACCAATACCGACAAGGGACGTATGCCCAATGTTAGGGCGGGAAGTATCAGGTTGCGCAGGTTTAGGTGCTCTCCGCAGCCGTAATCGTCTACAGTATAGAGGTTTCCTGTCATATTGAGGTGTGTCCAGTCGGAAAGCACATAGGCGAAAAACCATGCTATTATTATGGCCGCGAAGAATGATGGCAGCGCCATGCCTGTTGTGGTAAGCAGCAGGGTTATGCGATCAATCCAGGTGTCTTTGTGCAACGCCGAGAAGATGCCTAGTATAAGTCCTACCAGAAGGGCGAAAGACATAGCTGTCACAGCCAATATGGCTGTCTGTGGAAACGCCGACGATATTATTTCCGATACCTTGCGTTTGCTTTGGTACGAGCGACGCAGGTAGGGGGCTTTGACCACGACGCTGGTTGACCCAATCTTGAACAGGGTGCCGTAGGGTTCGTATTTGCCGGGATCGAGATACCAAAAACTTTCGTTGTCGTTGTTGTTGTGAAACGAAATGGGCGCCAAGTCGTTGAGGTATGCTATATACTGAACGCCTATGGGTTTGTCGCGCCCCAGGTCGCGGTTGATAATCCTTATACTCTCTTCGTCGGCACGTTGTCCCAGCATCATGCGTGCGGGGTCGCCAGGCAATATGTTGAAAAGAAAGAAAACGAGAGTGACAACACCCAAAAGGACAAGGATGCCGTAAAATAGCCGTTTCCAGATATAATTCAACATGATAGGAGAGGATGGGTGGGTTAAAGATTATGTGGTTGCGTCTTTGTGTGTTAATAGTTTTGTTTTGGTCAGTTTCTCCTCAATCCGTGCACTTCTGATTTTTTTGCCACAAAATCTTTCAGATAGAAAGGCTCAAAATATGCAGTATCCTCAACCTCACCTTTGGCGAGTTTTTCTCTTGCCGTTTTAATCATGCCGGCTGCCGAGATGCGGAACTCGCTGTCGTAAAGAGCGTTGGGGTGTACAGAGAGCAAGGGTTTGGTTTTGTCGGCTCCATCACCAACAAAGGTCACAGTATTGGTGTCGAGCCATTTGTCGTATATGCCGCTTTCTATCACCTCGGCGGTGGTTTCCTTTACGACTCCCTCACGGCTATAGATGGCTGTGTAGCATTCCATGCGACGGGCGTCGATCATGGGGCACACAAGACCTTGGTAATTTTTGTGTTCCTCAAAATATTGACTGGCCATGTTTTGCAGGGTGGGGACGGATATGAGGGGAATACCCAAAGCGTAGCAGAGGCCTTTGGCGCTGCTTACTCCTATGCGAAGCCCTGTGTAGGATCCAGGACCTGAGGAGACGCACACGGCTTCAAGCTCTTTGCGTACCGAATCGCTACTGTTCAGTATCTCGTCGATAAACACCGCCAGCTTTGAGGAATGGGCGTTGGGTTGGTCGCTGTGACGCTCTATGGCTATAGCTCCGTTGTTTTCCAATGCTATGGAGCATATTGGAGTGGCTGTTTCTATAAGTAGTATTGACAATTGTTATTGTTTTTTTTGAGGTTGTTTTCTTGTGTCCAAGTACTATCTAAGTACTATCAAAGTACTATCGGAGTACTGTAAGATTTGTTATTATCTCATGTCGATAATTTCAACTCCGTCGTTGGCGCTTTTGGTGAACTTGAAGTCTGTGTCGCTGGTTTTCACTCCGCTCTTGAACGAGCTGACGGTGTAGTCGGCGCTGGAAGAGTCGTAGTTGTGCACCTCCATTTTGTTCATGATGCCCGACTCGGCGTTGACGATGAGGCGTATTTTGTAGTAGCTTTTGCTTTTCTTGGGGGTGAGGTCGATGACGGCATTGCCGTTTTGCTCTTTGCGTATAAACTTGGCGTTGAAGTTTTTCTTGTAGTTGGCGAGTATGGCGGCGGGATTCATGAGGTCGTCCTCGGCCGTGCTGGCTTTGTTGACCACCACTTCATTGACCTCTTTGTCCCAATGCCATGTGGCTGCTCCGTCGCAATAAATGACGTTGGTTCCGAAGGTTACGCGGTATTTGCCTTTGTTGAAGAGCACGTCGGCTTTGTGGCGGGCGGTTTCTTTCTTGTTGCTGTCCTTGCTGACCATAGTTACCGAGAACGACACACCGCCGCCATTGATTTTGTCGTAGGCTTTTTTGAGATATTTCTCGGCGTTTTGGTCGACTTGCCCTTTTGAGGTGTGAGTTATTTGGGCACTTGCGAGGAATATGGTTGACAATGCAAGCAATAATAATGTCAGTCTTTTCATCTCTAGATTGTTAACTGTTTGTTATTTGACCAAGCTGTGGAGCCATTTGATCTCGTCGCTCCACCTCATGGGGTCGGGAGTTTCAAGGATGATGGGTATGTTGTCGAAACGGCTGTCGTTCATAAAGCGGACGAAGAATTCTTTGCCGAGGGTTCCCTCGCCAAGCACCTCGTGACGGTCGACATGACTTCCGCAACCTTTCTTGCTATCGTTTAAATGGATGGCTCTAAGGTATTGTTTGCCAATCACTCTGTCGAACTCCTCGAAGCAGAATTGGTAACCCATCTCTGTCGACAAATCGTAACCCGCGGCAATAGTGTGGCAGGTGTCAATGCAAACACCCACGCGACTTTTGTCGTCGATGCCTTCTATTATGCGAGCTATGTGCTCGAAACGCCAACCGAGGTTGCTGCCTTGTCCCGCTGTGTTTTCGATGACGGCACACACGCCTTCGGTTTTCGACAAAGCAAGGTTCACCTCGCGAGCAATCTGGTCGAGGCAAGCCTCCTCGCTGACGCGGTTGAGGTGGCTGCCGGGATGAAAGTTGAGCATTTGAAGGCCCAGCTGCTGAGCTCTGTGCATCTCGTCGAAGAAGGCAGCTCTGCTTTTTTGCAAGGTTTCCTCGTCGGGCGAGCCAAGATTGATGAGGTAGCTGTCGTGAGGCAGCACATACTCGGGCTTGAAGCCACGCTCGAGGAGCAATGCCTTGAAGCCGTCAATTTCAATCTGTTGCAGAGGCTTGCTTACCCAGCTGCGTTGGTTGCGAGTGAAGAGGGCGAAAGCTGTGGCACCTATGGCTTCGGCGTTGAGGATGGCGTTGCCCACGCCGCCAGAGGCACTAACATGAGCTCCTATGTGTTTTGTCATCGTTTAGAAAGTGTTGCGTGTTACAGTTACACGGATGGTCATATTGTCAAGGTAGTCGAGAGGGTCGTAGCCATCGAGGTCTTGGATGATGAAAGTCACTTCGTTCTCGTTCCAATCGAAGCGTATGGTTTCGGGTACGATAATGGTTTCGTTTTCGGTTTGGACTTCCAAGGGGAAGACGTATGGCAATGGATTCCAGGAGCCTAGGTTTTGCTGCTGGTTGTAAATCATGTATACGTCTGCGGTGACTGAACCGTTGTTAACCACATTGGCGGTGATGTCGGAGTTCTCGAATGTGGCGTAGAGGTAGTTTTCTTGTCCAGGATTGAGTTGTCCTTCGTTTCTAACCCATTGAGATGGCGTTATGGTGTAAACATAGGTTGTAACCTGCGAGCCATAGTAGTTGTGTTGGTGCGTAACGTCTTCTGTGATATATTCTTTGGTACATCCAGATAAAGCAATACTTGCAACAGCCATCAGGGCGATTAGTTTGATTTTTTTCATATTGTTTTTCTGTTTTTAGTTTTCAATGTATTATTAGTAATTTGTATTAATTGTCAAAGAATTATTGCATATTGTGAGTAGGGGACACTAACGTTTCATGACATCCTGAACAATTTGCGTCACCATTTGTTTCAGCTCTTCGATAAATTGTTTTGCGTCGTAGCGGTGAGCCTCAATCTCGCGCAGTTTTTTCTCCCATTGCCCAGTGAGCTCGGCGCTTTTGAGCAGCTCCTCGTGGATGAGACCTATGAGGGCAACACCTGTTTCGGTGGCAGAGAGCGACTTACGGTTTTTCTGTATATATCCGCGTTTGAAGAGAGTTTCGATTATTGCGGCCCTTGTTGAGGGGCGGCCAATGCCGTTCTCCTTCATGGCGTCGCGCAACTCGTCGTTGTCAACAAAGCGACCCGCCGTCTCCATAGCGCGCAACAGGGTGGCTTCGGTGTAGGGCTTGGGAGGCGTTGTCCATTTCTCTGTCAAAGTGGGAGAATGAGGGCCATGCTCGCCTTTGACGAAAGCCGGCATCATCTTGTCGTCGTCTTTTTTCTCCTCTTTGTCGTCGTCTTCGCGTAAGGCTTTCTTTTCCAAGTGCCAACCGTCGTTGTCTTCAACCCAGCGACCAAAACAAACCTTCCAACCCGGGTCGGTGACCTGCTTGCCGGTGGCCTTGAAAGAGAGTTTCTCCTTTTTGTTGCCCTCAGAGGCTTGCGTCTCCACACGACCGCTGACGGTGGTTGTCGCTATCTTGCAGTCGGGATAGAACACAGCGATGAAATGTCGCGCCACAAGGTCGAAGACCCTTTTTTCGTTGAGGGTAAGGTCGCCATTTGAAGGATTGACGCCGGTGGGTATAATGGCGTGGTGGTCAGTGACTTTGCTGTTGTCGAAAACCTTTTTGCTTTTGGGCAGTTTTTTGCTAAGCAAGGGAGTGGTCAAAGCCGAGTAGGGGAGCAATCCCTGCAGTATGGCGGGGCATTTGGGATAGATGTCTTCGCTCAGGAAAGTGGTGTCGACGCGGGGGTAGGTGGTGAGTTTTTTCTCGTAGAGGCTTTGTATGTATTTCAATGTGTCGTCGGCCGAGAAGCTGAATTTTTTGTTGCATTCCACCTGAAGGCTGGTGAGGTCGAAGAGACGCGGTGCGGCCTCGCTGCCGTTTTTCTTGGCGACGGAGGTGACTTCAAAGTCGCGTCCTTTGATCGACTCCAAGGCTTTGCGGCCCTCTTCCTCGTTGGTTATGCGTCCGCGCTGATTTTTAGCGCTTTTGCCCTCGTCGCCATCCTCTTCGCCGTCATTGCTTTGAAGAGAGAAAAGAGTGTCGCGGTAGATGGTCGACAGCACCCAGTATTGTTCGGGGACGAAGTTTTGAATCTCTTGCTGGCGCTTGACTATCAATGCCAAAGTAGGGGTTTGTACGCGCCCGATGGAGAGCACCTGACCTTGTTTGGTGCGATATTTGAGAGTGTACAAACGGGTGGCGTTCATGCCCAACAGCCAGTCACCTATGGCACGGCAAAGACCCGCTTCGTAAAGCGACTGATAATCGCTTTGAGGCTTAAGGTTGCGGAAGCCCTCTTTTATGGCCTCCTCGGTGAGCGACGAAACCCACAGACGCTGCACGGGACAGCGCGCCGAGGCTTTCTGCATGACCCATCGCTGGATGAGTTCGCCCTCTTGGCCGGCATCGCCGCAGTTGATAATCTCGTCGGCGTTTTGCATCAGTTTCTCAATGATATGGAACTGTTTCTCATAACCATCGTTGGGGATAAGTTTGATGCCGAAACGCGGCGGTATCATGGGGAGCCTGCTTAATGCCCACGCCTTCCACATGTCGGTGTAGTCGTGAGGCTCTTTCAAAGTACACAAATGGCCGAATGTCCAAGTCACTTGGTAGCCGTTTCCCTCCATATATCCATCATGGGAGGTGTTGGCTCCTAGTATCTTGGCTATTTCTCGTGCCACACTGGGCTTCTCGGCAATGCATACTTTCATGGTCGTGTTAGCTTGAAAATACCACAGGATAACGTTGAAGTGAAAAAAAATATTGTATCTAAAAAAATATTAGTTAAAATGTGTCGTTAATAAATATTAATTATAAAGAATAAAACGAAGGACATTTCATTTTCGGAGTGATGATGACGATTATGTTTTGGCGGTTAATTGATTGATAATGGCTGAATTTGATGTTCTTCAACTGCAATTGTTCGAATTATAATATTGTTGGTAAAATGGTAAAAGAAAATCTTGTCAAAATAGCGTCAACGGTGCCCGAACCCACCCGTTTGATAGCTGTTTCCAAAACCAAGCCTGTTGAGATGTTGCAGGAGGCGTACGATGCCGGACAGCGCCTTTTTGGCGAAAACAAAGCGCTGGAAATGCGCGACAAACATGCTGTTCTGCCGAAGGATATCCAATGGCATTTCATAGGTCACTTGCAGACAAACAAGGTTAAATATATAGCACCCTTTGTGACATTGATTCATAGTATTGACTCTTTACAACTGCTTGAAGTCGTCAACAAAGAGGCGTTGAAAAACAACCGAGTAATCGACTGTCTGCTGCAGTTCCATATCGCTTCGGAGGAGACGAAATTCGGCCTCGATATGTCAGAAGCCGACGCTTTGCTCGGCTCGCCCGAATACAAGGCCATGACCAATGTGCGTCTGTGTGGAGTTATGGGTATGGCTACCAATACCGACGATATGGCGAAGGTTCGCTCTGAGTTCGCTAACCTTCGCAAGATCTTCGAGGATTTGAGGCAGCGTTATTTTGAGGGACAAGAGCATTTCAGAGAGATTTCTATGGGCATGAGCCACGACTACCTGATAGCCATAGAGGAAGGGGCGACATTGGTGCGTGTGGGGTCATCTATCTTTGGCGCCCGCAACTATAACATTTAGCGATTGTTAACGAGGTACACTTTTTTAGTATCCATTGTCCTAAGACCTTTTTTCACATTTGACGAAAACTCTAAAAAATATACAATGCATATCTTTGAAAATAAATCCAAACTTATTCTTTCATACGTGATTATCACGTTTGGAATAGCTGTGTACACTTTTGCTTGGGCAGCTTTTATGTTGCCCGCCGAAATAGTTGGTGGCGGCGTTAGCGGTATCTCGTCGGTGCTGCACTATGCCGCAGGCCTCGACAAAATTCCTATTGGTGTTATCAATTTTATTATCAACACAATACTTGTGTTGATAGGATTCAAAGTTCTTGGCTCAAAATTTGGAGCCAACACCATATTCGGTATCATTCTGTCGTCGGCGTTCTTTATCCTATGGCAGGAGGTGCTGCATGTGGAGCGCCTTTTTGCTGTCGACGAGTTTGGCGGCTTCATGTGTGCCATTATTGGCGGCGCTTTGTGTGGCGGCGGCATTGGATTGGCTTTCTCGATGGGCGGCAATAGCGGCGGAACCGACATTATCGCTCTGATATTGTCAAAGTTCTACAACATCTCGCCGGGCAAGGTTATCATGTACCTCGACATTTTCATTATCGGCAGCTCCTTCTTTGTGTCGCACAAAATAGAGAATGTCATATTCGGCTATGTCGTGATGGTTACCATGACCTATGTCCTCGACCTTGTGCTCGACGGCAACAAGCAGTCGTACCAGATTATTGTCTTTTCGACCAAGAGCAAGGAGATTGGTGAGGCGATAACAACCGAGATTGGTCGCGGCGTTACTCTGCTTGACGGCGAGGGCGGCTACAGCCATCAACCCACCAAGGTGCTCATCGTTATGGCACACAAGACCGATAAGAGCAATGTTATGCATATTATCCACCGCATTGACGAGAACGCTTTTATCTCGGTGTCGAAGACACAGGGCGTCTATGGGCGCAATTTTGAAAAAATTAAAATGTAAACTCTTTAAACTTCCCCTTACATGAAAATGATTTCCCCTTCGCTGCTTTCGGCCGACTTCGGCAACCTGCAGCGCGATATAGAGATGTTGAACCAGAGCCAGTGCGACTGGCTTCATGTCGACGTTATGGACGGCATCTTCGTTCCCAACATCTCATTTGGCCAACCTGTTGTGAAACACATCAAAAAGCATGCTCGCAAACCCCTCGACGTTCACCTCATGATTATGGATCCGGGTCGTTATGTTGCTGATTTTCGCGACGCTGGCGCCGATATTCTTACCGTCCACTATGAGGCATGCACTCACCTTGACCGCACTCTTCATGCCATCAAAGATGCCGGCATGAAATGCGGCGTTGTCCTTAATCCCCACACTCCTGTCATACTGCTTGAGGACAGCGTCCAAATATGCGACGTGGTGCTTCTGATGTCGGTCAATCCCGGCTTCGGGGGACAGAAGTTCATAGAGAACACCTTCAACAAAGTGCGCCAGCTGCGAGAATTGTGCCAGCGCAAAAACCCCGATTGCCTTATCGAGGTTGACGGTGGCGTCAACACAACCAACGCCCCCATGTTGTTCGAGGCAGGCGCCGATGTGCTTGTCGCCGGCAACGCTGTCTTCAAGTCAGACAACCCCCTTCAAACCATAATGGACCTTAAACGATGATCCGACCCCAACTGATATTGGCTCCTGGAAAGGAGAAATCGCTACTGCGCCGCCATCCATGGCTGTTTAGCGGCGCTGTGCGTCGCACGGTTGGCAACCCTGCCAATGGCGACTTGGTGGATGTGATGGATGCCAGCGGCCGTTGGATGGCTGTGGGACACTACCAGAACGACTCAATCATCTGCAAGGTGCTCTCTTTTGAGACGCAGAATGTTGACGACACCTTCTTCGAAAGAAGACTTACGTCGGCTATAGCATATAGGAAACGCCTCGGCTTTTTCAACGACGACGAAACCAATGTGTTCCGTTTGGTGAATGGCGAGGGCGACTTTATGCCGGGACTTATCTGCGACTGGTATGCCGGTACTCTCGTAATGCAGGCTCATAGCGAAGGCATGCACCAGCTATTTCCTCTCTTTACCCGACTTTTTGTGCAACTACTGTCTGACTACGGACTTGCCTCGGTGTTTGACAAAAGCAGCGCTACGCTATCCACACCTTCCTCCGACGGATTCTTGTGGGGCAGGGAAGAGGTGGAAAGTATCATTAGCGAGCATGGCAATCGCATGTACATCAATTTCTTTGAGGGACAGAAGACCGGCTTTTTTGTCGACCAGCGCGAAAACCGTCATCTCCTTTCCTCGCTTGCTCAAGGTCGCCGAGTACTCAATTGCTTCGGATATACAGGAGGCTTCTCGTTGGCGGCATTGCATGGTGGCGCCGAATATGTCGAGACGGTGGATATCTCGCGGAAAGCTATCGACCTGTGCAACAGAAATGTGGAACTCAACTTTGGCGACTGTCAACGACACAAGGGCGTTGTCGCCGATGTGTTACAATATATCCAAACTCTAAAGAATACTGACGACAAGCGTTTTGACCTCATCGTCCTCGACCCTCCGGCATTTGCCAAAAACCACCGCTCGCTGCAGCAGGGTTTGAAAGGCTACCGCGCCATCAACCAGCGCGCTCTTGAAAGTATTGCCGAAGGCGGCTTGCTGCTGACATTCAGCTGCTCGCAGGCGGTTTCAAAAGACGACTTCCAAACCATGCTTTTCACCGCTTCGGCCAACGCCGGTCGCAAGGTACGTATCGTAAAACAGCTGCCGCATGCCATAGATCACCCCGTAAGCATTTATCACCCTGAGGGAGAGTATCTGAAAGGCTTGCTTGTCTATGTGGAATAATAATTAAGAAAATAATACAATAATATATAATGGAAAAAGGCTACCTGAAAATAGACAAATACGACGAAGAGTGTGTCGCCCAACTCTCGGAACATTATAAAGAGATTTTGCGTCTTCTCGGTGAGGATCCGTCGCGCGAGGGCCTTATCAAATCGCCAGAACGCATCGCCAAGGCAATGCTTTATTTCACCAATGGCTATGACCTTGAGCCCAAAGATATCTTGCGCTCGGCAATGTTCCACGAAGATTACAAACAGATGGTCGTGGTTAAAGACATTGAGCTCTATTCGCTTTGCGAGCATCACATGGTGCCCTTCGTAGGCAAGGCACATGTGGCATACATACCCAATGGCACCATAGTGGGTTTGTCTAAGATACCCCGCGTCGTCGACGCCTATGCACGTCGTTTGCAAGTACAGGAACGTCTCACCAAGCAAATTAAGGATTGCATTCAGGACACACTTCAACCCTTAGGCGTGGCTGTTGTCATCGAGGCTCAGCACATGTGCATGTCTATGCGTGGTGTTCAGAAACAGAATTCGGTAACCACAACATCCGATTTCACTGGCGCCTTCATGAAAGATCCCAAGACTCGCGAGGAGTTCATGCACATCATTGGTGTCGACCTGCACTAATCGCGTCGGGCTCTCTTCGTAAGAGCGGCAATTTTTTTTCTGTCGTTTGTATCCTTTGCCACTACAAACGCCGAGGGGCTTTTCAACAATATCGGTTGAAAAATGTTGGAGCCCTTTTTAAGATATGTTCACCAAACTATGTATCTTTGCAGAGTATTTGTTCAACGCTATAATTGAATAAATAGCCAACATTCAGTACATTGACAATTTAAACTATCGTCACGGTCGGTCGGCATAGCGCCTGGCCGCCAAGAGGGAATCACGTGTGAATCGTGAGCTGTCGCGCAACTGTAATTCACTGCCGACTGGCCAAGTGATTATGCCATTGAAAAGAGGCGTCCCGCCAGCTTTTCGAGAAGGCGCTTGCCACGAGGTGCTAAGCCAGGAGACCTGCCATGACGATTTCGGCTATGCTTTCGCGTATCAAAGGCGCGGTCGATTACAACCTCTCCTTTTTGTCAACAAAGCATATCCTCACTTTATTACGATTTGAAAAAAAGACAATATGGAGACTAATACACTGACAATCACCAAGCGTGACGGCAAAGCCGAACGCTTTTCCCTCGACAAGATCATGAATGCCATCGTCAAGGCCTTCGACGCTGTCAACGCGCCCATAGACCTTGGCAACATATCACGCATACTTTCCAACCTCGATATCCATAACGGTATTACCGTCGAGGAGATCCAAAACCAGGTTGAGGTCTCTCTCATGAAGGAGGGCTTCTACGATGTCGCCAAATGCTTCATGCTCTATCGCCAGCAGCACACCGAGGACCGCGAGACAATGGAAAAACTCAAATTCCTCGCCGACTATGTCGAGGCCGCCAACGCCGCGACGGGCAGCAAGTATGACGCCAACGCCAACGTGGAGCACAAAAACATTGCCACCCTTATCGGCGAGCTTCCCAAAAGCAACTTCATCCGTCTCAACCGCCGTCTCCTTACCGACCGCATCAAACTCCTCTATGGCAAAGAGACAGCCAATAGATATATTGACCTGTTGACTCACCATTTCATTTATAAGAACGACGAGACTTCGCTCGCAAATTATTGCGCCAGCATAACGATGTACCCCTGGCTGCTCTCCGGCACCGCCAGCATTGGTGGCAACTCGACGGCACCCACCAACCTCAAAAGTTTCTGCGGCGGCTTCATCAACATGGTGTTCATGGTCAGCTCCATGCTAAGCGGCGCTTGTGCCACTCCAGAGTTCTTGATGTATCTCAACTATTTCATTGGCCTCGACTACGGCAAAGACTATTGGAAGGATCCCGCCAAGGTGGTTGATTTGAGCTTGAAGAAACGCACTCTCGACAAGGTTGTTACCGACTGCTTCGAGCAGATTGTTTACTCCCTCAACCAACCTACGGGTGCTCGCAACTATCAAGCCGTCTTTTGGAACATTGCCTACTACGACAAACCCTACTTCGACAGCCTTTTCGGCGAGTTCCGTTTCCCCGACGGCTCCGAACCCGACTGGGAAGGCCTCTGCTGGCTCCAAAAACGCTTCATGCGTTGGTTCAACAACGAGCGCACCAAGGCGGTGCTCACTTTCCCTGTCGAAACTATGGCTCTGCTCTACAATCCCGACGGCACTTTCGCCGACCCCGATATGGCCAACTTCACAGCACAGATGTACTCCGAGGGCCACTCTTTCTTCACCTATATGAGCGACAATGCCGACTCTCTCAGTAGCTGCTGCCGTCTGCGTAACGAAATCACCGACAACGGTTTCAGCTATACCCTCGGTGCCGGCGGTGTCTCCACGGGCAGCAAGAGCGTCCTCACCATCAACCTCAACCGCTGTATCCAGTATGCTGTAAACAATGGCATGGATTACTGCGAATTCCTTACCGACATCATCGACCTCTGCCACAAGGTGCAGCTGGCTTACAACGAAAACCTCAAGGACCTCCAGCAGCATGGCATGCTTCCGCTCTTCGACGCTGGCTATATCAACATGAGCCGCCAGTATCTCACCATAGGTGTCAACGGCTTGGTAGAAGCTGCCGAATTTATGGGCATCACCATCAACGACAATCCCAAATATCGTGAGTTTGTGCAGACAGTTCTCGGATTGGTGGAAAAGAAAAACAAAGAGTACCGCACCAAGGATGTTATGTTCAATTGCGAGATGATCCCTGCCGAAAATGTTGGCGTCAAACATGCCAAATGGGATCGTGAGGATGGCTACTTTGTACCGCGCGACTGCTACAACAGCTATTTCTACATTGTCGAGGACACCTCCTTGTCGGTAATCGACAAGTTCCGCCTCCACGGCGCTCCCTACATCGAGCACCTCACTGGTGGTTCGGCATTGCACATGAATTTGGAGGAGCATCTGTCGCAAGCTCAGTATATGCAGCTTCTGCAGGTGGCTGCCAAAGAGGGTTGCAACTATTTCACCTTCAACATTCCCAACACCATCTGTAACGACTGCGGCCATATCGACAAACGCTATCTCAAAGAATGTCCAAAGTGCCATTCCAAGAATGTCGACTACATGACTCGTATCATCGGCTATCTGAAACGTGTTAGCAATTTCAGCCAGCCGCGTCAGCAGGAAGCTGCCCGTCGTTTCTATGCCAATATGCAATAGTCATCAATCTCTTCGGTCGCCACTATGTTGAGATATGTCAATACCGACGTCGTTTTTCAGGAGATCCCCGACGAAGTGACACTCGCCATCAACCTCAGCGGGTGCCCGTGTCGTTGCCCGGGATGCCACTCGAAATATCTTTGGAACGACGGCGGAACGGTGCTTGACGAAGACAAAGTGGAGGAACTACTCGACGAGCAACATAGAGACGTGACATGCGTTAGTCTTATGGGCGGCGACGCTCAACCTAACGAGGTGAACCATCTGGCGGCAAATCTGCGCAAACGCCACCCTCGTCTTCATATTGCGTGGTGGAGTGGACGCTCGTTGTTGTCGCCAATGATAAGTCTCGCCAATTTCGACTACATAAAGCTGGGGCCCTATCTTAAACATCTTGGCCCTTTGAAAAGCCCTCGCACCAATCAGCGTCTCTATCGTGTTGTTTGCGGCCAGATGAATGACATCACCTCCCATTTTTGGAAGAAGTAAACGACCGATTTCGATTTATAATAAAAAACGCTGGAAACTGACAATCAGATTCCAGCGTTTTGTTGTTATTAACCCTATCGGCCAATAGTGGTTGAGTTGGAGGATATCATTACACCTCGGCGCATTCTTTTTCCATGCTTTCTGTCAGCACCTCGCTGAGTTGACGTGAGGCTTGGCCTTTCTCGATCTCGAAAACGATCTTCTCTTTGTCGAGGGTGGGGGAGTCCTTGCCCTCTTCCTTGGCGGTGGTGATGCATATCGTGTCGCCAGCGATGATGTCGGCTTTGATGATCTCTTCGGCAAGGTCGTCTTCGATATATCTTTGGATGGCTCTTTTCAGAGGACGGGCGCCATATTGTGCGTCCCAACCTTTGGCAACGAGGAAGTCTTTAGCTTTATCGTCAATCTTGATTTCAAAGCCCATGGTGCGGATGCGTTTAAACAAACCTTTCAGCTCTATCTCAATGATTTTGTGAATGTCTTCACGTTTGAGGCTGTTGAAATAGATTATGTCGTCAATGCGGTTTAGGAACTCGGGGGCGAAAGATTTTTTCAGGGCTTTCTCAATCACATCACGCTCCATGACCGATTTTTCGGCTTCGCGTGCCGATGTGTTGAAACCGACACCTGTGCCAAAGTCTTTCAGCTGGCGGCTTCCAATGTTGGAAGTCATGATAATGATAGTGTTTTTGAAGTCCACTTTGCGACCCAAGCCATCGGTGAGCTGACCGTCGTCAAGCACTTGCAGCAACACATTGAAGATGTCGGGATGAGCCTTCTCTATTTCGTCGAGCAGAATAATGGAGTAGGGTTTGCGACGCACTTTTTCGGTGAGCTGGCCGCCCTCCTCGTAACCCACATATCCTGGAGGCGCTCCTATCAGTCGCGACACATCGTATTTGTCCATATATTCGCTCATGTCAATGCGAATCATAGCTTGCTCGCTGTCGAAGAGGTATTTGGCGAGGACTTTGGTGAGGTAAGTCTTGCCGACGCCTGTGGGGCCCAGGAATATGAATGTTCCTATAGGCTTGTTGGGGTCTTTAAGCCCCGCGCGGTTGCGGCGAATGGCTTTGCTTATCTTTTTGATGGCTTCGTCTTGACCTATCACCGAGCCTTCAAGCTCTTTTTCCATGTTCAGCAGACGTGTGCCCTCATTTTGAGCTATACGCTGTACGGGGACGCCTGTCATCATAGCCACGACTTCGGCGACATCGTTTTCGGTCACCTGCACTCGGTGGTCGCGCTCTTCGTTTTCAAAAGCACGGCGCATCTTCTCCAGCTCGGCGGTGAGCTCACGCTCCTCGTCGCGCAATGCCGCCGCCTCGTTGTATCTCTTCTCCAGCAGGACGGTTTTCTTTTGCTGTACCACGGCAGTTATGCGTTGCTCCATGTCGACGATCTCTTGAGGAACTCTGACATTGGCTATGCGGACGCGGGCACCCGCCTCGTCCATAGCGTCGATGGCTTTGTCGGGAAGCAGACGCTCGCTGACATAACGCTCGGTGAGACTTATGCATGCCCTCAAGGCCTCGTCGGTGTAGTGCACCATGTGGTGGTCCTCATATTTGTCGCGTATGTTGCTGAGAATTTCGTAGGTCTCTTCAGCGCTCGAGGCTTCGACAAGCACTTTTTGGAAGCGGCGTTCCAAGGCCCCGTCTTTCTCTATATATTGGCGGTATTCGTCGAGGGTGGTGGCGCCAATGCATTGTATCTCGCCTCTTGCCAAGGCGGGTTTGAACATGTTGGAAGCGTCGAGCGAACCCGAGGCGCTGCCGGCACCGACAATGGTGTGAATCTCGTCGATGAAAAGAATGATGTTGTGGTTGTTCTCCAGCTCGTTGAGGATGGCTTTCATGCGCTCCTCAAACTGGCCCCTGTATTTGGTGCCTGCCACCAGCGACGCCAAATCGAGCGATATGACGCGTTTGTGGTAAAGGGTGCTGGGCACTTTGCCTTCAACAATGCGTTGTGCCAAACCTTCGGCTATGGCCGATTTGCCCACGCCAGGCTCACCGATAAGTACGGGGTTGTTTTTCTTGCGACGGCTGAGAATCTGAGCTATACGCTCCAACTCTTTGGTTCGGCCAACGATAGGGTCGAGGCGACCTTCCTCGGCGGCTTTGGTAAGGTCGCGGCCAAAGTTTTCGAGGGCGGGAGTCTTGTTGCCTTTGCCGCTGTCGCCATGCTTGGGCGATTCGGGGTTGGCGTATGGGTAGTCGTCTTCATCCTCCTCGTCGTTTTCGCCAAAATCAAGATTGGGATTGTATTCGTCCTCAATAGAACGGTTGTCGTTGTCGGGGTGCTCTTTTTTCAGAGCCTCAAAAAACTTGTTGTATGTAAGTCCTTCGCGGTCAAGAAGTCTTGCTGCGACGTTCTCGCCTTCCATAAGGATGGCAAGGACCAAATGCTCGGTCTTGATTTCAGGCTTTTTCAATTTTGTCGATTCCAGGAATGCCAGCCTCAGCACCTTTTCGGTTTGTTTGAGCATCGGTATCTGGCTTTCGTCGCTGAAAACCTCTTCCGACTGCTGGCGACCTATGGCGCTCTCAATGCGGCTTTTCATGGATTGCAAGTCAATGCCCATCTGAGTCAACATGATGTATGCCGAACATTCTTGCTCTCTAATAATCCCCAAAAATAAATGCTCTACTCCGATATGGCCGTTTTTGAGCCTGATGGCTTCGTCACGACTGTCGGAAATCACCTTTTTGCTGTTTTTACTAAGCTTTGGATCCATGTATAATATTGTGTGTCAGAAAAATGATACTACTTTTGCCTATTAGTTTCAAGTAATCAAAAGTACTATTATTATTATGACTACAACAACGTTGCCAAACAATCTTTTCAACATGGTTGTGTGAATACTACATGACAATTTGTCACACACGACTATACCATTCCGTTTTATGACCGCCATTTCTTCAGTTTGGACGGGTTTGGACACAAGGTTTTCATGGTTGACTCGCTAGTTTTTTTATAGTGCTCGCCGCCTTGCCTCATCAAGCTCGGCAGCCAAAGCACGGCACAAGATTCAAGTTTCAAGATTAATGTTGACAGATACGCTTGCCGCAGGCAAGCTCTTCTTTGGCGACAAGGAGATAAGTCTTGAACAATACTGCGAGGATTTCCTTCGCGACGTATATCAGTCAGAATACTCTTCTGAAGTGGATGAGGGCATCCGTCAGTTCTGCGAAGACGTATCGAGTGGGCGCCTGCAACTGCGCATTCATCCAACCAAGGACCTTCACGCCAAATTCTACCTTTGCCTGCCCAAGAACCACAGTGAACATAGCGACGGCTGGGTTATTATGGGTAGCAGTAACCTCAGCGCGCAAGGACTTGGCACCACCGAGCCGCCTCGATACGAGCTCAATGTGGCTATGAAAGACTACGACGATGTGCACTATTGCGAAGAGGAGTTTCAACATCTATGGAACGATGCCATTCCGGTGACCTTGGACGATGTGAACCATATCGTCGGGAAGACCCATCTTGCGCCACAAGAGCATCAACCTACGCCCTACGAGCTATATATGCGTATGCTCATCGACCACTTCGGCAACCAGGTCGAAGACGACTTCGTCCCGCAACTCCCCGACAACTATGACAACCTTACCTACCAGCGCGACGCTGTGGTGCAAGGCTATGACATTATGATGCAGCACGGCGGCTGCTTTATC
>JAEEGL017426651.1_pt1 | contig 66810 bp, 45 predicted proteins | sample 9134231 | NCBI WGS metagenome assembly JAEEGL01 (sample SAMN16246548, study PRJNA631951) | gut metagenome | biome: gut microbiome; feature: rumen; material: fiber-attached | host: Bos | place: Iran: Karaj | collected 2018-10
TATAAAACAACAGCACGGCAGGATCGTATCCTTAAAGCATTAAATGTGACTTTGGAAGATATTGACGAAACTATTAGCACTCTATGAAAAACGATACCCTGTACAACTTAGCACAGGGTATAATTATGAAGAAGTTAAGGTAAGGTAGGATATAGTTCCTGTTTTTCAATTGATTCAGTGGCTACCAGTACTGAAGAAATCGGTAACGGACCTCACATCGGCACTGTCAGAAAAATGAGAGAGGTTGGAGTTCCGGTACTTCCGCATAAAGCCAGACAGATAACGTGGAATGACTACAAGTCTGCAGATTTAGTTATTGCTATGGATAGGGAAAACATCAGAAATCTTAACCGGATGCTGAAAGGGGATCCCGATGAAAAAATTACCAAGCTTCTGTCTTTTTCCGGACTGGATAGAGATATTGCAGACCCGTGGTATACCGGTAATTTCGATGCTACCTATGATGACATAGTTCTAGGGTGCCGGGATCTTCTGGAGTATCTTAAATCTGAATATCCGGAAATGATAAGCCAGGCATCTGATTAAGGTAGAGGATTTTGTTTCCGGTTAAAGATAAGACTTGCGATTTATTACGGTTAATGCAAATTTTTAATGGAGGATGTTTGGCAATGATATACGCCGGCAATATAATCGTAACAGACTATCATACTCGTCATCATTGTATTTAATGTAAATAAAAAGATGTCTGATATAATTTAGAGTCTTAAAAACAGGTGAATAAATGGCTGGATGGAATCTGAAGAGCGGTTCAATAACTGATTATAATCCTGACGATGATAAGCTGTGGTCACTGTTTAATTATGTATTTTCTGACTCGTGTCCAAAGAGAAATTCATATAAATTCGGGCTTATCAAATCACTGTTGGATAACGCATTTAACGGAACTGAAAAGAGTGAAGGTGTTTTTTATTCATACAGGGTTCTGTTCAGCAGGTTTGTCGAAAATTACTGGAATCTCGTTGTTAAGTATGATTTAAGACAGATGAGAAGCGACGGCAAATCAGTTTATTCCAGTGTTGAAAAAATACTTAAGGATGCCGTTACCGGAGATGCAGTCTGTTCGTTTCTAGAATTCAGCTCAATTGAAGAAAATAAGAGATTATCTATCATCAACCGGGTATCAGCAGAATGTCGGAAGTATGTGGTAGGCGCTCTTTATAATGACTTTGACGGAGTAATTTATTCGTTTGATTTAAAGCAGGACGGACTTATTCTTAATTATCGTGTCTATGAATTTATGTTGCGGCACAAATCGGAAATTGAAAGGCTTAATTATTATTCATGGGCAAAGTTTCTCGAACGCATAAATGAAGATAATGCCCTGGTTCGTGTTCTTGATAAGCTGGAATTTGCAACACCGAAACGCACGGATTTGTCTCTTTACCGGGAAATTCTCAGAATGGAGTTCGAGGTCAATACCTGCTTTTATTGCGGCAGAAAGCTTGGGAGCAAAATACATGTTGATCATTTTATTCCCTGGTCGTTTGTTAAGGATGACAAATTATGGAACTTTGTTCTTGCATGTCCCGAATGTAATGAGAGAAAAAGCAACCGGCTGCCGAACAGAGATTTTTTGAAAGCTATCGGTGAGAGAAATAAGCAGATAATTCTGACATCCCATAACGGTATAATTCTGAATGATTTCAATGGTTACTCAGATGAGTTACTGATTAAGATGTGGAATTATGCAAAACTGAGCGGTGTAAAGGAGTATTCTGCCAAAAAGAATTTCTGATAAAAGTAAAAGTTTACTTTACTACCTGATGATTATTAAAAAACAGCAGGAAAGTAATCTGATTTTTTAAACATAAAATGCTTGGTATTTGTAAAGTAGGATGACTACCACCTGCGATGTCTATACACTGACTAATCATCATGTTTCCATACTCGCCATTCGTTAGCATTTAATATATCTTTCGCACGCTTCTTCAAGTGTGTCAGAGTCATTTCCATATTTACTATCTGTTTAATATCAGCGTGTCCGCAGTTGATGTTTCCGCGGCACAGACAGTAGTCTGTAAACATGTGACAGTTATTAAAAGCGATATTATATTTACCGATATCCTGTCCGACCATTTCCAGAGCTGTCCGGGCAATATTCTTCTTTCCAACTGCTCTGTTATAGTGACATGATACGTATATGCTGAAGCCGGTGCCGGCACTGGTAAACTCTCGAGGCGTTACTCTTTGAATAATACTGTGGCCGTTGATATTAGTGAGTTCGACAATGCATTTATCTCCATCACCTACATATATTCCAGAATGCTCAATATATCCTACTGCAAGATCACAGTAGAGTATTGAACCGGGAACAGGTTCGGCTCCGTCACGAATAACATTGTCGATAAATGATCTTCCCAAAGCTCTTATGGGAGTGGAGATGATTCGTTCAAAAAACATATCATACCTTTAATGGTTGCTCAGACATGGTTTAATTGTATTAGAAAAGGATAGGGGACAGTGTGACTGGAGGAGAAAAATGATGAAATGCAAAAAGAAAAGTATTACATATTACGTAACTGTACAAGAGAGAAGATAACTTCATTATTTATAAGTTTTATAACTAAAATATAAATTAAATAAAAAGGAAAAAATTTTGAAAAGATTTATAAAGATAATTTCGAAGATGGTCGGCGATGCAGGGTTCGAACCTGCGACCCTCTGGTCCCAAACCAGATGCGCTACCGGGCTGCGCTAATCGCCGTTCCAAAAGATGTGTACATTATATATCGATATTTTTATCCGTCAAGAAATAATATTCCGATAGCTCGATTATTGAGCATTTTTAAGAAAAAAATTAGTAATTGCCTAAATAAAATACAAAAAACATGTAAGGCAGTACCCGATTAGTGTTTTTTAATTTGAAAACTCTGATTGCAGGTATCGATTTCTTTTTGTTGATCTGTGTTTTTATTGAGCTTCACTCTTTTTACTTTTGGTGTCACAGTGGGGTGGTCTTATTATTTTCCTAGTCCGGTTGTGGTGTGTATTTTAAGGTTCTGTCGCTACAGTCTTATTATGCTTTGGTAAACTGATGTCCTTTAGTGTCTCCAAGAGCGATAAAAAGAAACTGCTTTTCATTGTTTAATAAAGTAGGGGACTTTATGGGATATTTCAGCACGAAGCAGATGTCAGTTAGTGTTAGCCGAAATGTTGTTTTGGTTAATGCTGAACAATTTAAATATGCAGAGTCAACAGAAGTTAGGAATACTAAATACTAAAAGTAATATCTGAAAAATCAGCATAATAGAAGAATGTATACTTTAGAATAAAGCGATAACTTTGAGACTTAGGAATAGAGGAGCATTATACAAGTAAAAGTATAACCAGTATTTGAGTATAAAAATTAACTAAAAAAGTTTGAATGATTTAAATAAAGAAATTTTTGAGATGGTCGGCGATGCAGGGTTCGAACCTGCGACCCTCTGGTCCCAAACCAGATGCGCTACCGGGCTGCGCTAATCGCCGTTCCAAAAGATGTGCTCATTATACATCTGGATTAGAGCAGGTCAAGTTTTTTTTAATGAATTGTAAGAAAAAGAGTTGTTTTGTTTATTTTTTGATTAAAACGCTTAAAAAACAGTCGTTATGTTGCAAGAAGTTGCTGTTTCCTAGTGTATTTGTGCGGAAAAATGGATTTGTTACGATTTACTATTTTTGTCATACCGCATGACTTTATACGGATGTCATTCCTTTTCTTTTCTTTATGTTTCTGCTTATGAGCCAGTGACCAAAAAACATGCCGTCTGACACAAATTCATTTTTTTAAAATAAATTCTATATACACGATGAAATAAATAGGTTAAAGTGTCTATACCATAGAAGGAAAGGCATATGGTGCACGCGATGTTTTATCAGTGCTTCATTAATGTAACGTTCGGAATTGTGCTGTGTGAAGATCGTTATTAACCGGTTCTCTTAATACCGTTAAAGCGGAGCTTATTGGAACCAGTGATGAACGTTGTAAGCGATGAACGGATTCTTTTATCTATATGTAACTCGGAGGAATAATGTCAAGTATTAAAGGAACACAGACTGAGAAAAATATTCTGAAGGCTTTTGCCGGCGAATCTCAGGCTAGAAATTTGTATACATATTATGCAGGCGTGGCCAGAAAAGAAGGGCTGGTGCAGATAAGTGCGATTTTTGAAGAAACTGCAAATCAGGAAAAGGAACATGCAAAGCGTCTTTATAAGATGCTTGAAGGCGGTCAGGTAGAAATAACCAATAGCTATAATGCCGGTGTTATCGGTTCTACTCTTGATAATCTCAAAGCTGCTGCAGGCGGTGAAAATGAGGAATGGACACATATGTATCCGTCTTTTGCAGTTGTTGCGAGAGAGGAAGGTTTTCCGGAAATAGCCAAAATCTTTGAGGCTATTGCTGTAGCTGAGAAAGGTCACGAGGAACGCTATGTTACTCTCTATAACAACCTGATGGAGGGAAAGGTGTTCAAAAGAGGGGAGACTCATATATGGAGATGCCGTAACTGCGGATATATCCACGAGGGAACCGAAGCTCCTGAAGTATGTCCTGCATGTGCCCATCCGCAGGCTCACTTTGAAATTTATCAGCCTTTACCATAGTACATACCGGTGGTGCGGTTGTAATCTGATGCGACCGTAGTACGCAGACGAAAAATAAAGTAAACACGGAGAATAGTACTGATTCTTCGTGTTTTATTGTATTTATAGAAACGTATCTATCGTTGTTTTTGTCTTTTACCTTTAATTTATTTCCTTTTTTTAACTCAACATTAACGCAAGGTACACGAATTCAGCAGTGCAGAACCGGAACCTTACCGGTTAGGCTTTTTCAGTAATTCAAGGTGAAAAACCTGAGACTGTAGAAAAATTTCAACCTTTAATACATTTAAAGATGTATCAAAATCATTTATGGTCGAGCAGACTCTGTAATTCAGATATAAAGGATATGTATGCAAGTATTTGTTTTTTTAATCTTGAAAAAACGTACGGAAAAATTGTTATATATCACAAAAAAAAGATCTGTAGAGATATAAATATCTGATTTTAAGTAATTGAACACTATAATCATTTGCGTGAAGAAAACATGATTCAGGTCATGTCATTGGTTGATTAGTGTTTAGTTAATATCACTTTAAAGTTTTCGAATATCCCACGAAACATAATAATTCAAATAAGTAATAATATTAAGACTGATTTTTAAGTTTGGTGTGAAAAACATTAAATGGAATTCATAGATGCCTTTATACATTTGATTTGTTTTTAAGGCAATCATAATTCTTTCTAACCATCTCAATTATCCGTCTCAAGATATTCGAGGCTGATAACCATATTTTATCTATCCGCTTAGCAGGTCACATGTACAGAGTCAGGTAGTTTTTTGAATTTTCCGTTCTGCGGTAATAATAAAAAAAACAAATGATGCCTGTTGCAGCAGATGATTTTCAGGGATCCTTCAGTAAATTATTTTTTACAGGTCCTGGCGGTAATGTTAACCCCGTATCGACTCCTGTGTCAGTGATACACGGAGATGGTTTTTTCGGGATATATAACCATTGTTATAAGAAATGTCATAATGCAGTCTGTTTAACCGGATACCGTTCCTGGTTTTAAGAATAAAACTCAGGACGTAGGATGATAGCGAATGTTTTTTTACCATGACCAGCTGACAATAAACAACATTTAAACTCTAATTGTTGTGCGAATAGTTAGGTTGTTTAACTGTAATTTAAATGTATTGGAATTATTCGTGAATAATGTCAGAATCCTATGAGAGAAATATGGCGAAAGTATAATAAATAAATTAGTATATGCACGATTTAATTATTATAAAAAAGAATAAAGAACAGTATTACAAACATTAGTTGGAAATGAAAGACAGAATTCAAGGATATTAGTTTTAGGTGATTGTATAATGAAAATTTTAGCTAAATTTCGTAAGAATTATTTATGTCTAGCCGTTGCCGGTGTTGTTGCTCTGGGAACTGCGACATACTCTGCCAGTGTTTATGCAGACAATGAAGTTCAGCTTACAGCGTCTTCTATTCCTTATTTAGTCAGGTCAATTGAAGTAAAGGAACTGAAGGCGGTTTTATATCGTTTTAATTATTCAATGCTCCTCATGACAAACACAAAGAATCGCGAGGATTTTCTGATTAACCGTGATGAATTATGGCGTAGTCGTGAAGAATTAAGTTTTGCCATAAAAGTGCTTGAGGATAATGCCAACGCGCCTTTTGGTGATGATGTCACTGCTATCACTGCTGCAGTTCGAGAATTGCTGCTGAAGTGTGAGGACTATGCCAATAATCAAAATGAACTGGTTGCAAAGTACAATAATTATAGAGATGGTCCGAATGTTTTAAGAAATGTTTTCAAGAGTCTTAATGAGACGGAACTTCTAGTCAGCAAACGTGATTTTACTCCTGAAGAGGAAGTGAAGTACGTTCAGATTACCAGTGCAAGAGGGGCATATGAAACAGCAATTGAAGATATGTTTATGTGCAGTTCAAGTACTGAAATGACAGAGATTGTTGAAAGAATTCAAAGAACTCATGAAGCATACATGAATGTTGTTAATGAAAACGGTACACTGTTCCCTGAAATAAAGAGCTCTTTTGAAGAAGCAGACATCAGTTTCAAAAAGATGTTCGCCAATAAGGGATACGGCTCAGAATTCTACTCTTTCCTTCAGCAGAAGGAGGTTCAGGAAAACATTGAATCCTATTACCAGAAAGCTATTAAGGATATTTTGAAGGATGTTTCCAAGCTGGAAGCTAAAATTAAAGCAAGACTGAGTTAATTTCTGCATTTCCTTTTTGAAAATTAGAAATATTGTTTTTTATACCTATAAAAGGCACGGACGAAGATTCTGTGCCTTTTAGTTTTTATTATTATCATAACGTATGGTAATAAAATTCTTTTTAAACGCTAAAAAGTATAAAAAATATATAAGTTAGCGTTTATCAGCCATAAAATTTGAGCAGCAAACACTTTTATAAGACAAAATTAACTTAAAAATAGATGAATGTGGCAATTGAAAGTAGAATGATATATAGGTATTGATATTTTTATATACATCAATTCTTATTTATGTAGCTTATATACATATTACGTTGCAAGATTATTATTTTTATTGAGATGGTCAGGCAATAGTTGCTGTATATCATGTTTTTTTCAGTCATAGTGCATCATTTTTTTTCTGTCGGACTGACTAAAGATAAAAGCCTGAAAGATAAAAATTCTGTTAATTCTTTTTGGATTTATCCTTTACGATGTCAGGGATGTAAAGTACCGGTTATATGAGGCTGGTGGAGAAAGAGATTTATGCTACTGATGTGAATGAATGGAACACAGGCCAAGTGATGTATCCAGATGGTTATTACGAAACTGTTGATTCAGATGAGGTTCAGGTGGTTTTATGCTGAAATCCATACGCTCAAAAGTATTTGTGTTAGCTTTCGCTCCTGTTGCGGTGTTTTTTCTGACACTTGTCAGCTACAATATTTTTTTTGAGAAGGAGCGTACGATAAATGAGGCGTATTCTCTGGTTGAATCATGTCTTTCTACGCATACAAATCAAATGGATGCGTGGGTGGTCGAAAAGGCCTCTGTGCTGGAAAACCTGGGACGGCTTGACGACAGTATCCTCATTGACAGAAATTTCATGCTGGCAATTTCCAAGGCTAACAAGGTTGATTTTTACTACGCCTTTAATAACGGGAAGATCTACTCAAACGATCAGACTGATGAGGAGTTTGCTAAAGGGGAATATGATGATCCTCCGTATAAACCTTTAGAACAGCGTTGGTTTAAGGAAGCTCACGAATACGTTAAATTCGATGAGATGGAATACGATGAAACCGTAGATAAATGGGTTGTTTCCTGGCTTCTGAAAAGGAAGAACGGTGTTATCGGTATGGATGTTGGGATAGATGATATTCCAACGTCCACAGATGAGGTGGTTCTTCCTTATAAAGGCGATATGCTGCTGCTTGACTCCTCAAACAGAATTATCAGCTGGCGTGATAAGTCACGTAAGGGATCTGATGTATCAGTTATTGATCCTGTATATACTTCGGGGTTTGTTAAACATATTATTGAACATTCGTCTGAAGGTTTCAGTGAATATGTAAATACCAATGGTAAAAACAGAATGGTTCTGGGGCGTACCATAAATGGTACCAACTGGAAACTGATTATATATCTTGACAAAGACAAGGTTCTGCATGGATTGAACACAACCCTTACCATTGAATACTGTGTGATGTTTATTATCTTCATCTTTATTTTTGTGACTGTAAGAGTATGCACCAATAAATTTGTCTCTGTTCCGATCCGTTCAGTGTCCAAAGTCCTGATGAATATGAACAAGTACCATGATTTTACTGCGCGTGTCTGTTGCGACAGCAGTGATGAAATCGGTGAGATGTCATATAACGTTAATGAATTTCTAGATGAACAGTCAAGAATTATCAGCTATGCAAAGGAAATGAGCAGTGTAGTTTTGGAACGTGTAAAATCATGCAACGAAATAGTGGAGAGTGTTGACAAGGAAATCAAGAATCAAGAGTTTGTAGCTTCTGATTTTGCTAATTCCATGAAGGATATGCATGTGGCAACCAATGAAATCTCCAAAAATACCATGGATACTGCAAATAAGGTTGGATCTGTATACAATCTCTCCAATGAAAGTGTGCAGATAGCCAATGGTGCCAAGGAATCTGTATATGTTCTGAATAATGAGATTGATATGACTCTTGAGGCTATCAAAGACCTGAATGATCTTACTATTGAGGTAGTTTCCGTTGTCGAGACAATCAGGGATATTGCCGAGCAGACCAATCTTCTTGCTCTGAATGCCGCCATTGAAGCCGCCCGTGCGGGGGAGCACGGCAGAGGGTTTGCAGTTGTTGCTGATGAAGTCCGGGCACTGTCATCCAGAACTAAGGAATCAATCGAGGAGATTGAAACAACTACACTGACTTTTAAAGACCGGACGGCTAATGCTGTTGATATGATGAAAAAGAGTGCTTTGAGTTGCAGTGATACCATATCTCGCGTTGATTCAATCGTGGATAAGCTCAATGAGATTAACCGCAATATGGAGAATATTTCTGAAAGATCCACAAAAATCGCTCATTCAACCGCCGTACAGGAAGAATCATTTGCTGAGATCCAGGAAGGGGTTGACAAGATGCGTCTCAGTGCTCAGGAGATTGCCCATGATATGGATAAGTGCAATGCAGCGTACAGATCTCTCTCAGAAGGAGCTGAGCAGATGATGCGTCAGGTAAGTATTTTCAAGGTTTATGAAAGTGACGATTATTATGACGGGGATGACGGCACTGCTGATTATAAGCTGTAACAGATGTTGAAATGTTTGCTTGTGAATGTCAGGAAAATGAATAATAAAAAATACAGAGAATTTATTTTACGGTATTCAAAACCGGAGATATAGGTGTAAAGAATTTCCACTTCTAGAGAAAAGTAATATCTAAATAGTTTTTTACGCCTGTATTCTCTTGAATTTTAGGTATTGTCGCATTTTTTTTAACTGTAAAAATATATTATATTATCTAGATGGGATGAGAATCTCAGGACACTGTTGTCAGGTTGATGTTTTACTGGCAGAATTGAATGCAGTCGGTTTACTTGATATTCTCAGGCTGAATGAAATATCACAGACAATGGTATTTGTATTATAAACTGTTGTTTATAAGGATTTGACTGATAATGAGATATACCGAATAAGGTATACATAAATGTCGTCGGTTATTTGCTTGTTTGATGATTGGTTGGAATAAGTAAATTATGAATAAGAAGCAGGTTTTTATGGAATACAGCAGGTCAACATGCCACCTGTTGAAAAAGTACTGGCTCAGTCTAATTACGCTGGGGATGTCTGCTGTAGTCAAAAAGTCTGTTATTAATGGTGTATATCTCGGTTTCGCCTCTTTTATTCTGATTATTTCCATAATCTGCAGTCTCAGTCTGTACAATGTAAGAACTGTAAATAATTCAATAAATACCATTCTGAACACGAATATCCATCTTTATAATAAAGCTCAGGAAATAGAAAATAAATTACTTTCACTCAGTGTTAAAGTTTATGACGTGGTTAATACGACGAATGTTGAAAATCTTGAGGAGCAGAGAAAGATTCTTGATAGCCTCAGAAAAGATTTTGAAGAAAGTCTTGCGGCATTCATAAATATGTCACGCGACAACGAAAGTCTCATGGGCAGAATGTCTGTTGTGGCAGAAAAATCACGTGATTATCTGGTTAACATAGAAAAAATTCCTGATAGTAAAAAAAGCAATCTGGAGATAGGGGCAAAACTGCATAAGGCACAAAGTGATTTTATCGCCTGGCTGCCTGTATTCCGTCAGATTCTATATGAACTGAAGACCAAGGTGCCTGATGATTTCGTGGATAACGTTATGCTTAATGTGCTCACATCCCAGTCCCGAATTGAGAGAAAGGCTACAGAATCACTTTATTCAGATAACGTGGAACAGGTTGAGTCATTTCAGAAGTTCATTAATGACAACATTGGTGATTATGACAGTTGGGTGGATACTTTATATCAGGAAATGCCGGAAGCAGAAAATGAAATCGGTGTAATGGTGTCCAATTTCCGTTTTGCTCTGACTGACAAAAACGGTGTAGTCAATAAGCATAAGGAGATGCTGCAGAAGCGTGATGAACTGTACAACTACATTAACCAGGTAAGGGATCAGATTGGAACCATTAAATACCAGATTGTCATGATTCAGAATATTGTCAATGATGATCTTGTTTTGTCAAAGAATCAGGCTGAGGAGAAGTACAGATTTTCAATTTACATGGTTCTGATCACTATGGTTGTTTCTATTTTAGTGACTGTTTTTGTTCTGCTGCTTCTTAGAAGAAGTATTAAGTCTCCGATGGAAATCATTCTTAACCGAATCGATGCCATGGCCAAGGGGGATATGGTTAATATCCAGAATACCGGGTTGAGTAATGAGTTCGGTATTATTATAAGAAATCTGAACCGTCTGACGGTTGCTACAAGTGACGTTTTAACCAAGGTGTCTGAAACAGCCAAGCGTCTCAAACTGGCATCAACGGATAATCTCGTGGCTGCGGATATATCCAAGAATGCCATTAATGAGCAGCGTAATGAAACCTTGAATGTTGCCAACTCTATAAATGAAATGCTGAGCAATATCAATGACGTTTCTAATGTAATCAGTCTTTTCCTTAATGAAATGCGTGAAGTTGAGGCTAAGGCCAACACTTCTCAGAAGATAATGAACAATACCGTGGCCAAGACTAATCTGCTTTCAGAGAAGATTCAGGCGAACAATGCCATGGTTAAGAGAGTAAGTAACCTGAGTGATAATATTGCCAAGATTATTGAAATAATCAAAGGTGTTGCTGAACAGACCAATCTTCTGGCTTTGAACGCTGCAATTGAAGCAGCCAGAGCCGGTGAATATGGTCGTGGTTTCGCTGTTGTTGCCGACGAAGTGCGCAGTCTTGCCAATACTACTTCCGGAAGTGCCAATGAGATCAGAAAAATGATCGAGGAACTGCAGAAGTCAGTAAATGAAGCTGTTCAGAGTACAGAGAACAGTCTGAGTGAAATGATTGAAACTCAGGAGAAGTCTGTAGAGGCAAGTAACGCCATGGATGCCATCAAGACGGCGATTGCTAAGATGACAGAAATGACTACTGTTGTTTCCGACTCTGTACAGGAGCAGATGAAAACATCAGAAAGCATTTCAGCAAACGTTCAGCGTATCAGTGATATTTCCAACGAGAATCAGATTCAGATTGAGGCACTGGCAATATCAAGTCAGACTCTGGATACCCTGGCTACAGCTACAGAAAAGAGTATATCAAGATTTGAACTGCCAGATTCTCAAAAAGGTGGAACCGAAGCTGCTGGAATTAAGAATAACAAATTTGTTGCAGATGTTAAACAGTCTGCAGTTTCCAGTGAATCTAAAAATGCTGCTTTCGGGAGTACTCCGGTAAAGAAAACACCTAAATGGAAAAAAGAAGCAGAAGAAAATAGAGACGGCTTCTTTAAGCGCTGGGTGGAACGTCGTAAAAAAAATAAAGCCGATGCTGAAGATAAGAGGAAATCAGACCGGGGAGGGGCCGGAAAAAAGTCTTCCGGAGATGGTAGAAAAGTCAGACCAGATGTAAAGCCGGTAAGGCCGTACAACACCGCAGATGATAGTAAAAAGTAGAATCAGCTGAGTTGATGTTTTTTACAGGTCGATTGATATGATGCCTGCAGTTAGCGGCAGAAAAAATACCACCGGGAGGTGGTATTTTGTTTCTTTGTTTTTTTATTTTTTTGTTTCTTTGTTTTTTATTTTTTTAGTGGGAACTTTGCTGAAATCTCCAGCTTTTCCTTGACAGAATAGTACAGAACCGGCATTTCCTGCAGCACTTAATATCCTGTTCATCATTTTATTTCATTTTTCATTTCATTTATTATCTTGGAGCCTTTTCATTTCCTGGCTGATGAAAGACGAAGAATATTCTAACAATGCAATTTTAGCAGTAATTTCAAGGCCTGATGATCTTTTTATTTATAAAAAAATGACAATTGCTTCACAATCTTACAGGTGAAATACAGCGCCCTTATCATTTTTGGGTAACTCTCATTTTATGAGGTTTTACTATTTAGTAGAATTTATTCCGAGGGAGAAATTGTTGTTGTCGTTGAGCGGGTTTATACCTGAACGAAAAAGAGAACAGGGATTTAATTTCTCTGTTTATTTTTTTTGTCTGTAAACAATCGGAACTTCAACGGTATCAATTATTTGCTTCATGGATGAAACAGCAAATATATAAATGTTAATTATCCGCTGACACTGCTTTTTTTGAACAGATACTCCTGTTCTGCTTCAAAAAGCCGCCAGTGTCGCTGTCTTAGGTATCAGGGACGGCAGTATCAAGATAATACTGCGAGGATCCTGTATCCGGCAAAGGATGAATAAACATAAACAGAATAAGAATTATAAGAAAGATGAAACAAGAAGTTGGAATTACTGAAAAATTATTGAAAAAGGCTGTGTACGGGATGCTAGTATGGACAATAGCAGTATCAGCCAATGCCTTTAACTATGAGGTTAAAACTGATTTGCTCGGTCGCAAGCATATTTATTCCGGAGGTCATCTGATTGCTACTATGAAGCAGAGTGACAGCAGCCGGGAAATATTCTATGATGATGAGCGTGAAATAATAGGTTCATCAGTAACCCGTGATGATGGCGGCAAGGACTATTTTGACGGTCATGGAAATGTCATCGGTCATGCGTACAGGGATGATAAAGGTGGTTTTGTTTATTATGACGGTCAGGGAAACTGTATCGGCAACAGCAGGGATAACGGCATTAATGACGGGGTCATGTTTTTTGATGTTGTGATTAGCGGTGCCAATACTCCGGAAAGTCATAATGATGACAGAGTTGTTTCATCCGATCATTCGTTTTATGTTAAATCCTTCTTTTTGTAATTTTATCTGATAATGGCATCAGAGTTCCGGCTGTACATATTCAGTTGACCGGAGTGAACCGTCATGCGCAAGTGAAACCGTACAGGTCCGGTATAAGAGCGTCATATAGAGCAGTGGTATGTAGAATATCCGTTTTTCTGATGCTGTAAATGCGTATCGTAAAATGGTTGATTTGTGACCGGTAGAGTGAAGATATCGGTGCGGTAGTCTTAAAACAGTACTTCTGATGTATGCATCCGGTCTGATTTTTTTTATGAACCTGCTTTTTTTGAGTATAATATGCAGGCTCGAGATTTTAGATAATTTTCCATTATTATTTGGTTTTGAATATCTGCTTTTGCCTGAAATGGCATAGAGCATGAAGCTGGTCGAGAATAAGCCGCCTGATGTAGCAGTACGGTGTTACCGGTGGCGTTTCTTATAATTTACTCCTGAATACCGAAGATGTTTTTTTCGGGAATGCTTTGAGCAGGTGGACGGCAGTGTTTTATACGATATTCAGAACAGTACAGAATGCTATAACTGAGGATATGGTTGTGAAAAAGTTATATTGTGCAATTGCTTTATCTTTATGTGTCGGATTAAGCGGGTGCGGCGATAGCGCCGAAGATATGTTGTTAAAGATAAAGATTGCTGAATCTTCAGGTGACAAGTCTCAGACAGAAATCATTGATATGTATAAGCAGGCTGCTGATATGGGATCTGAGGAGGCTGCTCTTTATCTTGCTAATTACATGATAGATAAAGGTAATTTCAAGGATGCCATGATGTATGCTGAAATGTTCCGTAAAAGCAGACCGGCAGAATATGACATCATCAGGGGGATTGTTCTGATTTCAGACACATCAAGTAAGGAAAACGGTCAAAAAGGCAAGGAGCTTCTGGAAAAGGCCTTTAAGGCGAACCGTCCTCAATCATTCTACCCGCTGGCAAAATATCATTATCTGAACAAGGACTATGACAAGGCGGTCATGTTCTATGAAAAAGCGCTGAAGAACAGAGACAACAGAGCCCGTTACCCTCTGGCGAAAATGTATATAGATGAACTTGCCTCATACAATGATAAGAATGCCGCTTTTACCTACCTTGCTCTTGAACATGCGGAACATCCTGGACGCGAAAGTGATATTCTTCTTGCCCGGTGCTATATCGATTCCATAGGTACCCCGAAAAATATCAAAAAGGCCAAGGAGCTTCTGGCTAAGTATTCAGCCAGGGAAAATGATCTCGAAGCCCGTTTTCTTGATATGAGTGCCGATATCAACTCTGATGATGAAAAGACTGCCGGAGAAGCCATAACCAAACTTAAGAGCTTTGTGAATACCAACGGTTACGGTGAAGGGGCATATCTGCTGTATCGTATATATTCCCAGGGGCTTTTCGGTCAGCCTAAGGATGACAAGGAGGCTGTACATTATATCCGTATGGCAGAAAAGGACGGTAATGCCAAAGCCTATATTGCTCTTGCAAACAGCTATTTAAAGGGAATAGGGGTGTCAGCTGATCCTAATGAGGCATTTAATTTTGCCTCAAGAGCTCTTACAGTGGCACCAAACGACCCTGAGGTTGCCTTCCTTATCGGTGTGATGTATGCTGACGGTATCGGTACCAAGAGAGATGATGAAAAAGCCTTTAAATATATAAGTCAGGCTGCCGCCAGTGATAATGTTGAAGCTAAATATCGCAAGGCTCTGATGCTTTCTGAAGGCAGAGCTACTCCTGAAACGGAAAATGAAGCGCTGCTTATTTTTGAGAAACTTGCCAAGGAAAATGATTATGCTCCGGCTGCATACCAGTATGGTGAACTGCTGTATGCCGGTATGGGTATAGAACGTAATATTCCTGAAGCCATTATTTTTCTGAAAAAGGCGGTTAACGGCGGCGTAAAGGAGGCCTCCTTTATTCTGGCATCAGCCTGTGATGAAATCGGTGATGTCGGTTCTGCTCTTAACTGGTATAAGTCCGTTGCTGAAAACGACAGCGAACCGAATTCCGCCGAAGCAGCAGCCCGTGTTGCTGATATCTATTATGACATTCAGAACATGGAGGAGGCTGAGAAGTACTTCCTGATGGCAGCTAAGAAGGATCATCAGGGAGCTATTGAGAATATCGGCCGTCTTTACTACATACTCGGACGTTATGAAGAGGCCCGGGACTGGTTTACCAAGATTGCTAAGAAGAGCGCCTATGCCCAGACCTTCCTCGGTATTATGCATGAACGCGGACAGGGCTTTGTCAAAAATGATGTTTATGCCCTGGAATGGTACGATAAAGCTATACTCAGAGGAAATATCGATGCCATGTACCTGAAGGCCAACCTTATCATGAACAGCAAGACTCTTCCAGATGAAATGCAGTCCATGGTGCTTCCGCTTATGAAGAATGCGGCCTGTCACGGCAATACTGAAGCAATCATGTACCTCGGTGTAACCTATTTCCCGAGTATCGGCTCTTCTGTTACCGGTCTCGGATGGCTTGCTTTAGGTTCCAGAGACTACAATATGCTTGATGCTGGAAAAGTTCTCACTAAAACAAGTGAGAGTCAGGAAACAGTCAAGAGTCAGTACATAAAAGTCAGAAGTGAATGTAATCTGAAGTAGTATTTCTTCTGATATACTGATTATATCGAACTAATTACCGCACTATAGCTCTAATGATATAGTGCGGTATTGCTGTAATAACAGGACAGCATCCGTACCATCACGCTGAAGAGATCCGCGGTGCGGTATGGAAGGTTTTTTTTTGTTATGCTGTTGACGTCGGAGTGTCGTTTGACTGGCGTTATGACTGCTGAAACCAGAGAATTACAATAATGTTATTTTTAGGCGCAGAGCCTAAAAAAGGGGAATTTTTATGAAAAAGCTTGTAAATTTAATGCTTATAGGTACGCTGACAACTCTGTGCTCTACAGGCTGTACAGCTCTTATCGCCGGCGGTGTTATTGGTGCCGGAGCCACTGTTGCTGCAGACAGCCGTACTGCCGGGGCAATGGTTGATGATGAAAGTATTGAAATTAAAAGCGGAAAATACCTTTCCAACAACCGGGAAATTTATGAAAAATCAAAGCTTGAAGCAACATCTGTTAACGGTAATGTGCTTCTTACAGGTCAGTGTCTCGATCAGGAGTATATTGACTATATAGTGCAGAGGGTTTCAGCAATTCCTAAGGTTAAGCGTGTAATCAACCGTATTGAAAAGATTGAACCGCTCAGTCTTTCTGACAGGTCTCATGATACCTGGGTGACTACCAAGGTTAAAACGCAGCTGCTTTTCGGAGAAAAGATTAATTCAGGCAGATTCAAGGTTGTTACAGAAAACAGTGTTGTTTATCTCATCGGTATAGTCAACCACAGTGAAGCCAACCGGGCAATTAATGTTGTAAGGGAAATTGACGGCGTTAAAAAGGTTGTGCCTATTTTTGAATATTATGAGGATGCCGAGAAGGCTGAGGTTACAGGTGCTACTGTTAAGCAGGAGCCGGCAGCTCCGGTTACCGGCAGTGATGACCGAATTGTTATTGAGCCGGTTACTCAGAGCAGCTCCTCATCAGGCGGATTCACGGAAGATAATTCCATGGTGGAAAGGACGTCAGCCACGGTTACTCCTTTAAACAGCAGTTCCGTAAATACCGGTAGCAGTGCGCATCCTGTTAAACCGATGACTGAGATTATTGAAGAGGATAAAATACCTACTAACAGTGCACCGGCCTCATCATCTGTTGATGACAGTAATGACATGTTTATCATTGAATAACTGTAACCGTCGTTTTTTATACCCAAAAACTCCGGAGTAATTATTTTCCGGAGCTGTATCTCACGGAATACCCGGACTTATCATTACGGGATTCCGTTTTTTATTATACGGTGGTAATTTCTGTTTAAACCGTATTGCGGTTGGAAAATGATCATCCGGAAAATATCAGAGCGAAAAATCGCGGACGCATCGAATAGTTAAAATTCAGATCAAAAGTACTCAGATTTTGAGGTCATGTGCCTTAAAGCAGTAAAACAGGTGAAAATTTACGCACTAAAAAAACAGGAATTCGCACATTTTTAGTAAAACGGGAAATGGTTGAATTATTCCCTGCACAAAAACAGGGAAAAGAAAAAAATATTTAATTTTTTTTGTGTTTTTTTGGTTAGAAATGGTAAATATTGATCTAAAATAACGACCGGATTTAACGTCAAGCAAGATGTTATTGCTGATACAAAGCTTTTAATACAAATATACAATAAATAATAATTTATTAAGGAGTCAAAAGTGGTAAGACTTGGTATTTACGGTTATGGTAATTTAGGCAGGGGGATTGAAAAGGCAGTTAAGTTTAATCCTGATATGGAGATTGTTGCCGTATTCACCCGCAGAGACCCTGCAACTGTACAGATTGCTTCAAATGCAACAGTAGTAAGTGCTGCTGATGTCGCTGCATGGAAAGATAAGATTGATGTGATGATCATTTGCGGTGGCAGTGCAACAGATCTTCCTAAGCAGACTCCTGAACTCGCAAAACTCTTCAATGTAGTTGACAGTTTTGATACTCATGCCCGTATCCCGGAACATTTTGCCAATGTAGATGCTGCTGCAAGAGCAAACGGCACTTTAGGTATGATTTCTGTAGGTTGGGATCCTGGTTTGTTCTCATTGAACCGCGCATATGCTAACGCTATTTTACCGAACGGCAAGGACTATACCTTCTGGGGTAAGGGTGTCAGCCAGGGTCATTCAGATGCTGTAAGACGTATCAAGGGTGTTAAGAATGCCAAGCAGTACACTATTCCGAAGGAAGAAGCTCTGGCAGCAGTTCGCAGCGGTGCAAATCCTGAACTCACCACCCGTGAAAAGCACTTACGTGAATGCTTCGTAGTACTTGCTGAAGGTGCTGATGCAGCATATGTTGAAAATGAAATCAAGACTATGCCTAACTACTTCTCTGACTACGACACCATTGTTCATTTCATCTCTGAAGAAGAATTTGTAAGAGATCACAGCGGTATTGCTCACGGCGGTTTCGTGATCCGTTCAGGTTCTACCGGTGACAACAAGCATGTAATCGAATACAGCCTGAAGCTTGATTCAAATCCTGAATTTACTTCAAGCGTACTCGTAGCCTATGCCCGTGCCGTTAACAGATTAAGCAAGGAAGGTAAGGTAGGCTGTCTGACAGTATTTGATGTTGCTCCTGCTTACCTCAGCCCGTTAAGTGCTGAAGAATTAAGAGCACATATGCTCTAATACACGTGCTTTTTCCGGAAATGCCCTTGTGGTATTTCCGGTTACTGTACAAAGAATGCCGTTCCATGCAGAACGGCTTTTTTATTACTTAATTATTTACCTTCTCACTTAATTTCTTGATTTTTTTATTTTTTCATTTCTTCATTTCTTCATTTCTTCATTTCTTCATTTCTTCATTTCTCTCTGTCGTCAGCCATATCTTCTTAATTTATTTATTTTTATTAATTTTTCTCTTTAAGTGCCTATCCTTACCAATAATAATCAGTTTTAAAACTGCTTTTTAAGGATACCGGCTGAAAAATCTTGAGGAAATTATTTGGAGAAGAATCACATTATACGTAAAATAGTGCTTCATCCCGGTATTTTCTAAGTGACCATCTGAACGAATTCCCTTAGCAGGTTTGAACCTGTCCGGTATTTAAGTTATAATTGTCAGAGTTTTAACAGTTAACATGGCGTATATTGTGTTTAGAGCAATGCTGATTGCGGTTTGGTGGTGTTCCTTCCGGGCATATTTGTAAAACCGGACACGGATACCCTGAGAGTCGGAATTTCCTGACTGAAAAACGTCGGTTCCGGCATCATGAAGAGGCAACGGCCGGCATACTTTAGGGATTTAAAGGTGTCAGTCATTCCGGAAAAATCAAGCAGAATATATACGCAGCGGGGACGGTAGACAGGTTAAGGTTCTGTCAGCCGGTAGACTTCCCGGAATTATAAAGAGGCAGTACGAGGGAAATGTCAGAAAAATACTATAATCCTAAGAACAGTACCATGTTTGATTCCAATGTGGTTGATGGTATTCATAAACGCTATGAATTAAGAGTAAAGGATGCTCAGTCACAGGTGAGTATGCAGTTTGAAAGCCTCAAAAAGCTGGGGCAGGATCTGTGGCGGGCTCAGCGCTTTGAGGATATGGTTTTCGGGCGTTTCTTTATTCCTACTGATCTGATTAACAGTTATGTTAAGGATATCAGAATTCCCAATGTGCTTAACGGACTGCAGGTTAGTACAGATCGCTTTAATAAAATCAGACTGGTGGCTGATCATGTCAAGTTAAAAAATATCATTGTGGATCTGACTTTACGCGAAATTATATTAAACCGTGATAACTTCAAGCTGGTGGTTTCTCTTAATTCACTCGAAATGCCTGAGGTGCCATGGTATATCAGAGGAATGATCAGAGTCGGAATGAAGGTTACAGGTCTGGAGATTTCCGCATTGAACAAGGCTCTTCCGAACGTAAAAGTCTCCAAGAGTGAAAAGAATCCTGATGAGTACATTGTGGATCTTACACCATTCATCAAAAAGACTCTTAATGAAAAGGATCTTGATCTGGATATGATTCGTATCAGGGACTGGAACGTTGATGATGCAGCTGCCAATTTCCAGATTTCCATCAGAAGTGAAAAACTGGCCTGGTATCTTAAGAAGAGAATGCCTATTCTCTTTGATTAAACTTCGGTTATTGATTAACAGAGTTTGCTTTTCTGCGGCGGTGAAATCCAGCCTTTATAATCAGTAAGCCAGATAAGCCATACAAAAATCCACTGCCTTTGTTAAGCAGTGGATTTTGTTTTATTCTGCGACAATCATGATCCGGAGTATCCGGTAGATCCTGAGCTTTCTGCAAATCTTCATATTTCTGCCGCCGGGACTCATCCTGCTATTTCAGGTTTATCAGATCCTCACACATTGCCGGAGGAATTTTTTTAACCGGTTTTTTCGGTTTCTGATTCGGATCCGGTTTCTTAGGATGAAGAATGGCGTCAAGCCAGCTCTTTACCTCAGGTCCGCAGCCGTCACCTGCCGGAATAGGAGCCTGTTTTACGCAGTTCACCGCTCCTTCAGGGCAGTTAAGTCTCACATGCATGTGAGCGGTATGTCCCCACCACGGGCGTACCTTATGCAGCCATGCTCTTTCTTTTTCCGGTGTGTCATTGCAGAGCTGATTCTTAATAGCGGCGTTTACGAATATGCGGCCGACTCTGTCATCGGTAGCAGCCAGTTTTACCATGGTATAAATATCTTTATTGTAGTATTTATTTGTTTCCAGAAAGTTGTCCTTAACAATAGTAAGCGCCCATGGTTTTTTCAGGTTTTCTGCTGAGAGAGGTGCTTTTACGGTTCTGAACCAGATGTCAACGTCAAGCCCGGTCTGATGGCTGGCGTGTCCTGAGGAGAATCTTCCTCCTCTAGGCATGGCCATGTCGCCCACAAGCAGAATGGGAAGACCTGCTTTATGGGCTCTTTCGGCAAGATCGCCGATGTATTCCACCAGTATCGGGTGTCCGTAGAAACGTTTGTTCTGCTGTCTTATAACCTGATAGTAGGGGTTGTTAAGGTCTGCCTTGACTGCACCTGAAATACAGCCGTTACTGTATTCACCGATTGGCTGGGATGATTCTGTAAGAGATGCGGGCCGGCTGACCTTGGCCCAGTTGGCGGGAGTGGCGGTTATTGCAGCTGCCGCCAGAATAGGAGTGATGAACATAGTTATATCCTGTGACAATAAATTATTGCATTCTGTAATATACAAAAGTTCCTGAAGGAAATTATTTATAGAAGATAGCGTTTATTCTTTATCTTGTATAGTTTTTTTATTAAAAATCATGATGTGCTGTTATTATTGCTTCATTTGCATACCTGATACCGGTTATATACAGGACATCCATTAATGATTAATTGATGATTCTGAGAAAAATGACAGTACTCTGCTTAAATTCCGTGAAATATCGTTAAGCTGTCCGGAGATGTTTCCTGTTAACAGAGGTTAATGTTTATCCTTAAAAATGAGTCAGTGGTTACACTTGGTTTATTTATATTGTTTTTCTCTTTTCGTATCATTTAAAAGAGCTTCAGTTATGATATGATTAAAAAAGACATGTTGTTCAGTGAGAAGGTTTTATTTATATATGCTGACAGAGAATGTGCGGGATGTGATTTACCGGAACGTGGAACGTTTGAAAACAGACGCCTCCGGTACCCGCTTTTTTCTGAGAGTTAATACTATTTCCTTACTGGTGCTTTCTGCTGTATCCGTTTTCTTAGCCGGCTGTGAGCGTCTTTTATGCACCTTCGGAGGTGAGACGGGATGTACGGAGGTGGCAGAGTCTCTCATAATTAAAAAAGATGCGGCAGGTGCTGCGGATTATTTTGAAAAAGCCTGCAGTCACGGCGGGGCCAAAGCCTGTAGCAGGGCCGGTGATTTATGGCTTGACGGGGTTGACGGATCTGTCAATGTCTCCAAAGCCGCAGCACTATTCCGGAAGTCATGTGAAGGCAGTGTACCGGAAGGGTGTCTTAAGCTCGGAAGGATGCTCGCCGGGAGTCCCTCCGGTTACATTGAGGCGGCTCAGGTGCTTGATAAGTCCTGTAATCTGAAGAACTATGACGGTTGCGCCGAGCTTGGAAAACTGTACGAACAGGGGGTAGCCCTGCCTCCTGACAGCAATATGGCTTTTTATCTATATGATAACGGCTGTCGCCATGATAACGCCCTGTCATGTCTTCTTGAGGGGCGTCTTTCTGTTGAACAGGAGAAGTATACTGAGGCAGCAGACTTTCTCAGCAGAAGTTGTCAGCTCGGCAGTGCCGACGGTTGTATTGAGGCGGCTTTTCTGAACCGCGGGAATACTCCTGGAATTCCTGAGAATACGGTTCTGGTTAAAGATTTTCTGGAGAAGAGCTGCAGGTTAAGGAGTGCTTCCGGATGCTATGAACTTGCTGAACTGCTGAAACATGGGCAGAACGGGGCAGGACAGGATGAAGTGCAGACTCATCAGGTGGCAGACCTATACGGGCTGGCCTGTGAGCTAGGACATGGTCATTCATGTCATATTACAGCTGAGATGATGTTAGCCGGTGCTCAGTCTCTTAAGGATATTGAAGAGGGAATCCGGGTTTTTAATCATTCATGTAATTTAACGGATGCGGACAGCTGTTACGAGCTCGGCCGGATTTATTCCGAAGGGAGGCTTGTTCCTGCTGACTACAGCGAAGCCAGACGGTACTATATGTCCGGATGCCGTCAAAACAGCGCTTCCTCTTGTGACAGTCTCGGTATGCTGTACGAACAGGGACAGGGTACTGCTGTCGATAAGCAGAATGCCCTTAAGTATTATCTTGAATCGTGTACTCTTGACAGCGGAAGCGGGTGCTATCACGCTGCCTGTATGTATGCTGATCCGGAAATCAAAAAAAGAGATATGGGAGTGATTTACGAGCTCTCCCGGAAATCGTGCAATCTTAATTACCCCGAGGGGTGCCGCAATGTCGGGGTTATCTATGACCACGGTTACGGCCGGGAGCAGGATGTGGAGCTTGCCGATAAATACTTTGACGTGGCTTGCAGTATGAATGACGGGGTATCATGCTTTTATATGGGGGTGGCCTATTATAACGGTCGCGGTGTGTCTCAGGATCACGCTATCGCCAGAAGCTACGTGGAAAAGGCCTGTGAACTTAACAATTCACACGGGTGCACTGGGATGGGTGATATCTATCTTAACGGTAAGGATGTACAGGTGGATTATGCTATGGCCATACGCTATCTTCTGAAGGGATGCCGCTTAGGAGATATGGATGCCTGTTATAATATAGGTACCATTTATGAAACCGGCAGGGGGGTGGCGGCGGATCTTTCCCTCGCGGAAAATTTCTACCTTAAAGGCTGCTCTTTAGGAAGCCGTGAGGCGTGTTTTGCCCACGAGGACATCCGGAACCGTAATGAAAACACCTCAGAAGACCGGAAGGATTCCGGGGACAGATGATTACTGTCTGATTTGCAAACGGAATCAGGCATTGCGGGGACTGCTTTTTTTTTTTTTCGGATTCGGCCATACATACGGAAGAGAGCCGGAATTTTGAGGAACAGGAGTTTCTCAGCCTGCTGGCTCCTGCTGACCAGACCTGTAAGCAGATAAATTTTAGTTCTGATAATTAAACTAAACAGACACAGTAGAGGAGAATGCCTATGTTAACTTATGTAACTGTTCCGGTGGGAGCATTTTGTGAAAACTGCCGTATCATTATCAATCAGGATACACAGAAGGCTGTAGTCTGCGATCCCGGGGACAATGCCAGGGATCTGTATTTACTGATTTCCAGATATAAACTTAAGGTGACTGCCATTATTCTTACTCATGGTCATCTTGATCACTGCGGCGGCGCGGCGGAGCTTGCGGAACTTCTTAGTGTACAGGTCGTAGGTCCTCATGCTGATGATGAGTACTGGTTGCATAATCTGGATTTACAGGCCAGAATGTTCGGACTTGCCTCACGTCCTCCGCTTACCCCGGCAAGGTATCTTAAGGACGGCGAAAAGCTCGATTTGGGTCTGGGTGAGGAGATTCTGGTGCTACACTGTCCCGGTCACACTCCGGGGCAGGTCTGTTATTATTTCGGAAAAAGCGGTTTTGTGCTTTCCGGAGATGTCCTTTTTGCAGGCTCTCTCGGACGTTCTGATTTTCCTCAGGGCGATCCGGAAAAGCTTATGGAATCCATCAGAAACAAGCTTCTGGTTCTGCCGGATGACACCAAAGTGCTGTCCGGTCACGGTGAGGAGACCACCATCGGTATCGAACGCAGGTCAAATCCATACATAAACGGCTATTTTGACTGAAAACAGAGATTAAATGTGCGGGATATAGCGACTGAACACGGAGATCGGCTGTTTTCCGGACGGTATTTGCCGTTTTTCGTTGTAAGATGCACGGCTTATATGGTATAAGTAGACAGCCGGGACGGAGTTCTGAAAACAGTCATAAAGTATCAATACTGGTAATTATAAGTAAAAAGTATGCGGATTTTCTTTAATAAACTTTTTTTATTTCCATTACTTGCGATTTTTTCACTGAAATTTTATATACCGATTATCTGTTATTTCAGGGGATACGGTCAGGGACACTTGCTGCGCAGCTGCGGTCTTGCCGCTGTGCTGATGACAGTAGCAATACTCTATAATCTGCAGACATTTTTCAATGACCGGGTTTATCCTGCGGCTGGGCAGATTCCGGAGTTTTATTACCAGGATGGAAAAATCAGTCTGCCCGACGACGGGAAGTCTCCTGATGGCTTCTGGCAGTATGATGAGGAAACAGGCAGATATGTGGTGTATAAGTATGACAACGGTCAGAGTATGCTGGCGGTTCGTCCGGACAGAGTTTATTATCCGGAGAATGTTTTTCCGAGCTTTAATATGAGTAAAGAGGGGCAGGATTTCCATGTTTATCCTCTCATTACCCTTAATTCCAATAATCTCTGTGTTGAAATGGCTAATATCAGTGGAGATGCCTGTTTTGAGTACTCAGTGATTTTTGGAAAAAATGACGGCGTGCTTACAGCTGATACCATCATCAGAACGTTAATTAATAAAGTAATGCAGATTAATATGTTTCTGTTTCTTTTTATTATTTATCTGATACTGCTTTTCCGTCAGGCTATATACATTACTCTGACAACGCTCATAAGTCTGATTCTGCAGATTATTGTTAAAATAAGTCTTCCTAAGGATGCACTTCTGCGGGTAAATGTTTATGCGCATACGCTGCCGCTTGCACTTCTCGTGCTGAGTTTCTTTTTCATCGACTCTCCGCAGATTTTCTACACGCTGAATAATGAGTTCATTATTCTGCTTCCGCTTTTTTATGTCTACGTCGCTTTGAGTGAGTTCCGTAAGAATCTGATTGTTTCTGTAAAAGATACCATGAACAAGAACGGCAGTACTCATGCCGGTGACAGCTTCGGACATATCAAGGTCGGCGAGATGAACAGCTACAGCGGCAAGAACGGTGAGGATAATCCTGATGATTATAAAAAGGATCCGTTCTCAAAATATCATCAGAATCCCGGCGAGGACAGAAATCCTGAAAAGGCCAATTCCAATGAAGGGGCTGCGCTGAAGGATGACTACAATAAGTGTGAGGGTGATGATTATTTCTTTACTCCGTAATCCGGTATACCGGATCCGGCGGTAATCTTTGCTGTGCATCCGGTGCCTTTTTACGTTTTTTTTATCGTATTGTCGGTTTTTGCACATTTATCACGCGGTTAAGATGATAACATTATATTAGGATGCGGGCAGAGTTAGGCATGTATACCGGTATGCTTTCCGCCTGTATGCCGGTCGTATATTTGTAATTATCCGTTGATTCTGACAGATGAAAATACATATACGGGTGATTTTTTCTTCTGTTCTCATCAAATGAGTTATTAATCATTGGACATGGTATGAGTGAAAAAGAATCATCAACAGATTCAGGGTATTCTTTACCTAGATATCTGAGTTCCGTAGAGGCCTGGGGGCTTTCTTTGGGATGCGGTATCGGGTGGGGAGCCTTTTTGATGCCCGGGACTACTTTTCTGCCGAATTCCGGACCGGTCGGTACAGTTCTCGGTATGGCGGTCGGCGCCATGGCCATGCTGATTATAGCCAGAAACTACAGCTATATGATGCAGAATACCGAAAGTCCCGGCGGAGCCTTCACGTATACCCAGAAGTTTTTCGGCAATGATCACGGATTCCTTTGCGGCTGGTTTCTCTTTCTTACCTATGTGAGTCTCATCTGGGCCAACAGCTCCGCCATTACTCTGCTGTGCCGTTATCTTTTTCATGATTTTCTGCAGTTTGGTTTCAGTTACAGAATAGCTGATTATGATGTCTACTTCGGCGAAGTTCTGGCTGTCGGTACGCTCGTCACCGGAGTTGGACTTATCTGCTCGTATTTTTACCGGTTTGCCGTGAGAATCAATGCCCTGCTGGTGGTGGTGTTTTTTATCGGAGTAATATCGTGTTTTATCGGAGTGGTCAGTAACAGTGCGGATAAAGTGGACAAGATATTCGGATACTATAATAACGGCATGAGCCCGGTATCCCAGATTCTGCATATTATAGCTCTTACTCCGTGGGCGTTTGTCGGTTTTGAATCCATATCAAACTCATCCGCCGAGGTTACTTTCAGAAAACACCGATTTATGTCTGTCATGGTGTTCGGCATACTGGCAATATTTTTATGCTATACATTTCTGACGGTTGTATCGGCTGTTGCTATACCGAATGAATATTTAAACTGGAGCAGTTATGTCGGCAGTCTCCGTTCAACTGATGGTTTTGCGTCCGTACCGGTTCTGGCAGCCGTGTTCAACAAAATGGGGGGCACCGGTCTTATTATTATTTCTCTGGCCATGCTGGGTGCCCTTATTACCAGTGTTATCGGCAATTCCATTGCCTCCAGCCGTCTTCTTTTCTGCCTCTCAAAAGAGCATGTGATTCCTTCATGGTTCTCTGTTCTCAACCGGAATAATATTCCGGTTAACGCTTTCTACTTCATTATCGCTATCAGTGTGATTATACCGTTCTTTGGACATACGGCCGTCGGTTGGAATGTTGATGTCTCCACCATCGGTGCTCTGGTGGCATATGGATATACCTCAGCTGCCACGTACAGGCTTGCTGACAGAAAAGCCGATCATAAAATGAAGCTTGTCGCCGGTATCGGTCTGGTTATGGCAGTGCTTTTCAGTTTATTCCTGCTTATACCGAATTTTCTTTCCGGCGGCTTCCTGCTGGCTAACGAGTCATACCTGTTTCTGACGGTCTGGGCTATCCTCGGTTTTATTATTTTCCGGTGGGTGTTTTTTAAGGATCTGCACCGGAGATTCGGAAATTCCACTATTGTCTGGCGTGCTCTCGTAATTATGATATTTTTTACGTCTCTTATGTGGATTCACCGTACTACAATTACCACCACCGAGAATGCTATTGATTCAGTTTCCGGATACTGTGTAGGTCACATGATTGAGCATGGTATAGATCCTTCGGCAACGCATGTAATAGAAGGTGAAAATTATAAGCATGAGCAGGTTGAGATGGTTCATGACTCTCTTCTTAAAATAAGTCTTATCCAGATAATAGCCATGCTCCTTTCTCTTGCAGTCATGTTCAGTGTGATATCACTGATGAACAAAAGGGAACGAAAGATGGAGGTGGAAAAGGTCAGGGCGGAACAGCGCAGCCGGGCAAAAAGTATATTCCTCTCCAATATGTCTCACGATATCCGTACCCCGATGAATGCCATTATCGGTTATACCGATATAGCAAGCAGCGGTCATGTAAGTCCGGAGCAGATGCAGGACTATCTTAAAAAGATTAATATGTCCAGTCATTATCTTCTGGATCTTATCAATGATATTCTGGAAATGAGCCGTATCGAAAGCGATAAGATCCATATGAATATTTCCGTTAATAATATTGAGAAGGTTATGCTGGAGATTGAGGAATTCTTTTCCGGTCAGATGAAACTCAGAAATATTTCATATAAGGTCCGTCTCGTGGACATTCAGGATCCGTGGGTGAAATGTGATGTCAGAAAACTGAACCGCATCATGCTGAACCTTCTGAGTAATGCCTGTAAATTCACCCGTATAGGCGGACATGTTCTGGTAAAGCTTGTGCAGACCGGCCGGAATGACGGCAGGGCTTCTTTTGATATTATCGTAAAGGACGATGGTATAGGAATGAGTAAAGAGTTCTCCGGAAAGGTTTTTGAAGCCTTTGAGCGTGAACGTACCTCAACAGTAAGCGGTATATACGGAACAGGACTCGGTATGGCGATTACCAAACATTTTGTTGAGCTGATGGATGGTACTATTGAACTGGAAACCCAGCTTAACAAGGGAACTACGTTTACAATTCATCTCACCTTTGATATTGCCGACGAGCCTGATACCATATACAAGGATATCTTTTCTGACGGCTATTATGCAGAATGCTTCAAGGGAAAGAGAGTGCTTCTTGTAGAGGATATCAGAATCAACAGGGAAATTGCCGTTATGAACCTGCACCGTCTGGGATTTGTAGTGGAGACGGCTGAGGACGGCAGACAGGCGGTTGAAAAGGTGGAAAAATCCTCAAAAGGCTACTATGATGCCATACTTATGGATATCCAGATGCCTGTTATGAACGGACACGAAGCCACTAAAGCCATCAGAAGACTGGAGAATCCGGATCTGGCCTCCATTCCGATTGTGGCGATGACTGCCAATGCCTTCAGTGAGGATATTATCAAAGAGGAGCAGAGCGGTATGAACGGACACATCTCAAAACCTATAAATATAAAGGAAATAGCCCAGACTCTCGGTATGGTGCTCAATGTCACTGAGGTTCCGGAGGATATTACCGAACCTGCTGAATCCGGAAAAACATCTGATGACTCTTCCTTTTCCTGAGAGGATGACTTTTAAGCGATGTGAGGATGGTTAGCTTTGTATATTTCTATTTTTGTTTATTTATATCACTTTTCTTAAATATTTCTTTTGTATTTTAAAGTTGTAACATTTTACGGAAACTTTCTGTACAGCGGATTAATGCATTAAACCTGAATAACTTCATCCTGATAACCTAAATTTCCATCCATGGCCGGGAGACCATGGATTTCTTTATTCATGCTCCTGTTTTATTAATTCATATGCACTGCCACCCGGTTCGGGGATGTGCATCAATGAGGAAGGAGAGGGAGCAGTGAGTACGGATACCCGTCAGCTTTTCGAGCTGCAGCTTCTTACCGGTGATGCCGCCGGTCTTATAAAAAGGTTTATGCCCAATCTTATGTGGAGTGCCTACCGTTTGTCGATTAAAAAACAGTTTGACAGTGGCAGATTGAGTCAGGAGGAGACAGTGCTGGTGAACAGAGGTCTCTCTTCACTTGAATATCTTTATGATGAGCTCAGAAAAGAGGTGGAACGGCTTCTTCCTCTCTTTAACCGGGAGGAACTTTCTGAGCTGCGGAACAGCTGTATGACCCGAGTAAGATTCAGTCACTGCTACAGGATAAGAACACCTCCGGAGAACAGTGTCTGCAGGTGTTTTCAGTTGTTTGACAGAATTATTCTCATATATTCATTTTTCTGGATTAACGGACTTTATCCTGAGCTTAATCCCGGGGAATGCGGCAGACGCTGGCATAACCGGTTTATAAATACCTGTGCCCAGATCTGTGCCGCCAGAAGAAAGCTTGAATCATATGCAGATGCCGGATCGTAATCGGAACTGAATCCTGAACAGCCCCCGGTTTAAAAAGCGGAGGCTTATCCTTAACATTTACTGGAAATACTTAACTTTTACAAAAATTGCAAACGTAAGGACTGCAATCTCTCAGTATGCCTGAGTATATTTAAGTATATTTTGAGTAGCAGAGGCGAGTATATGTAATCCTTATCGGGAAGAAGGGGTATCGATAAAGGATATATGATAAAGGATGACTGGCCCGGTGTGCACTGATATCTCAATATTTTTAACATAAAATTAACAATATTCTGTTGATGAATTACTTTTTTGCAGATTTTTCGAAACTTTTCATATGAATTATTTCAATTTTTTAAGAAATATTGTTTTAGTAATGTTATAGATGTCATAAATTTACAAAAAAAACTTTTTTATTGTATAATTACGTCTCCACTTTAGATGTGACCTGTTTTCCCGTGGCTGTACCTGATACGGGAGATAAAAGGCATGCCCGAAGCGGCAAAAATACATGTTCTTCAACAATTTATTATTCAGTGAAATATCATGGTTAAGATAAGAACCAAAAGAAAAATAGTGTCTGTCCGCCATTCCATTTTCCATTTCGGCAGTGCGGTACGCGACTCTATGATTAAAGAGCCTTACAGTTTAAAAAGGCTTTTTGGGAGTGATTTACTGGCAGGTCTTACTGTAGGTATTATTGCTATTCCTTTATCAATGGCTCTGGCAATTGCCAGTGGTGTGAGCCCTGAATACGGCCTCTATACTGCTCTCGTTGCCGGTATCGTAATTTCTCTTACCGGTGGTTCCAGATTCAGTGTTTCCGGTCCTACAGCTGCATTTGTGGTAATTCTTTATCCGGTAGCTCAGACCTACGGTCCGGCAGGTCTCTGCGTAGCCAGTGTGCTCTGCGGTTTCTTCCTTCTGATAATGGCGGCGGGGCGTCTTGGTCGGCTCATCCAGTTTATTCCGATTGAGGTTACACTCGGCTTTACCATGGGTATCGGTATTGTTATTGCAGTTCTTCAGGTTAAGGATTTTCTGGGACTTGATGTGGCAATGCCGGAAAGTTTCATTGATAAGATTATTGTTCTCTGCTCCAACCTTGACAGCTTCAAGTGGGGTGATGCCGTTGTAGGTATTACTACTCTGGCTGTTCTGGTGGGCTGGTCAAAGTTAAAGCTCAAGGTTCCGGGACATCTTCCTGCTGTTGTTGTAGGTACTGCTCTTTCATGGGGTCTGGTAAACTACTGTGATCAGTCCATTGCTACAATCGGTACCAGATTCCATTATTTGAATCCTGACGGTACCCAGGGTAACGGTATTCCTCCGTTTATGCCTCATTTCCTGCTGCCATGGGAGCTTCCTGGACCTAACGGCGGTACTCTTACCTGGGATTATGCAACCATTAAGGCTTTAATTGTTGCTGCATTCTCCATGGCGGTTCTCGGTGCCATTGAATCACTGCTCTGTGCGGTTGTTCTTGACGGTATGACCAACACCAGACATCATTCAAACGGTGAATTATTCGGTCAGGGGCTCGGTAACATCATTGCTCCGTTCCTCGGTGGTATCACATCAACAGCGGCTATTGCCAGAAGTGCGGCTAACGTTAAGGCCGGCGGTACATCTCCAATGGCGGCCGTATGGCACTCCGTACTGGTTCTGGTGTCTATCCTCTGCTTCGCACCGGTTCTTTCCATGCTGCCTCTAGCTGCCATGAGTGCTCTGCTCTTCCTTGTTGCTTATAATATGAGTGAATGGCGCAAGGTAGTAAATCTTGCCAAGACTGCACCGAGAACCGATGTGGTTATCATGATCTGCTGTATATTCTGTACCGTAGTGTTTGACATGGTTGTAGCCATCAGCTTCGGTATTATCATGGCATCAATCATCTTCATGCGTGATATGGCAAGAATGACTAAGATCCATGACCTCAGCGTTCATAAGCATATTTGTGAAAAGCTTAATGTAGATTATGAAGCATACGGCATTGCCGGTCCGCTCTTCTTTGCTTCAGCAGAAAGAGTGTTCCGCAAATTAAGACATGAGCTCATTGATGAAAAGGGCCTTATTCTTGATTTCAGTGCTGTAAACATGCTCGATGCCGGTGGTAATCACTGTCTTGATCAGTTCTGTAACGATATGAAGAAGAGAGGTGTTACTCTGGTTATTACCTGTGTGCAGTACCAGCCGATGAAGGCAATGGTTAAGTCCAAGTTTGCTGAAAAGCATCCTGAAGTTAAGTTTGAAAAGACTTTAGACGATGCGCTGCAGTTCTCTATGGAAAGCTATACTACAATTCAGAAGTAGCAGGCATTACATTAGCAGATATTAAACAGAATCTCTTCCTGAGTCCGGTGTTAAAGCCGGACTTTTTTTCTTGCAGATGTCACTCCTGTTGTAATCTGAAAAATCAAGAAGAAAAACCATATCCTCCAGCGGAAAAACCAAGAGGAAAACCCCGTATCCGCTAACAGCGAAACTAAATTATCTGCAGGCTGCTTCAGACTGCTACCGTTAAAAAAGTAAACATCGACAGGCTACCGGATAACCCGTCTTCTGGCAAATTTCTCTCTGAGGATATGGCTTTAACCGGAGAGTTTCCTCCCGGATAATTCTTTTCTTTATGTAAAACTAAAGATAGATTCCATTTATCAAATAATATTACATATATTGTTGTAAAATTCCGTCTTTTTTATTTATTATGAGCTTTCAGCTGTGCCCGGTAGCAGTAGCCGGCAGGTGTTTCACGACATTTAAGCAGGTATGTTATCCATATAAAGAACAGCTTTGAGGTGATATGGTAAAACTCTTTCGTAAAAATAATAAGAACGGCAAAGGCAGTCAGAACGGCAGCGTTTCAGATAACAGAGAGAATGCGTCTGAATCCGGCGGGGATAGATCGGTAGCCGGAGAATATGCCGGCCGGCCAGATAGTGCCGGAGTAACGGAAAAAAGCGGTGAAACCATTCATGACGTGGATTTTTCCGGTGTGGTAATTGAAGAGGTGCCGCTAGAAGCTCCAGGTACCGCCGGGGAGGCTGATGACAGCGGTACAACAGAAGGAGATGATAAAGTCTCCGGCAGCAGAAACAGGGAAAATCAAAAAAACAAAGAAAATAAAGAAAATAAAGAAAATAAAGAAAATAAAGAAAACTGCGGGGCTCCGGAAAAAGAGCCGGAAAATGCCGTAAAATCATTAAAACCCCGCAGGCTTAAGAAAAGCAGTAATGCCGGCTCCGGGGCTGATCCTATTGACCGGGTCGAGCGGCTCTGCTTCAGGTTTATTACATGTACTCTGGCGGCAGCGCTTATTTTTCTGCTGGGAAAGTGTCTTTATCCTTTTTTTCGGGATGTCTTTTTAAATGAGTACCGGGAACCTGTCCTCTATCAGAGTAACGGACATTTTACAGAATATAATTTAAAGCTGAATTTTATTCCGGAAATTACCAGGAATATGAGTTTTCCGGTAGTTATCAGTGAAGAGGTGAGTCTCATTGATATTACGGCGGGTCCTGGAAGCGTACTGGATATGCATTATCTGGTATCAGATGATTTTCTTATGGAGCAGGAGCCTGCTGATGTGGCGGAGTATATGTGCGGCAGCCGTTTTATCAGAGAGCAGCTTTTAACCAGGGTGGACACCTACCGCATCTCCTATCATACCGGTAAAGGTCTGAATTCCTTTCTGGAAATAAGCGAGGAGAACTGTGCCGGAACCCCGTATAAATAGCTAAGAAGCCCGGTGACTCCCGCTAATGCCTAAGTTTAGAGCACTGAATCCTTAAGAATGAGTTTTCCTGTAAGATTATGTTAAGTATCGGCCGTCTTTTTTGGTAAAATAGCAGATAAGAATAGAGGAATTCATGAGAAATCACTCGGAAACGGTTTTTCCGGTTTTCTCCCGAATATGCACAAATCGCCATGGAAAAGAAAAAGCGGAATTCTTTTTAAGGATATTATTTTAAGGATAGTTATGAAAGGCGTATATCTCTCAGTAATGGTTATTCTTGCATGTCTGTGTTTAAACTGTCATGCGGCAGCAGCGACAGCAGGACAGGTTAAGACGGAAAAATCCCGGGTTTCTCCCGGAAGTTCATATTATGGTAAAAAAGAGCTTGAGCAGATATACCGGAAGAGAGTAGCCGGAAAAATTCCTTATAATTTCGGCTTTGGTGAGATAACGGCAGTGAACATTACTGATAACGGTGAGGTCGAAGGACTTGCCGTTGTGGATGACACCTATTTAATGATGCCTAGATACCTGCGGATGAAAATGGAGTCAGAGCTTTATGCCTCCTATTTCCAGCGGTACTGCCGGATGGTGGCTAAAAAACAGGATAATCTGCACCGGATCCGTAAACTGCAGATGTCAGCATACACCCGTGATGGTAAAATGGTGAAGCAGGTTGCGGTCAATCCGGAAATGTGTGCAGTGCAGTAAACAGAATAATTTAAATAATGGTTAGATAATCCGGCAGATATAAGATCAGATATTAACGGTATAAACAACAGGGACTACAGATTGATGCTGAAAAACTTCGTTCGAACTTTCATGCTGCTTGGTACCGCTGCTGCGGGAATCAGTACAGGTGACGTCTGGTCATCAGATGAACAGCTGGCTGAGGCTCCGTCGCTTGATACTGAACTGACTGATAATATTAAGATTGATCCGAATGAAAACTATGAAGAGAGACAGGAAAGTATACTGTCTAATGTTCCCCGGGACAGAAACTCTGAGGACGGTTCCGCTACACCGCAATCCGGAACTTCAGCTGCATCTCCGGAAAGTACGGATGGTTCTTCCTACGAGGATATCGAAAGCATAGCTTCGGGGGAACAGGTTTCAGCTTCGGGATCGCACAGTGATACCGATATAAACGTGGTAAATTCCAGTACTATCAATGTAGTGAACAATACAGCTGCAACTGATGATACAGTTCCCGCTGAAACTGCCGGGACCGGCACTCCGGCAGAGGAAAACGGCACTTCTGCTGCAGAAGTAAAGAATTCCGGAGACAGCGCTGCGGGAGACACTGCTGTGGGAGACACTGCTGATGCCTCAGGTAAAAAAGCTGATTCAGATGAAGTAGCCGCAATTCAGGATTCCCGGAATCAGAAGAAAGAGAATACGGCGTCTGACAATTCAGCAGGCGAAAAGAATTCAGAAACCGTGGCATCATCTGTTGACAGCAGTACTGCAGAGAGCACCGCAAAAGACACCACAGGAACTGATGTGTCCGGACAGAATACCGAAGTAAAGAAAAAAGGTTCAGATAACCAGTCAGGTTCTGACAGTATGTCAGCCGGTGCCGGGACCCCGGCAGTTCAGGCGGGAGACACCGGTTCGCAGAAAAAGGACAGCACCGGTTCCGATACACATGGCAAAAGAGAGCCTGTATATGAGGCTCTGAAGCTGCGGCAGCATAATGAGAATCATAATCCTAATCTTTATTCCCGGGAGTATCTCCGTGAAATGTATCTGCCGTTTTTCAAGAATACCTATGAACTACCTCAGGAGCTTGATCCTTATATAACTCTCCGTGATGTCAGACTCGATAAGAAGGGGCCGGTTCTGGTTTATGATATCGGGGTTGCCGATGCCATGGGACCAATGGATTTTGACGGAACACCTGATGACAACCGTACTTTGAACCTGTTCTGCCGTATCGGGTTGAATGAAGGAATTCTCCATCGTATAGATAAGATGGTGCTGGTTTTTTATCATGATGATCGCGACTTTTCAGAAGTGAGTCTTGATTATCTCAAGTGTACCGGCAAGGAGCCTATTCTGGTAGAGAAGAATGTTCTTTCCCGGGAAAGCATCAGACTTGATGATGAGTTTACCTTTGCCTATGAAAGCGAGAAGGAAAAGAATCTCAGCAGTGAATATCTGACTAAACGTTTTGCCCCTTATGCCTTAAAGCGTATTGGAGAAACCTTTGACAAGGCTGAGGGAAGTCCTCGTATGACGGCGGATGAAAATGGTAATCTCATAGTAGAGATGACAGTGCCTGCCGGTGAGGAAAACAAAGTAAAGACCGCTAATTATGTGGCAGGGCGTATTGAAAGAACCTGTGACATTGAAACATACAGAAAATGGGTTCTGCCACGCATAAATTCCATGAAATATGTCTATGTCGATGCAAAAAACGGACAGGAGCTTAAAGAGGTTGTTGTTACCGACAAGGCCTGTCAGGCAGTGCGCTCAAGAAGAAAGAGATAACTGATTTTTTCTCATAACCGTATTTTTTCATGCAGAGACCGTAACAGATGACTAGCCGGACATAATTCAACAGGCGAGATGTTCAATAATAATGTTCCGGCTTTTCAATATATTTTATCTGTGTTGGCAAGACCTGCGTTATTGTTTGTAGTTATATATGTGGCGTTACATAAGAGCTGACGCAGCCATATCAGCTTTTTTATGTCTTTTCTGCAGGTTATCCGGGATGAATCAGAAAAATAATAAATCTTTTTTATCTGAATTTAACGTTTTTTGGTATGCTGCATCTGATAAAAAATTAAGAATCAATTTTCAGATATTTTTTACTGTCTAAATTAATATTTATCCAGTATAAAAATTAAAATATTTTAATTCATCTGAAAACCCCAGTCCGTTATAGAAATAACTAATCACCAATCACCGGTAAATTCCCTCATTGGGCGCATAAATCGGCATAAGATTGCCTGACTTCCCGTCAGTAACACTGTCACTGTCAGGAAAACAGGTCTTTGGATTTCTTGGAGTAGATGCTCAGAATATCGTTTCTGATGGCTTCGTATTTTGAAACGGAAACGCAGTGAACATCCTTTAAGCCGTGACTGTCGATAACGGTATCCAGAGGAATCCTCTTTGAAACCATATATTCTGAAACAAATATTCTAATTTCCCTTTGTTCTCCCGGAGAGATTCTGACTGCAGAATCGCTGTTGAATACATCAGACTCCAGCTGTCCCCTCAACTGACTGGTGCTGTCGATGCTTCTCAAATCAATACCGGTATAGTGGTATTTATTGGTGCTGATATCAAAAGGAGCCTGAACAAAGGTGCCGTCTGCTCCAAGCCAGTCGCGGTATTCATCATTGTAAAAATGAGTCTTTACATAGTGAACATAGTAGCTTACAAGTCTTTCAGTTGTGGTCTTATGATGGGTTCTCCGCCATGATTCGGCAAATGTCCAGATGCTGTTTTTCTGTGTTGCAGCACTGTTGCATATCTGATCCAGAATGCTTATACGGTTGGCCTTGTCAGATGAACCGAAGTCCTCCAGAATAATGGTATCGGAATCATTACAGACTATAAACCAGAAAAAGCAGTCCCCCACGTTTGGTACAACCAGACCGTTGCTTAATGCTTTGATGTTGCCGATGAACGGGAAAGGGGAGTTGGCATCCCGGTAGACCTGTCCGAGTATCTCCAGTACGTCGTCAACACCTGATACGGGGCGTTTTACAAGAGAGCCCAGTACTTTGGTCTGCTCAATATGTCTGTAGTCACCACGTAAAAAATAAGCATCTATCAGCAGGGACACGTAAAACCTCTTACTATCTGTTATTGTTCTCTGTTATCGATATTGGTTCAGAACTGAAAAAAGCATTTCCATAATTATTGATTATCTGCAGCTATCCGTTGCGGAACCTCCGCTTTTTTGTCCGGAGAGTCCTTCTGTATGCATATCAATCGACTCATTCAATCATGGCTTTAAGTTTTATACCGGTACTCTTTTAAGCAAAAAGCCTGTGGTGGAAAGCTTGATAAAACTACGATCAGACGATATGGAAAAGCCTTTATATCCTGTCAGTTATCTTAAGTTCTGATATTATGAACTATTTTTTTTCTGATAGTTCGGATTAAAAAAAATAATTATTATAGAAAACGTTTTATTGTTAATTTGATCACGTGTTTTTGTGTAAAAAATGTGCAGGAAGGGTTGCAGAATAATTGCCTTAGGAGTAGAACACTTAAAAGAGGTGAATGTCTTATCACTCATAGGGATTAATGTCTGTGTTAACAGAGATTTCAGGTTTACAATATTTTTTCAGGTATCCGAATACTGATGAAAGTGTTTTATGTATTCACCTGAGGTAGATTTAAGATTTATAAAAAAATAAACGCATGGATGGATAAAAAATATATAATAGCTAAGGCATGGTTCTTCAGATTATGGTGACCTTACTGCGGTAGGCACCGGACAGAACGGTTCGATTGAAATGATAAACGGAAGGAGCAGGAGCAAAAGGTTATGAATTTGCGGGCAATCAGCAGTTTCAGTGTCACGGCATGGTTAAGTCTGATGCCGGTCGCAGTACTCGGCTATACCGAACCTCTGCCGCCACCGGAGTTAGGTGATCAGCTGACCAGCTACCGGACAAATAATCAGAAGTTAGGGCCGGCCTCCGTAAATCGCAGATACTCATCCGTCCGTCCGAAAAAAGAGGATACTCCTGATATCAGTCTTGATCGCCGGCCGATGAAGGAGGTGTCTGTTGACTACTCATATGTTCCTAATAAAAGCGTAGCTGTCTATACCAAAGGCGAAACGATTATTAATTTCTTTGACAGAAATACCGGCAGACCTCTTGATGTAGTTAAAGTTGAGGTATCCAACCGGGGTTTTCTGGCAAGATCCCAGAATTCTACCGTTGTAGTGATTCCCACAGGATACAATACCAGTGCAAAAATCAAGGTAACCGTCAACCGGGAAAAGACCAGACCGCTGGTTTTTGAGCTGAATTATCTCAGATTCAGACAGGAACTGCGTAATATTGAAAATGTCAGTATCTGATAACTGAGGTGTTTGAAATACTCTAATCTTTTTAATGCTATCCCTTATTAGCTAAATGCCATTAATATAAATACCGGAACTGAGTTTTTATTGCATGGTACGGTCTGATGCGTCATGTTTGAATAACCGTTTAAATAGTGTTATGATTCAGAGTTCAAATATTCTAAATAAAGAATAGTTTATTATTGCTGTTTTGAAAAAGATATGCCCTGAGTAAAACATTCTTTAACAGAATATACTTTTTAGCTGCCAAAACCGGCATTTCTTTTCAGATTCACTTTGTGGTGCCTGCGGGTACCGGATGCCGGATTTGAGAAGATAAACGGTGGACTTTTATTAACTCTGAAATACGTTGCTAGTTATGAATTCTTCATTTTTTAAGTTTTCTCCGGTTTTTGTTTTGTTAACCGCAGAGCTCATGCTGATGACCCAGAGTATGGCTGAGGATTTTACTGCTCCTATTCCACCTCCGGAACTGGGTGATAATCTCACCGGCTACAGAACCAAACAGCAGATTCTTGAACAGAATATCAGAGAGGATATGGATCGCAATCCGCCGCAGATGCGGGTACACCGCAAGGACGGAACAACTGTTACGGTAACTGACGGTACGGTTCCCGGAAGCGTCGGCAATGACGGCTCGGTTTCTCCGGGAACCGTGTATACCGATACCGGTGATGCCCCGGCAAAATCCGCCAGAACGGTTATCCGTGATAAGTTCATATACAGTCAGGGAAGAATGTTCAAGCTTTATGACAATGCATCACTGGTATTCCGAATCAAGGACGGCGGAGACGTGAGCTGGCCGTTAAGCAAGGTGGAGTGTTCTAATAACGGGTTCAGGGTGCAGATGAACAAGCATCATGACAGTGTGAGAATTCTGCCGGATTCCCGTCAGATTAACATGGCCAATATCAAGGTTTACCTTAAAGGCCGGGAAAACGAGCCTCTGTCATTTATTGTCAGCAAGAATGATGAATACAGACCGAATATTTATGAGTGGGCAGTGGTTGTTCCGTATAAGTCCCCGCTTAATAATTCCACCTCCGTGCAGGGAATAACCAATATTACTAAATCAGCTAAGGCAAGAACCACAAGACGTATCGTGGATAATCAGTCAGTAGAGGCTGAGACTCTGGAGACAGATGATATCCTGGCTTCAGGAAATTCCGCTGATAACGGTGCGGATGAGCACGTGGTTAATCCTGATGCCGGTATCGGCGCCTATCCGTTGAAGCAGAAAGCTCTTATGGTGATAGCTGTAGCTGATGACGATCTCCGAAGTGTGGCTGACAGTCTCTATGATGCCGTGAATTCGACGGATACGGATGAGAAGGATACGGCAGGTAGTCCCCCTGAGACTGATGTGAAGGATAAAGCTGATAATTCCCAGGTTCCGGATATGAAGGATCCAGCGGGGAATTCCCAGGTGCCGGAGGCGACTCAGGCAAAATAGGCGGAGGTTTATACTGTATGCAGGTAATCCTGCAGAGAAGGTGTTTTTTTCCAGGTGACAGACTGTTTCGTAGAATAAAATGAAGAAATTTAAATTTATGCTTTCCGCCGTGCTGGCGTTTATGCTGACAGCAGGCTTTACAGTGTCTGCAGAAGCTGCTTCCGAAAAAAAGTGTCAGGGACACTGGCGGGATTTTGCCTATAACGTAAAGATAATGAAACGCTACAAGCCATACAGCCACTGTGTGCAGTGGACCGCTATGCAGTTTGAGCTTCCTGAGGAGCTGCTGTACTCCATCCTTTATGTGGAAAGAGGTGATGTAAACGGCAACTGCATGACCAACAATAACGGTACCGAGGACTGCGGTCCGGCTCAGATAAATGATGTGAGACTGGGGGAGATAAGCCGTTTTGATCTGGATAAGGATGATATGAAGAATAATCCGTGCCGTAATATCTGGGCTATGGGGTATCTCATCCGCCGGGAGATTGAAAAGGCTGACGGTGATATCTGGCTCGGTGTCGGTAACTATCATTACAAACGTTCGGCAAACAGTAATATCCATGACAAATACGTCAATCTGATAAGGGATGCCTGGGGACGCCTTAATGAAAATGTTGCCTCCATGTGCCGGTAATGTCCGGTAGTTCAACCGGATAATGCTGAAGGTGTAAGGTGTTTATATATCGGTATTCATCTCCATTGGGAATGATCTCCATGCTGAGTGACGGAGAGTATCTCATGAGACTCAGGTTTGACGACGGTGAGGATTTTACCGGAAAAGAAACATCTTTATCATCGATTTCTTCTTCGCGTTTACCTCTTCCTTTACCTTTATCCTTGTTTTCATCTCAGAACCTGACTTTATCCGGACTGGAGCTTCCGGTTTTCAGAGAGACAGCCAGATGGCTCCGGCTCTACTTTAACGGCGAAAAAACTGATTTTACTCCGCCGGTCCGGCTTGATGTTCCGGAGTTCAGGAAACTGGTATTAAGAACCGTTTCCGCAATTCCCTACGGTCATACCGTAACCTACGGCGAGGTCGCCTGCCGGGTGGCCGCCAGTCTTAATGTTTCCCGGGTTTCAGCCCGGGCGGTAGGACAGGCACTCAGTCATAATCCGGTGCTTCTCATTATTCCGTGTCACCGGGTGACCGGCGCTGACGGTTCATTGAAGGGCTACGCCGGAGGAACTCTAAGAAAAATTAAGCTTCTGGAGATGGAATCATCCGGAGCCGGTTTTTTTACCGGATCGTAATCCTGTTCGACTATAATCCCGTTCCACCTTTAGCTGTTTCATCTCTGTCAGCTAAGCCGCATAGCTACCATCTTTGTATGGAATGGAGTAAAATGACCCGGTCCGGGCGGGAGTCTGAGGAGTCAGCTGTCCTGATGGGGACATTGCAGAACTTAACGAAAAAAAAAAGCCCCCGGAAAAAATCAGAATCATCTGTTATCGGCTATTCATAGAATTATCAAATAATGCAAATATATTCAAAAAAAGAATTCATAAATCCTGTTGAGACTGTAGCCGTATTTACCCCTGAGAAAATACGGCAGGGACTGGACAGGGTAGAGGAACTCAGGAATCTGGGGCTCTATCTTGTCGGTTATATGCGCTATGATTTAGGCAGAGCTGATGAAAAAGGTCTGCCTTTAATATTTTTTGAGGCTTATGCCGGATACCGGGATATTGATCTTTCAGCCACCCCTGAGTATGACGGCAGTGAGAGCGGTATGCCGGTGGGAACGGTGATAAAGCCGCTGATAACCAGAGAGAATTACTACCGCAGTATAGCCTTTATAAAGGAGCAGATTGCCGCAGGCAATACCTATGAGGTGAATTATACCTATCCTTCACGGGTTGAGACCGGCGCCACTGATATGGAGCTTTACCGCCATTTCCTTACCAGACAGGAAACTCCGTATAATGCCTTCATTAAGAACAGCTATGAAACCATTCTGTCATTTTCTCCTGAACTTTTTTTTCAGGTAAAGGGAAACAGTATTACCACAAGACCGATGAAAGGAACCATCAGACGAGGGGCTACTCCTGAGGAGGATGAGGCTAACCGCCTTTTTTTAAGCAGTGACCCGAAAAACCTGGCGGAAAATATCATGATAGTAGACCTTCTGCGCAATGATTTAAGTGTCATTGCTAAAGACGGCACGGTAAAGGTGGACAGGCTTTTTGCTGTCGAGGAGCATCCGACTTTATTTCAGATGACCTCCGAGATATCCGCAAAAATGCGGGAAGATGTGTCTCTTTACGACATTGTTAAGGCGATTTATCCGTGCGGTTCCATAACAGGAGCGCCGAAGCTTTCGACTATGAGGGTTATTTCTCAAGTGGAGGTGGCAGATCGCGGGGTATACTGCGGTGCTATCGGGTATCTCCACGGGGATGAAATGATTTTCTCTGTGCCTATAAGAATTCTGCAGAGAAGGGCGGATGAAAGCTTTTATACGTACTGGGCCGGAGGCGCGGTAACCTATGATTCCACCGCTGAAGGGGAATGGCAGGAAACACTTACCAAAACTAAATTTCTGCAGACTGACTACTCCCTCATAGAGACAGGTACCGGTGATTCCGGACTCCATATAGAGCGCCTGAAAGATTCCGCCGCCATGCTGGGCTTTACCTGGAATCCTGAGCTTGATTCCTTTGTATTTCCTGAAGGGATAGTTACCAGAATAGAACTCTCAAGGGACGGCCGTTATGACGTAACCACCAGAAACATCCCGGCACCGGCCGTAAGACCTAAAGTCTGTTTAAAAGGGAAGGTAAATTCGGCCAATCCATTCCTCTACCATAAGACAACCATAAGATCTCCGTTTGCTAAGGATACTTTTGAGGAAATTAGAGTTAATGAACGTGGTGAAATCACGGAAGGAACGTATACCAATGTTGCTGCCGAGATTGACGGGGTTATTTATACTCCGCCGGTATCCTGCGGACTGCTAAACGGGGTGATGCGGCGTAAACTTCTTGATGCGCGAAAAATCAGGGAGAAGGTGCTTTATCCAAAGGATCTGCGGACTGCAGACAGAGTCTTCTGTATGAATTCCGTAAGAGGAATGTTTGAAGTGGAGCTTACTGAAGATGTGTGATTTAAATGAACAGAGCGGTGAAAACAGTATTCTGGTAATAGATAATTATGATTCATTTACATATAACATCGTCCAGTATCTTAAAATAATCGGTGTAAGTCCGCTGGTAATTAAAAACGATGAACTTTCTCTTAATGAGATTAATAAGCTTTCCTTTAGCAGAATCATTATCTCTCCGGGCTGGGGAAACCCCGAAAACTCTGGTGTCAGCATGCAGGTGCTGGACTTCTATAAGGACAGAATGCCTATTTTAGGTGTATGCCTGGGCATGCAGTGTATTGCCAGATATTTCGGAGCCGGCATTATTAGAGCTCCGGAACCATGCCATGGTAAAAACTCCGCTATTTATTTTAAGCCGGATTTTCCTCTGTTCCGGGGAATGAGGCAGGGATTCAGTGCCACCAGATATCATTCCCTTGTAGTGGACAGTCCTACTGATATAATTGACATAACCGCATGGACAGAGGAGCATCTTCCCATGGCACTGAAAATTCGCGGTAAGGATATATACGGGGTGCAGTTCCATCCTGAAGCCTACCTTACAGAGCAGGGAATGGATATATTCAGGAATTTTATCAGCTGCACGGCCTGACTATGTTTAGACGGCGGACATCCTGCTTTATGGACGGTGATTCTTAACCGGCAGCAGTTGTTACACTGAAATAACGGAGTTTAATATGATTCAGGATATCGGTGAACATGTTTTTAGAAACGAGTTTACACTTAAAAGAGAGCCGGAGGACGGGGATTACGTACTGGTCTTTCAGGGACGTGAGGTCTATATCAGAGGTAACGGCGCAGATACCCCTCTGATGCTTCCTCAGGTCACTTCTTTTGATAAAAGAAGACTGCAGTATCTTTTTACCATAGACTCCAGAGCCTATTATCTCTACCTGGGCGATACCGGGGCGGTTCATCTTGATGGCTTTTCCTGGCAGCATAATTCCGTACTCCGTTCCGATAATCCCCGGATAACCTGCTTTGCCGGCTTTACCGCCTATCATCTTTTCAACTGGTATTTAAATAACCGGTTCTGCGGCAGATGCGGTTCTGAAACAGTTCATTCAACCACCGAGAGAGCTCTGGTGTGTCCCGAGTGCGGTAATATCATTTACCCGAAAATCGCTCCGGCGGTTATTGTCGGTATTACCGACGGGGAAAGAATTCTGGTTACAAGATACCGTGACAGACCATACCGGGGACTGGCTCTTATCGCCGGATTCTGCGAAATAGGGGAAACACCTGAGCAGACAGCACACCGGGAGGCTATGGAGGAGGTGGGGCTCAGGATTAAGGATCTGCGGTACTGCGGTTCTCAGCCCTGGGGACTTGACAGTAATATACTTTTCGGATTCATGGCCAGAGTTGACGGTGATGCTGTTATTAAACGTGATGAAAACGAACTTGCGGAAGCTCTCTGGGTGGAACGCCATGAATTAAATGACGTGGATTCTACTATCTCACTTACTAAAACCATTATTGATAATTTTAAGCGAAACGGTTTCATTTTTTAACAGTATCGTGGCCGTGTTACTGATCGATAAATAGAGATGTTTCGCATTTTTTATACGTGTATTCCGGACTATTTAGCGGTTTAACGGACTTTTAGTCTTATAATGGACGGATAAGGTGGTTTTATTATGGTGCAGCACAATGAAAAGCCATGGCTGACTTCCTATCCGGAAGATGTTCAGCCGGAGGTGGATACAACTTTATTCGGTTCCCTGGTGGACATGTTTGAATTCTCATGTGAAAAGTTCAGGGAACGCCCGGCTTTACACTGTCTGGGAACGACGCTTACATATGAGGAGCTGGATCATAAGGCAAGATGCTTTGCCGCCTATCTGCAGTGTGTTCTGCATGTCAAGGCAGGGGATCATGTGGCACTGATGCTGCCTAACATTATTCAGTATCCGGTTGCGCTATACGGTATTCTGCTGACAGGCGCCGTGGCCGTTAATGTAAATCCGATGTATACTCCTAGGGAACTGGTTCATCAGCTTAATGATTCTGAAGCCAGAATAATCATAGTAATTTCTAATTTTGCCCATACTCTGCAGAAGGCTCTGGCAGAGACCAAGACCATTGAGCATGTGGTGATTACCTCAATCGGTGATGAATGCAGTGCCCTGAAAGGTTACTTTATTAACTGGGCTCTCAAGTATATAAAGCGCGCTGTACCAAGATTTAACATTCCGGAAGCTATAACATACAAGCAGGTTATGAGGGAGGGTGAAAACTATCCTTATACCAGACCTATTATTTCTCCTGATGATCTTGTATTCCTGCAGTATACCGGAGGTACAACCGGTGTGGCAAAGGGAGCTATGCTTACGCATCGTAACATGCTGGCTAACGTTGAGCAGGCATGGGGAATGTACCATACAAAACTTACCGAAGGGGAGGAGCTCGTAGTTACGGCTATTCCGCTCTATCATGTTTTTGCTCTGTGTATCAACTGCCTGTTTACCACCAGAATCGGGGCAGCATCGCTTCTGATTCCTGATGCCAGAAATATCAAATCCTTTGTTAATGAACTCAAAAAGTATGATGCCACGATTATTACCGGGGTGAATACGCTGTTTAATGCACTGATTAATAATGAAGAGTTCTGTAATCTTCCTTTGTCAAAACTGAAACTTACCATCGGCGGGGGAACCTCTGTTCAGAAGGGGGTTGAAAACGCCTGGTTTACCCATACCGCCATGCATATCCTTGAGGGGTATGGTCTTACGGAGTGCTCTCCTCTTGTTGCGGTATGCCCGTACAATGTGGACGGATATACCGGAACCATCGGCATACCTGTGCCTTCCACCGAAGTTTTAATCCGTGATGAACAGGGACGTATAATTACCGAGGTCGGCGTGCCGGGGGAACTCTTGGTAAAAGGACCTCAGGTAATGCGCGGTTATTACGGCAGAGAGGTTGCCACCCAGAAGGTATTCTGGGGTGAGTATCTCAGAACCGGTGATGTGGCATGCTGGGCCAACGATAAAGGCTATATCAGACTTGTTGACCGAAAGAAGGATCTTATACTGGTTTCCGGTTTCAATGTATATCCGTCAGAGATTGAAGATGTGATTATGCTTCATCCTAATGTCCTGGAGGTTGCTGCAATTGGTGTTCCTAGTAAGCATAGCGGGGAATCGGTAAAGGTCTTTATCGTTCGTAAGAATAAGGCTCTGACCGAGGAAATGGTTAAGAACATGTGCCGTAAGCATCTTACTGCATATAAGGTACCGAAATACATCGAGTTTAAGGATTCCCTGCCTAAAACCAATGTCGGAAAGATTATGAGAAGAACTCTCAGGGAAATTGAGTACCGTAAGTTAGGGCTCGATCCGTACAGCGACAGAACAGAAGGTGAATCCAAAGCCGGAGAGTCTTCTGAAAGCCAGACGGTACAGAATTCCGACAATTCCGGAGATAAGTAGGATTCAGTAAAATACATTCCTGTTTTTCTGAATTATGAGTCAGGCAGCCTTAATAAGGGCTGCCTTTTGATTAAAGCAGGTTTTAAGAGGCTGAATCCGTATAATTCAACCTTCTGGATGCAGTAAGGAACATGAACCATCCACCTTCCGGAGAATTTCAACTTTATCACCTTCACTTATTTTTTTATCTTAATCTCTATTTCTATCTCTATCTCTGTTTCTACTCGTTCGGCGATGAAAATGCTTTTAAAAACTAGATATCTATAAGAAAAAATTGCGATTATATAAAGCTTATAAATAGAAAAATACTAAAAATACGGTATGTTGTCGGCGCTACCATGGATTTATCCCGACATTTGGACAAAACGCCTGATTATTTATTAATAATCAGTTTTTATGACGAATATATTTGCTAACAAGTTAAAACTTTTAGCGTATAATATTCAGAAAAATGTGATGCAAAACTATTTTATATTATTTTTGCTTTTTAAATACATAAAGTCGTTGTTAATATTTAATACAGAGCATGAGCTATATAGAGTTTGAGCTATATAGAGTTAAAAGCTTTAAAGAGCAAGGATGTTCTGATAATTTATAATGACTCTGAGAGAGGAATAGTTTATGAAAAGACAGTCTGGTTTTACATTGATCGAATTGGTTGTTGTTATCGTTATTTTAGGTATCCTGGCAGCTACTGCCGCTCCTAAGTTTATGAATCTGCAGGGCGATGCCAGAATTTCTGCTTTGAGCGGTCTTAAGGGGGCTGTTAAGAGTGCTGTAAGCATGACCTACAGTAAGGCTATCCTTAAAGGTGTTGAGAAAGCAGATAAGGAAGCAGGTGCTACAGTGTGTTCAACAGGTCTCGCTACTGCAACAACATGTGCTGATGACGATACTATAAAATTGGTATTTGGTAGACCTGATGCTTCAGCGAATGGTATTATCAAAGCTTTGGATATTGAGGTCGGTTTACCAGGTGAAGGTGACAAAAATAATACTAATAGTGAGTGGAACTACAAAGTAGTTGATACTTCAGTGATTATCTTCAGTTCATCTTCAGCTCTGAAACCTAGTGAACAGTTAGTTGGTGGCGGATGCAATCTTGTATATAAAGAATCTGATGCAGAAAATAAAGCTCCTGAAATTAAGATTAATGATAAATGCTAATTCTAGCTAGGTAACATAGAACCTGATGCTGTTTGTGGTATCAGGTTTTTTTATGTGTGTGAAATTATCATAAGATAATGAAAACGTGATTAATGAAATTATTTGCCAACTGTTTTTCCTTTAAACTGAACAGTAGACTATAAATCGAAAAATATAATAGAAAAGGAATCGTTATCAGAACATTTAGACTTGAGGTCTAGGATACAAAACGTTTGATAATGTTTCCTCAGATTTTTCATTAGATTTTTTTATTAAAGAATGGCAGGCAGTGGTTTAAGAAAATATTATTTGAATTCTGAGATTGCCACTGATGAAGTTTTTTAAAGTATTGAAATAGACTTGTCCTAGATAATTATATTAAGGAATCATTTACAGGCAGATTACCTGAAGATTAGACATCGGAGTTGTTATGAGAAATTCGTTTTCTACTGGAATGGCAGAAAAAGGCAGAGGTTTTTCCCTCATAGAACTGATTTTAGTCATTGTTATTCTGGGAATACTCAGTGCTACAGCATGGCCTTATTTTTCTAATTTTCAGAAGGATGCCAGAATTGCCGCTATCCAGGGAATAAAAAGTGCAGTACATTCAGCGTGTACTATGGCTTATAGTAAATCTGTTATTGCTAAAAATGAAAAAAATGAGAATGCCGGCATCTGTCTTGAAGGAACAGCTCTGATGAACTGCGATGAAAATGCTCAGGTACTTCTGACATACGGCAGACCTAAGGCTCTGAAAAGAGGAATTGTTGATGCCATATTCATGCAGGCGGTAAAGTATTCAGATACAAATCAGCAGCAGTCTTCGACTAATATGAACTGGACCTATAAGGAATTGGAAGACGGCAGGATCGCTATTTACCAGTCCAACCTTCCTGAAATGACCGGGGTTTCTTTAAAAAACGACGGTTCAGTTATGGCAACTACAGGATGCGGTATTGTATATAGTGAGCCTAGAAAAAAGGATACAGAGGATCCTGCGGTAAACGATAACGAAAAGATTGAAGACTACAGAATAGATATCATTGATGTTGACTGCTGATATATGGTGGTTTCTGTTATCTGATTTTTGAATAGTCGTTGCCGGTAATATTGCTAACAATCTCGGTATTGGTTATGGTGGCCTTTGTATCGGGTGGTGTTTAGAGTGTAAATTTAAAGCCGGTGAAATCCAGTGATTTCTCCGGCTTTAACTTAAGAATATTAAGCTGAGAAAATGAAACTGCTCTTAAGATTTTAAGATAAAAATCCTAACGTTATAAAGTCATCAAAAGCAAAGCTATCAAAAGCTCTGTTCTTAGCCTGCTGTATGTCAGGGGAGATATCACGGTTAAGGTTTGACTTTACCTTCCTGAATTGTTACAAGTATTTTATCCCGGAAATGATCGAGATTACCGAGAATTTCACCGCGCCATCCCCGTTCTATTATTGCCGGACAGCCGTTTCCGTATATTACTGTATAGATAAAATCTTCAAGCAGTCGTTTGCTTATCAGTAAATCCTTGGCAATGCCGTAATGACCTGTTTTTCTTCTAATGTAGTTTTCCAGAGATTTCTTAATGTCCCGCAAATCTGGAGACTGGTTTACCACATCATAGGTTCTTAAAACCGGAAAGTTCTTGTCATTAGCAGCCTTTGTGGCTGTCTGGATGATGGAGTTTCCGTATTTTTTGACTATCTGATAGGGAACACCGGTGCCTATAAGAGAAGACGGATTAAAGATTCCCTTATCCACCAGTTTTACTATTACGGTGTTTTTCATGAAAAAGGACAGAGGAATATTGTCAAAGACGCAGACATTGTGTCTTAAATTACATAAGGCCTGCAGAATACGTAGCTTTTTCGGGTTGAATTTTCCGGTTCCCTTCATTTTTAAATAGGTGGTATCGGCATTGCGCACTTCGGTGTAGTGTCTGGCAGCATCCTCCTGTTCCGCTGTGAGAATATCAAGAAGCTGCGGTTTTTCTTTTAATCTGGTGAGGAAAACATCATAGAGCTTTTTAAGATAAATAACATCCTCTACGGCATATGCCAGCTGTTCCTCTGTCAAAGGACGCTGTTCCCAGTCTGAACGGGTTTCAGTTTTTTCCAGAGTTATATTGAGATATTCCTTTACCAACGTACTGAGTCCTACCTGAAGATTGCCACCGACAAAAGCGTGGGCAGTCTGAACATCGAAGAATTTTTGCGGGTAAAGGCGAGACAGTCCGTATTTTCTGGCGTAGTGGGTTATGATCTCCATATCCTCGGATCCGGCATGACAGATTACCGGAAGTGTGGAGTCTACAATGGCGCTTATAATACTTTCTATTGATTTAAGTGCTATAACATCAATAAGATAGACTTTATCATCGACACAGAGCTGCAGTAGACACAGTACCGGGTAGTAGGTGGTCTGTCTCATGAACTCAGTATCAAACGCGATATATTGAGATGCGTTGGCAATTGCAGTGGAAACAGCAGGTAGCTGTTCTGTTTTATCGATGTATACGTAATCCATGAATATTATCTCTTGGAAAGAACTTGCAGATGATAGATGTAGATGAAAGCAGGTTTTGCTAACCTATTTTTTCTTTTTGACAGCTGAATTATACACGAAATGCCGGTTAGTTAAAAAAAACCGGGGGTAATTAGGTGAGGATGGTTAAAAAACGTGCTTCTCTGTTAATGTTAAACGGATGAATTATGAGGTTATGTGGGGATTCTATGAAGTAATCATGGAGATATCCTGAAATATGAAGAGGATAATTCCTTCAGGAGGTATGTTTTGCCGGATTGCGTGATTAAGGATACTTTTGGGATTGTTAGAATAGTTCCGCGTTACATTCGGGTGCTTAATAAAGCTATGTCAGATAGGTGGATTAAAGCTTATTATCGATGATTTGTTCAAAAAAATGCTTTAAAGGTGCAAATTGGGGAAATTTTGGGATGAAAAAGAGATATTTTTCGCAAAAAATAAATATTTTTTTAGAAAATCATGCAAAATTTTTGAATTTATCCGCAAAACAAAGAAAAAGTTTACAAAACCATTTGAAAATTTGTTAGAATACTATGTTTATCTATGTTTAAATTTTAAGAAGCTATTCTTCATCGCATAACTGAAAAATGTTTAACACAACTGACAGACATGTGATTCAGTACCTGTAGCTGATTTTAGGTTAGGTTACAGGAATAAATCAACCTGCGGTTCAGAAGTTATCATATTTAACGTGATGCAGAACAAAATCTTTTATCCGTATCAGGAAAATGCTGTGAGGAAAAAGAAAGCTTTGAAAAATTATTAGGCCTAGTGAGAGTTTAAAAATTTTTAGATTTTGGTCCAAGGACCTTAAAAGTATTTATTTATAACAACTGTAATTTAACAGACATCTGGAGTAATCTTTTCAATGAAGATATCTAATACTGAGAAAAAACGAATTCGTAAGAATTTTGGTAGAATGACTCAGTTCATTGACATTCCGTATCTGATTTCAACACAGGTTGATTCATACGCCCAGTTTATTACACCTAATTCAAACGGGGATTGCGGACTGTCCGATGCGCTACGTAGTGTTTTCCCAATCAAGAGTCAGAACGGCCAGGCATCACTTGAATATGTTAAATTCAAGCTTGGCGAACCTGAATTCAATGTTAGAGAATGTTTAATACGCGGTGCTTCGTACCAGGCTCCTTTACGTGTAACTCTTCTTTATACCTACCGCGATAAGGATGGTAAGAAGGTTATTACTCCTAGAGAGCAGGAAGTGTATATGGGCGAAATTCCGCTCATGACCGAAAACGGTACCTTCATCATCAACGGTACTGAACGTGTAGTTGTATCTCAGTTACACCGTTCTCCTGGTGTATTCTTTGACAGTGACAAGGGTAAGCTTTATCCGGGCAGAACCATTTTCAGTTCCCGTATAATTCCAGCCCGCGGTTCATGGCTCGAATTTGAATTCGACCATAAGGATAACTTATTCGTTCGTATTGACCGTAAGCGTAAGCTTCCAGCTACTCAGTTGCTCCGTGCCTACGGTTTCACCAACGAACAGATGCTTGATACCTTCTTCAATACCACCTATTACGAAATCAAGGGCAAGAAGTTATTAATGGAAATGATTCCTGAAAGACTTCAGGGTCAGGTTCTGCCGTTTGATTTAAAGGGCGGTGACGTTATCATTGCTGAAAAGGGTAAGAAGATTACCAAGCGTCACATTGACAAGCTCATCAAGTCAGACTTCAAGCTCTGCATTGAAATCAAGAAGGGTTGCAAGGTTCCTGCTATCGAAATCCCTGTTGAATATGTAGTAGACAAGGTTTTAGCCAAGAACTATACCGATAAGGAAGGTAATGTAATTGCAGAATGCAATACCCAGATTACTCTGGATACTCTGACTCTTCTCGCTGAAAACGGCATTAAGAAGTTTGAGACTATCTTTACCTCTAACATTGACGCCGGTGCGTTTATTTCCAACACTATCGCTCTTGACTCAACCAAGACCAGAGAAGAAGCAATTTTCTCTATCTACGGTATGATGCGTCCAGGCGACCGTCTGGAAAAGGACGTTGCTACCGATTATGTTCAGAGAATGTTCTTTGATAACGACCGTTACGATCTTTCCGACGTAGGCCGTATGAAGTTCGATGAACACTTCAAGGAAGGTCTTGCTGTAAGTGAATCAGTAAAGGCATTGGTTAAGAATGGTGATTTCAATACTCCGGAAGCTCCGCTCTACTTCAAGAACGGTCTTGTGTACTGCGAATTCCCTGCATTCTTCAAGAGCGCCAAGAAACTTTTAGGCGACAGCGGTGCAGGTAACCTCATTCCAACCAGCATTCCTGTACGCGGATACCTGAAGTTCTTCGATTCCATTGACAAGATGGCAATTCCTGCCGATGTTAAGGCTACAAATAATGAAGACCGCTTCATTCATACCATCAAGTTTGAAGATGGCACTGAAAAGCAGGCATTTGTTGTTAAGGTGAAGGATCTTGCTTTAACTGAAAATGTTGCTAACTTTGAAGGGGAAATTAAAGACGACGCCAAGCCAAGCGTATCATACTCATTTGAAGCTCCGTCTCCTGTTCTTTCCAACAACGACATCATTAAGGTAATGCGTTACCTTATTAAGATTCGTGACGGTAAGGCTAACGTTGACGATATCGACCATTTGGGTAACCGTCGTATCCGCAGTGTCGGTGAACAGACTGCCAACCAGTTCCGTATCGGTCTTTTAAGAATTCAGAAGGCTGTTGCTGATCGTCTTAACAAGAATGAACTTGAAGGTTTAATGCCTGATGACTTAATTAATGCTAAGCCTGTAAGCGCAGCTATCAAGGAATTCTTCAGCAGTTCACAGCTTTCCCAGTTCATGGACCAGAACAACCCGCTTTCTGAAATTTCTCATAAGCGCCGTATTTCTGCTCTCGGTCCTGGCGGTTTGACCAGAGAACGTGCCGGCTTCGAAGTTCGAGACGTACATCCAACACATTACGGCCGTCTGTGTCCTATTGAAACCCCTGAAGGTCCGAACATCGGTCTGATTAACTCTCTGTCTGTATTCTCACGCTGCAATGAGTACGGTTTCCTTGAAACTCCATACCGCCGCGTTGTTGACGGAAAGGTTACTGATGACTTCGAATATCTGTCAGCTGTAGAAGAAGGTTCGTACATCATTGCTCAGGCTAATGCTCCTGTAGACAGTGAAGGCCGCTTCACCTCTGACCTCATTCCTTGCCGTGAACACGGTGAATCAGTGTTCAAGCACGCAAGTGACGTTAAGTATATGGACGTTTCACCACAGCAGATTATTTCCGTATCTGCTTCTCTGATTCCGTTCCTTGAACACGATGACGCTAACCGTGCACTGATGGGTTGTAACATGCAGCGTCAGGCAGTTCCTACAGTTCTTTCTGAAAAGCCGTTCGTTGGTACCGGCATGGAACGTGCTGTTGCTGTTGACTCAGGTGTTACTACTATTGCTAAGCACGGCGGTGAAGTTGTATACGTTGACGGTGCAAGAATCATTATCAAGGTTAACATTGAAGAAGTTCGTGACGGTGAACCAGGTATTGATATCTACAACCTTTCCAAGTACTCCCGTTCTAACCAGAACACCTGCCTTAACAAGCGTCCTTGCGTAAGCCTCGGCGAAATTGTAAAGGTTGGTGACGTAATTGCTGACGGTTCTTCAACAGACCTCGGTGAACTTGCTCTCGGTCAGAACCTCCGTGTTGCCTTCATGCCATGGAACGGTTACAACTTCGAAGACTCTATTCTCGTATCTGAAAGAGTTGCCAACGAAGACCGTCTGACTACTATTCACATTATTGAACAGACCTGTACTGCCCGTGACACCAAGCTCGGTGCTGAAGATATCACCGACGATATTCCAAATGTAGGTGACGCAGCTCTTAACAAGCTCGACAAGTCAGGTATTGTACACATCGGTACCGAAGTTAAGGGCGGTGATATTCTGGTAGGTAAGGTTACTCCAAAGGGTGAGACCCAGTTAACTCCTGAAGAAAAGCTTATTCGTGCAATCTTCGGTGAAAAGGCTGCTGAAGTTAAGGATACATCACTCCGTGTTCCTGCAGGTACTCATGCAACCGTAGTTGACGTTCAGGTATTTACCCGTGAAGGTCTTGAAAAGGATGAGAGAGCCAAGCAGATTGAAGATAGCATGATCTCCAAGACCAAGAAGGATCTTAATGAAGAGCTGGACTTCCTGCTTTCAGGTATTTACCGTAACGTCCGCTTCCTCCTTAAGAAGAACGGTGTTGCCAATGCTGAAGACATTGCTGATGCAGATTTGTTCAGTCAGTCTCTGAACAACGATGACGCTCAGCGTCGTCTTGAAGAAATGCAGAACCAGATCGTTATTCTGAAGCGTGAATACGACGCTAAGCTTGAACAGTTCAGAAGAAAGATCACCAAGGGTGATGATCTGGCTCCAGGCGTGCAGAAGATGGTTAAGGTTTACCTCGCTGTTAAGCGTCATATCCAGCCGGGTGACAAGATGGCAGGTCGTCATGGTAACAAGGGTGTTATCTCCAAGATTTGTCCTGTAGAGGATATGCCTTATGATGAAAACGGCCGTCCTGTAGATATCGTTCTGAATCCGCTCGGTGTGCCTTCACGTATGAACATCGGTCAGGTGCTTGAAGTTCACTTAGGTCTTGCAGCCAAGGGTATCGGTGAAAAGATTGATCGTATGATTAGAGAACACCGTGCTATTGCAGAACATCGTGAATTCCTGCAGAAGATCTATGACATCGGTGGAAATGCTCAGGGCGTTAATATCGCTGAACTCAATGATACTGAAGTTATGACCCTCGCCGAAAACCTGAGAAACGGTTTACCTGTTGCAACTCCGGTATTCGACGGTGCTGATGAAAAGTACATTAAGGAAATGCTCCGTCTGGCTGATTTACCTGAATCAGGTCAGATCACTCTGTACGATGGCCGTACAGGTCTTCCGTTTGAACGTAAGGTTACCGTTGGTATCATGTACATGCTCAAGCTGAACCATCTGGTTGATGATAAGATGCATGCACGTTCTACCGGTTCTTACTCACTCGTTACACAGCAGCCACTCGGCGGTAAGGCTCAGTTCGGTGGTCAGCGTCTCGGTGAAATGGAAGTATGGGCTCTTGAAGCATACGGTGCCGCTTACACATTAAGAGAAATGCTCACTGTCAAGTCAGACGATGTGAACGGTCGTACCAAGATGTATAAGAATATCGTTGATGGTGACTACACCATGGACGTTAGCATTCCGGAATCATTTAACGTACTGTTAAAGGAAATCCGTTCTCTTGGTATTGATATCGACCTTGAAAACAGAAACAGTCTTTCTGACAACGAAGTGAAATAATGTTTTTTTGCTCCCGGCAGGTCCGGGAGCGTGAAGGAGTTTTTTTGTGAGTATTAACAACGAAATCCAAAACAACGAAGACGGGAGTTTAGGTCTGCTTGATTCAATGTCTTCAGCTGCTTCCGGTATTGACCGCAAGTTTTCTGAGTTCAGCCGCAATGCCGGTGCTAAGAAACAGGAAGAAACCGCTGACTTTGACGCTATCAGAATCAGTCTTGCCTCTCCTGACAAAATCCGTTCATGGTCTTACGGCGAAGTTAAGAAGCCTGAAACCATCAACTACCGTACTTTCAAGCCTGAACGTGACGGTTTGTTCTGTGCCAAGATCTTCGGACCTGTAAAGGATTATGAATGTCTCTGCGGTAAATACAAGAGACTTAAGCACCGTGGTACCATCTGTGATAAGTGCGGTGTAGAAGTTACTCAGGCCAAGGTTCGTCGTGAACGTATGGGGCATATTGAACTGGCTGCTCCAGTAGCTCACATTTGGTTCTTGAAGTCACTTCCTTCCCGTATTGGCTTTATTCTTGATATGAAGCTCTGCGATATTGAAAGTGTTCTTTATTTTGAAAAGTATGTAGTTACTGATCCTGGTGATACTGATCTCTATGAACATCAGATTCTCACCGAAGAAGAATACTTTGACATGATCAACGAGCACTTCGAGGAATTCGAAGCCAAGATGGGTGCTGAAGCTTTACTTGAGCTTCTGAAGAAGGTTGATCTTAACCAGATTGAATTTGATATCCGTCAGCAGTTAGAAACCACTAACTCTGAGACTACCAGAAAGAACCTTACCCGTCGTCTGAACATCGTTAAGGACTTTATTGCGTCAAAGAATGATCCTGCATGGATGATTCTTACCGTTCTTCCGGTGCTTCCACCTGATTTACGTCCTCTGGTTCCGCTCGAAGGCGGTCGTTTTGCTACCTCTGACCTTAATGAGTTATACCGTCGCGTAATCAACCGTAACAACCGTCTGAAGAGACTGAATGAATTATGCGCTCCTGACATCATCGTACGTAACGAAAAGCGTATGCTTCAGGAAGCAGTAGATGCTCTTATCGATAACGGTCGTCGCGGTCGTGCTGTTACCGGCTCTAACAAGAGACCTCTTAAGTCTCTCGCTGACATGATTAAGGGTAAGCAGGGTCGTTTCCGTCAGAACCTCCTCGGTAAGCGTGTTGACTACTCAGGCCGTTCTGTAATTACCGTAGGTCCGTTCCTCCGCATGCATCAGTGCGGTCTGCCTAAGAAGATGGCTCTCGAACTCTACAAGCCGTTTATTTACGGCCGTCTCGAAAAGAAGGGTCTTGCTACTACCATTAAGGCTGCTAAGCGTATGGTAGAAAGAGAGGATGCTCAGGTATGGGACGTTCTGGATGAAGTAGTACGTGAACATCCGGTAATGCTTAACCGTGCTCCTACTCTGCACAGACTTGGTATTCAGGCATTCGAACCTGTACTTATCGAAGGTAAGGCAATCCGTCTGCATCCTCTGGTATGTACCGGCTTCAACGCAGACTTCGACGGTGACCAGATGGCTGTTCACTTACCGCTGACTCTTGAAGCTCAGCTCGAAGCACGTGCTCTGATGCTTGCTACCAACAACCTGCTCTCACCTGCATCTGGTGATCCTATCGTGGTTCCTTCACAGGACGTTGTGCTCGGTCTTTACTATATGACCCGTATGCGTGTAGGTGCCAAGGGTGAAGGTATGATTCTTGCCGACGCTGAAGAAGCTGAAAGACTGTACCGTACCGGTCAGGCTGAACTTCAGGCCCGTGTAAAGTGCCGTATCAAGGAATGGGTTAAGCTTCCTGACGGAACCTACGAAGAACACAATACCATCCGTAACACCACCATCGGTCGTGCGATCCTGTCAATCCTTATCCTGCCAAAGGGATTAAGCTTTGACCTTATCGATCCGCCAATGAAGCTTACTCCTGAACAGGAAGCTGACCTGGCTGCAAATCCAAAGACCTGGTTCAAGTACGTTTCTAACGTACCGTTAGGAAAGAAGAAGATTGGTGCTCTGCTCAACCAGTGCTACCGTCTCCTCGGTCTTAAGGATACCGTAATCTTCGCGGATAAGATCATGTATACCGGCTTTAAGTTCGCTGCGCTTTCCGGTGCATCTATCTGTACTGACGATATTCTTGTTCCTGAATCTAAGAAGAGCATTATCGGTTCTGCAGAAAATGAAGTTACCAAGATTCAGAACGAATATGATGAAGGTCAGATTACCGGTGGCGAACGCTATAACAAGGTAGTTGACGTATGGTCACGTGCTGCTGAAAGACTCACTAAGGAAATGATGAACAACCTCAAGGTTGAAAAGGCTGTAAACATTCTTGGTGAAGAGGAAACCCAGGCATCATTCAACAACATCTACATGATGGCTGACTCAGGTGCCCGTGGTAGTGAAAAGCAGATTTCCCAGCTGGCTGCAATGCGTGGTCTGATGGCTAAGCCTAACGGTGCGGTTATCGAAACACCTATTACCGCAAACTTCCGTGAAGGTCTGGACGTTTTACAGTACTTCATTTCAACCCACGGTGCCCGTAAGGGTCTGTCTGATACCGCGTTGAAGACCGCTAACTCCGGTTACCTGACCCGTCGTCTCGTCGACGTTGCCCAGGACCTTGTAGTTAATGAAGACGACTGCGGAACCCATGACGGTTTGGAAATCAAGGCTATCTACTCAGGTAACCAGTGTGTTGAAACCTTAAGAGACCGTGTACTCGGCCGTGTACTTGCTGATGACATCATCAAGCCTGGTACAAAGGATGAAATTCTTATTCCATACAACACCATGCTTACTGAAGAGCTCTGTGATCTTCTCGAAGAACATGGAATCGATTCTGTGAAGGTTCGTTCAGCAATCACCTGTAATGCCAAGTACGGTATCTGTGCTAAGTGTTATGGTCGCGACCTTGCCCGTGGTCACCTCGTAAACAAGGGTGAAGCAATCGGTGTTATTGCAGCTCAGTCAATCGGTGAACCTGGTACACAGCTTACCATGCGTACATTCCATATCGGTGGTGCGGCTTCCGGTACTGCTGTTGAAAACACTGTAGTAGTTAAGCGCGCCGGTAAGATTATTATCGATGCACGTACAGTAACCAGACCTGACGGCCGTCTCATTGTTGTTTCACGTTCTGCACGTCTCTATGTTGATGATGCCAAGTACGAATCTCATAAGCTTCCTTACGGTTCAACTCTCTTCGTTAAGAACGGTGAGAAGGTTGTCAGCGGTAAGACAGTTGCTGAATGGGATCCGCACAATCATCCAACCATTACCGAATACTCAGGTAAGGTTAAGTTCAAGGATATGGAAATCGGTTTAACCATCGACCGTAAGGATGAAGAAGGTACCGGTAACTCATACCTCGAAGTACGTGAAAGCGGTCATCGTATGACTGCTCCAAGCAATCCTGGTAAGCCAAAGGCAGCTCCTGTAATGCCTGCAGCTGATGATCAGGATTACGATAAGAAGATGACTGAATACAGACAGAAGATGCGTGAATATGAAACTGCTGAAAAGGCATACAAGCATTATCTGACTCAGTACAACAACTACAAGTCAATCATGGACATGCATCCGGCAATTGAACTTGTAAACGATGACGGTACTCCTGTTTACGATGCCAAGGGTAATCCTGTAGTTTACACCTTACATCCTAAGTCAATCGTTCGTATCGTTGAAGATCAGGAAGTAACAGTCGGTGACGTAATTGCTACAATTCCTCAGAAGGTTTCAGGTAACAAGGATATTACCGGTGGTCTTCCACGTGTATCCGATATCTTCGAAGCCCGTTCACCTAAGGAACCTGCAATTCTGGCTGAAGAATCAGGTACTATCAGCTTCGGTCGTGAAAACCGTCTGAAGAGAAAGGTGGTTATTACTCCTAGAGAAGGTGCTAAGGACGAATACGGTAATCTGCTTCTTCCGGTTGAATTCTCTGTACCTCAGTCACGTGATATCAACGTGATGGAAGGCGATGAAGTTCAGCGCGGTGAACCTATTGCTGAAGGTCCGGAATCTCCGCACGATATCCTTCGTTTACGCGGTATTCCGGCAGTTGCCAACTACATCGTATCTGAAGTTCAGCAGGTGTACCGTCTGCAGGGTGTAAAGATTAACGATAAGCACATCGAAATGATTGCCCGCCAGATGCTTCGTAAGTGTGAAATTCTTGATAAGGGTGATTCAGAAGTATTCCTGAACGGTGATACTGTTGAAGTTTCACGTGTTAAGATTGAAAATGAAAAACTCATTGCCAAGAAGAAGCAGCCTGTTAAGTACCGTCATATTCTGCTCGGTATCACCAAGTCTGCCCTCAGCACTGAATCATTCATGTCAGCTGCGTCATTCCAGGAAACCACCAAGGTTCTTACCGAAGCAGCTATTGCAGGTAAGATCGATGACTTACGCGGTCTGAAGGAAAACGTAATCGTTGGTCGTCTGATTCCGGCAGGTACCGGCTTCAGCTATCACCAGCGCAGACGTGAACAGGCTCGTAAGGCTGCTCTGGAAAAGAGTATGCTTGAAAGCATGACCACTGAACAGAGAGAAGACCATGAACTGGCTCAGGCTCTCCGTGATCTGGACAACGGCTTTACTAACTGATTTATTAAGTAATACTTAGTGAATTAAGTTAAGCAGAAATCATAAAACCTCCCGTAATCAGGGAGGTTTTTTTATGGCTGAATATAATGCGGATTACAGTTACACCTGTGGTGATTCATCATATGCTTTAAAGCATCTGCCCAGATATTAAGTAACAATGCGCAGATGAGCATGGGGAGCATGATTTGAAAACGATCTGCGTGAATCATCGACCGTATCTGCTTTACTTTAGTCGAATATCAATTATGTTTTCATCAGGGAATGACTGGCATGGCTTTATCAGTCTATCATCGGAATCATAGGTAAGTGATGTTACCTCCGGTTTGATAATGCCGAATGGATAATCATGCGTGCTACTGTCGGCAAAATGCTCTGTATGGAAGTCATTGATTACATCTATAGTCAGAATACCTTTTTGAGCAAATTCCGCTCCGGCATTATAAACCTGGTCAATGATAGATACGTTCATATAAACATCCTAATATCTATGATGTTTTACTGTCATATATTGTCATATTTACAAAATGAATACAATTAAAATATCTGCATATTAAACTGTTTTTAGAAACTATTGTTTAAATATATTATAAACTTAATATTTTTGATAAATAAACCGGATAATAAGAAGGTTATATTTTGCATAAATGAATTTGAATTTTAGCAAAAACTCGTTGTCATAGTTCATATTAACAGGTTCAGAAAACTTAATTTATATACCTGAAGCTGGTATTATCAGAACCTTGCTCTATAGGCTTTAAAATGACCTTGAAAATCTTAAGTAGTTTTGGTCATGGTTTCCGGATGTCCCGACAGAATGCTTTCTAATGTTACCTGAGACATTCGCCTGCAGATATAATCAAGGCATTAGCTATTACCTTGAAAAAACTTGATCCAGTATTTTTACCTCATCAAATTTATTTCTGTTTTCTGTATATATTCGCTTTCTGGTGATTATAATTCAGGTGAGCAATCACCTAAATAAAGTTAAAGTGCGGTGTGATTATGTTTACGACATACGATTGCCGGTGAAATTGTCACTGCTTCACGTCATCTCTGTTAGAATGTGTACAGGTGTTTTAATGAGAGAGACTCTTTATGAGATATTGTAACTGGTGTAGAAATTCAGAGCTTAACAGAAGGTATCATGATGAAGAATGGGGTATCCCTGTTGCAGATGACAGAGTCCTTTTTGAATTTCTGATGCTTGAGGTTCTGCAGTGCGGTCTCAGCTGGAGCACCATAATTTCTAAAAGAGACATTTTTAGGCAGTGTTTTGCCGGCTTTGATTACGATAAAGTAGCTTTTCTCAATGACACTGATATTGAAAGAATACTGGCTGTCCCGGGAATGCTCCGCTCCAGAGCCAAGGTTCAGGCTGTTATCAATAATGCCGGATGCTTCCGGAAAATTATAGAGGAAAAGGGCAGTTTCCTAGCTTATTTACAGACTTATACTGATGGCAAAACCATTATTTATCACGGTCATCCTGACGGTTTTATTCCGGCATCCAACGGTCTTTCAGCCAAAATCTCGGAGGATCTCAAAAAAAGGGGATTTAAATATATAGGCCCTGTAACAGTCTACGCTTTTCTGCAGGCCTGCGGAGTCATAAATGATCATGATAAGGACTGTCCCTGCTTTAAAAAAATTATAAAGACATATCCTGTCGTATATAAAAGACGCTATTTAGAAAAGAATGTTATTCACTATAGTGAATGAAATATGCTGGTTATAATTCAACCTGTTATATATCTTCCTGTTTTGTATTTCTCTGTTTTATATTTTAATTCATGCTTTTGGCAATTAATACTGCTGCGACCTGGGTATGTCCAAGGTATTTCCGAAAATAAAGTGGTATTTTTTTGTGGCAGGAAAGCCTCTTTTGAGTTAATTTCTCCGACCGGATCTTCAAAATAGCGCCTAATTCAGTGCTTCGTGTTGTTTTTTTTTTATAAAAATATAAAATTGTAGAAAATCGTAGCAGTAACTCCGGCAGGAGTAGCCGTGAATGCACTGTGCAAATGCTCATCTTCGGGTTTACAACTGCCGGATTCTGGTATTGCCGAATCCTCCGGCAGAGTAATGAATGATCATTAAAGCAGTATTTCGTTATGACTTTTACTCTTATGGATTTCTGCTGACGTTTGTTAACGCCGAATACAGGTCTGCCGGGGAGTATTACCGGTATATATTTAAAGAAACAATTTACATGTTAAGGGGAATAATTTCATGTATTTAATTGAAAACACTAAAATGTGTCTCACACAGAAATACGCTACATTTTCAGGAAGAGCAACCAGATCTGAATTCTGGTACTTTATTTTAGGTACCATTATTCTCAGTATTGTCGTAGGTGCATTATCCGCTATTATCGGTCATTATATCAGTGGGGTTCTGGGTGGATTGATAACTTTAGTTTATACACTGGGTTTGATTATACCGAGTCTCGCTATATCCGTGAGAAGACTGCATGACACCAACAAAGACTGGTGGTTCATTCTCTTTGGTCTTATTCCTTGTATCGGTGCACTTATAATGCTGGTGTTATACATTCTTCCTAGCGATCCGGGCCATAACCGTTTCGGTTAATATACCGGCATAAAAGTCTGCTCTCAATGAGCGACTTTTAAAAGCTTAAAAGGAATCATAAGAAGCAGCTAGAGAATAGCTGTTTCTTTTTTTGTGTACCGGCTATATTATAATTTTTGGAGCAAGAGTCGGAAGAAAGACCGATCTCCGGTATAGATCCTGGTAAATCATTGCGCCACTCTGGTATTATGTGACGTTATAAAGTGAGGCTGAGAAAGGCTGCGGTCCGCTCCTGATAATACCAGCAGCCTTTACGGGATGCTGTAGAGCAGGAACATCCGGTTTGAGCCGGATGTTCCTTCATTCTATTATTTACTGGTGGCGGATTTTGCTGATTCTTCCTGCTTTTTGCGTTCTTCTACGAGTTTGATAAGCTCCACGTTGATCTTTTCTACTGCAGTAAGACTGATATTTTCAGATGCGGGATTGTACCAGGGTTTGCTTTCAAAGTAGTCTCTCAGCTCCTGATTTTTAAACGGGGCATAGCCGTGGCGGGCCATGATTTCATTTCGCATCAGCCGGAGAGTTCTGCTGTCATAATTATGCAGAAGTCCTACATTAAGAATTTCCTCAGCTGTAAAGGTAAATCTTGGCATTTCAGGCACCGGATAGAGCTTTTTGTAGAGGCCTTTTCTTCCTGAACCCAATTTATTTCCATCTTCATCAGACCATTCAATATAGCGGATTTCCAGTCCCTCTACTGTAGGGAGGACTTCTACATAATCGTCATCGTTAATCTTAAATACCGGCTCGGTAAAATCAAACTCCGTCTCAAAGTTGAGCGGGATGATTTTCTCCGGGGGTATGAGAATGCATGCCTCTTGGCGGCTGCCGGTAAGAGATGTTGAGTCGGCAAGCTCCCGGTAGCCGTCGTCCGGATCTCCGAGCGTAAACACATATCTGTTGCCTTCATCATCAAGGTAGCTGCCTTTCAGCATGAGATAGACGTTGTTTTTATCAATAAGCCGGCCGGCATCAGGGATATGTCCCGGATAAGGATTGAGAATGTTAACGGTTTTACCTGAGAGATCCTTAATGTACAGCATGCTGTATTTCGTGCCGTTATCATCGGTAATTACCAGCGAGGCCTTCTTTTCCGGTGTCCACTCGGTTTTTTCTACTGTTCCGCCGGTGACTCTGCCGTTTTTGATATTAAGATTAGTAAGCGTGGCTTCGTATCCGCCCTCATGCAGGGTACCTCCGGAGAATTTCAGCGTGCCAGCCTTCGGGGTATGTTTTACCGGATGGTAGAAAACAAAGCCGTCATGCCAGGAGCTGTTTCTGAGATCATTATATATTCCGGGTTCTACGGCAAGAGCAACGGATAACGGCAGGGTGGAAAGAGAAAGCAGTATTCCTGCTGTCATGGAAAAGAGTTTCTGATATTTCATATGATGAGCCACTTCTTGTAATGTTTCTTTGATTCCAGTTTATGTGTTGAAGACCGAAACTACTGAAAAACAGTTTAAACCAAATCTTTTATGTTTCGTATTTTAAACTGTAGGAAACGGTATATTCCGTGATCTCATTTAAGGAAGACGTCCTGACTGAATATCCGTAGCAGCAGAGTCTGCTGAAAATATGCTGTAAACCGCGACTATACCGATGATTTATTCTTTATTTTGCCGGAATGATTGAAGAGTTCAGGGCTTCAGAGTAGAATTTTCAGTATAGGAACGGTTTTTTTCAGCTGTTACCGCTTTTTATTTTAAGTTACGGAAGATTATTTATGGTTCAGAAGATTGAGGTTATCAGAGCCGATATCACTACTTTAAATGTTGATGCCATTGTGAACGCGGCTAACAATACGCTCTTAGGCGGCGGTGGTGTGGACGGAGCTATACATCGCCGTGCCGGCAGCAGACTTCTTGATGAGTGCCGGACGCTCGGAGGCTGTAAAACCGGGGAGGCCAAGATTACCGGCGGCTACAATCTTCCGGCGGCCTATGTCATTCATACGGTAGGTCCGGTATATGCCGGTCGACCTTCGGATCCGGAAAAGCTGGCCTCCTGCTACTATAATTCCCTTGAAGTGGCGTCCGGCAAAGGTCTGCGTACTGTAGCCTTCAGCGCCATTTCCTGCGGGGTGTACGGTTATCCGGTTGCCGAGGCTTCCCGGATTGCTGTGCGTACTGTTTATGAATGGTTCAGGGATCATCCTGACTATGACATAGAAGTTTACCTTGTCGGTTTTAATGATGAGGTGATAAATGCTCTAAAGTCTGCTTTAGATACAGAGAACACCGGATTAACTTCGGCCATGATTGTTTAGGCCATGATTGCTTAGGATTGATTATTTCATTTTATTTAGTGTGCTTTATCTGTGCCTTTGTTGCATCGATAATCGATAATTGATGATTGATGATTGATGAATAATTATGTTGACGTAGAGTATTATGCGATTAACCGATTAACCAATAGAATAAGTTATATTAACTATATAAACAGCATAGGTAAAACAGTAAACGTATGATAACAATGTAATAATTATATATTTTAAGCAACATTCCCCCCTCATTATTATTAAGTTCAGCAGAGGATGTTATGAGTAAAAAAATAGTGGCTATAGCCGGCAGTCCCCGGAAGAAAGGAAACTCGGATCTTATTATTGACAGCTTCCTTAAAGGAGCTGCTGATGCACTGCATGAGACTGAGAAAATTTATTTAAGAGACTTTAACATCAGCTTCTGCCGGGGATGTGAGGTTTGTTCATCCACTCATCACTGTGTTATAAAAGATGACATGGAGCAGATTATTAAGGTAGTGCTGAAGGCTGATGTTATTGTGCTGGCCACTCCTGTCTACTTTTACAGTATGAGTGGGCAGATGAAGACCTTTATTGACCGGATGATGCCTGTATATACCGAACTTAAGGGGAAGGACTTCTATCTTATTGCCACGGCGGCTGACAGTGATGCCTCCATTGACAATACCATGGAGGCCATGACCGGTTTTGTCGACTGTATTGAAAATGCCATGGTTCGTGGCAAGCTATACGGAGGCGGTAACTGGCGCAAGGGTGAGGTTATTGGTAAGGATGTGCTGAATTCAGCTTATCTGATGGGCTTTAACGCCTGATTCGCCGCCCTGTGATTTTTTTTCTTAAAAAAGGTTTACTGCTTAATAAGTGGCCTTATTAAAATAGGATCTCGCATAAATGAGATCCTGTTCCGGTATTAGTTCCTTAACCTGTTATTTTATAAAGACATAATATAGACTTCGGCATTCTACATTTATGGAAATGAATAATCAATTAGTAGTCAATTAGCTGGCAATTAGCAGTCAATAAGTTATCAAGCTAAAGTAATTCCTTTTAACTATCCTGCTTAACCGGGCGGATTGCCCTGATTTTTATCTGATAAGGCTGTCTGCTTTATTTATGATTTAGCTGATGTATTTATTTAGAAGAACCGCAGTATGCTTTATGGAGGCATACTGCGGTCTGGACAGGCGCTGCGTCGCCTGATGACGGAGCGCTATAGCAGAAATTAAGGATTTATCCAGAAAAGGGCGCCAGGACCGCCGATCCCGACAGCAGTGGCTACGCCGACAATGTTGCCTGTACCGATGGTGGCGGCAAGAGCAGTACAGAGTGCGGTAAAGCTGGTGACATCACCCTTTTTAGAATGGTGATCCTTATGCGGGGTGAAAAGAAGTTTAATGGCATCAGGCAGGTGAAACACCTGAAGAAGATGAAGCTTTACTGTCAGAAAAATACCTATGCCGAGCAGAAGAACCAGCATGGGAAGTCCTCATATAAAGTCATCTGCAGCCTGGATAAATTCAGCAGTAATTTTTATAAAACTTACATTTCGCAGTTAAACTTTCCTAATTTTTTCGTTTTGTTTAAAAATGCATATAAAAATTATATTCCGTATGTTTTTTGATAGTTGGCACCTAGTAATTTCAGTATTTCATAGGCTTGGTCCTTGATATGAAAATAGAATCTCCCTTTTTGCCTAACAATGATTGTTTGAACACCACTGAATATCTGAA
>JAEEGL016882459.1_pt1 | contig 66782 bp, 71 predicted proteins | sample 9134231 | NCBI WGS metagenome assembly JAEEGL01 (sample SAMN16246548, study PRJNA631951) | gut metagenome | biome: gut microbiome; feature: rumen; material: fiber-attached | host: Bos | place: Iran: Karaj | collected 2018-10
TAAAGCTTGCGCCGCCTTCTTCTGCCAATACTTTCGTAATGGCTGCAGTCAACGTCGTTTTGCCGTGGTCTACGTGACCAATCGTGCCAATGTTGCAGTGCGGTTTCGTCCGCTCAAATTTTTCTTTTGCCATATTTATTATCCTATTTTTATTTTGTTAAAGACGTTATCAATATTAAGGGAATGGAGCGGGTGAGGGGAATCGAACCCCCGTAGTAAGCTTGGAAGGCTTCTGCTCTACCATTGAGCTACACCCGCTTGAAGCTTAATATTGTTAATCAAAAACCCCGAAAGAGATTTAAGTGGTGGAGGGGGATGGATTCGAACCATCGTAGACTAAGTCGACGGATTTACAGTCCGTTGCAATTGACCGCTCTGCCACCCCTCCATAAATTTCTTCAGGGGCTTTCATGAAAAACCGCCTGTGCGATTTCTCAATAGCTATCATCAATATTTTTTGCCTAATGTCAATCTTTTTTTTATTTTTTATTAAATTATGTGCGCTAAGATTTATTAACGCATTGAAAAGAGGGGAATTATGCCGATAATTACAGAAAAAATAAATCCGGCAACGGTTGATATTGATTTGGCGAACGGCGAGAAAATTGCTCGCTTAATCAACGATGAAGATAAAAAAGTGGCGTTGGCTATTGAAAAAATAGTGCCGCAAATAGGTATGGCGATTGAAAAAATTGCCGAGCGCATGCAAAAAGGCGGACGAATGGCCTATTTCGGCAGCGGCACCAGCGGGCGTATCGGTATTTTAGATGCTTCGGAAATGCCACCGACATTCGGTGCGGCACCGGATTTGATACAGGGCTATATCTCGGGCGGCGATAGGGCGATTCGCTGGGCAGTGGAAAGCGCCGAAGATAATGCGCGGTTGGCTGAAGATGACTTTGCCGACTTTAATGCGCAAGCCAATGATGTGGTTGTAGCTATATCGGCCAGCGGAAATCCGCAATATACTTTGCGCGTTTTGGAATTGGCGCGGGAGCGAAATGTTTTGACAATCGGCGTTACTTCCAATCCGAAAGCCAAATTGAAGGCGTTTGCCGATATATTCTTATGCGCTGAAGTGGGGCCGGAAGCCATATCCGGTTCGTCGCGCATGAAATCGGGCACGGCACAGAAAATGATTTTGAATATGCTGTCCACCGGTGCCATGATTAAAATGGGTAAAACTTACAAAAACTATATGGTTGATGTGCAGATTCATAATCAAAAATTGCACGAGCGCGCTGTTCGCTATGTGTGCGAAATTAGCGGCGCAAGTGCGAAAAAGGCGGAAGAAATCTTAAAAATTGCCGGCAACGTAAAAGTCGCCTGCGTGATGATTGCCAAAAATTGCAGCGCTGAAGAGGCACTTCATATTCTTGCTGAAAACAGCGGTATTCTGCGCCGCGTGTTGTAAAAAATATTGACAAAATATCAAAATAATGTATAATACAGATAAATAAAGCATTATAAGGAGAACGAAAATGGAAGAAAAGAAACCGAGTTTGTGGGATAAAACCAAAAACTGGATAATGGGTATAACAACACTTTTTGTTGCAGGTGGCGGCACTGCATATGTCGTTAATGAAATCTCACAGGCCGATCACAACAAAAATAAAACGGAAAAGTGGGTAGATCCGAAAACAGGTAGACTGACCGGTTTTGATATTGTGCAAGAAAAAGATCGTTTTACTGCGTATGATGAACAAGGAAAAGAAATAGGTAAATTGGATAGCCATCAAATAGTAAACAAAGATGACGCAAAAACCGAAGAAAAAGGTGAAAGCACGGGACATTATGTGCGTTTGAATCGTCACGGTCAACCGATTATTTATGATGCTGACGGTGATAGCGTAGGTGTGGTGAAAGCACAGCGAGAGACCGGTCTGCCTATCATTCCGGTAATAAAGAGGGAAAAAACTGAACAAGAACAGGCGCAGGAATTTGCCGATAAAATACGTCATAATACCAGTATAGCCCGAGGTGAGGATGTCGCATTTCCAACAGCGGATAAAAATGCCGATAAAGTTGAAGGACATCAAATGAGCAAGGGCGCAGGCATTGGATATGGAAAATATGAAGACCCAGAAAATGATCATTATGCCTACTCCGGCACTAAAGAAGATCTTCAAGCAAAAGCCCAGAAAAAACTTGCGGATGCAATAGTGGAAAGAATTCTGTTTGGGAAACATAAAAAAGTGACGCTTGCAGATGTACGTGCCAAAAGTGAAAATTTGCAGCACAAGAAAAACGGCACAGATACGCCGGCTCCGCAACCAAACGCAGCCGAAGATCAAAACAGAGAGGCCGTTTTGCCAAAGCAACCGCAAATTAAAAGCATACGAAGCAAAGGTGGTCGCAAAGGCGGTGAACCGTTGGGCGCGTGATTGCTCCCTCGTTTATAAAGTAATAAAAAAGCCCGCCTACTTGGCGGGTTTTTTGTTCAAGCCAAAACCATTTTTAATGTGTGCAGATACGAAGAAAGTCCTTTGACGTAGTGTAAAATATCACAAAAGTTCATAGAACGGAGCTAATAGAAAAAGGTTTCTTGCCGTGGTGTAGATTTATGTAAATAGCTTATATAGCGTGTGTAGATACGCAGTATCCCTCTTCACGCGGTGTATATATATCACAAAAGTTCATAGAACGGAGCTAATAGAAAAAGGCTTCTTGCCGTGGTGTAGATTTATGTAAATAGCTTATATAGCGTGTGTAGATACGCAGTATCCCTCTTCACGCGGTGTAGAAAATACTACATAAGTGAAGAGGGATACAAGTAGATATCAGCTATATAAGCTATTTTAGTTGGCTTTCTTTAAAGCTTCCCCTAAAGCCTCGCCGAGCGAAGAACCGCCGGTTGTGTTAGAATATTCTTCCAAAACCTTCTTTTCTTCGTCAACTTCTAAAGCTTTGATAGACAAGCCGACTTTGGCGTTTTTCTTATCCACCGAAGTCACTTTAGCTTCAACCATATCGCCTTCGTGGAAGTTTTCCGGATTTTGCGAAGCCTTATCTTTAGACAGGTCTGTCTTTTTGATTGTCGCGGTTAAACCTTCAACTTCAACGGTAATGCCGGTGTCTTCAACCGACTTTACAACGGCTCTGACCACATCACCTTTTTTCATGCTGGCCAAAGCTTGGCTGACGCTGTCTTCAGAAAGCTGTTTAATACCAAGGCTGATGCGTTCTTTTTCCACATCAACATCAATGATTTTAGCTTCAATTTCTTGACCTTTGGTATAGTCTTTAACAGCTTCTTCACCCGATTTTTCCCAAGAAATATCCGACAAGTGAATCATACCGTCAATTTCATCGGTCAGGCCGACAAACAAACCGAATTCGGTAATGTTTTTAATTTTGCCGCTGATAACCGAACCGACCGGATGTTCATCAACATAAGCCGCCCACGGATTCGGTTGGCATTGCTTAATGCCAAGGCTGATACGACGTTTGTCGCCATCAACTTCCAAAACTTTAACTTCAACTTCTTCAGAGGTTGAAACAATTTTGCCCGGATGAACGTTCTTTCTGGTCCAGCTCATTTCAGAAACGTGAACCAAACCTTCAATACCGTCTTCTAATTCAACAAATGCACCATAATCGGTAATGTTGGTAACTTTACCTTTGTAAACTTGGCCAACTTGATATTTATCGGCCACAGCTTGCCACGGATCGCTTTCCAGTTGTTTCATACCGAGGCTGATGCGTTGTGTATCTTCATTGAAACGAATAACCTGAACTTTAATGTTTTGGCCAACGCTCAAAACTTCGGCCGGATGGTTAATGCGCTTCCAAGAAATATCGGTAACGTGCAACAAACCATCAACGCCGCCCAAATCAATGAACGCACCGTAGTCGGTAATGTTTTTAACAACACCGTCTAAAATAGCGCCTTCTTTAATGCCGTCAATCAATTCGGCACGAGCTTCGGCTCTGGTTTCTTCCAAAACCACACGACGCGAAACAACGATGTTGCCGCGCAGTTTATCCATTTTCAAAATTTGGAACGGTTGCGAAATGCCCATCAACGGCGTAATGTCGCGGATCGGACGAATATCAATTTGCGAACCCGGTAAGAAAGCAATGGCACCGTTCAAATCAACGGTGAAGCCGCCTTTAACACGACCAAAGATAATACCGTTCACGCGTTCGCCGGCATTCATGGATTTTTCCAAATCAGCCCAAGCTTCTTCGCGGCGTGCTTTTTCACGCGACAGAACGATATTGCCGTCTTTGTCTTCATAGCGATCAACCAAAACTTCAACCGCATCGCCGATTTTCAGCTCCGGATTGGTGCCGAATTCGCGCATCGGAATATTGCCTTCAGATTTCAAACCGACATCAACGGTAACATAATCATCACTGATTTTTACGATTGTGCCTTTTACAACTGTGCCCAAAATGCCGTTATCGCCGAATTGCTCATTGAGCAAATCTTCAAAATTTTCAGTCATTTCAGGGATTTTAAATTCTGTATTTGTCATATAAATTTTAATTTTCAAAAATGCCAACCCCATGGCGGGCGGACTTGTGCGAAATTCTAAAAAACGATTGCGAAAGCGCACCCTTTCAGACAACTGCCTTCTTTATACATAAAAAATATTATTTTTCAAGTGTTTTTTACTGAAATACGTGCGATTTTTATTTTATGAGGCGATAGTCATCCCATCGGCCGTGAAAATATGCAAAAAAAAGTCCTTTGACGCGGTGTAGACAAAGCTACACAAGTCAAAGGACTTTCAAGCAGATAATCGCCATGTGCGATTTGCTAATTATAAGTTGTTTGAATCAACGCGAACGCCAACACCCATCGTAGAGCTGATTGAAATTTTCTTCAAATATGTGCCCTTTAATGAAGCCGGTTTGGCCTTCATAATTGTGTCAATGAACAATTTAGCATTATCATAGATTTGATCTGCGCTGAATGATGCTTTAGCAACACCCGCGTGAACAATACCGTTCTTTTCCACACGATATTGAACTTCACCGGCTTTGGCGTTTTTAACTGCCGTTGCCACATCAGCCGTAACGGTGCCGAGTTTCGGGTTCGGCATCAAGCCTTTCGGACCCAAAACGCGTGCCACACGACCGGCCAAGCCCATCATGTCCGGCGTTGCAATGCAGCGATCAAAGTCAATTTTGCCGGCCAAAATAGAATCAACCAAGTTTTCGGCACCGACAATATCAGCACCGGCAGCTTTGGCTTCATCTGCTTTGGCATCTTTGGCGAAAACAGCTACGCGAACGGTTTTGCCGTTACCGTGCGGCAATTGGCAAACGCCTCTGATCATTTGATCGGCGTGCTTCGGATCAACACCTAAGTTAATTGCTAAATCAATAGTCTCATCAAATTTTGCAGTCGCATTTTGCTTAACGAGCTCAATTGCCTCTTTTAAGCTGAAAACCTGATTCTTATCAAAGTTTTTGTATGCATTTACTAATCTTTTTCCGCTCATCGACTTACTCCGTAACCTTAATACCCATTGAAACTGCTTGACCTTTAACCATGTTCATGGCCGATTCAACCGTTGCACAGTTCAAATCCGGCAATTTGGTGGTGGCAATTTCTTTGACCTGAGCCATAGTAATTTGGCCGGCAACAGATTTGCCCGGTTCTTTAGAAGCTGATTGAACACCGGCAGCCTTCTTAATTAAATAAGAAACCGGCGGCAATTTGGTGATGAACGTAAAGCTCTTATCATCATAAGCAGTGATGATAACCGGCACCGGAATACCCGGTTCCATTTTTTGCGTTTGCGCATTAAATGCTTTACAAAATTCCATAATGTTCAAGCCTTTTTGACCCAAAGCAGGACCAACCGGCGGAGACGGATTCGCCTTACCCGCAGGTATTTGCAGCTTGATCAGACCTAAAATTTTCTTTTTAGATTTAGCCATTTTAATACCTCTATTTGTTAGGTTTGTGGTGCGGCGATGGCTCGCCCTCCACAAAATTATTAAACACATTCAACCGCCGCCGTTTGGCGCCGATTGCCCGTTATGTATAACACAAAAAATGCAAATTGCAAGTGTTTTTTATTTTGACCGGAGTTTTTGCTAAAAGTTTTTCTTGAGCCAAGTTTTAACGTTGTTATCATTGATTTTTTCAAACGCTTCATTGATATGCGCTTCAATCAAAAGTTGTTTTGCCGTTTCTAAATCAATGCCGCGCGACTGCATATAAAACAGCTGCTCGGCATCTAAATCGCCGCAAGTATTACCGTGCGAGCATTTAACGTCATCGGCAAAAATTTCCAGTTCCGGCTTGGCGTCCACTTCGGCCTCATCGCTGAGAATGAGGGCTCGGTGCAACTGGTGGCCTTCAGTTTGCTGAGCATCCGGCGCAATATGAATTTGCCCCTGAAAAACACCTTTTGCCGCACCGCCGACCACACCTTTAACCAGCTGATTGGAGACGGTATGCGGTGCCAAATGGGCAATGTTTGTTGTAATGTCGGATACGCCGCTGTGCATAAGCCGATACACGCCGTTAACCTCTGCCGCGGCGCCTTCCTGTTGCAAACGAACAAAACTTTCGTGCCGCGCCAACGCACATTCGCTTTGCGCGCAAAAACTGTCATATTTTCCGTCTTTGCGCACTTCCACGCTGGTCAGTGCCACATGCCGCGCTGCGACAGCTTCATTTTGCCACACATAGTGCTGCAACTGCGCCGCCTCGCGCACATAAATTTCATTGACGAGGTTGTTGAAATATTCAGCGTTGCTTTCCGCTGTAAAATACTCAATAATTGTTGCTTTAGAGCGATTTTCCAAAACAAAAATATTGCGTAAATGATTGATTTGCGGGGTGCCGCGATGTTGATGATAATGCAATAAAATCGGCCGATCTAAAACCGTGCCGCGTTCCACCGTCAGCATCACACCTTGCTCCAAATAGGCCGTATTCAGTGCGGCAAACGGAAATTTTTCCAAGTCAAACGATTTGCCGAGATAGGCTTTGGCATCACCGTCAAAAATAGCCTCAACCAAAGGCTTAATCGTAACACCGGCCGGCAAATCAAAATGTTCGTTTGCCAATTTACCGTTGCAAAATTTAATGTAATAGGCGGCAAACGGCGTCGGCGCTTTTTCGTCATGGCAATGACAATTTTCATCACAATGGTGCGGCGTTGTATCAATATGATAGGTATCCAAAATTGTCGGTGCAAAGTGCGAATATTTCCATGCTTCGGTCTTAGCATTCGGCAAGCCGACAGTCTCTATTGCTTGCCGAGCTTTTTCACGCAGGCCGAATAGCCACGGAATGTCTTCGCCCCAAAGCGTTATGTTGTGATTATCCGCCACCATTACACTTCTTCCAAAAAGGATTTGTAGCCGCTTTGTTCAAGTTCAAGCGCTAAGTTGGCATCGCCCGAGCGCACAATGTGTCCGTCGGCATAAATATGCACAAAATCCGGCTTAATCAAATCAAGTAAATCGTTGTGGTGGGTAATGATTAAAAGCGCATTGTCGGCTGTGCGTAGTTTGTTGACACCCTCAGCCACCACACGCAATGCATCAATATCCAAACCGGAATCGGCCTCATCTAAAATGGCTAATTGCGGCTTCAAAAGGCTCATTTGCAAAATTTCCATACGCTTTTTTTCGCCGCCGGAAAAGCCGACATTGATTTCACGCTTTAACATTTCGGCGCTGATACCGAGCTCTTTGGCGGCACTGCGCAACAACTTCAAAAATTCGGCGGCGTCAAGCTCCGGCAGACCTGCATATTTACGTTTGGCATTAACGGCATGCTTTAAAAAATTGCTGACGGATACACCCGGAATAGCCACCGGATATTGCATACTTAAAAATAATCCGGCATTGGCGCGCTCTTCCGGCTTCATTTGGAGCAAATCTTGTCCGTTTAACCACGCTTTGCCGCTTGTAACTTCATAATCGCTCTTGCCGGCCAAAACATACGAAAGCGTAGATTTTCCTGCACCGTTCGGTCCCATAATGGCATGCACTTCGCCGGCGTTAATCGTCAGACTGAAGTTTTTGATAATTTCTTTTTGCGCCACACCGGCAGTCAAATTTTCAATCTTTAATAATACCATTATCCTACGCTTCCTTCCAAACTTATATTAATTAATTTCGCAGCTTCAATCGCAAATTCCATCGGTAAATTTTGCATCACTTCTTTACAAAAGCCGCTAACGATTAACCCGACAGCTTCTTCGGCGCCAATACCGCGTTGCTGGCAATAAAACAGTTGCTCATCGCTGATTTTAGAGGTGGTTGCCTCGTGCTCCAAAATTGCCGATTTGTTGCGGTTGCGGACATACGGCACGGTATGCGAGCCGCAAGTAGAGCCAATCAGTAAGCTGTCGCATTGCGAATAATTACGGGCACCGTTGGCTTGTTTTGCCACATCAACCAAACCGCGATATGTCTGATTGGAAAAACCGGCCGAAATACCTTTGGAGATGATTTTAGAGCGGGTATTACGCCCTAAATGAATCATTTTTGTGCCGGTATCGGCTTGTTGATGATGGTGCGTAATGGCAACCGAGTAAAATTCGCCGATTGAATTATCGCCTTGTAAAACGCACGACGGATATTTCCATGTAATTGCCGAGCCGGTTTCTACTTGTGTCCATGAAATCTTTGAATTAGCGCCTCGGCAGGCTGCCCGCTTGGTTACAAAGTTATAAACACCGCCTTTGCCGTTTTCATCGCCCGGATACCAGTTCTGCACGGTAGAATATTTTACTTCGGCATTGTTCAGTACCACAATTTCCACAATAGCCGCATGCAGCTGATTTTCATCACGTTGCGGCGCGGTGCAACCTTCCAAATATGAAACATAGCTGTCATCTTCGGCCACAATCAAGGTGCGTTCAAATTGTCCCGTTCCTTTGGCGTTAATGCGAAAATATGTGGAAAGTTCCATCGGACAGCGCACGCCTTTAGGAATAAACACAAACGAACCGTCGGTAAACACCGCCGAATTTAAGCAGGCATAAAAATTGTCGGTATATGGCACCACGGAACCAAGGTATTTTTGCACCAAATCAGGGTGTTCTTTAATAGCCTCGGAAATAGAGCAGAAAATAATGCCTTGCTCTTTGAGCTTGGCGCGATATGTGGTAGCTACCGAAACGCTGTCAAATACGGCATCAACCGCCACCACACCGGCCAAAGCTTCTTGCTCTTTAAGCGGAATGCCGAGCTTGTTATATGTTTCAAGTAAGCTCGGATCAACTTCATTAAGGTTTTTCGGACGCACTTTTTGTTTCGGCGCGGCATAATAGCGCAATGCCTGAAAATCAACCGGCTCAAAGTTCAACTTTGCCCAATGCGGCTCAGTCATGGTCAGCCAATGGCGATAGGCCTTTAAGCGCCATTCTAAAAGCCATTGCGGTTCATTTTTTTTTGTTGAAATCAAGCGAATAATATCTTCATTAAGGCCGAGCGGCACCGTATCGGCTTCAATATCCGTGATAAAGCCGTATTTATATTTTTCGTCAGCCAGTTTTTCTAATATTTTCGCTTGTTTGGCCATATTTTCTCTCATTAAATTTGCCGCATCATAGCAGATAAATGCAAAAAATCAAGCCTTATCCGCTTTAAAAATGATTGACTAAACAAAAATATTCGGTTATAGTCAGCCGAATTTTTTAATTATTGTGAATATGAACAATTATTCTTTAACAGATTTAGAAGCCAGAATGGCTTCGTTGCCGCCGGCATCTGCGGAGTTGGCACGTTATCACAAAATTTTTGAACGCTTGCTCAAAATAGCGGCCAAGCCCCGTTTGACCGAGCAACAGCTTTTGCCTTTGGCACAAAAAGTCCGTCCGATTTATCGGTTTAATCACTCGTTTTTGTATTGGTTAACGCCGACTGACGCTGCTTTTCCGGGGCACTATGGCTCTTTACCGGTTATGACGGATAACGCCACACAAAATTATTTGGGTATCAGTCGCGACAGCAGAAAAGTTGTTAAACGCTTTGAGTGTTATTCCTTAGATCCGTGGCGTCTGATGTTTTTTGACTTGGCCGAACTTTTCCGCCAAATGCCCGAAGATGTTGATTTTTCAGATTGGCAAGCCGGTGCTTTTGAACTGCGCATAAAAACCAATATGGAAAGCAGGTATGATGAAACCTTGCGTTTGTATGTGACACCGGTGATCTTATATAAGATTAGCGAAGAAGTGCCGGATTTAGTGCAAGACCATAATCCTTTGCCGCTCAACACCGGCTGGACACCTCTGTTTTGAAAACCTTGCTTAACCGCAGGGTTTTTTATTTTGCTTCTTGTTTTTGCAACAGACGGTAAATATCATCAGGAGAAAGTTTTTCCAAATTTTGCGATGTTTGTTGCCATTTCATCCATAGAAATGCTTGAACTTCCGGCCGGCGCATCGTTTGCACACTAAAATTTTCCGAGAGCATATCCGTCCAGTTATCAGCGGTTAACAAGCACACATCACCGGCGCCCAAAAACGGAAGTCCCAATTTTTCTACCACCGGCAAATGTGTTACAAAATGATAATATTGCACGGAATGGTCTGTATTGGTCAGCACATTGTTTACAAACTTCTGCACCGTGAATTTTGGCGCGCTTTCTGTTAAAAACTCGGTTTCCAGAAGATGAGGGCAGTTCATTCCCAGTGCTTCAAAACGAGCCGTTTCTGTCGCACGTTCCAATGGCGAATGATACACCGTGGCGCATGGAGGCAAAATCTGTCGAAAATGCACTCCGGTCAGATATGCCGCAACCATATCCTCACGCAAAATCGGCGTATCAAAACCATAGCGCTCATGACGTCCGAAGCTCAAATAAACCTTTGTATCAGCCATCAATCTTTTCCGGCTTCGGCTGCTTAATCAACGATAACAGCATACCGGCCGCAAGCAGACCGACCGTTACGGTTAACGATAACCATTCATGCACTTCAAACGGCGTGTCTTTCAAGAAAATCTTTGCGCCGATAAAAATGAGAATAATTGAAATAGCCGGTTTCAAATAAGCAAATTTGCTGATAATTGCCGCAAGCAGAAAATATAATGCACGCAAGCCCAAAATGGCAAAAATATTGCTGGTATAGACCACATAAACATCGGTTGTTACCAAGAAAATGGCCGGAATACTGTCAAGCGCAAACACAACATCCATTGTTTCAATAATAATCAATGCAAAAAACAGCGGTGTAATATAATGTTTGCCGTTTTCTTTAATAAAAAAGTGTTCGCCGTGTAAATGTGGCGTGACATGAAACAGACGGCTCATCAGCTTATATATTTTAGTATCTTGGATATCGCCTTCATCTTCTTCTTTGGTAAAAAGCATTTTACCGCCGGTATAAATCAAAAAGATTGAGAACAAATATAAAATCCAATTAAATTTCAGCACCAAAACATCGCCGACGCCGATTAAAATACCGCGCATAACGAGCGCTCCCAAAATGCCCCAAAATAACACACGATGCTGATACATTTTCGGCACCCCGAGAGTGGCAAAAACCATGGACATCACAAAAATGTTATCCATGGACAGGCTTTTTTCCAAAAGATAACCGGTAAAATAATCCATGCCCATTTCCGGTCCGTCTTCAATCCACACAAACGCACCGAATAATAATGCAACGGCAATGTATGCAATGCAAATCCACAATGTGTGCCAAAAGTGCGGTTCTTCGTTTTTGCGGTTAAACCAAAATAAATCAGCGGCAAGCAGCAGAACGACGACAATGCCGAAACAAGTCCACAGCCAAAATGGCGAAAGGTGTTCACCACCGGCAAAGTTAGCCAAAAGTTGTTGTAAAGTTTCCATTATTTATCCTTTGTTTCCAAATTCCAAGTAGTTTGAATAATTTTATCTATATCAGTGTATTGCGGGTGCCAGTTCAACACTTTTTTTGCCATTTCGTTGGTGGCCACAATAACAGCCGGATCACCGGCGCGTCGCGGTGCAAAATCATAAGGCAATTTTTTGCCGATTACGCGCTCGGTTGCCTTAATAATTTCTAAAACAGACGTCCCTTTGTTTGTGCCCAAATTAAGGCAGTATGATTGCGGCTCTTTCAGCAGCTTTTGCACGGCCGCCACATGAGCCGTCGCTAAATCCGTAACATGCACATAATCGCGCACGCAAGTGCCGTCCGGTGTGTCATAATCATTACCGAAAACGTGTAATTTATCGCGTTTACCGGTGGCAACTTCCATAATAATCGGCAATAAATTTTGCGGATTTTTTTCACGACCTCTTATAGAACCATCTGCCGCATAGCCTACCGCATTAAAATAGCGCAATGCGATGAAATGAAAATCTTTGAGCCGAGCAAACCAATGCATAACTTGTTCAATCTGCATTTTGGTATAACCGTAAAAGCTCATCGGATTGAGCGGGTGTTTTTCATCAACCGGCACATATTGCGGGGCACCGAATACGGCGGCTGATGATGAAAAAACAATATTTTTGATGCCGTTATTGACCATGGCGTTAAAAATATTGACAGAGCCGTTCAGGTTATTGGCAGCATAAAGTTGCGGATTTTCCATCGATTCGCCGACGGCTTTTTTGGCTGCCAAATGCACCACGGCATCAAAACCTTCGGCCATTACCGTGTTTAACTTTTCTACATCTAAAATATCGCCTTTAATAAAAGCGGCATCGGCAAATAAATTACAGGTTTGCCCGCTGGACATATTATCATAAACGGTAACACTAAAACCGCTTTTCAACAAAGCTTTTACGACATGACTGCCGATATATCCGGCACCGCCGATAACCAAAACTTTTGTGTTTGCCATTTTGTTTTTCTCCTTAATGCTATCATATAATGCCACTCGCAAACAAATTGTAAATAACGGATATCTATTTATGCACGACTTTGATATGGAGTGTAAAAAGGCAAATAAAAAGATTGAAAATTATTTTCTCCGGTGGCATATTTAATTAAAACGAACATCAATTCAGAAAAGGAAAATGCAAATGGAAAATAAAGTAGTTGCGGCAGCGCTGATCGCAGTTGGATTAACGGCCGGCGGATTTTTTCCGGGATATTACTATTACAAAACCCATGCCGACGCGCGTTCGGTTTTGGTAAAAGGCTTGGCTGAACAAAATGTGAAGGCGGATTTGGCAATTTGGAATCTTAAAATTGTGGTAAGCGGTAATGATTTGCAGGAAACTCAGCAAAAGATAGCCGCTCAGGCAAAACAGGTAACAACTTTTCTGACCAAACGCGGTTTTACCGAGTCGGAAATAACCGTCGGCGCTTTGGAAACCAATGATTTAATGGCCAATCCGTATCGTGATAATACGGCGGCCAGCACATCGCGTTTTATTTTGAGCCAAACTGTTTTTGTGCGCACCGATAAGGTTGACGCCGTGGCCGATGCCGTGTCACAAACCAATGAACTGGTGGCACAAAGTATTGTGCTTGAAAATCAAACCGCGGCATATTTTTTTACCAAGCTGAACGAGGTTAAGCCGGCAATGCTCAAAGAAGCCACCGAAAATGCTCGCCAAGCCGCACATGAATTTGCGCAAAACAGCGGCAGTAAAGTCGGTAAAATCAAAACGGCCAATCAAGGAGTGTTTTCAATTCAGCCGCGCGATGATCCGAATGCCTATGAACCGTCGCAAATCAATAAAAAAGTGCGGGTAGTGGCAACCATAGATTACTTTTTGGAAGATTAGGTAAAATCTGACAACTAATTGTTTTTCCATAAAAAGTCGGTCAATGTCAAAATTTCACGACGCGCATAAACGTCGGCCATTGTCATTTTAAAAAACTGCGGCGCAAGCAACATATCGGCGGCACAAAAGCCATCTTGAATGTGGCAAAAGGCTTCACGAAAATGTAAAGGAGTAGCCACACGAAAGCCAAAGCGTTTGGCCTGTGAAGCCACTACATCGGCAAAATCATTGCTGGCCGCAGTTAACTGATTTTGCACCAGAATCCAGTTCAAATATTTTACGCCGCGCACTGCCGCGCTTTTACGCACTTGCCAAATCAAATTGGCATAAGGATGATTAAACTCCCAATCCAAATCCGAACGACGTGCCGCAACCGTAATCAGCGTGTGCGCAGTTTCAAACAATGCAGCATATTTCGGGTTATCACCGGCAGCAATATCAGCAATAATGACCTGTTTTTTATTGGCAGCGGGCAACATTTGTTGTGCGCTGTCCAATATTTGCGGAAACGGCAAATCCAAATGATTTTCCTGACATAAAGCACGCCGCTTTTGTAAAAAGTTTTGCCAATTTTGCTGCCGCGATGCAATCAACCCGACTTCAAACCCGTCTGCCCATAAAGCCGCGGCCAAGTTCAAAGCCAGAGTGGTTTTTCCGGTGCCGTCGCAGGCGCTGCTGATGATTATGACAGGAATCTGAACCATTATTTTTGTGCCAGTTTAAGTGAATGATTGTCCGCAATAACCAAGCAAGATTTTTTCTGCCGTCTCATATTCTGGCAGATTTTTTGTGCATCATTCTTAGCCAGCCCCACAACCTTTGAACGATATAATGTGTTGCTTGCGGTTTGCACTTTTTCTACCTTAATATTATAAACGGCGAATTGCTTGGCTAAGTTGTTTTTAACCGAAAGGGCATAGTTTTTGGCGCGTTTATAATCTGAAAAAGAGCCGACTTGCACAGCGTATGAACCGCTATGCACAGCGGTGGCAGAAGCCGTTTGTTGCTTTGTTATAGGCGCCGTTTGAGCTATCGGTGCCGGTTTAACATTCGGCGTGTTGCGAGAAGCCAGCTGAACGGCCGGTGCCGTGCCGTTAATTTGTTTGGTTAATTCGGCAACCTGCACGGTTTTGTTATTTTTCAGGTGTTGCAAGCCTTTATCCATCATCAATGCGGCTTTTTTGTCGCGCTCGTGCAAATATTTGTGTCCCATGGTTACGGCAATCACGCGTTTATTGTTGCGTCGTGCCGAGGTAATAATGTTATAGCCCGAAGCTGCGGTATAGCCGGTTTTCATACCGTCGGCACCGGCAAATGTTTTGAGCAAATGGTTGTGTCCGGTAATGGTTTTGCCCTGATAGCGAAAACTTTGCACCGAGAACCATTTGTAATATTGCGGAAAATGGTGATACACCGCCATCGCCAGTTTTGACATATCGCGTGCCGTTGACTTTTGTGCCGAATTCGGCAAGCCGGAAGCGTTTTTAAATGTGGTATGATTCATGCCGAGTTTGCGTGCGGTTTTGGTCATTAAAACGGCAAAATCGGCCTCGGTTTTGGCAAAGTGTTCGGCTAAAACTGTGGCGCAATCATTGGCTGATTTTACAATCACGGCCATAATGGCATCTTTTACCGTAATGGTGGTGCCGGCTTTAACCCCGAGTTTTGAAGGCGAACGGCTTGCGGCCACACGCGAAACTTTTAAGCGATCGGTCAATTTCAAATGTCCGTTTTCTAACGCATTAAAAGTGATATATAAGGTCATCAGCTTTGTCAGTGACGCCGGATAGCGTGCCTCGTCGGCATTTTGTTCATACATTACTTTGCCATCATCGGCGTTAAGCATAATAGACGAGGTCGTTGCCTGTGCCGTGCGCGCGCTGAAACCGCATAAAAATCCCAAAATTAAACATAAAACCGCAGTTTTTTTAAACATTCTTTCCTCCAAAACACCATTGTTTTATTTTAAGCGTTTAAAGGTAAATAAAGTCTAAAGAAATGCTAATTTTATCCCCCATTTTTAAGCTTAAAAAAAATTTTTTTCTGTCGTCTTGACTTTGCAAATTTGACTCACTAACTAAAGTATTAGTCAATTTTAGTTAGGAGAATAAACTATGAAGATTAAACCTTTACACGACAAAGTTCTTGTCAAACGTGTGGATGAAGAAAATAAAACGGCCGGCGGCATTATTATTCCGGATACGGCCAAAGAGAAGCCTTCGGAAGGCATTGTAGAAGCGGTGGGTAACGGATTTCGCGCCGAAGACGGCAAAATTTTGCCGATGACGGTTAAAGCCGGCGATCGCGTATTGTTCGGTAAATGGGCCGGCACCGAAATTAAGCTCAACGGCGAAACCCGCTTAATCATTAAAGAATCAGATATTTTAGCAATTATAGAATAATAAAGAGAGGAAAAAATGGCAGCAAAAGATATTAAATTCGGCGGCGAAGCCCGCGCAAAAATGCTCAAAGGCGTGGAAACATTGGCCGCAACGGTAAAAGTTACCTTAGGCCCTAAAGGTCGTAACGTAATGCTTGATAAGTCATACGGCGCACCGAAAGTAACCAAAGACGGTGTTTCGGTGGCTAAAGAAATTACGCTGGCGGATAAATTTGAAAATATGGGCGCTCAACTGATTAAAGAAGTGGCACAAAAAACTGCGGATAAAGCCGGTGACGGCACTACAACGGCAACGGTTTTGGCCGAAGCCATTATTCGCGAAGGCTGCAAAGCCGTGGCCGCCGGCATGAATCCGCAAGATGTCAAACGCGGTATTGATATGGCAGTATCTAAAGTTGTAGAAGACGTAAAATCGCGTTCTAAGGCTGTTCAGGGCTCGGCCGAAATTGCTCAAGTCGGCACCATTTCGGCTAATGGCGATACCACCATCGGCGAATATATTGCCAAAGCGATGGAAAAAGTCGGCAACGAAGGCGTCATTACGGTAGAAGATGCCAAAGGTTTGGAAACCGAACTTGATGTGGTTGAAGGTATGCAGTTTGACCGCGGCTATTTGTCGCCATATTTTGTGACCGATGCCGAAAAGATGAATTGCACGTTTGATAACCCGTATATTTTGTTGTATGATAAGAAAATTTCTAATCTGCAATCAATGATTACCATTTTGGAAGCCGTCGTGCAATCCGGTCGCGCATTGGTAATTATTGCCGAAGATATTGAAGGCGAGGCATTGGCAACATTGGTCGTAAACCGTATTCGCGGCGGTTTGAAAGTTTGTGCCGTTAAAGCCCCTGGCTTTGGTGACAGACGCAAAGCCATGTTGCAAGATATTGCCACATTAACCGGCGCTCAAGTGGTTTCCGACGAACTCGGCATGAAGCTGGAAAGCGTTACGCTTGATATGTTAGGACAAGCAAAGCGCGTTGAAATTACCAAAGACGACACCACGATTATTGACGGCGCCGGCGATAAAGCGGCCATTGAAGGCCGTGCGGCTCAGTTGCGTCAAGAAATCAGCCAAACCACATCTGATTATGACCGTGAAAAATTGCAGGAACGCTTGGGCAAACTTGCCGGCGGCGTGGCTGTAATTAAAGTCGGCGGAGCTTCAGAAGTTGAAGTTAAAGAAAAGAAAGATCGCATTGATGACGCTTTGCATGCCACACGTGCGGCCGTGCGTGAAGGCATTGTGGCCGGCGGCGGCGCGGCTCTTTTGTATGCCACAAAGGCATTAGAAGGTGTTAAAACCGCTAATCAAGACCAAAATGTCGGCATAGACATCATCCGCAAAGCTCTGCAAGCACCTCTGCGTCAAATTGCCGAAAATGCCGGTGTTGACGGCGCGGTAATTGCCGGAAAACTGCTGGAAAGCAAGGATTATAACTTTGGCTATAATGCTCAAAGCGGTGAATTTACCGACATGCTGAAAGACGGTATTGTTGACCCGACCGAAGTTGTGCGCACGGCGTTGCAAGATGCGGCATCTGTCGGCGGCTTGCTGATTACGACCGAAGCTATGGTCACGGAAATTCCGGAAAAAGAATGTCATTGTAACCACGGCGGCGACGCAGCCGGCATGGGCGGTATGTATTAAACATATTTTTACATGGCAAAAACAAAACCCGCATCTTTATCGGTGCGGGTTTTTGCTTTGCAGTCATACGGCACTTGTTAATTGCTCCAACGCTTCGTCAAAATTAACCCGTCGCTTAGTCAGTTTTGTAATAAAATTCATCACCATGAGCCGTTCAAAATCAGTCAGTTCGGCGGCAGCTTCTTCTAAATAGAACTGCAAAAACGGAATTTTGCGCGTATGCTCAATTTCTTCAACCACCGGTAAAATACCGCCTATAACCTTGCCTTTTTGTGCGTTAGCCGCCAAACTGCGTTTCCACCAATCATGCCATTCGCTGTCTTGCGGTGCACATTCTTTGCCGGCAAAAAGCGCATTTGCCCAGTCCAACAGTTCATTTTGCTCTTTATCCATTTTTATCTCCGTGATTTTTGCAATAAAAAAAGACCGCAAAAGCGGTCGGGTGAATTGACAAATCACATCCAGTTGATTCTCTTAGCCTTTGGAATATATTTTTCAACATATTCTTGGACATGCGCTAAAAGTTCCCCGACCGAAGTCGGGATAATTACCATCGGTTGACAACCGATAATATTTTGGCGCTTATCCGGCGCCACTGGATGTAAAGACTTGTCACAGTCCCGAGCCGTTTCTGGCTCTGAACGCTGAAAAACAGCATCTGCCAAAACAATAACAGGCTTTTTTATAAAAATCAATATTATTTTTTTTACGATTATTTTTATTTTAAATAAATTAAAAATTGAAAAATATGCGCTTTGATAAAGCCGTTGCTGGAGCTTAAAAAATGATAAAAGGTGTTTCAGAAGCCGAGGAAAGCATTGTTAAGTCAATCTTGGAGCCGTATTCAGCGACATATACCTTTTATTTTTATGGCTCTCGGGTGAAGGGGAAATATTCCAAAGTTTCAGATTTAGATATACTGATTAAAGGTGATGCTGAAATGCCTTTAAGTGATGTTGAATACTTAAAACAGCAATTTGATGCGAGTTCACTGCCGTATATTGTCAATTTCAGCGACTACCACAAGATTGATGCCGGTTTTTATAAACGAATTGAAAAAGACTTAGTTTCGGTGTTTTAATAAAAAAAACGAGGAATGTATTCCTCGTTTTTGTGCATATTAAAACCAAAACTGCGGATAGCAAGTCAGCTCTTTGTTGTTAAAGCACAGCGGGCGCTCAAGACGGGAAAACCATTTTTGCACCATTTGCTTAGAGGCCCAATTACGCAACTCCGGAATCATCATCTTAATCAACAGAACAAGGAAAATCAAATCAATGATACCTTGCACCAGATACATTTCCGGAATTGCCAGCCAGCAGAACAGCGTTACCGCAATCCAACACATAAAGAACATGCCAATATGCGGTGTTTGCACAAATGCCACCACAAAGCGCACGGCAATTTCCAGCAGTTTGACAATCGCATACTTAACGGCATAATAAACAGACAGCAAAGCGTCTTTAATGCCGCAAATCCATACCAAAAGCGCAAACAGCGCCGTGGCAATACAGCCTAAAACGATCCAACCCATAATAATGAAAGATTAAGTTAATATATAAATTGTAATAAAATCAACGCCATTTTAGCACGAAAAAGCCAAAATGCAACCCCAAAAAATATGCTTTATACTTATAAGCTGAAGCTAAGAAGCAAGTATATCAGTGCGGCATAAACAATGGCCGGTCCGAACGGTCCGACCCGCATACGGTTAATCAGGCAGGTAAAGGCAAAAATGACGCAGGCACCTAAAATAACGTATGAAACGCCGGATATTCCCATCCATGCGCCAAGCGCCGCCAAAAGTTTCACATCACCGGCGCCAAACGCTTCCGGATATTTCCACACCACAAAAAGACTTGCTAAAACCGGCATCAAAAAGCCAAACGCTGCACCCAAAGCGCTATATTCGGCCGGTGATAAAATCGGCCAGATATCTTGCATAATCCACGGCCCGCCAAATGAAGCATAGGTAAATCCCATAATCAAAAGCGGCAGAGTCAGAACATCGGGCAACAACATAAAACGCTTATCGGTTTCAATAAGTAAAAGCAAAATCCACAGAAAAGCGACATGCCAAACAGCATAACCGCTTGAGCTTGGTGCAAATACATTGGCAAACAAATAACTGGCCGCCGCCGTAAAAATACCCCAGCCGACGGCGCGCATTATATAGCGCTGCAACAATTCCGTATATTTCGGGTTTGTTTTCAGCTTAGCCCACGGCATATAGTGCGCCGGCCACCACATTTTCAGCAAGATGTAGCCGAACGAGGCCGGCATCAGCTTACCGATGCGCCGCGCCAAATACGGAATCAAACATCCGAATAAAAAACCGCTTAAAATATACGTCATGGCTGACCTCCCGACAATTGTGTTTCATGTTTTTCTTTAATATCGGCAAAAATATTTAAAGAATCGTTATTTTATTGTTGACAGCGACAAAAAGTTATGTATATTACAAGCCATTGCTTTATGTTTAAATTAAAGGAAAAGGATATGTATGCAGTAATTAGAACAGGCGGCAAACAATACAACGTTACCAAAGGCGACGTTGTAAAGATTGAAAAAATCGCCGGTGAAGAAGGAAAAGAAGTCGTTTTTAACGAAGTTTTGTCTTTGGGTGAAACTTTCGGCACGCCGCTCGTAAAGGGCGCCAGCGTGAAAGCTTTGGTTGTTAAACAAGCCAAAGATGCTAAAGTTATTGTTTTCAAAAAGAAAAGAAGACAAAATTATCGTCGTAAAAACGGTCACAGACAAAATATCACGATTGTAAAAATCACGGATATTTTGGGTTAATCATTTGTAAGGAGACAAGGTTATGGCACATAAGAAATCTGGTGGTAGCTCCAATAACGGTCGTGATTCGGAAGGTCGCCGTTTAGGCGTTAAAAAGTTTGGTGGTGAGGCGGTTATTCCGGGTAACATCATCATTCGTCAACGTGGCACCAAATATCATCCGGGACAAAATGTCGGATTGGGCAAAGATCATACCATTTTTGCAACATCTGAAGGCAAGGTTGAATTTAAGACCAAAGCCGATGATAAAGTTTATGTATCTGTTGTTGCAGAATAATTTTTGCGGCAACTGAGTATAAGGGGCTTCGTGCCCCTTTATTTGTATGCACGGCAGCAAGGATAAAAAATGAAGTTCTTGGATCAGGCAAAAATATATATTAAGGCGGGCGACGGCGGCAAAGGTTGCGTTTCGTTTCGGCGCGAAAAATTTATTGAATTCGGCGGACCGAACGGTGGCGACGGTGGCGACGGCGGCAGTGTTTATTTTGAAGCGGTAGAAAATCTTAATACGCTGATTGATTTTCGCTATCAACAGCATTTTAAAGCGCAAAAAGGCCAACAGGGCATGGGTTCGGAAATGACCGGCTATAAAGGCGAAGACCTGATTATTAAAGTGCCGGTCGGCACCGAAATTGTTGCCGATGACGGCGAAACCGTTTTGAAAGATATGGTTAAAGCAGGCGAGCGTTTTTTAATTGCCAAAGGCGGTAAAGGAGGCTTAGGCAATGCACGATTTAAGAGCTCAACCAATCAGGCACCGCGCTATGCCGGTCCGGGAACCGAAGGCGAGGAACTTTGGGTTTGGTTGCGCCTTAAAATTATTGCCGATGTCGGCTTAATCGGTTTGCCAAACGCCGGAAAATCAACGTTTTTATCAGCAGTCACCGCGGCACGTCCGAAAATCGCCGCATATCCGTTTACCACCTTGCATCCGCATTTGGGCGTGGCGTGGATTAACGGTCAGGAAATGGTTATTGCCGATATTCCGGGGCTTATTGAAGGTGCGCATGAGGGGGTCGGTTTAGGTGACCGATTCTTAAAGCACGTTGAACGTTGTTCGGTATTTTTGCATCTGATTGACGGCACTGCCGAAGATGTTGTAGCCGATTATACGTCGATTCGTCGTGAATTGGAATTATACAGTGATAAACTCAAAACCAAGCCGACGGTGGTGGCACTCAATAAGTGTGATGCCTTAAGCGAAGAAGAAATCGCCGAGAAAAAAACTGCTTTGCAAAAAGTTTGCGACAGCGAAGTGTTTACCATTTCGGCGGCGGCTAATCAAAACTTAAAACCTTGCTTGCAAGCGGTAAATCAATATATTACACGTTTACGCATAAAACCGAAAGAGCAAAGCGGCGAGGAAAAGCCGATTGAACCGAAAAAATGGTCGCCATTGGACTAGGTTGTTAAAATAAAGGAATTTTGAAAGTGACAGAACAAACAGATCAAAAAATTTTGCAAATCATAACATCATCGCTGGAAGATATGAAGGCTGAAGATGTTGTTACCATTGATTTGGCAGGCAAAACTTCAATTGCCAGCTATATGGTAGTGGCCAGCGGTAACTCTAATCGCCATGTGGCGTCAATTGCCCAAAAAATAGAGGAAAACCTTAAGACAGCCGGACATCGTTGCACCATGGAAGGCGAGGTTAAGGCTGATTGGGTGTTGATTGATGCGTTTGATGTGATTGTGCATATTTTCCGTCCGGAAGTGCGCGAGTTTTATAATTTGGAAAAAATGTGGCAATCGGTTGCCAATTTGCGTAAAGAATAGCTATGAAAGCCACAATATTAGCCATCGGAAAATGCAAAAAAAACTCGCCGGAAGCAATGATAATAGCCGAATATGTGAAGCGTTCCGGCTGGGATATTGTGATTAAAGAACAAGACAATTCTACCCAAGAAGACGAGGCTAAATTTTTGCAAAATTCAATTCCGACCAGTGCCAAAGTGGTGGTTTTAGACGAGCGCGGGGTAAATATTTCAAGCTTGGATTTGGCTACCAAAATTGAAAGCTGGCTTAATAACGGTTGTTCGGAAATTTGTTTTTTAATCGGTGGTGCCGACGGGCACTTGCAATCTACCCGTAATAAGGCCGATTTAATCTTGTCATTTGGCAAATTGACTTTGCCGCATATGTTGATGCGCGCAGTTTTGGCTGAACAAATCTATCGCGTTCAGACGATTATCAATCACCACCCGTATCATCGTGCATAAATCTCGTTTAATGGTCATCTGCTAGGAAGTCTGTTGGCTTATGTACCTTTTATTGTACACCGCACCCACTGCGTAAGCAGCGCCGGAGGCTCTCAGACTTCCGTCGCATCTGCCTCATTATCCGAGTTTACAACCTTGTCTAATGGTCTATAACTTGTAAATTTCTCGCTTGTGTAGCATTTTCTACACGGCGCTCTAAATTCACTGCGTTCTAGCCTCATTATCCGAGGTTTATAACCTCGTCATGAAAAAAAATAAAAAATCATTACCCGACAGACTGCGTGCTGCTGCGCAGTGGATAGGGTAATCTCAGCTGATTATTTCCAGAGCAGTTTTTTGCGTTTAAGCTCTTCTTGCGAGGCGGTCACGATGGCGCCGAAAAGCACAACCGCCCACCACGAATACATCCACACCAACAAAAGCGGGATGGCGGCCAACGCACCGTAAAGCGTTTTATATGTGACATTGAGCGCCAAAAAATACCCGAAACCGAAGCGCAATAAAGCCATTAAAATAAACGCCGTAGCCGCGCCCCAAAACGCGCTTGAAAGGCGCACTTTTTTGTTTGGCACCACCACATAAGATAAAAACAACGCGCAAAATGCCAGCGCATTATGCAACAACAGGGTAATAATGTAACCGCTGCTAGTTTCATCTGGATTGAGATATTTTATGGTCAACATATAGCCTCTAAGCGAGAATGCTGCACCCAAAAGCAACGGGCACAATGTTAATATGGTCCAATACATCGTAACTTTGGTGGCAATGCGCCGATGCTTTTTAACTTTGAAAATAAAGTTGAAGCTGTTTTCTATGGTAGAAAGCATTAAAATGGCGGTCACCGCCAAACCGGCCACGCCGATGGTGGTTAATTTGGCTGCCGCACCGACAAATTCGCCCATATATTGTTGCAGATTCGGTCCTAAATCTGGCACCATATATTGAATTAAAAATTCCTGCACTTGCGCGCGCACATCGGCAAACATCGGGAATGCGGCAAAAATCGCCAAGGCAATGGCAATCAGCGGCACAAAAGCAATCAGCGATGTGTAGCTTAGCGCGGCAGCTACCCGCAACAGCGCCGTATCACGCAGATGTGTGTGCAACTGCTTAAAGAAAATCTTGTTGAATTTTTTGTAATCTGACCACTTTTGCCACGTTATCATCTTCACAACTTTCAAAAAAAGGTTTACAAAGTAAATAAACTTGTATACATTCCGCTCTAAGTATCGTTTTGGAAACTTAGTATGTTCTAAAGCGTAATATAGTAAACTTAAAAAAGGATAAACAAATGGCACTACAACAGCTTATGAGCGGCAAAAAAGGCTTAATTATGGGCCTTGCCAATGATAAATCAATTGCTTGGGGAATTGCTCAGGCCTTAAACGAGCAAGGAGCTCAAATCGCGATTTCGTATCAAAACGAAATGCTTGAAAAAAGAGTGAAGCCTTTGGCGGAACAACTCAATAATCCGCTTTTGATTAAATGTGATGTGTCCGATTCGGCCTCGGTAGAAGCTTGTTTTAAGGAATTGGGCGAAAAATGGGGTAAAATTGACTTTGTGGTGCACGCCATTGCTTTTTCGGATAAAGATCAGTTGCGCGGTCGCACCATTGATACAACATTGGATAACTTCTTGAACACGATGCACATTTCCTGCTATTCGTTCTTAGAGGCTTGCCGTTGCGCTTCGCCGATTATGAACGAAGGCGGCTCTATTGTAACGCTGACCTACTTAGGTTCCGAGCGTGTATTACCGAATTACAACATTATGGGGGTGGCAAAGGCCGCGTTGGAAGCTTCGGTGCGTTATGCCGCTATGGATATGGGTAAACAAGGCGTTCGTGTTAATGCTATTTCTTCGGGTCCGATTAAAACGTTGGCGGCTTCCGGAATTGGCGATTTCCGTATGATTTTACGTTGGAATGAACTGAACGCGCCGCTTCGTCGCAATGTTCACCAAGATGAAGTCGGTAATATGGCTTTGAGTTTGCTGTCTGACCTTGGTGCGGCTGTAACCGGTGAAGTTTTGCACGTGGATTGCGGCTATAACACAATCGCGATGATAAATGCCGAAAATGCGCATGAGAGCGCTGAAGTTCTGCAAGAATTTTAAGCTTGCAACCTGCTTATAAACAATAAAACCACCGATTTTTCGGTGGTTTTATTGTTTAGCCTTTAGAGTATTTCCTCGTTGAGAGTCAGCAAAGCGCGGAAATCCTTAGCTTCGTCTGCTGTAAAACGAATGTCTGTTACGCGCCATTCTTGCTTATCTTTTTCAACGGTGACGGTCACATAATTGCTGACCTCCAGCCGGATAAAAGCGTTCTGCAACTTATAAGGCGCCCGTGCCGGACAGCTGAACCTGAGCGGCTCCCAGTAATTTTTATCCGCTTTGCGCCTATGTAACTCCATTGTGCAGCTACGCACCATAAGTACAAAGTCAACCTGCACAATAGCACCCAGCTGAGCACCTTCTGTCTTGTTTACACTGAGGATAAATCCTTCAAAAACAGCCTTTGCCATAATTATAATTACTCCGCCTGTTCGGAGGCCTTAAAAAATTAATAATATAATGCTAAATATATTCTAGGTTGATTTTATTTTTTTGTCAAGTAGATAAAAATTTCCGAGTTGTTGATTGCCATATTTTTTTATTGCAAGGTTGTGTGAAATGTTATAAATTATCATGCGAAAAAGGGACGTAAAAATGGTAAAATTATCAGCATATATTGTGACATTAAATGAAGAAAAACGCTTGGGACGCACGTTGCAGGCGCTTAAACAGGTTGCAGATGAAATTTTTGTTATAGACAGTGGCTCAACCGATAAGACTAAAGAGATTGCGCTTGAAAACGGTGCGGAGTTCGTGTTTCATGAATGGAAAAATATTTCGTCACAAAAACACTTCGGACAAGAATTATGTCATAATGATTGGGTGCTCTCGCTTGATGCCGATGAGGTTTTATCGCCGGAGTTGATTGCCGAAATTAAAACGGAAATGAAAAATCCTTCGGCTGACGGTTATGTAATAAAAATCCGCGATATGCTGCCGGGTGATAAAAAACCGCGCCGATTTGCCAGAACTTATAGCGATTTAGTGCGGCTTTATAATCGCAAAAGATGTAATATGCCGATAGATTTGACTAATGATCGCGTGGTGGTTGGCGATGGCGCAATCATTAAAAAACTGAACAACATCATATATCACTATTCATACGTTTCGCTGACGCAAATTTGGTTTAAGCTCAATATGTATACGGATGAGCTGGTCAGAACAGCCGTAGAGCAGGGGCGCTACTATACGCGTTTGCGTCTTTATACCGAATTTCCGCGCCAATTTCTGATTTATTACTTCAAAAAACGCTATTTCTTATATGGTACCTGCGGTTTTTGGATGGCTACAACCTATGCATATTTTCGCTTTCTGAAAATTGCCAAATGGTTTGAGTGGCGGGCATTAAACCAAGATAAATAAGTAAGAAAAATATAATAAAACGCATATTTTGTTCAAAAAGTTAATAAAAAGGGGTTGACTTATGATTTTTATAGGTCTAAAGTGTCCCTGTTACAATACGAAAGTATATTGTTGTTCAACAAGTAATAAAGGAATGTAATATGAAAAAATTTTTGTTATTAGCTGGTGTGGCTTGCTTATTCAGCGCTAGTGCACAAGCTGAAGTTAGCCAATATGTATCTGGCAAATTGTCTTATGACTTCAACAAAGTTAAAATGAAAGTCGGCGGTGGTGATAATGCTTCCGTTGAACATATGAAATTAAATAAAGTTTTGGTTGCTAATCCGCACCTCGCTTATGGTGTTCGTGCCGGTTATGTTCGTGGCGAATTGGAATGGAACGGTTCTCGCGACATTAAACGCAACTGGGTAAAAGATGGTGATTTGGAAATTGACCACTTTAGACTTTATAAACATTCGTTCATGGCTAATGTTTACTTTGATTATTTGACATGCACACCGTGGACACCGTATTTGGGTGCCGGTATGGGCGTTTCTTATTTGAAGGCTGATTTGGGCGAAATTGCTAAGTCTGGCTATCGTTTGGCTTGGCAAGTTATGGGCGGTTTGACCTATGACTTCAATTCTCACTGGGCTGCTGACTTGGGTTATCGTTATGCTGACTTGGGTCGTATCCGTTTTGGCGGCGAAGAAGTTGCTAAAATCAACGCTCGTGACCACGAAATTTTGCTCGGTGTTAGATATACATTCTAATCAGCGAATAATAACGCAAAAATTAAAGGCGGTGCTAAGTTGCGCCGCTTTTTTTATTGTCACTGTATTGCAAAATAAGTATTATCTTATATATCACTCTAAGAAATTTTTTATCTTTTTCTGCTATTTCCCGATTAAATCGGCTTATTTTGGTATCTTTGTGGCTATCTGTAAGGGCTTATGCGAAGCATTGCACGTTTTTTTCGTTGTCGCGTTTCTTGCGCATACATGGATAATGTGTTATAATATATTGATAACGCGGGCAGTCCGAACCATGGTCGTTAATCATGCCGCAAGCTTGCAAATGCGAATAAATGACCACCGGCCCTAAAAACTTAAACCCACGCCGCCGTAAGTCATTGCTGATTTTTTCCGACAAACCGTTGCTGACCGGAATATATCCCTCGCCGTGCTTATCATACAAAATGGTTTTACCGCCGCAATAAGCCCATAAATAGGCTGAAAAACTGCCATATTCGGCACGAATTTTCTGAAAACATTGCGCATCGTGAATAACCGCCGCAATTTTGCGCGGGCTTTTAATCATACCATCGGTGCTCATAATGCGCGCAATATCAGTGTCATTATAAGTTGCCACTTTATCATAATCAAAGTCATCAAAGCAGCGGCGAAAAATCTTGCGTTTGTTAATCACAATACTCCAACTCAGGCCGCATTGCATTACTTCCAGCATTAAAAACTCAAACTGTTTGCGGTCATCATGCAGCGGCACACCCCATTCTTCATCATGATATTTGGTGTTCACGGCCGAGTCGGCACTCCATTTGCAATAAGCCATATTTTTTTCCTAAGATTTAAGAGTGATATATTTTGGAGGAATAATCCCTCCTTTGACCACAATCAAATAATAGCGCACATAGGCAAAACGCCGCCCGAGTTCATCATCGCAAATACTCCAATCAATCGGCGAAAAATCAATATCCTCAATGCGATCTAATTTTTGCAATATTTCATCCATACATTGTTCTTCTTTTATGTCCGGAAAATCTAAAACAGACGGACTGACATATATTGCTTCAATCAATCCATCGCGTGCCAGTGCCGAAAGATCAATAGCAAAACAATCGGCATTGTCCACAAAATTTTTCAAACATCTTATGCTGCGTTCGGTCCATTTAATCGGTTCGGAAAAGGAGCGAATGCCGCGTGAACGTCCCTCAAAGCAACTTTCCATCCATCGGCAAATTTCGCTATGTGTAGTTTTACCGCCGCTACGCTTAAAATAATAACTCAAATCGGCGTTGGGGTTAGCTGCAAACGAGAGAATACCTTTTTCTAAAGCATTATTTCCTTTGCTGATATAGTGATAGACTTGCATTTTAATCCTTTTGCTGATACATTAATATAGTGCCGAAAACATAAGCATGTCAACCGACAAATTAAAAAGGTTTTGTAATGAAAATACGCATCATATCAGATTTGCATTTAGACGTGAACGCCGCCTATCCGCTTGAATTGACGGATAAGCAGACTTTTACGATCATTTGTGGCGATATCAGCGGCGATTTTGCAAAAGCAACAACATGGCTGGATTGCAATGTGCAAAAAGGTGTTTTCATTGCCGGCAATCATCTGATTTATAATCACAGCCCGCATTCGCTGCAATTTTTGTCGGCGCAATATCAAAAACGTTACCCGCTGACGGCGCCGTTGTCATTTTTGCAAAATGAATATAAGGTTATTGACGACGTCGTATTTGTCGGCGGCACTCTCTGGACCGACTATGTATTGTTCGGCGTGTCACAAAAAGAGATGGCAATGTGGTTTGCAACGCGTCATTTAAACGACTTTTATTTTGGAAAATATAATCAAAACGGTGAGGAAGAAAAAGAAAATACCGAAGATTTGTTGCCGTTGAGACCGACACATTGTGCCGCTATGTTTGCCGACACAATAACAAAAATAGATGAGGTATGTCGGCACTTTTCGGATAAAAAAATTGTCGTTATCACACATCATGCGCCAAGTTTGGAATCTGTTCCGCCAAAATATCAAAACAGTGTTTTAACACCGAGTTATGCCAGTGATTTAGAAGATTTTATAGCATTACGGCCCAATATCAGGCTTTGGTGTCACGGTCATGTTCATCTGCCGTCCGATTATAAAATCGGTCAATGCCGTGTAATATGTAATCCGCGCGGCTATGTTTCGGCGCACGAAAATCCGAGCTTTAATCCGGATTTAACACTGGAAATTTAAGCTATATCAGCTTTATATATGTTTTTTCAAACGGCTGACATAGCGCTTTGCCATAGCCACGGCTTTATCATAGTTTGATGCCGTAGAAATATCCGAAAGTTGAATATGCGCATTAGCAAACGCTTGGTGCAAAATGCGTTTTGGCTGAGTTTTTATGTTTGAAATAATCACTTTTGTATGATTTTTATGCATTTTTTCAATAAACTCAACAATTAGGTTGGCACCGCTGGCATCAATCATTGAAACATGTCCCATACGAATTATTACAACGTTTGGCCTCGATTCTATTTGTCGGAAAAATTGCGAAATTTCAGAAACAACACCAAAAAACAGCGGACCTGCCACCCGCACAACCACAATCTTTTTGTCGCGCAAATCTTGGGCTACGGCCACGTTGATGTCTTGCACCATATTTTCCATATTGGCAAGTTCTATTTCTTTGCTCATGCGGTGCATAAAAATCACCGCTGCCATGATAAATCCGACGGCAATTGCGGCACTTAAATTGACTAAAACGGTCAGCAAAACTGTAACCATCAGAGTCCATCTGTCGCCGGCTTGAGATTTGCAAAGTCCCCACATTTTATCCAGATTGAGCATATTCCACCCGATAACAACCAAAATTAGCGCTAAAGCAGCCAACGGAATATATTTTACCAACGGCGAGAGTCCGAACATAAAGGCAAACAAAAATACCGATTGCATCATGCCGGAAACCGGAGAATAAGCGTTGGCGCGATAATTAGTGGCCGTGCGCGCAATGGCGCCGGTGGCAGGAAGTCCCATAAAAAACGCTGCTCCGATATTTCCCAAACCTTCGCCAATCAATTCGGCATTCGGATTATGCGCATCACCGCTCATGCTATCCACAACCTTTGCACTGAGCAGTGATTCAACAGCTGCCAAAAAGGAGACCGTTAAAGCGCTGGTAAAAACATTGCGAAACAACTCCAAACTGAGTTCCGGTAATTGCGGCATCGGCAATGTCTTCGGTAAATCGCCATATTTGCTGCCGATTGTTTCAACCGGCAGATTTAAGCCGACGCAGAGCAATGTGGTAACCACCAAAATTGCTAAATAAACCGGAATTTTCGGGGCGAATTTGCGAATAAAAACATACAAACCCAATGATACAATGCTGATCAGCGCCGAATATAAATTCGTATTCGGCAAATTACCGATATATGTCCACCATTTATCAAGAAATCCCTTTGGCAGGTTGTCCAAATTCATTCCCAATAAGTCTTTGATTTGTGATGTAATGAGTGTCAAGCCGATACCGGCCGTAAAGCCGATAACCACCGGATACGGAATATATTTAATATAGCTGCCGAGCTTGCAGATTCCGGCAAAAATCAAAATAATGCCGGTCAGTAGCATGGCGGCAATCAAGCCGTTATAGCCGTGAGCTTGCAAAACTTCCAAAACCAGAATGGCAAAAGCGCCGGTCGGTCCGCCGATTTGATAACGGCTGCCGCCGCAAAGCGCAATAATAAAACCGGCGACAATCGCTGTGTATAAGCCTTGTGCCGGCGTTAACCCGCTGGCAATAGCCAAGGCCATAGCCAGAGGCAAAGAAACAATGCTGACCGTTAATCCGGAAATGCAGTCACGCCGAAAATTGCTAAACGAATATCCTTGTTGTAAAATTTCTGCCGATTTCGGCATATAATCATTTTTAATTTTATTCCATAGTCCGTGCATATTTAGTCCTTTCTGTAATTTGCCGTAACATAAAGGCAAATGTTTAAGAAAGAAATAACATTTGGTGGAATTTAGCAAAATATTGATAAATATACCAAAAGGATGAAGTATTTTTCGGTCTGTTGTGTAAAATTATGAGCCCTGATGTGATAAGTGTGGTTGCGTCTCACCAGACGATTGAAGCCGAACATTGATGTCACCTCTCTTTTGGCGTTGTCAGTGTATCACCTCGGTGTACCACCTTGGTGTATCACCCCCAAAAAAACACCTCTGCTCGGATGTTTTGTAAAAAAATGACGTAAGAACAACATCTTACGTCTTTATTGGAGCGGGCAATGGGATTGGCTTTGCCGCCCCTGCGCTCATCGGCTTCGCCGACCGGCATACTCTCGTCTGCCTTTCGCTTGTGGTCGGACCACTTCTTCGTGGGTCCTCATCCCGCCACTCTAATAACACAAAAAAGGCCACCTATTGGCGACCTCTTGTGTTATTGGAGCGGGCAATGGGATTCGGACCCACGACATCAACCTTGGCAAGGTTGCGCTCTACCCCTGAGCTATACCCGCATCATCTGCGAACAAAGTATTTAATATCACATAAAAAATAAAATGCAAGCACTTTTTTTATTTTTTTGCATATTTTTATGCGCAACTTTACCGTTTTTTTGCCAAAGTATTTGAAAAACAAAAAAAATCTGCTATAGTCACTCTGTAAATTTTATGTGGCGTATAATATAAAGGGGGCACAAATGTTTTCAGAAAAATGGAATTATCGCTTTTTGGCAGTAGCCGAGTTGGTCGCAACATGGTCCAAAGATCCGTCTACCAAAACCGGTGCGGTTGTTGTCGGACCGGATAAGGAAATTCGTGCCACCGGCTATAACGGTTTGGTGCGTGGCGTTAATGATGATGTGGCCGAACGCATGGAACGCCCGACCAAATACGATTTTTTTGAACACGCCGAGCGTAATGCCATTTATAACGCCTGCTTAACCGGCACATCGTTACGTGGTTGCACCATTTTTTGCACCTTAACGCCTTGCACCGATTGTGCCCGAGCCATTATTCAGGCTGGCATTAAAGAAGTAGTCACTTACGAATACATTACCACCGATAGCGACCCGAAAAACACATGGCGCGATAAATTGAGCTATTCGGCACAAATGTTTGAAGAGGCCGGTGTTAAATATATTGCATTACCACACCAATAAATTGCTATTGTTGGTATGCGATTTATTTTTCTTGCTTTAAATGCAAAAGTCGGCTATATATGCGGTTACATTATTTTTAACTTTATCAAAGGAAATCATCATGACAAATAAATACAGCGGAACACAAACCGAAAAGAATTTATGGACGGCTTTTGCCGGCGAAAGCCAAGCCCGCAATAAATATACTTATTTTGCCAGTGTGGCTAAAAAAGAAGGCTTTGAGCAAATTTCTGAAATTTTTACCAAAACTGCGGCAAATGAAAAAGAACACGCCGAACTGTGGTTTAAGGAATTGGGCGAATTAGGCGATACTGCGGCAAATTTGAAAGCAGCCGCCGAAGGTGAAAATTATGAATGGACCGACATGTATGAAGGTTTTGCCAAAACAGCCGAAGCTGAAGGTTTTGCCGCATTGGCCGCAAAATTCCGCGGTGTGGCGGCTATTGAAAAATCGCATGAAGAAAGATATCGTGCACTTTTGAAAAACGTTGAAACGCAAGAAGTCTTTAAGCGTTCTACGGTTAAGGTTTGGGAATGCCGCAACTGCGGACACATTATTGTCGGCACCGAAGCACCGGCGGCTTGTCCGGTTTGCGCTCATGCCCGCAGTTATTTTGAATTACGCGCCGAAAATTATTAATATCGGCTAAAAATTCAATTTTTTATGCAATTTAGTTAAATAAAGCTGTTGCGTAATCAAATAAATTTTGCTATCATACCCCAAGTGAATTTTTTGACTTGGGGTATTAAATTTATGGAAAATATGGCGGAAGCTTCAATAGATGATATATTAAAGTCAATTCGTGAAGCTATTGTTGAAAAAGAAAGAAAAAAGTATTTTAAATCATTTTTTACGGCACAGGAACTGCAGCCGAAAGACGAGGTGTTTGAACTTTCAAAGGCTATGCTGGTCAAGCGCGAGGATATTCCTTATCGTTTAGGGGTGTGGAATTTTGATGATGTGGCGCAAAAAATGATGAAAAAATATAAAAATTATTTCAATCGCCGCCCGCAAGTTTTAGGTGTTCGAGTGCGTGTAAAGGAAGGCAATAAAACCTCGCTTTAACAGGTGCGCTTCCTCACGTTTATTTTTTCTGACCGAACACGTTAATCATAAAAAAAATAATGGGAAATAACTATGCTTGAAAAAAATTATAATCCGAAGGATTTTGAAGAGAAAATTTATGCCAAATGGGAAAATAACGGTGATTTTAAGCCGGATATGCGTTCAAACAAAGATGCTTTTGCCATTGTGATTCCGCCGCCGAATGTTACCGGCTATTTGCACATGGGGCACGCGCTGGACAACACATTGCAAGATATTTTGATTCGCTATAATCGTATGCTGGGTAAAAAGGTTTTATGGCAACCGGGCACCGACCATGCCGGTATTGCTACCCAAATGGTGGTTGAAAAACAACTCGCCAAAGAGGGCATTTCGCGTCATGATTTGGGTCGCGAAAAGTTTATTGAAACAGTATGGAAATGGCGCGAACATTCGGGCGGCACCATTTGTAAGCAACTACGCCGTTTGGGCGCTTCGTGCGATTGGAGCAGAGAGCGCTTTACCATGGATGAAGGATTGTCACGCGCGGTGCGCAAGATTTTTGTATCGCTATACAAAGATGGGCTGATTTATAAGGCCAAAAAGCTGGTAAACTGGGACCCGAAGCTTGAAACCGCCGTGTCGGATTTGGAAGTTGTGCAGACTGAAACCGTCGGTAAAATGTATTATTACAAATACCCGTTGGAAGAAAATCCGAGCGAGTTTATTCATATTGCCACCACGCGTCCGGAAACCATGTTTGGCGATACGGCAGTGGCTGTTTCTAAAGATAATCCGAAATTGGCACATTTAATCGGTAAAAACTGCATTTTGCCGATAGCCAATCGCATTATTCCGATTATCGGCGATGACCATGCCGATCCTCAAAAAGGTACCGGTGCGGTGAAAATTACGCCGGCACATGACTTTAACGACTTTGAAGTCGGCCGTCGCCATAATTTGCCGATGATTAACATCTTAAATCCGGATGCCACGCTTAATGAAAATACGCCGTATGCCGGATTAACCACGCAAGAGGCGCGTGTGAAAACCATTGAGGCATTGACCGAACTCGGTTTAATGGAAAAAATTGAAGAGCACCCGATGGTCATTCCGTATGGCGAGCGTAGCGGTGCGGTTATTGAGCCGTATATGACCGACCAATGGTTTGTTGATGCGCCGAAATTGGCGGTGGAAGCGCGCCGTGCCGTTAATGACGGTGAAATGGAATTTGTGCCGGCAACCTATAAAAAGACTTATTTTGAATGGATGAACAACATTCAGCCGTGGTGCATTTCACGCCAACTTTGGTGGGGACATCAAATGCCGATTTGGTATGGTCCGGACGAGCATATTTTCTGCGAAGAAAATGAAGAAGAAGCACAGGCAGTGGCCGATAAATACTATGGTAAACATGTTGAATTGCGCCGCGAAACTGATGTTTTGGATACATGGTTCTCATCGGGTTTATGGGCGTTTTCAACCCTTGGTTGGCCGGAAAATACCGAATATTTGCAAACATTTTATCCTACTTCGGTGCTCGTAACCGGTTTTGACATCATTTTCTTCTGGGTAGCCAGAATGATGATGATGAGTATGTATATGATGAAACGCGTGCCGTTCAAAAAGTGCTACATTCACGGATTGGTTCGCGACGAGCAAGGACGCAAAATGAGTAAATCCAAAGGCAATACGGTTGACCCGATGGAAACCATTGAAAAATATGGTGCCGACGCCTTACGCTTTTTCATGGCGGCGTCTGAAACGCAGGGCCGCGATATCAACCTTTCGGATTCGCGTATTCAGGGCTATCGTAATTTTGCTACAAAGTTGTGGAATGCCGCTCGTTTCTGCGAAATGAATCAGTGCTATTCGGTATCCGATTTTGATGTAAAAACCGTAAAATTCCCTATCAACAGATGGATTGTTGCCAAGGCCAAAGAGGCCACCAAAAATGTAACCGATAATTTGAATAACTATCGTTTTTCCGATGCGGCAAATGCGGTATATCAGTTTATTTGGGGAACTTTCTGCGATTGGTATATTGAATTGACCAAGCCGATTTTTTATGGTGACAATGCCGAGAAAATTAACGAAACCAGAGCTACGGCCGCATGGGTTCTGGATAGAATTTTAGTGATTTTGCATCCGTTCATGCCGTTTGTAACGACCGAGTTGTGGAATAATCTGACAACCCGCAAGGTTGATTTAATTAAGGCAGAGTGGCCGCAAGGCGAAGTGTTTGGTGAAGAAGACAAACGCGTTATTGACAGAGCGGTAGAATTTATTACGGCCGTGCGTTCTTTGCGTTCGGCAATGAATCTGCCGGTAGCAACAAAATTGACGGTTTACGTCAAGGCAGCTGAAATAGATTTGGCGCCGCTTCTTGCCCAAAATAGCCTGATTTGTAATTTGGCGCGTTTGGATAAATTGGAACCGCTCGGCGACAAGGAAATCAGCAAAGACATGGTGCAAACGGTTAGCCGCGATGCAACGATTTTAATTCCGCTCAAAGGTGTGGTAGATTTTGCTGCCGAGCGCGAACGCTTACAAAAAGAGTTGGAAACATTAAATAAAAACTTGGAAAGTTATGCGCGTAAATTAGGCAATGAAAGCTTTGTTGCCAAAGCGCCGGCGCAGGTGGTGGAGCAAGAAAAACGCCGTCAGTCGGAAGCGCTTGAAAATAAAGCTAAAGTTGAAGAAGCTCTGGCGCGTATTGCTAATTTTTAAGGAGAAAAACTAATGAAAAAATTGATGTTATGTCTGGTGGCTTTAGGATTATTAAATGCTTGCGCCACCGATGCCTATACCGGCGAAAGCAAAGTTTCTAAAACCGCGTGGGGCACAGGTATCGGCGCGGCAGTTGGTGCCGGTTTAGGTGCAATTGTCGGCGGTGAAAAAGGTGCCTTAATCGGTGCCGGAATTGGCGGTGCGGCAGGTGCAGCAACCGGCGGCTATATGGACATACAAGAAAGAAAATTGCGCGAAAAATTGGCTGGCACCGGTGTTCAGGTGGCGCGCGACGGTGATAACATTCGCTTGATTATGCCAAACAGCATTACGTTTGATACCAATAACGATGTAATGAAAACAACGGCCAATGCGGCTTTAGATTCGGTAGCGATTGTGGCGAACGAATATGATAAAACCAAGTTGCAAATTGTCGGCCATACCGACAGCTCCGGTAACGATAAAATCAACATTCCGTTGTCGCAACGGCGCGCAATAACTGTGGCTAATTATTTGGCAATGCGCGGTGTAGCGGCAAATCGTTTGCATGCTATTGGCGTCGGTGCTTCTCAGCCGATTGCATCAAACGCCACTGCTGAAGGCAAGGCGCAAAATCGCCGTGTTGAAATTATATTGATAAACGCTCAGTAAAACCAGCGTTAGTTTCAAACAAAAAACAGCCGCCCGTAAGAGCGGTTGTTTTTTTTAATCTGTTATGTTGAGTGAATGCAGTGAACGAGAGCATCTCTGCCGCTTAAAAAATATTTTGACAAGTTTCAAAAAGTGTTTTAATTTTAACACGAGTGCAAAATACTGCACTTAGGGTGTCACAACCCTAATACTTAAATACAGTCGCATAGCAATATGGCGACTAATAAATTATATGCCGGCCTCTGTCCTGAATAAGGGCGGATGTCGGCCGAATAAGGCTGTTTGCCAAATAGGCCGAGCCGTTTTTTTGTGTTTAAGTACGGTTGTGAACATCCGCCCACTTTTTTGAAGTGGGTTTAATTTTTTTTGAAAGGATGTTTAAATATGAGCAGTGACAAACTTGTTTTCGGAACCGATGAAGTTGAAATAATAGAATATATCAAACATGCGCGTTATGTGCCGCGCAAGGTCTATGAGCTGTCTGCGGCTGCCGAAATGCTTTCGGACGCTGAAGTGGAAAAGGTCAAACGCTACATTGAACGCATCACCAACAAGCGGGTTAAACCATGGTTTTTTCCTAAACCGCAAAATTCATCAGCCAGCCACCTAGCAAATACGCTGATAAAAAAATAATCACATAAAATAAAACGATACCTAAATAGGCGTAAATTGGTTTGAAGCGGTTATATTTTAGTATCCACGGATAGCAAAGATAAGTCAAAGTAAAAGCCACTGCCGCCAAAATTTTGAAATAAGCTAAAATAGATTTTTTTTGCAGATACAAATCTATCACCAGCTTGTCTTCATCGGCTTGTGTCAAAAAAACAAAGAAACTATAAGATGTAGCTGCGCAGATTAACCATAACAGCAAAAAGAAGATAAAAAGCCGCTTTATTTGTTGTAAGAACCTTTTCATCTTTACTTGCTCTCAGCGGTCGCGGTGTCGTCGTTTGGCGAAATCTTGGCTAAAATGTCGCGCAGCAAAACATCTTGAATTTGTAAAATCTGATTTTCTACGCGATTATTGTCAATTTTTTCTTGCACGGCAGTCTTATCCAGCAATTCAGAATCTTCTTTCAGCACCAGCGCATGTTTCCATTGAAATACTGCTTCATTTTTGCGCCCGCCAAACCAATAAGCATCACCCAAGTGGTCACTGATAACGGCGTTACCCGGATTCATATCAGACGCCCGCTCTAAAAAGGCAATGGCCTTGTCATAGTCACCGAGCCGATAAAATACCCAACCTAAGCTGTCAATAATATGGCCTTCATACGGCGCATGGCGATACGCCTCAACAATCATACGCACGGCGTCGTCTACATTTTTATTTTCAATCAGCCACGAATAGCCCAAATAATTGAGCACATTCGGGTTACGATTGCTCAAATGAAGCGCCATTTTTAAGTTATCTTCGGCTTTGTTTTTTTGATTGATACGGTCATAAGAAACCGCCAAAGAGTAATAAATCGGCCACATTGAGTTGTCTACAACATGAGAGCTTTTAAGCGCTTTTTGATAAATTTCAATGGCCTCATTATTTTTGTTCATACTGCTGGCAATATTGCCCAAATCGGTCAGCAGTTGCGTATTTTCCGGATAGTCTTTAAGCAACATGCGTAAATTACGCTCAGCGCCGGCAAAATCCTTTAAGGTGTTCATATTTTCAATCATTTTCATGCGCGAAATAAAATATGAACCGGAATCCTTAGGCACTTGCGCATAATAGCGATTGGCTTCCTTTAACAGTCCAAGCTCTTCCAAAATATTAGCCATGGCAATCTTGGCAATTTCATAATCCGGATTTAAATAAGATGCCGCAGCAATATAAATTTGCGCAAATTCCATGCCGCCGTTAGAGGCGCGAAACAGGGTGCCGATATTAAACAATGCTTCGGCCAAACCTTTTTGCGGCGTGTTAATAATGGCCTCGGCATTTACTTGTCCGGCATCAATTTTTTTATCAATATCCGACAGCAAAACGGTCAGAACCGAATTATCATTATAGCGTTGCGAAATTTGTCGTGCCATATTTTTATCGCCGCCGCGAACATAAAAATCGGTAATAATTTCCAGCATACGATAAGAAACATCACTCGGATATTGTTTCACCAAGGCAGCAAAATTTTGCGCTGCCATCAGGCGATTGCCCAAATAGTCATAAATCAGTGCTTTATGATAAAGTTTGGTGGCAGCAAGTGCCGGATCGTCCAAAATTTTATCTATGCAGGCAATGGCTTCGGATTCTTTGCCTTCACCGGCATAAGTCCAAGCATCAAACCACGGATTAACAATGGTGGTATAAGCTTTGTCAGTCATTTTATCCATGGTCTGTCGTGCCGCTTCATATTGTCCGCGGGCAAATTTTTCAATGGCAACAATCAACGGTGCCAAAGTATTTGGCACATTGGCATCAACTTCGGCTTGGGCATACGGCGCCGCTTGTTTAATCTCTCCGAGAGAAGCATATATGATGTAAATAGAGCGATTGACACCTTTATTTTCTTTATCTTTTTCCAAAACAATACGATAGTATTCGGCCGCCTCATTAAAATCCTGCCGCATATGCGCAATGCGTCCGGCCAAATAAGCTCCGTATAATGATTGTGTGCCGTAATATGAAATAGAATTGTCTTTATTGTGGCGAGCCAAAAAATCGGTGCCGCGAAAATAACCGTCATTGTCAAATGCAACCTGAGGCAGAGACGTGTCTGAAGTATATTTGCTGAGCAAATTTTGAGCACAAGCCCACAGCACAAGGCAAATAATCAGTAATTTACCAATCCATTTTATCTTAAAGCACTTCGTCATAATCTTTTCCCGCTAATTATTTTATTTTTTTGCTCATTATAATATTAAAATATTATCAATGTGTAAAGACTCTCTTTATATTGCAAAAAAAACTGATTATGGTATATATAATGGAACGGAAGTAAAAATGGAAGACGCACAAAACATATTAAATTGGTATATTTTGGCCGGAGTTGATGCAATTTGCGGTGAAGAAGCACCCAATTATTTGGCGTGTAAAGAAACAGCATCAACAGAAAATTCGGCAACGGTGCGTCCGGCTACATCATTGTTGGCGCAAACGTCTTCGGCGGCTTGCATGCAGGCGCGCGACTTATGCCAAAAAGCCCAAACTTTAGATGATTTAAAAGCACTGGTAGAAAGTTTTGACGGCTGTGCCCTTAAATTTTCGGCAAATTCAACGGTTTTCGGCTATGGAAATCCTAAAGCCGAGGTAATGATTATCGGCGAAGCTCCCGGTGCCGATGAAGACCGAATCGGCGAACCGTTTGTCGGCCGTAGTGGCCACTTGCTTGATAAAATGTTACAGGCGGTCAATTTGCCGCGTGAAGATTGCTATATTACCAACATTTTGCCATGGCGACCGCCCGGCAATCGCACACCAACCGATGGCGAAGTGGCAGTCTGCTTGCCGTTTTTATACCGCCAAATAGAACTGATAAAACCGAAAGTGATTTTGCTTTTGGGTGCCAGTGCGGCCAATGCGGTGCTTGATAATCATGACAGCATATCGCAAATGCGCGGTCGGTTTATGGAATATATGACGGCAAACGGCGAAAAAATTGCGGCTTTAGCCACATTTCATCCGGCTTATTTGTTGCGTAGCGCCGGTCAAAAGGCAAAGGCTTGGAATGATTTTTTGCGCTTGCAAAACAAATTGGCGGAATAATAAATCGGGAAAAAGCAAAAAAATTAAGAAAAATTAAATAATAAAGCGTTAAGCTGAACACAAATTTAACACTGTGGAGCAAAAAAATGAGTTTAACAAACAAAATAATTTTATGCGGTTTAAGTGCCGGTTTTTTATGGGCATCGGCCGCTCAGGCAGAAGTTAAAAACGGCGCCGATTCGGAAGTTACCTTAAATTCGGAAGCCAATCAAGCCGGCAAAACAACCGATTCGGCAACAGCAGAAGAAACATCTAAGCCTGAAGCCATATTATTTCGTGTTGAAAATATTACGCCGATTGCCAATAAAGAAGGGGTTACCGATGAATGCGGCTATATTCTGACGGTTTATAATCGCTCGGATCGTCCGCTGAAAGAGGCCAAATTGGTTCTAACTTGGGTTGATAATCTTTCCGGCAAATATAAACTGGAAGAAAGTCAGCTAAAGGTTGTCAGCGGTGAAAAGGCCGTGTCATATATTAACAGCGAAATCACACTTGACGGTGTTGCACCGCATAAGCAAAAAAGTTTTGAACAAAAAGTCAAAACCGATAAATGCTATTTGTTGTTAGATAACACAAAATTTAATGTAACAAGTTGTAATGTAGAAGGTTTGAGTAAGGCAGAAGGTGAAACCTGCCAAAGTTTGTTTAACTATATTGATTCCAAAAATCCGGAATATTATTCCGAATTTAAGGATGTTCCGGCCAGCGTTTTGGAAAAGCAAGCCGAAGACGAGAAAAAGCAGGAATTGTCCAAAATTGATGAAACAATCGGCAAAATTACTCAAAATATGGATGAAACAACGGAACTTCTTCGTAAGCTGAAATAGGGGCGAGTATGATAAAAAAGCAAAATATATTTTGGCTTTTTCTCATAACAATGGGATGGATAATGCCGGCCGGCGCACAGGTTTTTTCCGGAGCACCATCGGCACCGCAACAAATTGTTCAACCCCAAAAGCCGACGGCTCAGCCGCTGAGCGCACTTGATGAGCAACCAACGCCGTCACAAACATCTGCGGAAACGGATAAAAATACCGATACGTTTTCACCGGTTGAAAAAAATTTTAATAATGAAAATCAACAAAAAGAGCTTCAAAATACCGCATCTAAGGTTGTTCATTTTAGAATTGTGGACGGTAAAGTAGATTTTGACAGCGACGATAAACGCAGTATCTTGGTTTATTATGATAACTATCAAATCCATCGTGGTTTTGATAAAATGGTCAAATGCACAATTCGCGTTTATGTTTTGAATGATTTTAAGGAAAAAATTACTTCTTTAGGCTTCAAACTTAAGTGGCCGGATATTGCCACCAGTGTTGAAATGAGCCAGCTTAAACCGGGCGTTTCAACATATACCGATCTTATGCTCTTAGGTGAGGGGTGTTTGCACCTTGATAAAACACCGACCATAGAAGTAAATCGTTGTCGTATCCGCGGTATCAGTCAAGAAACTTGCGCCGATGCCATAAAGTGGTTTCCGAAAAAACACTGACGGAAAATTTTGAAAAACACTATGAAAGCGCGCCATCTAACGTGCGCGTTTTTTTGTGTGAATAAACAAAAATTTTTTTGCCTTATCTTTAAATTTATCTAATGGCACATATATAAAGGCAAAAGCCAAGTGGCGTTTGTTTTTAAGGAGATAAAAATGAAGATTCTGATTGCGGACGATCATGCGCTGTTTCGCGACGGGTTGGCGTTGCGTTTGGAACAAATTGTGCCTGACGCGCTAGTGTTGCAAGCCTCCAATTATGCGCAGATTTTTAAAATCATTAAACACGACACGGACGTTTCCGTTATTGTTTTAGATATAGAAATGCAAGATATGCCGTGGCAGGAAGCACTGCACGAAATTCGCAAAATGGCGCCCAAAGCGGCCGTTATTGTCGTTTCCGCCTCAGAAGACAGTCGCACGATTCGCAGTGTGATGTCCACCGGTGTGCAGGGCTATATTCCCAAGCGTTCGGACAGTAAAGTTTTTGACAATGCGTTTAAGCTGGTGTTTGACGGCGGAACTTATGTGCCGCCAATTCTCATTTCCAACCCGCCGCTCAATAACTTAAGCACCAAAAGCACCGGTCTGAAGACATTGACCAATCGCCAATCGCAAGTTTTGGATTTAATCGCGCAAGGCAAATCAAATAAACAAATCGCTTATGATATGGGGGTTTCCGAATCAACGGTAAAACTGCATATAAACGCGCTGTTACGCTCACTTCACGTCAGTAACCGCACACAAGCAGTCATTACGGCCCAAAAGCTGGGGATCATATAGCCATTTGTTGCAAATCCAAAAAAAGAGTGCTCGGTTAAGAACACTCTTTTTTGCAAAGCCTAAAATTTAATCTGAATTTCATCGTTCAAAAAGCGCACCGAGGCATCCATCACCATGGCCCATGCCTCACCGAGCGGAATTTCCACGTTTATGCCATATTCGGCATAGTCATCGGGATAATGGCCGAAATGCCCGACCGAAAGCGGCAAATAACCGACCACTCTTTCACGGGCAACCGAAATACATCGCCACCCCAAACAAACCGTGCCGCTGCCGAAAAACACCGGCGCACATACCACAGGCTCACCAAAATATTGAGCGGCCGCCTTAGTTACTTCTTCTTTTGACAATGTCCATGCTTCAATGTTTATTCGCGCGCCGAACATTGTGACAAACTTCACTTTTTTACTCATAAGCTTGATTTGATTTATGTTAAATAATAAAGAACGTCAATTAAAAGAGCCGGCAAACCTTTCCCATCAGAATTCGGCGGCTCTTCATGTTGCCCTGTATGGCATAAGGCTACTGTATAAACTAAAAGTTCCCCTTTTGCTTGCACCGACCGCAAAAGCCCGCGTGCAACATTCTGCTGTTTTGGTTTTCGCCTTATCTGAACAGAGCTTGCCAATATATTAAAGAACGCTCTGCGTTAAACGCATTCACAATGATTTATGCATAATTAAAAAATCGCCTGAATAATTAGCACAAATCACAGCCGAATGCAAGCAGAAAAATCTAAACGAACTTTTATGTCATATTTTTGACAAACCTGCTTGACATCATTATGGAAATTTGCTACAATCCGACCGATTTCTAATAATTAATTATCTACATTTATGGCACAATTTATTATTATCTTAATCTTAGAGGTGGTAGCTGTTTGTGCGCTCGTTCTTTTTGATGGCGTTTTAGACAGTAAGTACTATGAACGAAAACCCATCAACGGCCTCAGCACTGAAACTTTCTGGGCTTTAGGTCTGATGATGCTGACCGGATTTGTTTGGTCCTCACAGAAATACGGCAACATGATGACTGATGTTTCAAGTTATCTGCTTTTGTTAGCAGCAACCCAACTGGCATTTCATATGTGGCTGATTTACATTCTGGTAAAAGCATACAAGGCGTTTTTTGCGATGGAATTTAAGTATGATTTCCAGTATTACGTTGCCCGCTTTTTCCTGTTCTTATCAATCACCATGGAGGGTTTAGCCATTTTCGGCATATGCTTTTTAGCACTGTACTACCATACCACCGGTATAACCGCCGGTTTCTAACTATTTTTTTTTAACTCTAACCGTGAAGAGCCTCAAATTCTGTCGTGTGCAGATTTGGGGCTCAATTTTTTTTAACCAAGTCAGATAAATATAACAGTCATTACCCGCGCAGGCGGGTAATCTCGGCAAATTCAAAACTATTTATCACCAAGTAAAAGTTTAGTATTTATTTTGACAAAAAATTCTTGACAAATATTTTCTTTCTACCTATACTAATCTCAATTAGTGATTATTAATGTTTAATTTTTAGGCTTATGAATTATACGAAACTTTTCACCCATCTGGGTCTGATAGGCGGCGCAATGTTTGCCTTCGTGTGTTTAATCGCATTTGTTGTGTTCAACACATTCAGCTGGGAGCAGACCGGCATTTTTGCCATCATCATGGCAGTTGCCTATCCGGTAATCTATTTTATTTTCGGAACCGGAGATGCTAAAAACAAGGCGCAGATTGCCCTTGCCGGAGATTTTCTGTTGGCTGAGCTTATTGTTATCGCCGCCGGCGGCTATTATCTGTTCAATCACATAATAGCGTAATGTGCCGATATCTCTCGCAAACCGAAAAAATAGAGCATTGCTTTGTTTTATTCGGTTTGAACTAAGGTCTGAAATAAGTTTGACTTAAAAATTTTCTTAGGATGAGTCAGAAGGTTTCTTTTATTGCCGGCGCCTCGCTTTTGGTGCTTGCGCTTACCGGTATTGTTTTGACTGATGCGTTCGGTTGTAACGTGGCATTGTTTGGCCCCCAACATGACCAATTTGAGTTTGGCCTGATGCTGGTTTTAGGCTTCGCAATAGGTATAAAGCTTGTGTTGGCATTTGATGCCATTGGCAAAACGCCGGAAGAAAAAGCTAAGTTGCGTCACAGCCAAAAATTGCTGCGCTGTCTGATGGTGCCATGCTTTGCTATGCTGGCATATTGCTTTGTGGCACATCATTTTGACTTTGAAAAGATGCCGCAGGCCATTATGGGAACAGCAGGCTTCTGCTTGGGCTTTGGTGCCACACTTTTTATTATGAGTGAGTGTGTGCTTGACCACGAGCGTCACCGCATCATTTGAAAAATATTTTTATTTTATTTGCCTCATTATCGGTTTTGCCACCGATTTTGAGGCTTTTTTGTTTATAGCACCCGTCATTTCTTTTCGCTTGACAATCGGCAAAAATAAACTAAGTTATAGCCAACACTTAATATAAGATTAAAGGAGAAAAAAATGAGTGCTATTGTTGATATTCATGCAAGAGAAATTTTAGATTCGCGCGGCACACCGACTGTTGAAGCCGAAGTTGTGTTGCAATCAGGTGCATTCGGCCGTGCGGCAGTGCCAAGCGGCGCTTCTACCGGTGTGCACGAAGCTGTTGAATTGCGCGATGGCGATAAAGCTCGCTTTGGCGGCAAGGGCGTTTTGAAAGCCGTTGAAAATGTAAACGAAGCCATTTATGACGCACTGGCCGGTTATGATGCCGAAGATCAAATTGATATTGACAGCCGCATGATTGAATTAGACGGCACTGAAAACAAAGGCAAACTCGGCGCCAACGCCATTTTGTCGGTGTCTTTAGCCGTTGCAAAGGCTCAGGCCGAAGAAGCCGGCTTGCCGTTATATCGCTATTTGGGCGGCACTATGGCACGCACATTACCGGTCCCGATGATGAACATCTTAAACGGCGGTAAACATGCCGACAATCCGATTGATATTCAAGAATTTATGATTATGCCGGTTTCAGCAGGCTCGATTCGCGAAGCGATTCGCATGGGCGCTGAAATTTTCCAAACCTTAAAGAAAAACTTGAAAGCTGCCGGTCAAAACACCAATGTTGGCGATGAAGGCGGCTTTGCTCCGAATTTGCAATCGGCTGACGAAGCTTTGACTTTCATTGTTCAAGCTATTAAAGATGCCGGCTATAAACCGGGTGAAGACGTTGTTTTGGCACTCGACGCCGCTTCTTCCGAATTCTATGAAAACGGTAAATATGAAATGAAGGGCGAGGGCAAATCTTACACCAACGCACAAATGGTTGAATATTACAAAGGCTTGTGCGACAAATTCCCGATTTTCTCCATTGAAGACGGTATGGCTGAAGATGATTTTGAAGGTTGGAAATTGTTGACCGACGCTTTAGGCAGCCGCATTCAGCTCGTTGGCGATGATTTGTTCGTGACCAATCCGGCTCGTTTACAAATGGGCTTTGATAAAGGTATTGCTAACTCAATCTTAATTAAAGTGAACCAAATCGGCACCTTAACCGAAACCATGAAGGCGGTTGATATGGCTCAGCGCCACGGCTATACGGCTGTTTTGTCGCACCGTTCGGGTGAAACCGAAGATACGACCATTGCCGATATTGCGGTGGCTACAAATTGCGGCCAAATCAAAACCGGTTCAATGTCCAGAACAGACCGCATGGCCAAATATAACCAGCTGATTCGCATTGAAGAAGAGTTGGGTGATATGGCTATTTACGCCGGCAAATCTATATTAAAGTAAATGTGTATAATGGTCATTTGCTTGGAAGATTTTTCCTTGTGTACTACTTTGTACACGTCGTCAAAATCTTCGCGGCGCAACTGATTCATTCTACCCATTTATACGAAGAAGGAGCTTGTTTTAAGCTCCTTTTTTCGCACTCGTGGACCTCTTTGTACACCACGCTTAAAAATCACGTCGTAATCACCTCGTTCTTCAAATTATTTATTGCAAAAAAAAGAGTCTTCGGATTGTTGAAGGCTCTTTTTTTGTTTATGTACTACTTTGTACGCAGTGCTGGTTATTTCTGCCAACCGCGTGCGGCTTGACTCAAAAAATCATCTACCTGACCGGCAAACGGAAAGCGGGCATTGCCTAAAATCAGCTGTTTACCCTGCAATTCCGGTAACGGCCAGCTTTTTTGTTCCAGATAATAACGTGCCAAATCGGCAAACAAACGCGCCTCCATAAATGTGCCTAAATCCGAATATTTGACGTTCGGCCGTTGTGGCCAACGCGCCGCTAGTGCTGCAAAGTGCGCCTGATGTTCTGGCAAAATAAACGCCGCTTTACCGCTCAGACATTCCTTAAAAGCCTTTAAGGCCACCGGATTATGCCAACCTCCGCCAAACAGCACAATGTTGGGCGTCAGTTCAATATGCTTAGGTGTTTGCCCGAGAGCATAAGCGGCAATATAGCCGGCAAAAATTTCCAATGTGCGCATCACATTGCAAAACAGTCGTTCATCGGTTCGCGGATTGCCATATTCGGCACAAATTTGCGCAAAAATTTCTTGCGTGTGATAATAGGCCGGATCCCCTGATTTCGGAGGCAAAAGCTCATAATAAGCACGACCGACATCAAACAACTTTTGCAATAAATCGGGTATTAGTCGTCCTTTTTTGCCGTATGCGCCGTCAGTGTCCATGGCTTCATTTTTATAAAGTCTTATCCAGCTGTCTACATATTCATTAAACGGACCGGCATCCCAACAAATTTGCGTCGCACCGTCTTTTATCCACGCCAAATTAGAGGTGTTGCCGGCATTAAAATAACAACCGTCGCCCTCGGTTTTGGCAATATGAGCATTGTGCGGACCGGCAAGCGGCGCACCTTCATAACCGTTCATAAGCAAAGCCGAACGAAAATCCCCCACCACCGGAATGTCTGTTAAATTGGCCAAAAGCTGAGCCGACCCCATCTGCGTTGTAAATGGTGGCTCACCGTTATATGCTGCCATTGATGGCGGATTGTGGTCCAGTGTTTTGCCATGAAAACCGATGGCGTCAATTTGTTTTTTTTGCAGACCGAATTTTTCGCACATTTTATTAACGGCATTTGCCACACCTTCCACATATTGCCAATGCGCATTCATAAACAGCGCATCTTTAAGCAGTTTTGCAGCCGTCATTTTGTTTTCGCAAACCCGCCGCCGCAACCCGTTCATCATTTCTTTTTGGGTAGAGCTGTATGGTTCGCTGTAATTGCAAATATCGCGAATTTTTTCACCATCAAACTCGCTTAAAACCATATCAATCGCGTCCATAGAATTACCGGTCATAATGCCGATAATGCGCCATTTAGCCATGGTTTTTCTCCTTGAATAAGAGTGCCGCACCGATTAACCCGGCTGCTGCCCCGCATTTTGCCGATAAAATTTTCAGCGGATTATGATAAGTGCGGGCATTAACGGCCGTTTCAATATGAGTATAATTAACGATTTTGGCCAAACTGCCGGAAAGTGCGACGGCTTCAATATCAAGCAGCTGATTGATTTCAATAATCGCCGTTACCAAACTTTTTTGCCAGTTTTCATAAGCTTGCAGGGCGCCGATTTGACCTTGGCGAGCCAATTCATAAATTTTAAAGCAATCAGTCTCATTTAGCCCGTTTTGTTGTGCCGCCTTGGCTAAATCACAGCCGGCAAACGGATATCTCACTTCGCCGGCCGCACCGGTTTTGCCGTAATAGAGCGCACCGTTTAAAATAAGACCACATCCCACGCCGGTGCCAAGTGTTAATATCATGGCGTGTTGCTTATTTTTCAGCGCCCCGATTTTATATTCGGACCAAGCCGCGGCATTGGCATCATTTTCAATCAGCGCCGGTAAACCGGTCAATGCGGAGAAATCTAAGTTTTCATATCCGGTCGGTAAATTGTTCGGTTTGCCCAATACTTTGTTATTAAAAACCACACCGGCGGTGGCCACGGCTAAACCGTCAGCCTTATATTGCCGTGCTGCTTGTTCAAAAACGGCGGCAATAGCCGTGCTGTTTTGTGGTGTTCTAAGGGTTGTAATTTCGGAAGCCAAAAGGCCGCGACCGTTGACTAATCCGTAAGCAATTTTACTGCCGCCAATGTCAAACGCTAAAATTTTCATTGTTTGATTCCGGTATTTGAACGATGCAAAATCTGCCAGATAATCAGCAACGCAAAAATCAACGCCGGTGCATTAAAAATAATCATTTGCACCGATTGCAGTGAATAGCCGTAAATAATCCAACACAGCATGCCGAGGGCATAAACAATATAACTGAGCAAAGACAGTCCCGCCACATCATGGGTGCGAATGGTCTTAATGGTTTGCGGCAAAAAACAGACAGCTGTGCAAATGCCGGCGATGTAGCCGCAAATTTCAAATATTAACATCATTTTCCTCCGTAAAAATTTGTTTTATTTAAGCGCAAAAAACCGCAATCGTCAAGCCAAACCGCGGTAGTCTTTGATATTTTTTAAATTTAGATATCAAGTGTTTGCAATAATTCGTCGCGTGTTAAGGTAAAATCACTGTCAATCCAACGTTGTTCCAGCATTGCCAAGGCTCGTCCGATTTGTGCACCGTCGTTGATTTTAGCAGCCACATCACGGCCGCGCAACGGAAAAATCGGCACCACGGCATTTTCAATCTCGCGCAAAACTTCACCTAGTCGGTTAATGTGTAAATTACGAATGGCAATTTCCAGCAAAATCTTGTCAATCAGCCATTGTTTGCCATAACGATAAACATATTTCAGGCGCTCTTGCGGCGAAATCATGTGTTCGGCATCCAAATTGATTTTTGCCCATTTGATAAAGGTTTCTTTTTGCTTTTTGGTAAAGCGCAACACACCGGCAATGTTTTCGGCCTCGCTGGCATTCGGCTGATATAGCACAAACAATCGGCGCAAAAAGTTACCTTCATATTGAGCATCGGCCACAATTTTAGTCAGCCGCCATAAAGCATCTAAATGTTGCGACGGCGGTAAAAAATAGCCCAAAATGTTATTATCAAAGATAATACGCAACGTTTCGGTAACATTCGGTGTTACGAGCAACTTAAACAACTCGTCACGCACACGCTCAATGGCTACACTGCGCAAGCCATCTTTAAGTTTTATGCAGGCCTCTAAAGCCTCTTTATCCATCGGTGTTTTGGCAAATTTTGAATAAAAGCGGAAAAAGCGCATAATACGCAAATAGTCTTTTTTAATTTGCGATTCGGCGCTGCCGATGAAACGCACAATGCCGTGTTCCAAATCATCTATGCCGTTGTAATAGTCAAACACATTGCCGCGCAAATCGGCATATACGGCGTTAATGGTTAAGTCGCGCTCGGCGGCATCGGCACTCCAATCATCGGTAAAAACTTCTTCGGTGCGTCCGCTGTCAAGCAAAACATGGCGTTTCAAGGAAGCAACTTCTAAGATTTGATTATCTATCACCACACCGGTGGTGTCAGATTTCAGACCGATCGGCATGGTTTTAAGCTTAAAATCCATGCAGGCTTCCACCAATTCATCGGGTGATAAATCGGTGGCTAAGTCCAAGTCAAAGCCGCTTAAACCGGCCAATGTATCACGCACCGCACCGCCGACAAAACGCAACGTGCCGCCGTGTTCTTCCACAGCCTCAAATAACTTAACAATGTGCGGTGAACGCACAATTTTACGCATATCCAAATAACCGGACTTCATCATAACAGCAAAAAATCCTTTTAATTTTTATAATTTTTTAATAGTTTATACATAATTTTTTGCTACAATCCAAGCAAATTAATTTAAAAGGGGACAGAAATGTTAAGATTTTTATGCGTATTGAGTGCATTGATTATTGCTTTTGCCGCACCGGCACGGGCCGAACAGCCGAAAGTGCTGGGCGAATACGGTGATTGGACAGCGTGGACTTATAATGAAGGCGGTAACTTGATTTGCTATATGTCCTCAACGCCGAAAAAAGACGAAGGAAAATATTCAAAACGTGGCGACATATATGTGATTATTACACATCGTCCGGCCGAAAAGGCGTTTGACGAAGTCAGTTTTGTTGCCGGTTATACTTTTAAATCTGGTGCGCCGCTCGTAATTAAAATCGGTAACAAAAGTTTTCGCAATACTTTTACCGACGGCGATAAAGCGTGGATGGTCAGTAATGCCGAAGATAAAAACGTGATTGCCGCCATGAAACGCGGCAGTCGCATGATTGTAGACGGAACCTCCAGCCGCGGCACGGCCACCAAAGATACTTATTCGCTCAAAGGCTTTACTTCGGCCTATAATGCAATTTCGGCCAAGTGCAAAAGATAAAATATGAACGCCAAGACGGAACTGATCGGTTTAAGTAAAGAAGAATTGACTGCAGCGTTGACGGCGCTCGGCGAAAAACCGTTTCGTGCCAAGCAACTGTGGCAATGGCTTTATTATTTCGGCGCTGCCGATTTTGAGCAGATGACCAATCTTTCCAAAGTGTTGCGGCAAAAACTGGCCGAAAATTTTACCATTACGCGGCCGAAAATCGTAACCGAACAAATATCAAGCGATAAAACCCATAAATGGTTGTTGGAATTTTCCGATGGTCAGCGTGTGGAAATGGTTTACATTCCCGAAGAAGACCGTGGTGCCGTGTGTATTTCCACCCAAGTCGGTTGTGCGGTGGGCTGCCGATTTTGCCACACCGGCAGTCAGAAACTGACGCGTAATTTAACCGCCGCTGAAATTGTCAGCCAATTTATGGTGGCACGCGATTCTTACGGCGAATGGCCGAGTCCGACCAATGAAACGCGCTATTTATCCAATATTGTCGTTATGGGCATGGGTGAGCCTTTGCATAATATGGAAAATGTTATCAAAGCGCTCAACATTTTAACTGACGGCGACGGTATTGCCATCTCGCGTCGGCGCGTTACCATGTCTACTTCCGGTATTGCACCGCGCATTGTTGAGGCGTTGCAAAGAACCGGAGTGCGCTTGGCGGTTTCACTGCATGCGCCGAATAATAAGTTGCGCTCACAAATTATGCCGATTAACAACGTTTATTCCATTGATGAAGTGCTGAGTGCATGCCAAAAATATCAATCCGGTGATGGCAGCCGTTACATCACATTTGAATATTTGCTGCTTGACGGTATCAACGATTCGCCGGAATGTGCGCATGAATTGATCGCACTGATGAAAAAATACGGCTTGCGCGCCAGTTTTAATCTGATTCCGTTTAATCCGTGGCCGGGATGTGTGTTTCAACCAAGCCCGAATAATCGGGTTAAGGCTTTTGCTCGCGAATTGGAAAATGCCGGATTTGCCGCACCGGTGCGGGTGGCTCGCGGTCAGGATATTTTAGCGGCTTGCGGTCAACTTAAATCTAAAAAAGATATTGAAGATAATAAATCTGAAGCATAAAAAAACGCTTGCATTTACTTTTATTTTATGTATATTAGCGCTTGTCCCTTGCCGGATTCTATGCTAACGGATTCGGCTATACATTAACCGGTTGGCAGCATATCGGCCAGATGGCGGCTGACCATTTGTTGAGATATCCATAAGGAGATGAAAAATATGGCAAATTATGAAAGCGTGTTAATCGCTCGTCAAGACTTAGGCGCCTCGCAAGTTAATACGTTGGTTGAAGAATTAACCGGCGTTATTAAGGCAGAAGGCGGCGAAGTCGTAAAAGTTGATAACTGGGGTTTGAAAAACTTAGCTTATCGCATTAAGAAAAACCGTAAAGGTTATTATGTTTTACTGAATATTGTAGCACCGGCAACGGCTATCAGCGAATATGAACGTCGTGTTCGTTTGAACGAAGATGTTATTCGTTATATGACCGTTAAAGTAAATGAATTTAACAATGAAGTGACTTCTGACGAAGACCTCGCTGAAGTTGTTGAAGCATAATCGTAAGGAGAATATACAATGACAGCAAAACAAACATTTTTCAAAAGAAAGTCTTGTCCGTTCTCGGGTGAAAACGGTCTGAAGATTGACTATAAAGACGTGAAGTTGCTTTCTCGTTATATTTCGGAAAAAGGCAAAATTATTCCGTCACGCATTACATCTGTTTCAGCCAAAAAGCAAAGAGAGTTGGCTCGTGCCATCAAACGTGCGCGCTACATTGCTTTATTGCCTTATGTTGCTATGTAGGAGGGTATCATGGAAGTCATTTTACTTGAACACGTTGAAAAATTAGGCAAAATGGGCGACAAAGTTAATGTAAAGAACGGTTATGCCCGCAACTATTTGTTGCCGCAGCAAAAAGCTTTGCGCGCAACAGACGCCAATATGGCTTATTTTGAAGCTCAAAAAGCAGCTTTGGAAGCACATAATAAAGAATTATTTGAATCGGCCTCCAAGTTGGCTGAATCGCTGAACGGTTTTAGTGCGGTTCTGATTCGTCAAGCGGCGGAAACCGGCCAGTTATATGGTTCGGTGACCATTCGCGACATTGCCGGTGCCATAAAAGATGCCGGCTTTGATGTGGCTCGTCGCTTTGTTTATCTGGAAAAACCGATTAAAGATTTGGGAATTTACCAAGTTAAAATCAATCTGCATCCGGAAGTGAGCCAAACCATTTTGGTTAATGTGGCCAGAAGCGCAGAAGATGCTAAAAAACAAGCCAAAGCTTACAGCCAAGAATAATTTTTGGCAGACAAGCGCAAAATGCTTTAAGAAAACACCGCTTATCGGCGGTGTTTTTTTGCGCCTTCAAAGATTCAAAACGTCAAACAGTGTATTTTTTACGTTTTCGTAATATTTTTGCTTGACTTATGTTTCAAATTAAGGTATTAGTCCGTAACAATATTGTTAAATTTAACTTAAGGAAAATTAAAAATGTCAAAAAAATGTGAAATTTTGGGCACCGGCGTTCAGAGCGGCAATAACGTTAGCCATGCCAATAACAAAACGCGTCGTCGTTTTATGCCTAACTTGCAAGTTGTATCGCTGTTCAGCGAAACATTGAATAAAGTGTTTAAGCTTAAGATTTGCTCTAAAACTTTGCGTTCAATTGAACACAATGGCGGATTGGATTCTTATTTGGCAAAAACTTCAAATACCAAATTAACCGAAGAAGCTAAGCAAATTAAAAAATCTATTCAATCAAAACAAGCTAAAGCATAATCTTGAGAATTATAAAGTCATGAACTTTTAAGTCGCCGCAGAAAACGGCGACTTTTTTATTTTTGTGGTATATCTTGCAAATATTTATTTGCATTCACAAAAATGCCGATATAATCAAACCTATGAGAATATTAACGCGATATATTGCAAAGCAGGTTTTTATAGGCTTTTTGTTGGTGTCTTTCTCGCTGTTGACCATGTTATGGCTCACACAGTCGCTTCGTTTTGTGGAAATGGTTACCAGACAAGGTTTGCCGGTTTATTTATTTGCGGAAATGACGTCGCTTTTGATGCCGCGTATTTTTAATGTTTTGTCGCCGATTGCCGTCTTTGTTTCTGTTTTGTTTGTGTATAATCGGCTGAATGCCGACCGCGAACTGGTAGCCATGCAATCGTCGGGCATCAGCCCGTGGCAAAACGCCAAGGGGGCGTTGTTGGTTGGTTTGCTGTTGGTGTTTTTCAATATTTATGTGATGAATTGGGGTGTGCCGATAGCTGAACAACGTTTTCGCGATTTGGAGTGGCGGGTTAAAAATAATCTGACACAAATGATTTTTCGTGAAGGTGAATTTACTACCCTAAAAAACGGTTTGGTGATTTTTATTGATAAGCATAACGATGATGGTTCGGTTAACGGTATTTTTGTCAGTGATGAAACCCAACCGGATATAAAGACTACATTGACTGCGGAAAAGGGCAGGTTAATACAAACCGATAAAGGTTCGCGAATATTGTTTATTAACGGTGTGCGTCAAGAAATAAATAAAAAAGATTTCAAATTTAATACTTTGGTCTTTTCACGCTATTCGGCAGAATTTAATAATATTGACAAGCATCAAAAAAAGAACGCCAGCGTGCGCGAGAAAAATTTTTGGGAATTGTTACATGCCGCCAAAAATCCGAATCTGACTCCGCAGGAAGTGCGTAAAGATATTGTAGAAGCGCATCGTCGCATTGTGGCACCGCTTTATAATTTGGTGTTTGCGTTAATGGCCTGTGTCGGTTTGTTGGTCGGTTTGTTTAATCGTCGCGGTCAGGCAAAAATTATTTCTTTAGAAGTGTTGGCAATGATTGCCGTTAGCGGTGGCGATTTAATCTGGACGAATTTGGCCGGCCGGTCGCTTTATGTGTTGCCTATGTTGTATATAAATTGTTTGTTGCCGTTGCTTATTTGTTTATATCTGCTATGGTTTTATAGTCCGTTTTATTGGCATCGGCATATAACCGCGAGGAAAAATTTTGATGAAATTTAATTGCAAATTGTTTGTTTTAACGGCTTTGTTCGGCGGTGCGTTTTTGGGCGTTTGCCAACCGGCAAGCGCGGTATCTGAGGCTGGAGAAATTCAACGTAAATCGGAACATAAGCCTAAGGGTAATTTATATGTTACAAATAACATACTGGATGTTGATACCAAAGTGCCCGAGGCAAATGAAGCAACTGATGAACCGGTCAATTTCAGTGCCGACGAAATGATTAACGATGATAAAGCCGATACCGTCATGGCTAAAGGCAACGTAGAGGTTGACTATAACAATATGCATTTGGAAACCGACGAGCTGATTTATGATCGGCAGACCGATGTGATAACGGCCAGAGGTAATGTGCGCTTGTTTGCTTCGGATGGCTCTATCGTTTATGGGCAAGAAGTGTCGTTGGCAGACAAGATGAGTATCGGAGAAATGCATTTTGTGAAAGCGATGTTGAAAGATAAGTCGCAGGTAACGGCAAAAAGATTTCGCAAAAAGGATAATAACACAAAAGTAATGTATAACGCCACATATACGGCATGCGATATTTGCGAGGGCAAAAAGCCGCTGTGGTTGGTTAGTGCCCGTAAAGTGCAACACGATGAAATTGACCAAAATATGAACTATAATGATGCGGTGGTGCACATTAAAGGCGTGCCGGTGTTTTACACGCCGTTTCTATCGCATCCGGACCCGACGGTTAAACGCCGTTCCGGTTTTATGATGCCGACTATCGGTAGCTCCAATTATTTGGGCGCACTGTTTCAGCCTCGTTATTTTTGGGCGGTGAACGACCAAACCAATGTGTTTTTGGCACCGATTTTTTCATCAGATAAAGATCCGGTGCTGATGGGCTCATATAAGCAATATTTTTATAATGCATACACCAGTATAGACGCCAGTTTCTTGAAAGATAACGAAGGCAAACGCAATAAGAACAGAGGACATTTATTTGCCAGCGGTCTTTATGATATCAATGACTATTGGCGCATGAGCTATGATTTAAAATATGTGTCGGATTATGTGTATCTTAAAGATTTGAGCTTGCCGTATGAAGATGATGCATGGCTGAACTCAGAGATTAAATTTGAGCGTTTTAACGGTCGTAACTATGCTTCAATAGAAGCCTTTTATTATAAAATGTTGAGTTATAATTTACACCGCGGTAACGCTAATCAATATCGTGCCATTAACAGCCGCAAGCCTTTTGTGGCGCCTTTGGTGGAAGCCGAGATTTATTCTGACCCGAATAAATATGGTGCTTATTTTAAAACCAATTTAAGCACGGCCTCGGTGTATCATCAAAACGGTTCCGAAACTCAACGCGTGACATCTATCAATTCTTGGGAATTGCCGATGACCAGTCGCTTTGGCGAAAAATATCGCTTCGTGGCTTCTTTGAAGTCGGATGCTTATTATATCAATCGCTATCAATATATGCCCAATGATTCTTATACCGGCACCACGGCGCGCTTTTTCCCGCAAATGGGAATGGAGTGGCGCTTACCGTTTGTGCGTGCGACCGAAACATCGCGCCAAATTTTAGAGCCGGTTGTGGTGGGTGTGATCGCGCCGAACGGCAATAATAAAACCGATAAAATTCCGAATGAAGACAGTGCTGATGTTTATTATGATGACACCAACGTGCTTGATTTGAATCGTTATGCCGGATATGACCGCAACGATACGGGCAGCCGCGTGAGTTATGGTTTGCGCTGGAGCACATACGGCAATATTATCGGGCGCACATCATCGTTCATTGCTCAGACTTATGAAAAAAGCCGCGATTCAAGCTTTTTGAAAAATCTTGATAATGATGATAAATCACATTTCAGTGATTTGGTCGGTCGCATCAATGCCGAACCGAATCAGTATTGGAGCTTGGATTATCGCTTCCGCTTAGATAAAAAAACACTGGATGCCAAATATAGCGAGTTAGGAACAACAATCGGACCGAATTTCTTGCGTGCCACGGCCTCATACATTTTTTTGCAAGGCAATACGTATTACAACGATTTGTATTCTGAGCGTAAAGAATTATATACATCATTAGCCACGCAAATTTCGCAAAATTGGACGGCCAGCATATATAATTTGCGTGATTTGACCGCCAGAAGCAAAGGCAACTTGGAACATGGTGGCACAGTAAGCTATGAAGACGAATGTTTTAAATGGGATACGGTGTTTAAAAAATATAATTCATCAAATCCTGATTTGAAAAACGATTACGAAGTCGGAATGACGTTTTATTTGAAAACCTTGGGCAGTTTCGGCTCATAACAAAAGGAGAAAAAATGAAAAAATATGCTCTGTTAATAGGTTTAGGCGCTGCAATTTTGCCGATGATGGCGGCAAATGCGGCAAATGTAGATTTGCAAGCTTTAGATGCCGATTCGCGTGCAGTAATAGATCCAACCAATAATTCCATTATGTTTCGTCGCAACGCCGAGCAATATCGGCAATTATCGGATGAAGAAAAAGCCGCTATTGAAGCACAACGTGAAGAAGCGCGTCGTCAGGCCGAAGAAATGCGCCGTCAACAACAGGAATATGCGCGTCGTATGGCCGAACAACAGGCCCGCGAGGAAGAAGCGCGCCGTCGTGCCGAGGCTTTAAAGCCGATAACCTTATATGGCAACAAACTTAAAATTTATGCATTGGTTAACGGCGAAGTCATCAGCAGTAATGATATGCAAAGCCGCATCAATGCGTTTATTTTAACCACCGGTATTCCGTATAATGCGCAAACCAAAGGCATGATTACCGAAAAAGTTTTGCAGGCGGCGATTGATGAAAAGCTCAAAGTTCAGGAAGCCAAAAAGAATAACATTCGGGTTAGCCGCGAAGAAATTAAAAGAGCCGTGCGTGCATTTGAACAGGAAAATAAAATGCCGGCCGGCCAGTTGCAACAAATTTTAGCCGAGGCCAAAGTCAGTATGACAATTTGGATAGCGCAAATTGAGGCCGATATTGCTTGGCATAAGTTGTTGCAAAGCAAAGCCTTTTCGGTGGCACATGTCAGCGAAAGTGAGATTAGCCAAGTTCTTAAAGACATGAACAAAAGCATGAAAGTGCAAAAGTTTATGGTGTCGGAAATTGTGATTAACAAAAAGGACGCTAAAAACATCAATCAGTTGGTAGAGGTTTTGCGCAAAGATCCGCGCTTTGAAATGTATGCCATGCAATTTTCACAAAGCCCGAGTGCGGCCAACGGCGGTAAATTGGGTTGGGTGCCAAAGGGCAAAATGCCGGCGGCGCTGGAACAGGGTTTTGTAAACTTGAAAGAAGGCGGTGTATCTAAGGCGATTTCCTATGGAGATGATTATTACATTTTCAAACTTGAAAAAGTGTTTAATCCGAGCTACGATAAAGATGATATGCCGACGCGTCAAAATGTGCGTAAGTTTTTGGAAAATAAAAAGCTTGAAGAATACGCCACGAAATATATGAAAGATTTGCGCAACCGCGCGCTGATAGAAAAGAAAATTTAATGGCCGAAATTCCATCTTTACGCGATACGGTAGAAAAATATGAGCTGTTGGCCAAAAAGTCGCTGGGGCAAAATTTTCTGCTGGATATGAATATAACGCGCAAGATTGTGCGCTCATCACTGGCGGCACGACATAAGGCTGATTTTGCCGGCGAAAATGTGATTGAAGTGGGGCCGGGGCCGGGCGGTTTGACCCGCGCGATTTTGGAGGCAAAACCGCAAAAGTTGACTGTGATAGAAATGGATTCGCGTTGCATTGAAATTATGCGTGAACTAAAGGCAGTAGACACGGTAAATATGCAAATTGTGGAAGGCGATGCACTGGCGTATGATTTTGCTGCGGTGCCGACGCCGGTTAATATTATCAGTAATTTGCCATATAATATTTCGGTGCCGCTGTTGACCGGTTGGCTGAAAAATATGCCGCATTATGCCAGTTTGACACTGATGTTTCAAAAAGAAGTAGCTGAGCGCATCGTTGCCGTGCCGAATCATAAAAATTACGGTCGGCTTTCGGTTTTGGCACAGCTGACGAGCAAGGTGACACCGCTGTTTAATCTGCCACCGACGTGTTTTGTGCCGGCACCGAAAATTTGGTCCAGCGTGTTACTGTTTGAGCCGCAAATGCGTGCCGATGTAACGCCGCAAGTGCTTGAAAACGTGGAGAAAATCACGGCTTTGGCGTTTGGACAGCGGCGTAAAATGATTCGCCAAAGTTTGAAAGCGTTGCCGAATTTGGAAGCTTGTTGCCAAGCCGCAAACATAGATTTAACCGCCCGCGCCGAAAATTTAACTCCCGAAGACTATTTGTATTTGGCGTTGACAAAAGCGGTAAAATAGCTTATAATAAAAGCAATTCACTTACCTCATTATGTATGACATTCTGTTTCTTATTATGCGAAAATCTATCGTATATCAGAAAAAATCAGAACATCATCATAATGAGGTTGTTTAATTTTTTCACACATGATTACATTGATTTTAGGACTGGAATGGTGGGTTCGCGCTCTCCTTCTTGCAGCCGTCCTTATAATTTGTGCTGCACATTATTTTGGTGAGTATATGCCGGCTATTGTCATAGCAGGTCTCACCGCGTTGTTCATCTTTGCTGCTACTGGAATTGCACCGGATAATTCTAAGTGGGCTCTTTTTGGAGACTTCTGGGGGTTGTTTTGGTGTCACAAATTCTTTGTAGGAGGATGGGTGACAATTTACTTAATCTGTTGGCTTCTCTTTGTGATTCTTATCTAAAAAGTATGCGAGCTGATATAAAAAAACACTTCGGTTGTTACAAATTTTTCCAGCGGGAAATTTTTGCGGCAATCGGAGTGTTTTTTTATGTCCGTGTTGTGCCAAAAATGCTTTGATTATAAACATTATTTTAATCTTTTTAGTGTATTTTACAGGCAAAATAGTATCAAAGTGTTGAGGAAACATGAAGAAAATATATCAAATTTTAGGCTTGCTGAGCGTGGTTTTGTTGACCGGCTGCGTTGGCAAAGCGCAATATCCGAATGAGCAAATGTATGGCATGTCGCCGCATTGTCGGCGCGAAACTTCGGTGGCGGTATATACCAAAGACGGTATGTCCACCTATCCGGGCTGTGTGGAATATGAAATGATGCCGGTAGACCGCGGTTATCCGGATGTGCCGAATAACAAATATTATCCGAACCAAGTGATTATGGAAAATTTGAACACGCGCGTTTTGGCATATTGCCGCGGCAGTGAAGAAGAAATTGATTCATGCGTGGAAACGCTGGAGGCTTCGTGTTATACGCGCTTGAGCGATGTGCCGTATTTAACGGCCAAACAAGACTTTTTGAAGCGCGGGACCTATCCGACACGCCGTTGGCGCGAAGGCGAATTGGTTCCGAGATGGTAGAATTTTAACGGGGCAATAAAAAATGTTGGCACGCGTAAATACCATAGCTTTTAACGGATTGGCAACACTGGATGTGGATTTGCAACTGCAAATTTGCGCCGGTTTGCCGTCGTTTACGATTGTGGGGCTGCCGGATAAAACCATTGCCGAAAGTAAAGAGCGCGTGCGTGCGGCCTTAAACACCATGGGGGTTGAGCTGCCGGCCAAACGCATTACGATTAACTTGGCGCCGGCCGATTTGCTTAAAGAAGGTTCGCACTTTGATTTGCCGATTGCTATGGCGTTGCTGGCCGGTTTGGGAATTGTGCCGGCTGAAGAAATTGCCCATTATGTGATTATCGGCGAACTCGGTTTAGACGGGCAGATTATGCCGGTAAACGGTGTTTTGCCGGTGGCTATTCATGCCGCACGTCGGCAGATGGGGTTGATATGTCCGGCCAATCAGGGCAGTGAAGCGGTTTGGGCCGGCTTAAAAGATATTGTGGCGGCACCGAATTTGCTCTCTCTCGTCAATCACCTCAAAGGCGTGCAACAGTTGCCGATGCCGACAGCCAAACAAGCACCGAGCCGCACCTCAAATTTAGATATGGCCGATGTGAAGGGGCAAGAAACCGCCAAGCGCGCAATGGAAATTGCCGCGGCCGGCGGGCATAATATGTTAATGGTTGGCACTCCGGGGGCCGGAAAATCTATGTTGGCGGCGCGGATGACGACGATTTTGCCGCCGCTGAGCACCGAGGAAGCGTTGGAAACTTGTATGATTCATTCAATTGCCGGCGAGCTGAAAGACGGCGCTTTAAGTTTTGATCGCCCGTATCGTGATCCGCACCACAGTGCCTCAACACCGGCGTTAATCGGTGGCGGTCGCAAAGGTGTGCCGGGTGAAATTTCGCTGGCGCATAACGGCGTATTGTTTTTAGACGAGTTGCCGGAATTTAATCGGCCGACGTTGGAAGCACTGCGTCAACCGCTGGAAAACGGCTATGTTACAATTTCGCGCGTGCATTGTCATACAAAATATCCGGCCAATTTTCAGCTGATTGCGGCGATGAATCCTTGTCGGTGCGGTTACTTGGGTGTTGACGGGCAAGAATGTTCGCGTGCGCCGAAATGTGCTGAAGAATATCAAAGCAAAATTTCCGGCCCGCTGATGGATAGATTTGATATTTACATTCAAGTGCCGCCGGTCAGTCCGTGGGATATTGCCGAAGCAAAAAGCGGTGAGACTTCGGCTGTGATAAGAGAACGTGTTATAGCGGCACGCAAAGTTATGCGTGAACGCTTTATTAAAATGGGATATAAAGATTTATATACCAATTCGCAACTCAAAGGCGAGGCGTTAGAACAAGCAACCGTGCTTGACAACGATGCCAAACAATTATTAATTGCTTTTGCCGACAAAATGAAACTGTCGGCCAGAGCTTATCACCGCACTTTAAAACTGGCAAGAACAATTGCGGACTTGCAAAATGAAAAAAATGTGTCTAAAATGCACATAGCCGAGGCATTGTCATACAGATATGTTATGCCGTCCAAACATGTTTAGGAGAAATAATAATGAACAAACAAAAGCAAATAATCTATATTTTAGCCGCCGTTATGGGAGCAGGTGTTGCGGCTGAATGTTTTGCGCAAATGGCTGAGGGATATTATACCCCGACCGGCGCATATCGTGATTCGCACTCATACGGTGTGCATTATGCCGGTCCGAGTGTGCCGCAGCAACCGACTGTGCCGCAGGTAACGAATTTGCCGCCGAATATGGCAATATATCAAAGTGTGCCGGCGTATGCACCGCAACAATATACCTCTTATGAAATGTCACCGGTGGCACAAGCCGCAACTCAGGAAGTGGCAAAAAACGACCGTGACGGCAGTTTGTTTGGCGGTGCGCCTTGCGAGAATTGCAGAAAAGACAAAGACGGTAGCTTGTTTGGCGGTGCGCCGTGCAAAACATGTTCTAAGGACGGCAGCTTGTTTGGCGGTGCGCCGTGCAAAACATGTTCTAAGGACGGCAGTTTGTTTGGCGGTGCGCCGTGCGTGAGTTGCAGTAAAGACGGCAGTTTGTTCCCGGGACCGTGCAAAAAATGCGAAATGCGTCGTCAGGAAATCGTAATGGCGCCGCCGGCCGTGCGTAATTACATTGCTTATACGCCGGTGGTGTATGAAGCCATGCAGCATAATTGCTGCCAACTGGCGCCGCTTGCGCTTGACCATGTAGACTTCCGCATTAAAAATAAGAGCGTTGATGCTCCGTATACCGATCATGTCGGTAATTATCGCTTCCGTATTTTCGGTTGCCGTCGTTTCAACAAAGAAGCTCGCTTAAACAGTGGTCGTGTTTTGGAAAAGAACATAAACTTTAATACGGTATTTGAAGAAGTGGTCAGCGATTGCTATAAAGTGATGGATATGCCGAAAGATTTATGCTTGCAAACCATGCCGACTCCGTTGCCGGAATATGCTTTGACAGCAGAAATTACCGATTATTTCATGAATGTATGTGATGAATATGATTGGGATGAGGCTAAAAAGAATAATTTGCGTCACGGCACCTCGGAAATGACGGTTGTTTGGCGCTTAACCAATTTAACAAAAACAAAAATTTATTGGCAAGGTGAAACTACCGGTTACGGCGAACTCTATCAGGGCGAAGTAAACGGTGAAGTGAAGCTTGTTGAACGCGCTTTTGCCGATGCTACCAGCAATTTGCGTGCCGCATTGGGTTTTGAAGACCAATTGGCTATGCGTGTTGACCCGATTACCATGGCAGCCGAACGCAATGCGTTAGTTGAAGAAGAACGCGCATTAAACCCGATTAAATGCGGCTATTTGAAAGAATATGAACAAGTGAAAAATTGTGAAATCAGCCGTCCGGGTGTGGATATGGGACAGTGCCAAATACCGGTTATGACTCCGGTTGAACCGAATTGCACCTGTCAGCAATATGTATGTGACGAAACCGGCAAATGCGGTTATGTCAGCAATATGTTTGCCTGCCCGAATAACGACTGCAGCATTTATGGTGTGGAACCGAACAGTTGTGTTTGTGCCGAACCGGTTGTAGAAGTTGCGCCGGAACCGGTGATTGAAACGCATGATGTGGTGGAATCGTGCATTGATGAAAACGGTAACATTCGCGAAGACGGTCAATGTCAAGTGGTTGATGATACATGGATTGATACCGGCGAAGTGATGACATTGGATAATTTGTGCATTACGGCGGCAAATACCTGCTCACAATTAACCCCGGAAGCGGTTTATCGCATGCGTTCGTCTGTGGTGCAAATTGAAAGTCCGAACGGTCGCAAAGGTGCGGGGTTGTTGATTTCGGATCGCTATATTTTAACCTCGGGCGATTTGGTGGATAGAGATAACAACACCTATAAGATTAAGACCATTCGCGGTGACGAATTAACCGCCACGGCAGTGCGCCTCAATCCGAGCAAAAATACGGCTTTGTTTATGCTGGATCAAAGCACCGAATATACGCCGCTCGCGCTGAATTTGACTTTGCCGGAAGTGGGCCGCAACGGCTTTTTGACCTTAGGCTTGCTTGATGTCAAAGACTTTAAAGATGGCGAAAACTATCTTGAAAACAGCGCCCGTATTGAAGGTTATCGTTATACCGAAGATCGTGGGGCCGAAATTTTGGCGAACACATTTATTCAAAACGTAACGGTCGGCGGCGCATTGTTTAACCAAGATTGCTCGGTTCACGGTATGGCCCATTCGGGTATCAGAACCAATGACGGTTTGGATGTATTTATTCCGACTGAAACGGCATTGCGCAGCTTGGGTATTTGTATCTGTGGTCAGGAATACATAGAAGAAAGCCCGTGGCAGCAAACCATCTATAAACCGGTAACGGAACAAATTAAAGTTGTTCAAAAAGCACCGGAAAAGATGGCGCCGAAAGAAAGAAAATAACAAAAGGGGGCTCCGTTTAGGAGCCCTTCCCCTATATATAAAGGAGATAAAAATGCAAAATAAATTTAATCAGAATGGTCGTTCAATGATTGAAATGCTTGGCGTGCTGGCGATTATCGGTGTTTTAAGCGTCGGCGGTTTCAGCCTTGTTTCCAAAGTGCAGGAAAATCAGCGTATCAATGAAACTACGGATAATTTGACTTCTTTGGCGCGCAAAGCACGTCCGGTGGCACGTGATTATCGTGCCGGTGATTTGTGCGGTGCCGCCGCTTGCACTTCTTTTACCGAATATTTGCATTATGGCATGGCATATCCGGAAGGCATGGATTATGAAGTTGTGGACGGAACGGCGCAGTTCAGAGATCGTAACGATGTTGTATATTCTGCATTTCATAATGGGGTAGGAAATTCGGTATTATTTGTGGTTTCAGCCAAAAATTTGTCGGAAAAAATGTGCATTCAATTAGCCACATCAAATTATGGTTCACCGGCATCAAGCGGTTATATGGGTATAAATATCGGTGCGGCATCAGGAGATGTGGCGCTCAGTTCGTTAAATACCAATCAGAAAACCATTGGCGCGGCCGTAACGGAATGTGGCACGGCGTGTTCGGCCGGAAATTGTAACATTCATCTCGGTTTCAGATAAAAATATACAGCTCAAGAAAGCAAAGGCGGCTGTTTATCAGCCGTTTTTTGTTTATCCACAATGTAACAATTCGTAACATAATGTTAAATGCCAAACGTCCTAAAATATGATATATATATAACACAACTTTTAATTAGCTAATAAAGGATTTTTTTATGACAAACACAATTAAAGTGGCGGTTATTGGTGCCGGCATGATGGGCAAGAACCATATTAAAACCTACAAAAATATGCAGGGCGTTGAGTTGGTCGGCGTTTATGATGTGATATCCGATGCGGCAAAAGCAGCCGCCGAAACATTTGGCATAAAAGCGTTTTCTTCCTTAGAAGAAGTTGCAAAAAACGTTGATGCGGTTAGTGTTGTAACCACGTCAATCACCCATGCCGATGTGGGCGAGTTTTTCATGAACAAAGGCATTCATTGCATGATGGAAAAGCCGCTGGCCACCACCGAAGAAGGTTGTATGCGTCTGATCAATGCCGCAAAAAAGAATAATGTGGTTTTAATGGTCGGACATATTGAACGCTTTAATCCGGCGGTGGAACAAATGGGCAAATTGTTGTCGGATACCTCAAAAATTCGCTCGCTGACGGCGCAACGTATGTCGGCAGCCAGCGGTCGCATTACCGATGTTGATGTAGCGATGGATTTGATGATTCATGATGTGGAGGTTATTCAGTCTTTGGTGCAATCACCGGTAATAAATGTTCAGGCCGCTTCGGTTAAAACCAAGGAAAGCCCGCAAGGCAAAGATTATATCTCGGCGCTGTTGGAATTTGAAAACGGCGCCACGGCCAACATCACGGCCAGCCGCATTACGCAATCGCGTGTGCGCACATTAACGGTTACAACCGATACCAACTATATTGATTTGGACTTTATCAATCAAAGCATTAACGTGCATGCACAAGGCCGTATGCCGTATGTTAACCAAGAAGAAATTCCGGAATGGATGAATTACGGCTTAAAAGGTAGTGTGGAGCAGTTGTTTATTCCGACCAATCAGCCGTTGCAGGCCGAATTAACCCACTTTGTAAAATGCGTTAATGGTGAAGCAACACCGCGTGTAAATGGCGAACAGGCGTTGGCAGCATTGCGCGTGATTTGGGAAATTGAAGAAAAACTCGGTTTTTTGGAGGGCGGACAGACGGTTAGCTCGGCGCATGTAGCGTAGAAAAATAGTTCTATAAAAAATGGCCGCAAAAGAGCGGCCTTTTTTGTTGGCGTATCCGGCAAGGCTGGAGGAAACAAAACAAGCCTTAATGCTTGTTTTGTAACGACAGGCGCAGACTACTTGGTGAGCCGACACGGCAGTGGAGGCAAACTTAGTAGGCCAGTGCCCGCAGCGCAGTTAGCAAGCGCAACAAGCGCGAGCTTACGAAGCCAGACAACGAGCAACCAAGAGTGTCAATAACACAAAAACAGACATTCCATAAAGGAAAGTCTGCTTTTGTTTTTTATGGCGTATCCGGCGAGGCTGGAGGAAACAAAACAAGCTTCAATGCTTGTTTTGTAACGACAGGCGCAGACTACTTGGTGAGCCGACACGGCAGTGGAGGCAAACTTAGTAGGCCAGTGTCCGCAGCGCAGTTAGCAAGCGCAATAAGCGCGAGCTTACGGAGCAAGAGAACGAGCAACCAAGAGTGTCAATAACACAAAACAGACATTCCATAAAGGAAAGTCTGCTTTTGTTTTTTATGGCGTATCCGGCGAGGCTCGAACTCGCAACCTTCGGCGTCGGAGGCCGACACTCTATCCAATTGAGCTACGGATACATAAAAATACAGAAACCATTACAGCCGTTCGGAGGCCGACTTCTTGCAATGTTAGCACATTGCTTCGGTCACTCGGCTACTAAATGCGCCACAGCTGCCGCTTTGGCTTATTAAGTAGCTTTCGCCCGTCGCTGAAAAACAACATTTAGAGGTTGTTTTTTTCGCTCCGGCTATCCAATTGAGCTACGGATACATAA
>JAEEGL017179894.1_pt1 | contig 66693 bp, 49 predicted proteins | sample 9134231 | NCBI WGS metagenome assembly JAEEGL01 (sample SAMN16246548, study PRJNA631951) | gut metagenome | biome: gut microbiome; feature: rumen; material: fiber-attached | host: Bos | place: Iran: Karaj | collected 2018-10
GTTTACTGATGATGATACCTCTTCTGATGTAGATGTTGAAAATGAAGGAGTTGCCGGTTATTCGAAACTTGAAAGCACGGAAACAAAGGTCGAAGCTGAAGAAAACCTTGTAAATGCAGAAGCTTCAGACCTTCCTTCGGGCGAGGACATTGCACAGGCAATCCACTTTGCCAACCTTGAGGACAGACCTGCAGCCGGTCAGGAAAAAATCGATCCGGTCATCACAGATCCTGTATGTGATGCATTTGAGATCGACAAGAAATTTGTGGGGATTGGACTTTCGGGTGAAAATCTTAAGAGACACCATAACAGCGAAGGAACTTTCGCATACTGGTATGGCATTGAGATTGATGCAGATGTTATAGAAAGAGATGGATATACCACTACTTTTGCGACAGATTGGGCAGGCACGGTGGAATATGAAACCGGGGGATTTGCGGATGACGATTATGAACCCGCTGAAAAGCACGAGGGAGCATATACCTTCTACTATGGCTCATATTCCGGCGATTTGCGCGACTTCTATGTGTCTGTGAGATACATGGAAGGGGATATGATCGCCAAGACGTTCATTATATACGTTGATTGCGACGACATAGGGGTTTTTGATCCCCTTCCGGAGGCACCGACTAATCTGGAAGTTGCCCCTCTGGTAGACAGATCAGACAAGCCCATAGATGTGCTTTACACGAAAGATACGTATAAGCTTGGAACAATTGCCGATGTATCATATCTGGGCAAAGTGATCGTACCTGTCTCTGTCAGGGGGCTTAGAAAGCACCTTGCGGGTCAGAATGCAGGCTTAGGATATTGGGTTGGCTTTGCAATTCCAAAGGTTGAGGCTGAAGGCATTACTACTTCGTATAAACAGTCTTATGCTCCGATTGAGGACCCGAAGACAATAGCAGACTGGTCCGATAAGCTTGACGATGTTCTTGTGGGCGCTGACGGAAAAGCTACTCATGACACTGTTTACTTCAACGTCGAAAAAGAAACAGAAGGATTTGACGGAAATACCGGATATGTCTATGTCAAGTATGCTGTTGATGACAAGCAGTATGTGATCTATACATACATATTTGACATGTCAGATGTTGAGACGGATACAGGTCTTCCTGCGCCGGAAGCTGTAACAAAGGCCGTTGCAGCTCCTCTTGAAGATAAAGCTGCAGGCGAGGAAAAGATTGAGAAGCTCTATGACACATACGGACTTGGTGAAATCGCGCCTCTTAGTGAAGACGATGAAGCATATGATGAAGACTATGATTACAATTATGTGATCCCTGTAAATGCCACAAAGCTCAGGCAGCACAGAGCTGATAACGGTATCGATGCATACTGGGTTGGCGTAGGAATTCCAAGGATAGATGATGATGGTATTACAACAGAAGCTGAGGCAGGCTGGACCCTTGAGGGAAGATTTGAGCCTGTTGAAAATGCGCATACTTCTGAGTTTGAAGCTGACGGAATCACCTATGATACATTCTATTACAATGCAAAATCAGTTAATCCTGCCGCAATCAAGGATGGAATGGTTGTGGGACTTCTTGCGGTAAGATATACAAATGCCGCAGGCGAGTCGGTAACTTACAGATTCTGCATAGATATGTCAGGTGTATCTGCAGATCACGGATATCCGGAAGAGATCATATCTGAGGGGCTCATTGCCGCTAAGCTTCATGACCAGGCCGCCGAACCCATCGACGACAACGAACTGTACGAAAGCTATGATCTTGGAGAAGTTAACGTTAACGATGAAAAGACGGAAGCTACAGTGCCTGTAAGGGCAACAGGTCTTGTAAAGCACAGGGTTTTGATAGGCCAAGAAGAAAAAGCCGGATACTGGGTGGGAATCGGAATACCCAGAGCTAATAAAGGCAAGGCTCTGTTCAAGCAGTCCTACACCGCTATAGACGATCCTTCAACTATAAGTGACTGGTCAGAAGGACTTGACAGTGTATGGCCAAGCCCTACCGCAGATGTTCCTGATCCGAAGCTCACACATGATACCGTATACTTTAATGCTGCTGACGAAAGACTTGTAAAGAAGACCGGATATGTGTATGTGAAGTACACGGCTGAGCGCGGAGATTCCATTATCTACACATATAAGGTAGATATGAACGGCGTTTATTACTCCGGACTTCCTGCAGCTGAAAAAGCTACAGCTCTTGATGCAGCACCTCTTTTTGATAATGCTCCGGAAGGCGAGTGGATAGAGAAGCTTTATGATGAGTACAGGGTTGGCGAGATAACAAAGGCCGGCTCGTCGTATCAGGTTCCCATAATTGCCAAAAATCTCAGAGCTCACCAGAACAACGACAACCCTAAGTCCAACGGATACTGGGTGGGACTTGGAATTCCGCTCTTTGAAGGGATAAAGGCAAAGCTTTATTACAACGGAAAGCTTGAAAACGGCATTGTGACCTATGCAAATTCGGTAGACAATCTTGGTCCTGCCGAAAGTGACTATACAAAAGGCGAAGGCAAAGAGGCGATTCCTTATCTGTCACTTTATTTCAATGCCAAAAATACTGATAATGCCAGATATTTCGCAGTTGAGTATTCAAAAGACGGCGACAGCGAGATGTTTGAGTATGTTGCAATCTTTTCACAGATTGAGAAATACAACGATCTTCCGGCGTTAAGTCAGATGACGGAAGTTCAGGCAGCAAAGCTCCACGACACACGCAACGAAGCTGCACAGGGCTCTGATGAGAAAAAGGCAGCGATACCGGATGAGAAGCTCAGCGAGGGCTATAAAGTCTCAGAAGTAAAGGCTAGTGAGACAGAAGAGGGCAACTTTATCGATGTAAGTGTAAGTGCGGACAGCCTTCTTAAGCACAAGGCCGGTGAAGGTGCAGGTATGGGATACTGGGCAGGTGTTGCCATTCCGCGCATCGAAGGAGCAAACTACTCCATTCAGTACAGGCAGTCATATACAAAGATAGAAGACCCTGCAGCAATAGCCGACTGGAAGGACGGACTTGACGATTCATGGCCAAGCCCGACTGCAGACGAGCCGAACCCGAAGATCACACACGATACTGTCTATTTCAACACGGCGAAAGCAGATCTTCTGGATGAAGATTCAAAAAAGGTCGGATATGTATATGCCAAATATGAATCAAAGAGAGACCCTGATGACTTTGAAATCTTTACTTACAGGGTAAACTTTGATGATGTGCATGCAACTATGGCTTCTCTTACGAAAGAAGAGTATGACCCTGTAACAGCTAATGTCCATGACAATGCGGCACAGGATGCATTAAAGGACGAAGATCTTTTTGCAAAAGACTCTTATGAGGTTGAACAGGTTGGAAGTGAAGCAGATCTTTCAGCCATAAAGGACGGCTACTCATATACTATCAGTTATGATATCCATGCCGGGGATCTTGCCCTTCATACTGCCGGAAACGGCATGGCAGGCTACTGGGTGGGCGTTGCAATTCCTCAGGTCTATGAGGCTATAGGAAACGTCAGATATGCCAAGGTAAAAGAGATACCGGAAGACTATGAAGAAATCACATGGCATACACATGACGAACTGTTCAATGAACAGGGCGATTATTATTCCACATACTTCAATGCCGAGGACCTGGCTGGTACAAAAGAGAAGAGATACATAATTGTTGATATCACAGATGGAAATGCAAATGCAAAGGTTATCTATGCAATAGGCTTTGAAAACATCACACTTAAACAGACAGAGTATGAAGTGGTGATAACAGAGCTTACCAATAAGCTTGGTGTGTTCATGCAGACGGGGCAGGTGCCGAATGGATTTGTGACACTTAAGGCCACTGTCAAGGGAAAAGATGGTGAGGCAGTAAAGGGTGTTCCTGTAAAATGGATATCAAGCAATCCCGATGTGGCAGTTGTATCTGCAGTCAACTCTTTTGTCAATAACACAAATGGGGATGGTGAAGTTACTGCTAAGGTCACATTTAGCGAGGCTTCAGAACCGGAAATAGTTTCCATTACTGCGGTAGTGGATGACGAGGTTCGAGCATCACTTCCTTATATCTTCTACTCCGTAACGGAGGATATTGAAGCGAACAGAAATGTTACTCTGAATCTCCCCGGGGAGACGGAATATACCTTTAAATCGTACTTTACTCTTCCTTCGGGACTTGAGGGCTATGAAACCAAATGGTTCGCAGCCAAACAGATTCCCACGACGGAAGAAAACACTGTTGTAAACATCGGCGATGATGGAACTGTCTATGCATCAAATAATGGTACTGCAGAAGTAGTTCACGCAATCGTTGACTCGAAAACCGGGGAAGTAGTAGATAAGTTTGGACGTATTGACAGAGAATCAGGACTGCTTAAGACCCCTGACGGATATTACAAAGTTACTGTAGATACGGAGCTTACCGGAGTACAGATTGTTCAGCGTAAAGAAATTTATACAGCTCCGGGCTCCAGATATAGTAAATATTCTCAGATTGAACTTGTATTGGAACCGGAGACTTTCGAGACAGGGCAGATTGCGAGCGTTGAGTGGAGCAGCAGTGACACATCCGTTTTAGAGGTGAGCAGTGATGGATATTGGAGGTTCCCCGAAGTAAGAGCACATAAAAAGGGAACGACTCAGATAAAGGCAGTCGTTACCACGAAGAGCGGAACTAAATTCATCGCATCCGGTACAATCAGAGTGAAACCTTCCGTCACAGGTGTTTCTATCATGAAGCAGGGCATGGAAGAGATGCCTTTCTCAATTGCCATTAAGAAAGGCAATGTGGCAAAGCTCTGGACGCAGTTTGAATATGACCCGGATGATGAGGATGAACTTGATCTTTCTGTTCAGTGGGAAGTTTCCAACAATGATGCTTCTGATGTACCGGTTGCCACAATCAGCAGCTCCGGAATCATTACAGGCTTCAGGACAGGTGCAGCAGATGTTTATGCTTATACTCCTGACGGACATTGGAACTTTATTCAGGTTGTCGTATATGATGAACTGTCATCACTTGACCTTGACATGACAAATGTTGTGCTTGAGGACATTGGCGACAGAGTGATATTAAATGTTACAGGAGATGTATCCGATGCCTATCCTTTCTTCTGGACTGTGGATGATCCTGAAGTAGTAGATATTGAAGAAAACTACTTTGGAAACAGTTGCTACGTCACGGCATTAAAAGAGGGGACTGCGGTTGTAACAGTTATTGAGCCATCAACGGAACTTACTGCATCTGCGACAGTTACGGTTGGCGGTGAGATTGTAGATATCACTTCCATAATTCCACTTAAGAAAGACTATGAGCTGTATGTGGATGATATTGCAAACATCTCATATGCTTTAGAGCCTGAAAACTGTTCAAACATAGGAATTGAATGGGAAAGTAATGACAGTGACATCGTAATGGCTTATGATGGTGGCATTATCCGCGCCGATGAAGTGGGAGAAACCACTGTTACGGCAAGAGCTTTCAGGTACACCGGTAAGTCATGGCCTTATAATAAAGAATATATCGAGGGTGTTACCTGTACATTTGACATTGCTGTTAAGCCTCAGCCAAAAGCAGAATTCATTACCGTAGAGCCGAAATCGCTTATCCTTCAGGGGCCGGTACCAGGTATAAAGGAAGGCGAAACTGCAAAACTTACCGGAAAGATCTATCCTGAGATTGCTGCAAACTATGATGAGATAGAATGGGCTTCTGATAACAGTTCTGTGGCAATTGTCGATGATGAGACCGGATATGTGATGGCTATGGGCAAAGGAAGTACATATATCCGTGCAACATCTCATGAAGATGAATCAGTCTCTGTAGCGGTACCTGTTACGGTTGTCGGATCTGTGGAACAGCAGGATATAGACACAGGAAGATACCCGGCAGAGAGCGCAGAGCAGCAGGCCTGGATCGGAGAGATCGGTGACTTTATTTACACCGGATCTGCCATAAAGCCTGAACCTAATGTGTATTACGGATCAGTTCTTTTGACAAAGGGCGTTGACTATACGCTGTCCTACAAGAACAACGTAAATGCTTCGATCAACAAGAACAGACCTGCCGTTACAGCCACACTTAAGGGCAATTTCGCCGGAAAGATCACTCAGGAATTCTCAATACTTCCCGCAGAGATCAGTGAATATGCAACGATCAACGCTGTGTCAGCTCTGGCAAAGGCGGATGGAAGCACGCAGAGCGGATATAAGGAGCAGCTCCTTAAGCCTGTCATCACTTTTGCAGGCAAGACACTTAAGGCGGGCAAGGACTACGATCTTTATTATCTTGATGATACTGAGGGCGCCTACGAGAAGCCTGGATATTGGGGAATCAACATTGCAGGTAAGGGCAACTTTACCGGAGAAGCATACGTGAAAGAATCCCTTGCAGATCCGTCTGAGGCTGTAAGTCTTGCAAAGGCCACCGTCAGCGGAATTGAAAAGAGTTATTACTACACCGGAGAAGAAATTGTGCCTGAGAATGTTGCTGTTATGGTTAACGCAGCTACATTGACTCCGGATGAAGATTATTACGTAACATATTCAAACAACATTTCTCTTGGAACAGCTACGGCAACATTTACAGGTATAGGAAAGTGCTACGGCTCCAAGAAGGTTACATTCAAGATCGTTCCTTATGTGACTGACCTTAGTAGCGCTGGTGTGGAAGTACATATTAATGATCAGGTCAGGGTTGAAAACGATCTTCCGATAATAACATATGTTAAGGGCGGACCAAAACCTGAAAGCGTTGAGGTGTATGTAAAAGCAGGTCAGGGCGATAATGTTGAGACAGTCCTTCTTGGGAATGGAGACTATTCCTGGAGCAGTAAATTCGACTCAAAGACCGGAAAAGGAACTGTTACCGTAAAGGGCAGGGGAAAGTTCTTCAAGGGAAGTGTCAAGGCTGAGTTCGAGGTAGACGATCAGGAAATGAGTAATCTTACATATGTGGTCGACGACTTTGTATACTCGCCGAAGGCAAATGCATACCAGAAGAACAAGATAACTGTTTATGACCTGAATGGTAAGGCACTTAAGGCAAAAACTGATTATACAGTTTCATTTGAACCTTCATCCGATACACCTTCAATAGGTGATGAGGTAACAGCAACAATCACCGGTCAGGGTTATTATGAAGGAGATGCTGTAGTTTCATTCAGGATCATAGACAAGCCGCAGCAGCTCAAAGCAGCTGCTTATGCATTTAAGATAGGCGATGAAGAGATTGCTGCCAATAAATTCTATGTTAAGTATGCAGGATTGCCTGTACTTCTGACAGAGGAAAACATCGTGCTCAGGATGAAGAAGAAAGTAGGACGAACAGTCAATTACGAGGTTCTTGATCCGTCAGAGTATGAGATCGTCTCTATCATTAACAACAACAAAGTTGGAAAGGCGACCGTAACCCTGAGGGGCACAGGAGAGTTTGCAGGTCTTAAGACCATCACTTTCAGAATAAAGAAATAATTGTCGGCATTACAAATGTATATGCCGGAGAATAAAGAGGAGGCTGTCACAGATGTGGCAGTCTCCTCTTATACTGTAGACAAAGTCATACAATTCCTTATCAGTTTCCGTCAGTTGTTGTCTGCCCTGCGCTTGTTCCGGAACCCTGCGCAGCCTGCCCGGTTGTGCCATTCTGCATCCTGCCTCCGCGGCCGCCGCGCATTTTTCCGTTCTGACCGCCTGCAGTACCGTCCTGAGGCATGGTTCCATCGGGCATGGCAGGCTTTTCGCCGTTTGCCGGATCAAATCCTTCAGGCATCTCTCCACTTGAGGGATCAAAGCCCTCAGGCATCTGTCCGCCGCCACCAAATCCGCCGCCAAAACCGCCTTGTCCGCCCATTCCCGGGCCGCCCATCATAGACTGGGGAATCTCTGTGACTTCCTCGCCGTTGATTATAACTGTTCCGCCATTCAGTTCGGCAGTATTGTCGTAGTCAAATGCTGAATTACCGGTCACGTTGATGGTGCCGCCGTTGATGTAGATGCTGCCGTTGGCATCAAAACCGTCCGTGTCACCGCTCCCCATAACAACAGTGATGTCGCCGCCGTTAACTTCGATCACCACATCGTAGGAAGAGCTCTTTTGCGTTGCATTTATTCCGTCATCCGAAGCAGAAATGCTTATTGTGCCGCTGTTTATCTGGACATATGTAGCTTCAAGTCCTTCGGAGGCTGTGATGTCAAATGTTCCGCCGTCGATCATGAGAACTGTTGTCGCCTGGATTCCGTCTTCTTCAGCCTCGATATTAAATGTTCCGTCCTTGATGTAGATATAGCCTGTGGAATCATCATCGGAGTTTTCTGAGTGGAAGCCATCCTTCTGGCTGTCGATGTCAAAAGAGCCCGTGTAGATGCTGATTGAATCGTTGGCTTCAACTGCGTCATCGGTTGATGTGATCTTGTATGTTCCGCCTGTTACCTTGAGGTCATCCTTGCAGGAGATGCCGTTTGAGGTTGACGAGATTGTAAGGCTTCCCGTGCCGTTTAGTACCAGGTCGTCTTTTGAATAGATCACCGCATCTGTGTTTGTGGTTCCGTCAGCTGTAAATGTTCCTGTGACGCTGAGGCTGTTTTCTCCTGTCGCTGTGACAAAGACCTTGTCTGCGCTCTTTACATAGACTGCAGGGGATGTACTGTTTGTGATGTCTGCGCCGTCCAGAACGAGCTGTACCTTGTCTGTATCTGCGGCTTCGACAATGATTGAAACGTCTGTGGCTGTACCGCTTATAACATAAGTACCTTCTGAAGTGATATTTACATCTTTTCCGCTCTCGAGGGTGATGTATGTGGCATCGCCAAGGTCAGGCGACTGTTCCAGATCCCTGTCTGTGAACATATCTGAAGTGTCGATCAGAGACCCTGAACTTGCAGAAACGGTATTTGATGAGAGGGTCTCTTTTGCGTTGCCTGAACCTGTTGCAGCACTTTCTGTACCCGCCTTGGTATTTTCAGAACCTGCACCGGACTCCTTGTCAAAAGAACTTACTATAGAATCTGCAGAGGTCTGCAGGGTATCTGAAATGTCTGATGCGCCGCATCCTGTCATTGCAAGAGTTGCGGCTGTGATTGCTGCTAAAAATATCTTTCTGTTGAACATGGAATTTATCCTCACTTTCATTATTGTGTTCATGCCTTGTCAGGCTTTTTTCACCAATGTTGCATGTTTTTGATATCTGATGATGCAATTATGGCATCCGAACCTAAATCCAAACTTAAAGAATTCTTTAATGTTTATTGTTATTGGATACTATGGTATATTACTTTAAGCATATAGATTTCTCGGTTAAGTCTATTGGATTGAAGAATCTCGTATTGTGGATAGATTATTAGATGAAAAAAGACGAAAGGATGCATATTGATTGTTATGAAAAAAGTCCTGTTTTCTTGTTGTGTGTTACTTATTGAACTTGCATTACTCACGAAAACTGCATTTTTTTCAGGGGGTGAACAGAAAGAAGCTATTACGTTTGTACAAGATGATTTTCTTGTATCAGAATCAGGGACAGTAAGAGAAGCGGGCTTCTATGCAGAATCTACACAAGAACATCCTCAATCAGCAATAGTGACAGATGAATTTGTGTTAGATAAAGGCGTGTATAATGTAAAGATATCATACAGGACAGAGAATACTAAGGGTGATGGGCATATTGGAGCCTGGTCCGAGGTGGTTTCGAAAAATGCGCCCATTGGATATGTTGAATCAGGAAAAGCACGTCTGATCAAAAACTTGGCGGAATTAAACTATCATGTTTATGTAAAAGCTGATAATACTGCTGTTTATGTGAGCAATGGACTGGAAGATAATTACAGTGTCTGGCTTGTGGTAGATGAAGTATCAGTTACGTATCTAAGGAAACAATCAATTTTGCATGATTGCGCAGTGCTGCTTTTCTTTTTTATCATAATTGATGTCTTACTTATTTGTTTTCTTTTTCTTAAAAATGAAACAAAGAATTTTATTCGAAATAATGCAGCCGTCTTACTGATAATGAGCACCGCTGTACTTATCGCCGATTTTCCTTTGTTTAAAGACGGCCTTGGTGATGGCTTCGATATTGGATTTCATATGCACAGGATATATGAAATTGCAAATTCACTTAAGCAGGGCGTTTTTCCTGTATATATCATGCCTGACTGGGTGAATGATTATGGCTATGCTGCAGGTATTTTTTACGGGGATACGTTTATGTATATACCTGCACTGATCTATATTTGTGGATTTTCGTTGGCAGCGGCTTATAAGTTTTATGTTTTCTATATGAACGTGCTCACTGCACTGATTGCATATTTTTGCTTTAAAAAAATTACAGATAATAAAATCTATGGTGCCGGTCTGGGAGCGATGTATGTTTTGGCCCTATTCAGACTTATCACCATGTATCAGCGGGCTTCAGCGGGAGAATGGACTGCAGCATGTTTTTTCCCGCTTGTGATGCTGGGATTCTGGGAAATTTATCATGAAACAGACCTGAAACGGTCGTGGATTTATGTTGTGCTTGGAAGCATGGGACTGATAAGCACTCATATATTGTGCTCACTGTTTGCATTTGCATTTTCTTTAATGCTCATTCTGATGTGTATTAAAAAGATTCGTAATACATATAAAGTACTTATTAAAGCTTTTATAGGGGCTGTTTTGGCGAATCTTTATTTTGTCATTCCGTTTCTTACATCATATTTACATAATGATCTTATTGAAGTTGATCTGGGAAATATATATCAATGGCCGGCGTACCTTGGCCAGATATTCTCAGGTTCATATCAGGAGTATATGGCTGAAGTTCTAAATGGAATGCAGATGGAAATGCCGATATCGATAGGCATAGCGGGGCTTTTTATTGGAATCATAGCAATTTACTGTTATGCAGTTACTGATAATAAAGATTTTAAACGTGATATGCTGCCGCTTCTGATTTTGTACGGTTTAGCGTTGGTGCTGTCAACAGATATTTTTCCATATAAGTGGATTTATTTAAATGTAGAATCACTTCGTTCTGTATTTAGAGTTATACAGTTCCCATACAGATTCTTATCTGTAGCAACTGCAATTATGGCAATGATCGCAGCAGTATTACTTAAATATTCTGATGAATATAAAAATACTAAAGTGAAACAGCTGCTGATATTTGTGATAGCTATTTCCTGTCTTGGAGGAGCTGATTATGTTGCACATTATAACTCTGAACAGCCATTACATGAGAGAAATGTTTTTGATCATGATGAGGGGGATTCATATGATGCCTGTTCTTATGGTGAATATTTACTGAATGATCTGGGCAATGTTGATAACACTTTACCTGTTTCATCGAATAACGAAGAGATGACGATTTCCAATTATGAGAAAAAGGGTATACGGGCAAGCGTAATTGCAAGTAATACGTCTGATGTTACTCAATATGTCGATTTCCCTTTACAGTGCTATTTTGGATATAGAGCGTATGGAGAAAACGGAAATTTACAGCTTGTTAAATCCGAGGATGCTAAAGTCCGTATTATTGTACCTTCGGGATATGAAGGCAGCATCACTGTGAAGTTTGCTCCTCCGTTTTATTGGGGACTTAGCTGGGTGATTTCAGGAGTATTTATAATATGGCTTTTGGGATTGCTTTTGTTCAAATATAAAATAAACAGTAGCCGAGATTAGTTTTTAATCTCGGCTACAACTATTTTAACTAATGAGTGGCAAAATCATTGGAAGTCATTTCAAAAGTTGTGGAGGGTTGTGGAAGAAAATCCAAGTTGTGGAGAGTTGTGAAAGGTTGTGGAAGATGGTTCAAGTTGTGGAAAGTTGTGGAAGGTTGTGGTAAAATTAATGCAGCAGAGGTGTAAATATATGAAAAAATTTGACGAGCTTAAGAACCCATACACATTGCAATTCAGCTATATTCCGCCTCAGTTCATCGAGAGGACAATGATCACCAATGAAATAATCGGTAATTATATAAGAGAAGTTCCCACCTACAGGGGACTGTTTATCACAGGCGTAAGGGGAGCGGGCAAGACCGTGATCATGGGGTATATCCGCAATAAGATCAGTAAGATGGAAGACTGGATAACTGTTGATCTCAACCCTGAAGGGAATCTTCTTGATTCACTTGCCCGTGGCTTATATCTTTTACCTGAGATCAGAGCACTCTTTGTAAAGGCAAGGATAGATTTTTCAGTGCTGGGAATAGGTGTTCATCTGGAGAATGCTGACCTTGTGGCCTCGAATGAGGAGGATGCGATCAAGCTGATGCTGGGGGTTCTCAAGACCTATAAGAAGAAAGTGCTTGTTACTATTGATGAGATTACATACAGCGCTGATGTAGCAAAGTTTTCCCACGCACTTTCGTCGTATGCGGGAGCTGATTATGACATCTATCTTCTTATGACGGGACTGTATGAGAATATTAAGGCAATCAAGAATCAGAAATCGTTGACATTTCTTTACAGAGCTAAAGTGCTTGAACTGGAAAGCCTGAATATTACCGCGATTTATGCTGACTACCGGAAGGTTTTTGAACTTGACAGAGAAAAGGCAGAAGAACTGGCCTACAGTACTAAGGGATATTCCCTTGCATTCCAGGCACTGGGATATCATTGCTGGAATGAATTTGGCAGGCACAGCTCAGATACCGGTCAGGATTGGGATGATATTTACCAGAAACTGGATATTACACTTTCGGAGCTGGCTTATGAAAAGATATGGTCAGAACTCTCAGAGTGTGATCGAAAAGTCCTAAGGGCGCTGTGCACGCTTCTGGACGCGGGAGGAAAGCAGGCTGTAAGAGTTGAGGATATACGACACGAAGTTGACATGACTTCAGACACATTCACAACTTACCGTAAAAGGCTCATGGAAGCGGGTGTGGTAGACGGAAGCAGATATGGGCACCTCTCGCTGAGACTGCCCAGATTTGAAAATTTTGTTTCGATGCAGATATGATCATCTGAATCAGTAATGAGAGGTGAGGGAAGTATGACATTGAATATGATATTTGAGTACCTTCAGGGAAGCAGTGATATTGCAGTTGCCATAAGACTTGTCATAGCTACGATCCTCGGTGGCCTTGTGGGCTGGGAGAGAATAGTGACCCACCACAGCGCCGGAATCAAGACTTTTGCACTGGTGAGCCTTGGCTCGGCCATGGCAACTGTACTCAACATATATCTGGCACTCATGCCGGGATTTAACGCGGATGTCAGCCGTATTCCGGCGGGCGTGGTGAGCGGCATCGGCTTTCTGGGAGCAGGCACAATCCTTGTGACAGGCAGAAAGCAGATAAAGGGTCTGTCTACTGCAGCTACTCTGTGGGTCACCTCATGCATGGGAATGGCTATCGGAAGCGGATATCTTGCCGCCGGTGTCTGCACATTCCTCCTCATAGTGTTTGCCAACGTGGTCCTTCTTCGCCTCTCCACAAGAGTTGAGAACAACAGCAGGTATATGTCAATTTATATAGAGGTCAACAAGAACCGTGGAGTTAATAAGCTCACAGGTATGTTCTCTGAGCAGGGCTTTGAGATCCTGAGCATGAACAAGAGCAAGGAGAAGACTCTTCAGAGTTCGGATGCCGGGCTCATGATAGATTTAAACCTTGGAGCAAAAAGGCCGCACAATGAGCTCATAAACATATTAAGCAGTCTTGAGTATGTGACTTATGTAGAGGAAGTGTGAGGCTTGACATAATATAACAGATACCAGTCTTTCGGGATCATAAATATGAATGAAGGAAAATACTAATGGAGAAAATAAGGAATAAAAGCAGGCTTGGACGCTTTTTGCTGCTGCAGCTCTCGGTTTTCGTCTACTCTTTTTCGATGGTGGCGGCAAGGCTGGCATCGCAAAATGACTTTCTGACCCCGGGATACATTTTGTTCTTTGGACTTGAAATTGCAATTCTCGGGATATATGCGGTACTGTGGCAGCAGGTTATAAAGCGATTCGACCTGTCTGTCGCCTATATCAATAAATCCGTGACCCTTTTGTGGTCAATGCTCTGGAATTATCTTATCTTCAGTCAGGGCATAACTTTCAGGAAAGTCCTGGGAGTCCTTATTGTGATGGCAGGGGTAGTATTCATGAATCTGGGGGAGGGAAGAGATGATTAATATATTCTTTTTCCTGATGCTGGTGGCAGAGCTTATCGCTGCGGTGTCTCAGGTTCTTTTGAAAAAGAGCGCTCAAAAGGAGCACGGATCTTTCATCAGTGAGTATGTCAATCCGCTGGTTATCGGAGGTTATGGACTTCTGGTGCTCTCCATGATGCTGACCATCTACTGCAACAAAGGACTTGAGTACATGGCAGCTGTGCTGATGGAATCCATGTCCTATATAATGGTCATGATCATGTCGAGAATTGTCTTTAAAGAGAAGATCACAAGATACAAATTTATTGGCATGTGCCTGATCATGCTCGGCATAGTGGTCTTTAACATAGGCTGATGTGAAAAAAGGTGGCTGATAAGGATCGTTTGTTGATGTGCCGGTGCGTGTACTATGGTACAATAAATAGTATACTAACTAACGGCAACTGGTTTATTTGCCAGTGTCACCATCAACGGAGGTAGGAACCATGAAATATGTATGTACAGTATGTGGCTATGTTTATGACGAAACTGCCGGCGATCCCGATCACGACATCGCTCCGGGCACTAAGTGGGAAGAGCTGCCCGATGATTTTGTGTGCCCTCTCTGCGGCGTGGGCAAGGATCAGTTCTCAGCTGAGTAAAGAGAAGGAGACTTGTGCCTATGAGTAACCTGGAATTCAACAATAAGGCTATGTACAAGCTCTCTTACGGACTCTTTGTCTGTACTGCAGTCCGGGGTGACAAGAAAAATGGCTGTATCATCAATACGGCAGTTCAGGTGGCCTCTGACCCCAATACCATATCGATAGCGGTCAATAAGGCCAACTACACTCATGACATGATAAAGGAGACTAAGGTCTGCAATATTTCTGTGATCAGCAAGGAAGCGTCCTTTGACCTGTTCAAGCACTTCGGCTTTCAGTCCGGAAGAGATGTTGATAAGTTTGACGACAGCTTCCCCAAGACCGCCTACGAAATCGCGGAGAATGGTATCCCGTATATTACAGCAGGCACCAATGCGTATTTCTCCCTGAAGGTAGAACAGGAGGTTGACCTTGGGTCACACACACTGTTCATCTGTTCGCCGACCTTTATGACTGTGCTGTCTGATGCTTCATCCTGCACCTATGAGTTCTATCAGACATCAATTAAGCCCAAGCCTGAAGCTGTCGGAACCACACCTTCCGGACAGACGATCTGGCGCTGCCGCATATGCGGATATGAATATGTGGGAGAGGAGCTTCCTGATGATTTCATCTGTCCCATCTGTAAGCATGGCAAGGATGATTTCGAGAAGCTGACCAGATGACAACCTAGTATCAGTGATCTGCTGCAGAGTGTTCCGGGACTGAACCCGGGGCGCTCTGCATTCTTGTAAAATAGGGCCGTGCATCGCTTTTTTCAGGCGGGGAGAATGTGGAGATAGAACAGGAGGCGCCTTCGGATGAGTGAGTGTTTTGGCGCAGTCTGTTCCTGATGTATTTAATATGAGAGGTTCATGATGACCGGTATGTTTGATTCCAAAAACCTGAATAAGCCCGGGGTTATTGCCGCAGAGGTGGCAGTGGTCCTGCTCTGGGGATTTCAGCTGCTTAGCAGTGAGGCATATAGTGTTTGTTATGTTCTTTTGCTAATGCTTACATTTGCCTGTATTGTGGATAACTGCAAGAATGGAGAAACACTGTTTTCAAATGGGCGCCAAAGGCATGATGAGGTGATCATAAGTGTATTTTCAATACTGTTTGCATGTATGGTGGCTTTTGCTAATCATGAACTGTGGGCTTTAGCAGTACTTCCGGATGACTTCGGATATGGATTCAGGTTGTGTTACCACTATTCCATGATGATCCTGATGTTAGCGGGAGGGTTTCTGGCCTTTAAGAATATATTTATTGCTTTCGCTCGTTATAAAGAGCGGTTTGTCCTGAGAAAGGCAGAGAACACGGTTGATCCTCGGGTAGCATTTGCAGTCAGCTTCGGGCTCCTTGTTGTCACGAGATTAATAGTTTTGTTTTCCTGCCAATACCCGGGAGAATTAACGCCGGATAGCATAAGTCAGATGAATCAGCTGTTGAGTGGAAATTACTCGAATCATCATCCGTTCTATCATACGATGGTCATAAAGCTTTTTGTGATGCTTGGAATGCACTTTTTTAATGATATAAATGCTGCAGTTGCAACCTACAGCGTTTTTCAGATCATATTTACTGCTTTGAGTTTTGCTTATGCCATAAAGACAATGGCAATGATGAAATTATCCAGAACTATTGTTATAGTATCAACATTGTTTTTTGTGCTTATGCCATACCACATCATGTACGCAATGACGATGTGGAAAGATATTATGTTTGGCTGCTTTGTGCTTTTACTTATCACTGCTTTTTTCAGATGCCTGAGCAATGTGGGCAACAGGATCCTTAACTATATTATTCTGATGGTATCCGGCATAGGAACGTGTCTGTTCAGAAGCAATGGCTTTTTTGCATTTGTGTTACTGACGTTGGCGTTTGTTGCCATATGGAAAAAAGACAATAGAAGAATACTTGTAATGTTTGTTGCTGCAATTGTTGTAAGCTTTCTCATGAAGCATGCTGTGCTTGCGGGCCTGGATGTGGCTCAGCCGGACGTAATAGAGTCACTGTCTGTCCCTGTACAGCAGATAGCAAGAGTGGTAGAAGAGGGATGTGAACTGGAACACTGGCAGCGTGAATTACTCAGTAATGTAATAGATATTGATAAGATTTCTGAAAACTACACACCCGGTATTTCTGATCCGATCAAAAAAATGGTTCGCCAAAAGGGCAATCAGCATTTGCTGATCGAGCAGAGGGGAGAGTACGTAAAATTATACTTATCTCTGGGAAGAGCTTATCCAATGGTTTTCTTGCGGGCCTGGATCGATCAGACCAGAGGTTATTGGAATGCGGGATATGAATATTGGAGATGGTATACTAAGGTATTTGAGAATGATCTTGGAATTGAGAGGACGACGAACAGTACCGCGATCGACTTAATGCTCAGTGAGTATTTATGGTTATTTACAAATATTCAGGGATTGAGATTGTTTTTGAGCATTGGACTTTTTGTGTGGATCGATATGTTAATGCTTATGAAGGCACTGCTTGGTAAGGACAAGGCTGGAGTCTTTGTATCGCTTCCCGTTTTAGTTATTGTTGCATCTTTATTGATCGCTACACCGGTATTTTCCGAATTTCGATACATTTATGCTGCTTTCTGTACATTGCCAATGGTGATGGCTATTACACTCAGACCATTGGAAACTCAATAAGATGGGAAAATCAGATAGAAAAATCATGGCCGGTCTGATAGAATTTCAGTGTAAAAATCGTGGGACGTTGATTCTGAAATGTTTTTTTATGAGCAGATGAGGATCATGATCCGGTAATTTTGATCGCGTGAGGTAAGATATTGGCTAATAAGTTTATGTTGTGGAAAATCAAGTTTCTTCCGTCATCTATGATCAATTTCATAACAATTAAAAGAAACAGGATCAGCATAGGCGAAGGAACGAAGATCTATGGCAGAATTTTTGTGAAGGGAAAAGGAACAGTATCAATTGGGAATAAGTGCACTATCAATTCTTCTATGGATGCTAATCCTATAGGTGGTGACAGCCATGTTATCTTTTATACCAAGCCGGATGCTGTGATCGAGGTGGGCAACAATTGTGGGTTATCCAACTGCGCAATAGCTGCATTTGAAAAGGTTGTAATTGAAGATGGCGTCTATATTGGCGGAAGCACGAAGATATATGATACAGATTTTCATGACCTGGATGTTGCAGGCAGATTAGCCGGAAACAGAGACAATATCAAGACCATACCTGTTCGTATATGCAAAGGGGCTTTTATTGGCGCTCATTCGATCATATTGAAGGGAACTACTATTGGTGAGAACGCTATCATAGGTGCAGGGTCCGTAGTTACCAAAAATGTTCCGCCTAACGAGGTCTGGGCAGGGAATCCGGCTCGTAAGATAAGATGAAAGACTACAGATGCGCCATTCTCATTAATGATTTTGGGCGCATATTCTTTTTGGATATTAGGAGAATTTAAATGTCTTTGATTAAAAAATGTGTTTCATTTGTAAATGAGATCATTCCCAAAAAGCGAATAGTATTGTTTACAAGTTTTCCGGCTTTTCAGGACAATGCTCTGGCATTATACAGATACATTGTATCTGAAAGAAAAGATATTTCTAATGATTATCAGCTGATCTGGTCACAGGATGAATTCTCAGACAAAGAAGCCAAGAAACGGGTGGGAAATGCCAAGGTAATAAAAAAGAATTCTGTATTGGGATACTGGTACTTTATCAGGGCAAAATACGTTATTTCCACACATAATTATTTTTCAGAGATTCGTCCCGGGAGAGGGCAGATTCAGGTGAATCTGTGGCACGGTAACGGCTATAAAGTCATACCGCTGCGGGATCAGGTATACAGAGGAGATTATACCATCGGAACCGGCGATGTTTTTGTCCCGATCATTTCCGATAAACTGGGGATAAAAAAAGAAAACGTGTGGGTTACAGGTCTTCCGAGAAACGACGAGATCTTTCATCCGGGGAATGAACTTTTAAAAATCTGTGACAGAACTGAATACAAAAAGGTTGTTCTCTGGATGCCTACATATAGAAACGCAAGATTCAGACATACAGGGCTTGATGGGGATGAAAACGAATTTGGGCTCAGAGTATTTGTGGATAAATACATGAATAAGGTGAACCGGGAACTGGCAGATAAAAACATCCTGCTATTGATCAAACCTCACCCTATGGATCGCATGTCTGAGAATGGATTCAGCCAATTGAGCAACGTCATTTTCTTTACAAATGATGATGTGGACAGCAAGGATATTGAAATGTACAGGCTTCTGGCAGAGACAGATGCTTTGATATCAGACTATTCATCTGTTATTGTAGACTACTTACTGACTGACAAGCCTATCGGAATAGTTGCCGGTGATATCGAACAATATGGCAGCAACAGAGGCTTCGTGCTTAATCCGGTTGAGGACTATCTCCCGGGGCCTATTTTAAGGGACATTGATGAATTTGAGAACTTTCTGCTCAACATAGATGCGATTTCAGACAGCTGGTGTGAAAAAAGAAAATATCTGAAGGAATTATTTCATAAGTACCGGGACGACAAGAGTGCCGGGAGAGTTTGTGACAGGATCTTTGGAGAAACAAAGGGTGTGAGATGATATGAAATTATCAATAATTACTGTTTGTTATAACAGTGAAGCAACTATAGAGGATACCATTAAAAGTGTATTATCACAGAAGACCGCAGATGTGGAATACATTATTGTTGATGGCAGATCTACAGACAGAACTATGGAAATAGTTGGCAGATACAGGGACAAGATCGATGTTGTCATATCTGAGCGGGATAATGGAATATCAGATGCCTTTAATAAAGGCATTCGGATAGCAAAAGGGCAGTACATAGCACTTCTTAATTCTGATGACAGATATCTTGATGGCGCAGTCGGGCGCTTTTTTCAGAGAGTCAATAACGACACGGATGTATTTTATGGTAACGGCCTTCGGCTGTACAGTGATGGCAAAGTAAAAAAATACATGGCCAATCCTGATTTTACGCTTCTTAAACAGAGAATGCCAATTGTGCATCCCTCGTCTTTTGTCCGTAAGAGTGCTTATGAAAAGTATGGAATGTACCGGGAAGACCTGAAGTACATAATGGACAGGGCCTGCTTTCTTTCCATGCTTCAGCAAGGGGCAAACTTCCAGTATGACAAAGGCTTTTACACAGTTTACTCCATGGGCGGAGCAAGCGACAGGAGCTACTTAACAGGTGTGGTACCGGAAAGCTACAGGATGGATATAAGTAATGGAACTCTTAAGATCATTGCATTGAAGAGTGCGGTAAGAAGGGTGGTAAAGTACTATCTTGTAAAGATTAAGACGAAGATCGTCAGAAACGATCCAAAGAAAGTGGACTTTGGGGAAATGCTGGAGATTATCAGTAAAGAGTAAAGATGGAGGAAGTAACGTGAAAATACTTCACTATTCTTTGGGCTTCCCGCCATACCGAACAGGGGGACTGACCAAGTTCTGCATGGATTATATGAGTCAACAGGTCAAAGAAGGCCACAAGGTTTCTCTTTTATGGCCGGGTGAGATGCAGATAGCCGGAAGTAAAACTCAGATAAAGAAACACAGACCGGTAGACGGGATCGATAATTATGAAGTGATCAATCCGCTGCCGATTTCGTTTGATGAAGGGATCATGGACATCGGGCGTTTTACTGCACCCGGCGATAATTATGCATATCATAAGCTGTTAGAACAGATCCAACCAGATGTTGTGCATGTCCACACGCTGATGGGATTGCATAAGTCTTTTTTGGACAGCGCAAGGGAAAAAGGAATACGACTGGTCTTTACTGCGCATGATTTTTTTCCCATATGTCCCAAGGTCACAATGTTCAGAAATGGAAAAATATGTGATAGTGCGGGATCCTGTACGGATTGTGCAGGTTGTAATACAACTGCACTGAGTCTGAACAAAATTCGGATCTTACAGTCGCCTATATACAGGGCGCTAAAAGACACCAAAATTTCAAAAGTCTTAAGGAAGGCCCACAGGGACAGGTACCTTGACGGGCAGAATGAGAGTGAAGATCAGACTGACAGAGGCAGAGCAGGTGACGTTAAAGACTATCTGAGCCTCAGGGAATACTATTACTCTATGCTCAGACTGATGGATATCATTCACTATAACAGCAGCGTAACTAAGAATGTATATGAACAGATATTTGAACTGCCCGAGAATGCGGTTATTCCCATATCGCATTCGGGAATAGGTGACCACAGACGGCGCAGGGATTACACTGACCGTTTGAGGATCAGATATCTGGGGCCCAGAGCCAAAGGGAAGGGCTATGCCATTTTAAATGATGCAGTAAGACATCTATGGAATGATGGCAGAGATGTGAAACTGGATGTTCATTTTGGCGTTGGATCAAAGCCTGAATACATGAACTGCCATGAGCGTTTTTCTACCGGTGATCTGGAGAGTATATTTAATGAAACGGATATCCTGGTCTGCCCAAGTATATGGTATGAAACTTTTGGCTACACTGTACTTGAAGCACTGAGTTTTGGTGTTCCGGTGATTGTCAGTGATACAGTAGGGGCAAAAGATATCATCACACAAGGAGCCGGGATAGTTATAGAGGGGATAGATTCGGAAAAGCTTTATGATGCGCTCGGACACCTTGATGGAGAAAAACTGAGCCGGATGAATAAGGCCATAATTGAACAACAGGAAATCATGACTATGGATGAAATGTCCGGGCTCATAAAAAACAGGATATATATGTGCTGAAAAAAAGTTGCGTTTAAGAAAGCAATAGAGGTATTATTAAACGATGACAATATAAGGGATTTATATAGTATGGAAAAAATAACTACAATTAGAGAGATACAGGATCGCGAATTAGGCATACTTAAAAAACTGTTGGTTTTCTTTAAAGATAATAATATTTCATATTGCATGAGCGGTGGGTCTGTTCTGGGAGCAGTTCGTCATAATGGCTTTATTCCATGGGACGATGATATAGATGTGCTGGTAAACAGAAAAGACTATGACAGAATAATGTATGAACTGGACAGCTCGTCTCTGGAGAAAGACGGAATCACCATTAAAAAGCCCGGGATGCCGGGACACATATATCCCTTCATAAAAGTTGTCTCTGATGATACATTGGTCAAAGATGCAAAAGTATTAGAGAAGTTTCATAACACGGGATTGTGGGTCGATATTTTTCCACTGGATCATTATCCTGATGATGAAAAAAAGCATGTAGAATATGTCAGGAAGAACAAGTTTTTAGCAAGAATTCTGGCTGCGGGAACGTGTTCGTATGTAGCTATCGGATCATGGAAAAAGATTTCTATTATTGTATTTAAGCTGCTTTATATTCTTTGTGGCGGGCACAGAGTCCTGACAAGAAAGATCGACAGATTTGCCAGGAAGACAAACGCTGAAAACCTCAATTCGACTCATTATGGTAACGGTACATGGCCGGAGAATTTAAGGAAGTATTACGATGATTCAATGGTGGGGAGTTTTACAACCCATGTTTTTGAAGATGTGGAAGTTAATATCCCCAGGAATTATGAGGGCTTTCTTACCAGGCTGTATGGTGATTATATGGCATTACCGCCGGAAGATAAGAGGAACAGGCATATAATAGAATGCTTTAAGAAGTGAGTAATTTATTTAAGAACAGAACCGGAAATGATAGCAGAAGTGAATGGATTATTTAAAAACAAGATAGTAAAGAATGCCTCCTGGATAATAGCGTGCAAGATATTCCAGATGATCTTAAATCTTATAGTTGGCATGCTGACTGCGAGGTACCTTGGGCCATCCAATTACGGAGTTGTTAATTATGCCGCAAGTGTTGTTGCGTTTATGATTCCGGTTGTCAATCTGGGACTGACCAACGTTATGGTTCAGGAATTGGTCAACAATCCGGACAAAGAGGGTGAAATACTTGGAACATCCATGTCTTTCAGCTTCGCATCAGCTGTTTTAAGCGTGCTTGGAGTTATCTGTTTTGCCTGTATTGCCAACAGAGGCGAAAAAGAGACTATACTGGTCTGTGCTTTTTACAGCCTCAGCCTGCTGTTTAGGGCATTTGAAATGGTAATATACTGGTTTCAGTCAAAGCTGATGTCAAAATATACTTCAATAATCATGCTGGTGGCATATTTTGTGGTTGCATTATATAGGATTTTCCTTCTTGCCAATCACATGAGCATATACTGGTTTGCATTGTCTCAGACCATTGATGTCATGCTGATTTCAGTAATCAGCATAATAGTATATAAGATCAAGGGCGGAGAGAAATTTGGTTTCTCGCTGGAACTTGGGAAAAGACTGCTGAAAAAGAGCCATTATTATATTGTTTCAGGTCTTATGGTGACCATATTTGCTCAGACTGACAAGATCATGCTAAAGGTACTGATCAGCTCAGAGGACACGGGTTACTACTCAGCGGCTGTAACATGTGCGGGAATGTCCAGCTTTGTCTTTTCTGCGATAATTGATTCTATGCGCCCTTCTATTTTTGCCAGAAAAAAAGAATCAGAAGAAAAATTTGAAGAACGCCTGATCTCTTTGTATACAATAATCATCTATATATCTTTGCTGCAATGTGTGGTAATGACGTTATTGTCAAGATTTATCATTCTGTTTTTGTATGGAAAGGATTATACTCCTGCAATTGACGTATTAAGGATTGTTGTATGGTATACTACATTTGCTTATCTGGGATCAGTGAGAAATATCTGGATCCTGGCTGAGAACCGCCAAAAGTATCTGTGGAGGATAAACTGTCTTGGCGCATTAAGCAATGTAATACTCAATTTCCTGCTTATTCCTTTGTGGGGAATGAAAGGAGCGGCAGCAGCTTCTCTTTTCACCCAGATATTTACTAATGTTATAGTGGGATATATCATTAGACCTATCAGTCATAATAATACGCTTATGATTAAAGCTTTAAATCCACACTATTTACTTAATATGAGAAAGAATTTGTAAAGAGAAAGGGTTCTTAGATGAAAATTCTATGGATTTCCGGCGTAGTTATTCCCAGGATAATGGAAAGAATATCTTCCGGGGATAAAGTCTATGCAGGCGGGTGGATAGACGGAGCGGTAAACGGACTTCTGGATCAGGGCGATATAGAGCTGTTTTATTGCTTTCCATTTGATAAACAGGTTGAAGGCAAAGCTGATAATATAGAATACTTTTCAGTACCCGGAGTTGAACAGGTAAGAAGCCGGAATATCACGGGCTATAAAGAGGCCGATTATATAAGATTCAAAGATAAAGTTGAAAAGATAAATCCTGATGTCATACAGATTTTTGGAACTGAATCCTGGTTCCAGAGACAGTTTGTATATATGCTCAGGGATATGAAACTTCTGGACAGGACTGTAGTGTGGATCCAGGGACTGATGTCGTTCTGTGCAAACTGTTATACCAATGGCCTGACTATGAGTCAGATAACAAGAAAGACGCCATGGGAAAGGATCAGACATACCAATGTTTCCGGTATTCAGAAGCGGTTTGTTTTGAACGGCGAGGGAGAAAAAGAAGTTATACGTATGCTGAAGCATGTCTTTGTCAGAACCGAATGGGACGAAGCGTGCTGCAAAGCGATCAATCCCAATATTATTGCCCACAGATGCAGCGAGACACTTCGTCAGAACTTCTATGACGATGAATGCTGGTCAATAGATAATATGACAAGACATACTATTTTTATGAGCCAGTATTCAACCCCGATTAAAGGGTTTCATCAGATGCTCAAAGCTCTGCCGGTCATTCTTCAAAAGTATCCTGATACTGTGTTGCATGTATCAGGCGGCAATCTGATGAATAGAAATATCAGCCTCATGAACAAAATAAGGGAGCCAAGTTACAAAAGAATTCTCAGAGAAATGATTACAGATGATCATTTGGAAGAGCACATTGAATTTCTGGGGTACTTAGACGGTGCCGCCATGAAGCGGGAATACATGCATGCACATGTTTTTGTGACCCCTTCGAGCATAGAGAATTCATGTAATTCTATTGCAGAGGCTATGCTTACAGGAACCCCTGTTGTTGCCTCATATTCCGGAGGGATTCCCAGCATGGTGACGGATTATACAGATGCACTTTTGTATCCCTTCAATGAGTATGCTCTATTGGCCAAAAAGATCTGCGATGTTTTTGAGGATGATGCGCTGGCGGTCAGATTATCGAAAGCGGCAAGAAATAGGGCACTGTCTGAATTTGATGTCAAAAAGAACAGCCAGTGTCTGGTTGAGGAATACAAAAAGATTGCATCCGGACAGTGATATGAAATGTTATAAAACAGATGCGAGTGGATTATAGTGAATGAGTATGAATAGTATAGACTGTTGCAGCAGTGAAAAACAGCATATTTTTATTATAGGGGCTAAGTCCGTAGGTCAGTATGGGGGGTATGAAACTTTTGTTGACAGACTGACCGATTGCCACAGGGATGAATCGCTCATACAGTATCATATTGCCTGTAAAGCCAATGGCAGTGGCTGTATGGATGAAACCAAATTGTCCAATGTCACCTACCTGGAAGAGGGACATCAGAGCTTTGTGTACAACAATGCGCATGTCTTTAAGATCAGGATTCCTCAGATCGGAAATGGTGCGGCAATTATTTATGATATCAAGGCCTTAAAATACTGTATTGACTTTTGTGAAAAAAAGCAGATCAAATCCCCGATATTCTATGTCCTGGCATGCAGGATAGGACCTTTCATAGGCAGATACAGGAAAAAGATACATGCTCTTGGCGGAAGACTGTTTGTCAATCCTGATGGCCATGAGTGGAAGAGAGGAAAATGGACTTATCCTGTAAGAAAGTACTGGAAAGAATCCGAGAGACTGATGATAAAGTCTGCGGATCTGGTAGTGTGCGATTCTACCACGATAGAACAGTATATTCAAACTGAATATGCCAGATACAGTCCGAAGTGTGTGTTTATAGCATATGGCTCTGATCTGAAGCGGTCGGTAATTTCAGATGATGATCCCAAATATCTGGCATGGTTAAATGAGAACAATTTACGTAAGGACAACTATTATCTGGTGGTTGGACGATGTGTCCCTGAAAACAATTTTGACGTGATAATAAGAGAGGTTATCAGCAGTAATACAGATAAGGATCTGGTTCTTATTACGGATACAGACAACAGATATATGCGCTATATAATGAGCCGGTATAATATTGGGGATAATTCCAGGATTCATCTGGCGGGTACATTGTATGATAAGGAATTGCTCAAGAAGGTACGTGAACATGCATATGCATATATTCACGGTCACTCTGTAGGAGGAACTAATCCGTCATTATTGGAAGCACTGGCATCTACTAATATAAATCTTCTGCTGGATGTGGGATTTAACCGCGAGGTGGCAAAAGACGGTGCTCTTTACTGGCAGAAAGATTCCGGCAGTTTAAAGAAGCTGATTGAAAGCATAGAGTCTTATGACAGGGAAACAACAGAAAGGCTGGGGGATAAAGCCAGGGGCAGGATAAGAGATAATTACAGCTGGAAACAGATCTCGGATAAATATATAAAGCTATGGCTTGATAACAGGATATGATGAGATTTCATGCTGGAAAAACTACCTGATCCGCAAGGAGCGATAACCACAAAAATAGTTTTATTGATATCAGCTGTCGCTACAATGGCCCTTTTCGCATTTTCACTGCGCTATAACAATGTGGCTGATCGGATCATTGGTGGTTGTCCGTCTGATTAAATTGGTCTTTCCTGAATTGCTGGCGGGGAAAACATTGCGATTGGGTAAAGATAAGGATAAATGACCTGATTCAAATGGTGGATCGGGAGTTTCTTAGGAATTCAGGGGTGTTTACGAAATGGTTCAAAATAATTTGATAAACGAAGCTGACCGGGGCACAAAAAAGAACAGAATCCTGATGTTAGTACCGGCTACGGCGACACATTTAGGCCTTTTTTCTGATCTGTCGATAAGAGAAGATACTGATGTGGTTGAAGCCGGATACAGGAAGATACCACGATGGCTTAAAGCAGTCAGACGTATAAATCTTTCCCAAAAGATCAATAATATTATTCCGTTACCTTTTAAGAATGTATGGTTTAACAAAATTGAACTGAAAAACAGAGATTATTCCGGCATTGTAATAATTGATGGTGCATTGAATTACATCTCCGAGCAATGGTTTGATAAAGTCAGAAAAAATTATCCCAATATCAGGATTTTTTTATATCTGATCAATTCATTAGAGGCATCTTCACCGAGTATAAAGAACATAAAAAGACGTATTGGTCTGATCAGATGGGACCATGTCTTTACGTTTGATCCGGTTGATGCTTCAGAATATAAATATACATATAAAGGATTTTGCTACTATTCGAAGCATTCTCTTGAAACTCTGCAAACGAATTGCAGCACTGCTTCTGATGCTTTTTTTGTTGGGGGATTAAAAGGCAAACGAGAGGCGATGATCCGCGATGTATATGAATGGCTGATTAAAAACTCTGTTAATTGTGATTTTAGAGTTATGGTATATGGCAGGAACGTACCATCATCAGGAAATGGGATCCGGTATTTTAATAACGGCTGGCGACCGTATTCTGAAGTTTTAGCTGCTCTGTCGCATACAAAATGTATTATCGAAATATTGCAGAAAGGTCAGTCAGGGGCCACTTTACGCTACTTTGAAGCGGTCTGCTACAATAAAAAGCTTTTGAGCAATAATGCTGATATCGTCAATTACCCATATTACGATCCGAGATATATGAAGATCTTTAATAATGTTGAAGATATTGATATCCAATGGCTCAAGGATGATATCAAAGTGGAGTATAACTATAAAGGCGATTTTTCACCTAATGTATTTATCGATATGATACAACAGGATTATCTGTAGGACTGTGTCGCCGGTAATGTTTAATTAAGGCAGAGGATGGCTTATGTCGTTTATTGTTTCTGTGGGCGTTGAGATAATAGTTCCATTGTTGTACTGCTTAATTGCTGCGGGGGGATATGGAATCCTGTTCAAAAAGCGTTTTTCGGTATCTCTTTCACAAGCTTTTTTATGGCAAATAATTATTCTTACTTTCACATCAATAGTATTTTCAAGTTTTACGGCAGGAATTGCTGCAGGAATTGCTGTGGCTCTGCTGGTGCTGACTGTTTCAGTGGTGAGAGAAAAGACATTGCGTCCGATAGTAGATTTTTACAAACCTTCATTAGGTAATTTAGAGGTCGTTTTCTTTTTGCTTCTGTATTTTGCGATTTCTATTTGTAATGCCGGCAATTTTTTTCATCATTCTGATGAGTATGCGCACTGGGGAATATTTGTCAAAGAAATATTGAGACTTGACAGGCTGTTTTATGTTTCAAATGCCAACATGGCGCACAAAGACTATCTTCCGGCTTTAAGTCTGTTTGAGGCATTATGGTGTAAGCTCTGTTTTGGATTTAGCGAGGCGGGCACATATAGAGGTATTCAGATTTTTGAAGCCTCATTAGTTATGCCGTTGTTATCGCTTGGACTCGACAGAAAGAGCGGACTAAGAGAAGTCATAAAAACGATGGTACCCTGAGTTATTCTTTCACTTGGAATACCATCATTAGTGATCAATTTTTACACTATACTTCCTGATTTTGCAATGGGAATACTGGTGTTTTACTGTTTGTTCCTGATTCTTACATCGGATGATTCGACATTTACCTTCTTTTCGCTATTGCCGGCTTTATCTGTTCTGGCCCTTATGAAAATGGTTGGTATCGTTTTTGCCCCAATGATTTTGCTGTTTTGGGTGGTGACTCAAAAAGTCTTTGATTCTATATCCAGGACTTTTGTGTATCATATATTGATTCTGGCAGTGGTTCCTGTTGGTATTTGGAAATGCGTAAATATGTACATTTCAAAATATGTCATAAAAACAGGGGGACAGAGCTATGCTAATATTTCAATTTATAAAACTATAAATACAGTCTTTTCCACTGAAAACATGGCTTATAGAATGGATCTGGCCAAAAGGTACATCGATGCGCTGTTTCGGAAAACGGTTTTTGAGTATTTTGCATTCATACCTTTTGTTTTGCTTGCCTGTATTATTATAGGTATTACAATCAGGACGATATCTACAGATCGATTCAAAAAAACAGGCAGACTGGCTCTTCTGTGGGTTATCATTGCAACTGTAGCATATGTGCTTTTTATGTATATAATGTATTTGATGATGTTTTCCAGCTATGAAGCAAGCAAATTAGCCGGTTATTATCGATACATGAGCACTTTTCTGATCACAGTTGCGTACTTGATGTGTATTATATTATTCCTGGAAGATAATTTACTTACAAAGATAGTTCTTTGGAGTTTATCCTGTTTAATAATATTGAATTTTATATCGATAAAGGGACTTGCTGATTATAGTTCAAGCGCTTTTTCAGATCCACCATACATTGGCGAAGGAAACGCAATTAAAAATGCAGTTGGGGATGATGAAAAAGTATATCTGGTCATTTGCGGCAGTGACACAACTATGTATCAGATCATAAACTACCACGCTGTTCCAATCATTGTCCAGTGGGGCAGTCCGGGGAAACCGCGTAACAGCGATGATGTCTGGAGTAAAAACTTCAGTAAGTCTGAATTTAAAGAAATATTATCAGACTATGATTACATCTATTTTTTGCAGACAGACGATATTTTCTGGAATAGTTACGGCGATCTTTTTGAAGATTCAGATTCAGTTATTAATCATACGCTGTATAGGATGATAAACAAAGACGGCAGAATATATCTGGAAAAGAAGTCATGATTTTTTGACATATATGGCGTGAAAAAATAACAATGAAAAATTACTAAAACAATGAGGAACTGTTGTTGTGAGCGGCAGAAAAACTGTAGGATACGAAAACAGAGATATATTTTTTAAAACTTTTCTTTTGGATGAACTGTCTATAATATTGGCTTTTTTTTCTGCGGTCATCATAAGATACAATGCGATAATCAGCTGGGTGGACTATAATTCCAGGATATATGTATCTCTTATAATTACGGCCATTCTGTTTCAGATCATTATTATGTTTCTCTACGATGCGAAGAAAACTTCAATAGTCCGAATGGACCCCATGGAAAACGGCATCAGGCTCGTTAAGAGCAGGCTTCTTATGACCGCGCTGTATCTGGTTTATCTGTTCGTTACTCAGAGGTCGGTTCTGGCATCAAGGATAGTCCTAAGTATTTTCCTTTTGTTGAGCGTGGTCTACGGTTATCTGTTCAGGATGCTGTACAGAAATTATTACATCAAAAACAGGATGACTGACCTTCCCAAAAAGGACATCATACTGGATATGTTGGATCCGGGTGCAGAGAAGAAGCTTGCAGGCATATCTGAAGATGAATGCAACCATGTACTTATAATCCCAGAAGAAGGCAATGACGACAGAACTGAAAAAGTAATCTCTAAGCTTGAGAATCTGGGGATAAGAACCTATATCGCCCTTGGCAGAGGAGATTATCGCGTAAGGGCAGGAATCGTTACAGACGTGGATGAATATGCGGCTGTTCCGGCTTTCATCAGAAAGACCAGGTTCAGTGTTTTCGGAGTCAACTATAACGTTGGCAGGATCGAAGAAGCTGTATATCATGTGCTGCATCACCTTGAGAAACTTAAGGGGGAATACATCTGTTTTTCCAATGTGCATACATCTGTCATGGCAAGGGAAAATCCGGAATATGCGAATGTTTTAAATTCTGCGGTGCATGTCTTTCCTGATGGAAATCCTATCGTCAGACTCCAGAAAAGGAGTGGACTTCCGGGAGCTGAGAGGGTCGCAGGCCCTGACTTTATGGCAAATATGTTCCGCGATACTCAGGATGGAAAGGTCTCTCATTACTTTTACGGCTCCAGGGAAGAAACTCTTAAGGCACTTGAAAAACAGCTCGAGTCCAGGTATCCGGGAATTAATATAAAAGGAATGTATTCGCCTCCGTTCCGAGAGCTTACGCAGGAAGAGGACGAGGAGGATATTCGCAGAATCAATGAGTCCGGAGCTGATATCCTCTGGGTTGGGCTTGGAGCTCCTAAACAGGAAAAATGGATGAATGCCCATAAGGGTAGGATAAACGCAGTTATGATGGGAGTTGGCGCGGGATTTGACTTCCATGCAGGTACCATTGACAGAGCCCCTGTATGGATACAGAAGATAGGTTTTGAATGGCTCTATCGCCTGTTCCAGGATCCGGCAAGACTGTTCAAAAGATATTTTGTCACGAACATTAAGTTCTTTTGGTATCTTCTGTCTAAATGAGATATAATGAATCAGAACTCTATGACAAAATGGTTTGATATGTGATAATTGCATGATGTGACTAACAGTAGGGAAGGTCTTTCGGGTTCTGATGGACCTTCTCTTTTTTAGGGCTTGGGATAAGTATATGTCTTTTAGAATGACTAAAGCTGGAATTTCATATGGTGAACTGTTTTTTTATATCTTTTTTGCATTGATGTTCGGGATGAGAATGTGGGGGATATATGAGAGCAGGCCCCTTTATGCTCCCTTGCTGGTTGTTGGCATGCTGCTGTGGGCGCTTAGCGTTGTGCTTCGGGAACATACTTTGCTTGAATATGTGCTGATCGCACTTTTTATGGGGCTTTCGGGACTAGTCTACTTCAATACCGGTGAGAAAGGTCTGATATTATATTTTGCCCTTATGCTTGGCGTGAAGGGAATCGATATCAAAAGGCTCTTCAAGGTTGGGATAGCAGCGGGAGGAATGGGAATAGTCTGTCTGACCTTTCTTTCATCCTTCGGAATCATAGAGGACATATCCTACATACACTGGACGGCGCAGCTTGGACATGTATTCAGAAGATCCATGGGATTTGCACATCCAAATATCCTGGCCTCTTCATTTGCGATCCTGACTATAATGATCCTGTACGTGATCGGATATGAGAACAGAAGAAGACTCATTGGAGTGTCGGCGGTTCTTTTGCTGTTTTCCATATACATATATGTCTATTCCCTCAGCAGAACCGGCCTTGTTATTACCGCGGGCTTCATTCTCCTCAATTTGTTTTATGCATTCAGAAACAGGATAGGTGCTTTTGAGAAAATCATCCTGGTGATGCTCTTTCCTTTTATCTGGACTATCAGCATAATAGGACCTTTTTGTGTGACAGAAAAGGAAATAGAAATTGTGAGAGGCCTTGATTATAATTTAGGATCCAGGTGGGAGGTCGGAAATTATTACATCACTAATAATCACCTCGTTTTATTTGGACAAAGGCTGGCCAATCCGAAAGGGATCGTTTATGGCATAGATATGTCTCAGCTCTATCTGTTGTTGCAGCTTGGAGTTGTCGCTTTTGTCCTGATCACTGCGCTTTGGATATTGCTCATGGTTGACGAGGCCGGAAGCGGCCGGGTGCAGGAGCTTCTTATAATCTGTTCAATGCTTGTTATGGGTATCACGGATCCTTTTTTATACAATATCGGATTCAAAAATATTGCGTTTATTTTCATAGGTGTTAATCTATATAAATATGTTTCACTTTGTCAGCATAAACTTCCACGGCTTATGGGAACTGATTTGGGCCTTAAGCCTTTTGCCGGAAAGAGTGTTGCTATTCCATGTCCTGTCAGAGACCGCAGCACAAAAACGGCTCAAGAGGATGATGTTTTGCGTAAAAGGATGGCAATGATCGCTTGTTGCGGGGTGGTTTTAGCTGCAGTGGCAGCAGGAGCATTTTATGTTGTGACTCCTGAACCTGATTATGTTCTTTCAGACAGGAATTCCGGTGAACAGGTGACCAAAGTGAAAAAAAGACTGGTAGGAAGAACATATTCCCCTGATGAAATAAGAAGTATTCGAAGGGACGGAAATATAGTACTCAATTATACTGATGAAAATGAGCTGATGTACATATATTACGCCGATGAGGCGGATGAGGTTCCGGGTGGGTATTATGCTCATAATGCCGCCGGACTGGAGAAATTCAGACTGAGTATGAGCATTTTTTTCTGGGGCAGTGCTTTGGTGGTAATTCTGTCTGTGATCGGAAAAGAATGCTTTGATGGCGCGAGTGAAGGGAAGTTGTAGAGATCATGGAAGAAGCAGTTCATATACGTAAACTTCCTTATCGCCTATTGCCGGTACCAAGAAGGGAAGAAACTGTACTCACTGTTTGAGAGCAATTCAGAGCATTGCTCTTTTCTGCCGAGTAGATCCTTGCGTATGTCTGAGTACAGACAATAAGCATGAACGCTATAAGCGCAATCTGCAATAAGGGGAATTCTTTCCACTTTACTTTGGACGAGATAATAACAAGAACAGCCCAAAAGATAAGCGTGCCGGGGTAGTAGTACCTGGTGACCAGCATTGGTGCCACCAGTCTTGATGAGATTTTTCTTGTATTATAACATATGGTCCGGACGATAGAATAATGAAAGGAATGAATGAGATGAAGCAGGACAGTATTGCTTCTATAAAGAAGACAGCTATTATGGAGCTCGTTTTGGTTATAGCCATTTCGAGCATCTTTGTTCTGATGATCACAATAGGATTAGGCACCATGAGTTCCGGGTGGCACCTGGTTGATGACCACCAGTTCTTTGGTTACATAGATCAATTCAGAAACCACAATAAATCATTGTGGGAAGTCATAGGAAGTGAACTCAGGAGGGATGCAATTCAGCAGCATAGAGCAAGATTTCTGTATTATCCCTTTAGAGTTCTCCAGGCGTACCTGTTTGGGTATAATTACGTCTACTACAACATAGTCAAAGCTGTTGAGGGAATAATTGCACTTAGCTATCTGTATTATGTTGGAAAAGAACTGAAACTGTCCCGGTATCTTTCTGCCGTGTTTGCAGTAATTGTACTATGTGGATATCAGGGCGCTGTATTATGGAAGCTTGGACCACAACACCTTCAGAGCACAATGTTTATGGCTATGGGGCTTTATTATATGATGGTCTACCTCAGATCCGGGAAGAGGAGGACTTTTGCTTTCTGTATGATCTGTATCACGCTGATGGCGTGTTTCCACGAATCATTTGTTGTAACAATACCATTTATCATTGCCTTTCTGATATATGGTGAACTTAAGGAAGATATTCGAAGTGGTAACTTATCTTTTGCCGGTGTTCTTAAAGCTGTACGTGACAACCGGGGACTGCTGATCGGTCTTGCTGCTGTTTTTGTTCTGATCATGCTTTATATAGCTTTGTTTCTGGGCATTTTCAGCTATGGAGTTGTCAAGGAAAATGTGCCGGTAAGTGACATCCTTAAAAACCTCGAGGATGGATTTATAAAGGGTGATTTCAGTAATTACTTCAGTTTTGGGATAATGCTGCTAATTGTTCTGGCATCTTACTATGAGAGCATAAAGCCCGTATGGCCGGAGCTGGTTCTGGCTGCTGCGTTTGCTTTTCCCCAGATAATGCTTTATACATCGGAACCGTTTTACGAGCGATATCTGCTTCCGCTTACTTTTGGGTGGGCATTGTTTTTTGTCGCAAATTACGGCAATGGGATAGTACATGGAGTAAGACGGACGATATATGTCTTACTGCTGACGATAATGGCAATCCTTCAGATACGGATCACTGTAGTTGAGGCTGATTATTACAGGTTCAGAGGTGATAGTGTTACAACAATGCTGGATGAAACATTAAGCCTTATGGAAAAGGGATATAATGTAACATCCGTATTGGGAATATCTAATCCTGAAGCTGACATGACGATGAGCTCTTTTTTTAAATCTCACTTACAGAAAAACTGCTGGTACTGGCATGAATATGATGCTGCTATCTGTGAAGCACCTCCGTTCTCAAGCGAAGCAGATGGCGAATTACACAGTGTGTCAGATGTTGATGTGTTTGTTGCATATAACCGGGACGACAGACATTTTACTGTTGAACCATCTCTTGACCTTGCGAAGTTCCATCGTGTAAAATGCGGTTCGCTGGATCTGTATTTTAGTGACGAAGCTTATATAACTCTTACGGACGAGGACTTTGAACGTTTTAAGATCAAACCTACGATCTACGGAATAGGAGCCGACGATTAGACTATGATTTACTATCATGCTGATGATTATGGGATCAATATTGAGCAGTCAGAGCGTATTTTGTCCTGCAGAAAAGAGGGATGTTTAAACAGCGTAAGCATTATGCCCACGAGTGACTGCCTGGATGATACTGTTCCGATGCTTGATAACGGATGCAAAAAGGCAGTGCATATAAATATCAGTGATGGTAAAGCGATCCTGAGTCGTGAAAAGATCCCTCTTCTGGTAGATGATAAGGGATTTTTCAACAGATCATTTTTACAACTGTTACTTATTTCAGTCGTTTCCGGCAGAAAGCTGGAACTGCAGGTTGCAAGGGAGAGTTATGCCCAGATATGTAAAATTCTGGAGTATATGCCGGGAGATTATAAACTAAGGCTTGACAGTCACAGGCATTATCATATGATACCTTGTGTGCTGAGGGGAATCTGCAGGGCTGCAGAGAAGACAGAAAAAGAGATCGAGTATATTCGTCTTCCGATGGAAAGTGCCGGGCTGTATCTTGGAGAACCGCGTCTTTGGAGTCGGATAAGCCCGCTCAGCATAGTTAAAGCGCTGGTTCTGAATATCTGCGGCCGGTACAATAAAGGCTTTTTAAGAAAACATGGACTTTTAAGTAAAACAAACGGCTATATAGGTGTAGTATTTACTGATAGAATGTTTTATGAAAACATTTATCCTCTGATCCTGAAGATCAAAGCCGGAAAGGCGTTTAAAGGTCGAGATGTTGAGGTGCAGTTCCATCCGGGAAGAGTGAGAAGAGGAGAGAAACTGCACAGAACAAAGTTTGCGGATTGGTATGACTCTGATAACAGGGATAGAGAAGCACAAGCGCTGAAGCGTTTCGAAAAAGGTGTAGTATGAAGGATGATGTATTATTTTTGGTACTTCCATGTTATAACGAGGAAGAGACAATTGAAAGCAGCTATGTGAAATTATCATCATTTCTTTCGGAGATGATAAGGGAAGAGAAAATTTCCAATATGAGCAGAATGCTCTTTGTGGATGATGGCTCTGCGGACAGAACCTGGGATATCATTATGTCACTGCATAACAGGGACATAATGGTCGAGGGAATTAAACTCTCACACAACAGAGGACATCAGGTTGCGATCTATGCAGGGATTGAGGTGGCTTCCGGGTATGCTGATGCGATCATCACAATCGATGTGGATCTTCAGCAGGATATCAATGCCATACCTGAATTTATGAAAGCATATGAGAAGGGCTGTGATGTGGTATATGGAATAAGAAATGACAGGAGTTCCGATGGCTTTTTTAAGAAAGCTACAGCAACAGCTTATTACAAGATGATGCATTTTGTTGGTGCGAATATTATACAGAACAGTGCAGATTATCGACTCTTGTCCCGAAAAGCTGCAGAAGCTCTTATGCAGTATAAAGAATCCAACCTGTTTATTCGTGGTATAGTTCCCGCGATGGGGTTTAAGTCTGACAGAGTCTATTTTGATGTTCATGAAAGAAAACACGGACAGAGTAAATACACATTGCACAAAATGCTCAGACTTGCCGCTGATGGAATAACTTCTTTCAGTATTGTCCCTATTCGTATGATCTTATACTTTGGACTGCTCGTATTGCTTTTCAGTATAGGCGTTATTATTCATGACGTTTATGTCTATCTGATCGGAGATACCGTTACCGGATGGGCATCCTTACAGGCATCGATCTGGTTTTTTGGAGCAGTGCAGCTGATAAGTGTCGGGGTGATCGGAGAATACATCGGGCGTATTTATATGGAATCCAAGCACAGACCAAGATTTTTTATTGAAGAAAAAACCATATAGTAGTCCGGCCAGCTGTTGTGAATCTTGGATGAGTAGTGTATTATGTGAATGCAGCAGATGTTTTGCTGCCGGACTTCAATCAGATTGTCCCCGGGATGGGAGAGGATCTGAAATAAAAAGATAGAATGATGAGATTATGAACCAGAAATATAAAACACTTCAAACTTATGTACTTTGGGCAATAGATATGGCCTGCATTCTTGCGACATATCTTTTTGCTACATGGCTCAGATATAACACCAGAAGAGACTGGGGAGACAAGACACTGCACTATATGGTGTGCGTGGTATTTCTCCTTGTCTGTGCCGTTTATACTTTCCTTGCTGACTGGAACAGGGACTTTATAACGAGAGGATACTTTAAAGAGTTGGTTGCGGTGGTAAGAACCGTGGTTATTACTCTTGTAGGTTCCCTTGTGATCGTATTCTTCCTGCAGTGGACATCGATCCTTTCAAGATATGTGATAGGTAACTTCCTCTGGATGAACATTATCCTTACTTATGTTGCGAGGATTGTCTTTAAGAAGGCACTTTGGAGACATATTTCCAGTGAAAAGAATGTGACAAGGGTTGTTGTGATCTCTGAGAAGGATCAGATGGAGAGAACCGTTACTGATCTTCAGGCCAAGGCGGGAGAGCTGGGATACAAGATTGTTCGGGCATACTGCGCGGATGTCAGTCGTGATGTGGTTGATGAGTGGCATATCGGAGATGTTCATGTCCACTATGGAATTGATGACATTACTTCCCGTCTTATCACAGATCCGTTTGATGAAGTGTTTATCAACACACCTCATATTCCTCAGAGTCAGATCCAGGACATTATTCTTGGGTTTGAGGAGATGGGAGTTACAACCCACTACAACATAGAGCTTCCAAACATTACCAAGGCTGCGACTCAGGTCGAGAAGTTCATGGGATACTCAGTCATAAGCTATGACATGAACAGAGTCAGCTACAAGAGGCTCTTTATCAAGAGAATCATTGATATTATCGGAGGATTTGTAGGTCTTATCCTGACAGGTATCATCACATTATTCCTTGCACCTGCCATCAAACTTGATTCTCCCGGGCCTGTATTCTTTTCCCAGACAAGAGTCGGCAAAAACGGCAGAAGATTTAAGATCTACAAGTTCAGATCCATGTACATAGATGCCGAGGAGCGAAAAAAGGAGCTTGAAGAGCAGAACCAGATGAAGGGTCTGATGTTCAAGATGGAGAATGATCCGAGAGTAACTAAGGTCGGTAACTTCATCAGAAAGACAAGCCTTGATGAGTTCCCGCAGTTTCTTAACGTCTTAAAGGGCGATATGAGTCTTGTGGGCACAAGACCGCCGACGGAGGCAGAATTTGAGCAGTACAATGAGCATTACAGAAGAAGGCTGTCAATGACACCGGGGCTTACCGGACTCTGGCAGATAAGCGGCAGAAGCGACATTGAGGACTTTGATGAAGTTGTAAGGCTCGACCTTGAATATATAGATAACTGGAGTCTTACCGAGGATTTCAATATACTCCTTCAGACTGTGGGAGTGGTACTCTTTGGAAAAGGGGCCAGGTGAGCGCTCTTAAGGGAAAAGACTGGATTCTTTTCCCTTTTCTTAGTTTTGCTGCCGCTTATACACCGGGCATGTACCGCAAGTTCATTCTAAGGAAATACAGTTTCTAATGAGGACAGTGATGTAGTATAATAGCACGGTAAAATTAATTGATTTATGAAGGAAAGAAGAAATGCTTAAGAAGAACATTGACCTTAACGGGAAGAGAATACTTGTCACAGGGGCTGCAGGATTTATCGGTGCTTATCTTGTGACTGAACTTGTAAAGAGATACCCGGACTGCAGGATACTTGGTATTGACAATATGAACAATTACTATGACGTATGGATCAAGGAGTACAGGCTTGACAGGATAGCGGAGGCTGTCACAGACGATGATCAGTTTGAGCTTGTTCGCGGGGATATATCTGACAGGGATGTTGTTGATCGCATATTCAGTGAGTTCAAGCCCGAGGTTGTAGTCAATCTGGCTGCTCAGGCGGGAGTCAGGTACTCAATTGAGAATCCCGACGCCTACATCGAGTCAAATATGATAGGATTCTATAACATACTTGAGGCCTGCAGGCATTCATATGACGATGCCCGGATCGGAAGCGACGATGGCTGTGCGTCAGCGGAAGATGTGGACTACAGAGGCGTTCTGCATCTTGTCTATGCCTCATCTTCCAGTGTCTATGGCAGCAACAAGAAGATTCCATACAGTGTAGAGGACAAAGTGGACAACCCGGTTTCGCTTTATGCCGCCACCAAGAAGAGCAATGAACTCTTTGCCCATGCATATTCCAAACTGTATGGTATACCTGCTACGGGACTCAGGTTCTTTACAGTTTACGGACCTGCCGGCAGACCTGACATGGCATACTTTGGCTTCACCAACAAACTGATCAGGGGTGAGACCATTAAGATATTTAATTATGGCAATTGCAGAAGAGACTTCACTTTTGTATCCGATATTGTTGAAGGTGTGATAAATGTTATGGAAGTTGCTCCTTCGGAGAATGAGAATGGTGCAAGATACAAGGTCTACAACATAGGAAACAACGATCCTGTCAATCTCCTTGATTTTGTAGATATCCTTCAGCAGGAACTTGTTGCTGCAGGGGTTCTTCCTGCGGACTTTGACTTTGAGGCTCACAAGGAGCTTGTTCCGATGCAGCCTGGTGATGTTGAAGTGACATATGCAGATGTGACCGCTCTTTCAGAGGACTTTGGTTTTAAGCCCTCAACACCACTTCGAGACGGACTTAAGGCATTTGCTGCATGGTATAAAGAATACTACAGGAGATAAAAGGCTGAATGTTTAGTTACAACACTCCTAACTTCATAAAAAGAATAGATGTAAAAAAACTCAGCATTTTCTTTACTGTGCTGTACGTGCTCAGTCTAATTCCGATGCTTGTTCTGGGATTTTATGACTGGCCGTCTGCTGACGACTATAGCATGGCACTTCAGCCTCACCTGTATTTTGCACAGACCGGGAATATATTTGGAACAATCATTGAGTCGCTTAAGAAATCCTGGTGGGTATACTCTCAGTATGAGGGATATTTCTTTTCCATCATTCTGACCTGCATTGCTCCAAATGTGTTTGGTGAGGGATTCTATGTAATAACACCTTTTATTATCATCGGAATGCTGACATTTGGAGTCTGTTACTTTTTTGATGCGCTTTTTGTAAGGGTATGGAAGCTTGACAGATATCTTTCCAATATCGCCGCAATGACAACTCTTATCCTTATGATACAGTGCCTGCCTGAGAGCGGAATGCGGGTGGAGGCTTTCTATTGGTACAGCGGAGCGATCAACTATACCTTTACCTTTGGAATGGCTTTTTTCTGGCTGGGACTGGTTTTGAGGTCAGTCTATGAGGATTCCGAGAAGGTGCGAAAGAGGAAGCTTATATGGGCAGCTTTCTGGGGATTCTGGATGGGAGGAGCCAACTACCTGACTGCTCTGGAGCTGGCTATATGCTCAGTACTGATTCTTATTATATTCTTCATGATAAAGAAAGGCGCTTTCAAACTGGAAGGAGCGTGCGAGGCTCAGCAAAAGAGCTTTGGATACATCTGGATTCCTGCACTGACCAATCTTGCAGGATTTGCATGTTCATGTTTTACACCGGGAAATCTTGTCAGGAGTGCTGAAACAGATCACTATGGACCGGTCAAGGCAATACTGTTATCAATACATTCAACACTTGATATGATGTTTAACAGCATGGCAAGATGGGAACTGTTTGTCGCTCTTGTCCTTCTGATACCGGTTTTCTGGAAGATGGCGGGACAGATGAAGCAGAAGCTTTCGCATCCGATACTTTTCTCTCTGTTTGCATTTCTCATGGCATCCTCCAACACGACTCCCGCTTTTTTTGCGGTGGCAAATGTGGGTGCAGGAAGACTGAGGGCTCTTGCCTGGATGGAGTTCGTACTGATGCTTGTTCTTGTTGATTTCTATTTTACGACATGGGCAAGGCAGAATCTGTTCGGCGCAGATAATGCTGAAAAGAGCGGACAGTTTTCTGAGAGGTCCTCTGTGGTTATCGTCCTGTGTCTTGTTTTTCTGGCTGCAGGATCATGCCTGTGCGTAATACCGAATGTGCGTTACTACAGCACAACTTCAGCCATTTCGGACATCGCAACCGGGACTGCGGCAACATACAGAAGAGAAAATCTTGAACGTTTGGAAATACTACAGGATGATACAATTAAAGACGCGTCACTTCCTGAGCACAAGGCGCAGCCGGAGATGCTCTTTTACTGGGATGTGACTCCCGATAAGAGTGAGTGGATCAACTCAGCAACCGCTAACTACTACTACAAGGACAGTGTTGTACTTATAAATGAATAAGGCTATCAGTATATTCAACAGAATAATCGCTTTCTGCCTGTTTGTGGCTGCTTTGTTGGTCCTTGCGGTGAGCTCAGTCACCACGATCTATTATGACATGCATTACGATGAGGACTGGCCGCAGTACGGGCGGGAAAATATTCCTGTTCTCGTCATTCTTCTCCTGGCGGTTTTCGGAGTGTTCTTTTTTATTTACAAAAAGAATCTGTTTGAGCGATACAGGATATTCTGGATAATAGGGCTTGTATTTGTATGTTCGTACTGCCTTATGCTGATCCTTGCTATCCATCCCCAGGCAGTCAATGACTCCAAGACCCTGGATGACATTATAAACAGTTTTATGGCAGGTGATTATTCATCTCTGATTAAAGAGGGAGGATATCTTTTTATCTGGCCTTTCCAGCTGGGGTATGTGCTGTTCGGACAGTGGATGTATGTCCTTTTTGGTCCCAGCAATTACCTTGCCTGGGATATAGTGCAGCTGCTATCTGTCCTGGTTACGGCTTTTCTTATATATAAGATGACCTGGGAGATATTTGAAGACAGGGCTGTCTGCGGTATAGTTGGTCTTATGTCTGCAGGTGCGCTTTTCTTTTACAATTATGTCACTTATATATATGGGGACATACTCAGCATGGCGCCACAGACTCTTGCGCTGTACATGATGATTCTCTTTGTGAAAAGAGAAAAGGTGCGCTACGGGGTGATCTCGGGTCTGAGCATCGCTTTTGCCATAATGATCAAGACCAATTGTGAGATCACGTTGATCGCAATTATAATGGTCCTAATAGGAAGCGCATTTATTAAAAAAGAATCAGGCAATGACCTTGGAAAGCGCCTTGCAAAGAGGATTGGTATTGCGGTGTTTATGCTGGTGGCTGTTGGCGCTGTTAATGCATCAGTGGATTCCTATTTCTGTAATCTGACAGGTCTTGAAAGGATTCCCGCCGGCAATCCCGCTTTTGCCCATATAGCCATGGGACTTCAGGAGAGCGACCTTGAGGATGGCTGGTACAACGGTTACAACTATAAGGTATTTGCTGCCAATGATTACGACACTGAGGCTACCAAGGCAGCAGCGCTTGAGAATATCAAGGAGACGCTGTCTGACTTTGCCGGGAGGCCTCTTCACGGAGCAAGGTTTTTTGTAAGGAAGTTCGCCACCCAGTGGGCTGACTCTGTATGTATCTCCACTCACAATCTTGATCTTGTCAGCAGGCATGTTGAGGATCAGCCGCCCTTATGTGATTTTCTGGTCTTTGGGAAGGGCTCTGAGATACTCATATGGATAATGAATGTATACATGCCGGTATGTTATATTGGAGTTGCAGTATGCCTCTTTGGAATCCTGAGAGGGAGAAAAGCTTCTGCCGGTGAGATGCTGCTCCTCATTCTCATTTTTGGTGGTATTGTTTTTCATGAGTTTTGGGAAGGCTCCTCCAGGTACACTATGAGATATTATATTTATTATCTGCCTTGCGGAGCCTATGGCATAAAATACCTGCTCGCATGGTTTTTGAGAAAGAAGGAAGAAATTGGTAAACGATAAAAAGAGGCTTGCCTATCTTGATATGCTAAGGATAATCGCCTGCTTTCTGGTCATGTTCAATCATACTGCCGGATATATTAAATTGTTTGAATATGATGGCAGCGGCATTACACCTGTGCTTTTACTTCGGCTCTTTCTGGGAATGATAGTCAAGATACATGTACCTACGTTCTTTATGATAACCGGGGCACTTATGCTTGGCAGACACAGAAGCATTGAATCGGCCCTCCGGGGGGCTTTGAAGTTCTTTATGATCCTGCTGATATTTAGTATCATAGCCAATGTTGCGGCCACCGGAAAACTGTATCTGCCTGGATTCATAAGAACTTTTGCTTCAGCCGATGTTGACGGTGCAGGACCCTACTGGTATCTTTATGCCCATATTGGGATTCTGCTCATCATGCCTTTTCTTGCTTTTGTTGCAGAGCACATCGATGTTAAGCTCCTGAATTATCTGATCATACTGAGGCTGATGACAGGAGTGCTGGTGCCTGTGCTGTTTATCATAGCAAACAGGATAATGGATAGTAACATGCATCTGGCGCCTGAATTTGATCCTGCATTTGTAACGGTGGATTGTATCTTCTATCCCCTGGTGGGATTTGGTTTGGACAAAAAGATTGACATTAAAAAACTTGCGGGGATCAAAATATTCATTGTAGCACTGCTGTTTTTTGTTTCAGCGTTTCTCGAGTGTGCAATAACTCTGATCGCCGGAGTTGACCATGTGTTTAGCGGATTTGACTTTATCATGAGTATATGTTTCTTTCTGGTAGTCAAATACCTGTTTACTGTAAAAGAATTATCGGAAGGATTTAATAAGGTCATTGTGACGGTTGGCAGCCTCACCTTTGGAATGTATCTTCTGGATCCGATAACAGGTGATCTTATGGAACCGCATGTTGTCAGCAGCATCAATGCGGTTATTCCGTCACTGCTTTTGGCCTGTGTGATTCATTGCCTGCTTTCAATGACTGTAGGCGGAACCATGACTTTCTGTTGGAGAATTGTCAAAAATGGATACATTGAGAAATATAAGAAAAGGTAAATATGACCTTGAATCGGTATATGAAGAGCTGGACTTTAAGCCGCATCTGTGGTGCCTTTTGCTGGCTTTCATAATTATGACTATATGCTCACGGTCGTCATTTTTGTATGTATTTAATCTGTGGGATGATGCTAACAGCTATTTTACAGTGGGAAAATGTATATTCAGAGGTTTTGTCCCATACAGGGATCTGTTCGACCAGAAGGGCATCATGCTTTACTTTATCTATGGGTTGGCATCACTTATTTCGCCAAAAACTTTCATTGGAGTGTTTTTGTTTGAAATTGTGGCGGCATGCCTTTCTCTTCTTGCTGTTTTCAGGATAAGCAGTCTCTTTCTGGAATCCGATTGGATGCCATATGTTACAACATCACTGACAGGCATCGCAGTTTATACCGCCAAGGATTTTTACTGGGGTGGAAGTGCTGAGGAGTTTCTTTTTCCATGGATAATGTGGGGAATGTATCTGTCGGTTAAGTACTTCAGGAAAGAATACCCGGCATCCATGGACTTGCGCAAGGTTCTTTTGGGCGGGGTATTGGCTGGCTTTGTTCTCAATATCAAGTTCAATTCCCTTGGATTCTTTTTTGCGTGGATGGCAGCAGTATTCTTTGCTGATATCATTGGCGAGCATGCAGTTCGAAAGGCTTTTGCAAGCTGCGCAGTTTTCCTCTCCGGAATGGGACTTGCTACACTTCCCTGGATCATCTATTTTGGCATAAATGGTGCAATAAAAGACTGGCTATATGTCTATATATATAAGAATGTATTTGAATATTCCAAGAAACTTACGCTTGCAGAGAGGGCAGCAAAGTTTTACGACATAATTAAGAATCATACTTTGAATAACAAACTTGTTTTTGCGCTGGTATTCATTGGAGTGATATACTTCACTGCTGTCACCGTGATTGGTATTATAAATAAAAAAAGAAAGCTGGAAATCAATGTTCCTTTTATTGACTTAAGGCTCTCTGAGCTGTTAAACTTAGGGGCGCTCCTGTTCTTTCTGGTTCTCGTAATTTTTATTGGCGGTGTGAGTCTTCCCTACTACCCATTTCCAATGAATGGATTTGTAGTGTTTGGTTTTATTCCGTTTTGTTATATAATAGAGAAGTTCGCAAATGAAGTGCTGTCATTAATATTGATTGCGGTATCATTGATTGTGGCAGTTGCTTCATGTATTCTGTTGTCTGTGAATGTCAAGTCCATGGGACTAAAAAAAGAGGAGCTGTTTCTTTTTAAATTCAGGGATTATATTGTTTCATCAGAAGTTGTAAACCCGGGTATCATACTGGAGTACACTTTTGACATAGGTCTGTACACGGTGCTTGATGTTAACCCTATCTGTTACTATTTCCAGACACAGACTCTCAACATGGACGAGGTTCTTGATTACCAGAAGCAGTACGTTCACTCGGGGGAAGCAGACTTTGTAGTCAGCGTGGGGTACGAAGCCGAGGGAATTGATGACAGATATGATCTTGTCATGAAGGACAGATGCGAGTTTTATGATTTTGATCAGACCTACTATCTGTATCAGAGGAATGATAATCCTGTTAGACAGGAATAAATGTTTTGAATAAGGAGAAGTAAAATGCCAATCAGAGTTAACAGTTTCATGGGGAAGTTCGGATGGTTTGCAAGAAAACACTTTCCCATGCTTGCAAGTAATGCCTATCTCAAACTGCAGTTTGTCACGAGGAGCAGATCACAAAAGGCCTATTGCGACTATTTTCTGAATGCAAAAGAAGTACCAATGCCCAACGTGGTCAACATCGAGACTATAAACAGGTGTAATTCAACCTGTGCTTTCTGCACTGCCAATGTACATGCTGAGAAGAGACCGCTCTGTAAAATAGATGATGAGGTATATAAGAGCATAATCGATCAGCTTGCCGACTGGGGCTACAAGGGACATCTGACTCTTTATGGCAACAATGAACCGCTCCTTGACACCAAGATTGTTGAGAGACACAAATATGCCAGAGAGAAGCTGCCTGACAGTTTTATATTCATGTCAACCAACGGGCTTATACTCACGATTGACAAGGTTAAAGAGGTGGCACCATACATAAATCAGCTGATCATCAACAACTACTCAATGGAGATGAAGCTGCACAAGAACATACAGGAACTCTACGATTATGTTAAGGCTCATCCGCAGGAGTTTAAGGATCTGGATATTCAGATACAGATGAGATACCTTCAGGAAGTCCTCACAAACAGAGCCGGATCTGCTCCCAACAAACAGGAGACGCAGAAGGTAATAAAGGAGACCTGTCTTCTTCCTTTCACGGATATGTGGATCATGCCTAACGGCAAGATGGGACTTTGCTGCTGTGATAACTTTGAGGTTACAGACTTCGGGGATCTCACCAAGATGAGTCTGAAAGAGGCCTGGGGATCCGAGAAGTTCCAGGAGGTTCGCAGAAAGATTGCGCAGGGACGTCAGGACTATCCGTTCTGTAAGCATTGTGACTTCATTGATGCCGGCTTCAGGATGCAGATTGTAAATGCTATCCTCAGAGGTGACCAGGATGCAGCCAATAGACTTGGTGGTCACGAGAGGATGAAGATTGGTAACAAGAATAACGAAGAAGATGGTATAAAATAATTTTTCTGATATGAGGGTGTGTTTTGGATAAGATAGCTGTTTTGATCCCTTGTTACAATGAGGAGAAGACAATTGAAAAGGTAATAAATGACGCTAAGAAGGCTCTGCCTGAGGCGGTCATATATGTGTACAACAACAACTCCAAGGACCGCACTGCTGAGATAGCAGAAAAAGCCGGAGCAGTTGTCCGCAATGAGTACATGCAGGGAAAGGGGAATGTTATCCGCCGCATGTTCAGAGAGATTGATGCTCTTGTCTATGTTATGGTGGACGGTGACGATACCTACCCAATGGAATCTGCGCCTGAGATGGTGGACCTTGTACTCAATCACAATGCTGATATGGTGGTTGGAGACAGGCTTTCCTCAACCTACTATCAGGAAAATAAGCGTCCCTTTCACAATTTTGGCAACAACCTTGTAAGGGGAAGCATTAACAGCCTTTTTGACTGCAACATAAGAGATATAATGACAGGCTTTAGAGCATTTTCATATGCATTCGTCAAGACATTTCCTGTTTTGTCTAAGGGGTTTGAAATCGAGACAGAGATGACAATCCATGGAGTATACAACAACATGCAGATAGAAAATGTCGTCATAGATTACAGGGACCGGCCGGATGGATCAGTAAGTAAGCTCAATACTTTTGCTGACGGGTTTAAGGTCTTAAGAACCATAGCAAGGCTTTACAGGAGTTATAAGCCTTTCGGCTTCTTCAGTATTTTGGCCGTAGCGCTGGCGATACTATCAATAGCATTCTTCATCCCCATTCTCACAGAGTACTGGGCAACTCATATGGTCCCCAGGATTCCTACTCTTATTGTGTGCTGCTTTGTAATGATGGCATCGGTAATAAGTGTGTTTACGGGGCTGATTCTGTCCACTCTTGCCTTGAATGACAGAAGACAGTTTGAGATGCAGCTTAATATGCTACAACGACATAAAATTAACGATTTACAGTGAAATTCTTAAGACTTTCTTAAGATTAGCGGCAAAAATGATTAATTTTTGCCTGAAACTATACAAAAATGAATTTATAGTGCTAGAATACATTTTGGTAAAAGGAGAAGAAGTAATGAAGAAGAATATCAAAATGGTTTTAGCACTTTTTTCATCCCTGAGCATTGCTCTTTCGGGATGTTCACTTGCTCGCACACAAACGCCTGAGGCGACTGAATACCTGAGCGATAAAGAGTCGGAAGAAGAGGTGACCGTGGAAGAAGAGGAGGCTGCCTCATCTGAAGATTCGATTGTTGTTATTAACAATCTCTTTGAGCCGGTACTTGAAGAACTTGAGCATGAGGATGAGATATTAGCTCAGAAGGCCGAGGAAGAGAAAGAAAAGGAACAGGAAGAGAAGGCGCAGGAAGAGAAAGAGAAAGAAGCATCTGAGGAAGAGGAAGAGTTCAGGCACATAAATATTGTCTTCTTTGGAGACAGCCAGATAGCCAATGGCAGAAGCGACGGATCGGACATCCCTTCGATTCTTACCACAAGAGTTCCGAACTGCACTGTATATAATCTGGCTATTGGCGGGACAACGGCATCTGTTGAGAAGAGCACAAGTTCTGTGAATCCTGAGGAATTGCGATCCACTTCATTTCTTGGAATGACATACTGTCTTGCCGGTAAGTCTGACAGAAACGAAACTTTGGCGGAGAACAACAGGACTGTGCTGGAGACCATGAACAAGGTTAATCCGGAAGAGGTTGATTTTTATGTCATAGAGTACGGGGCCAATGACTTTTTTAATGGTGTCACCCTGGATACACAGGAGTATGATCAGGCTAAGAAGGCTCATGCATTTTACAATTCCATGTGTATGGGCATAGATGTACTGAGATCCATAAGCCCCAAGGCAGAGTTCTTTGTAATGTCGCCGTTTTATGGGATATATGTCAATGATGACGGCTCTTATGTAGGCGACTCATATATCGTAAGTAACGGAATTGGCACTCTTGCAGATTATGCCAAGAAGGCCAAGAATGTTACAGAGGACACAGGAACAACATTTATTGACTGCATGTTTATCAGCAGGTGTGATCTGTACCTTGATACTGCAAGTGAATACCTCAGCGACAATATTCATCTGACCCTGCTGGGCAGGCAGATATTTACAAGGCTTCTGGCTCACAATATAAACTTTGCCATGAAGTATGAGCCGTATGCATACCTCGATACAGATTTTATCAAGATTGCAGAGTATGACACGGAGGAGACCTACAGATACAGGGAGGATCTGATGGAGGCATACTACCCTGAGTCCTGGGAAAAGTACATTAAAGGGGAGTTTCCTTTAGCACAGCCTTCAGAGGAGGCTCTTGCGAAGTACAATGCAGAACATGATAATGACGGTTGATTTTATGGTCATGGCAGGCTGAGCCTGTCATGACCATTTTTGATTACACCCAAGGTTGAAGAAAAGGGCGCTGTAGGTTATACTTGTTGTGTTGTGAGTCAGTGAGTTATATTTAGTTATTATATAAATGATCTAAGGAAGGTTTACGTATGAAGAAAGCGCTAATTATCGGGGCCGGCCCCGCAGGACTTACAGCAGCCTATGAGCTCCTTACCAGGTCCAAGGACTATCAGGTTGTTGTGTTTGAGGAGACCGAGAAGTTCGGAGGTATCTCAAGAACTGTTGACTACAAGGGCAACAGGATGGATATGGGAGGCCACAGATTCTTTTCCAAGGTGCCGGAGGTTAATGAATGGTGGGAGAAGATGCTGCCGCAGCAGGGCGCACCTACATATGACGATATAGTTCTTAAGAGACCCATGAAGATGAAGGCGGGAGGACCTGACCCTGAGAAGACTGACAGGGTAATGCTCAGGCGCAACCGTGTATCAAGAATCTTTTTTGACAGAAAGTTCTATGACTATCCCATTTCCCTTAAGGTTGAGACCTTTAAGAACATGGGACTTATCAAGACCATTGCCTGCGGTTTTTCCTATATGCACGCAATGATCTTCAAGAGAAAAGAGAATTCCCTTGAGGATTTCTATGTAAACCGATTCGGCAAGAAGCTCTATTCAATGTTCTTTGAGTACTATACAGAGAACCTCTGGGGAAGGCATCCTTCAGAGATAGATCCTTCCTGGGGAGCACAGAGAGTTAAGGGCGTATCAATACTGGCTGTTCTAAAGAATGCCTTCAGGAAGAAATCCGGCAAGACGGGTGGCAAGGTAGAGACTTCCCTCATCGAGGAGTTCAGCTATCCTAAGCTCGGTCCCGGTCAGCTCTGGGACGTGACAGCAGAGGAGATTAAAAAGCTTGGCGGTACGATAATTATGAATGCCAAGGTTGTTAAGATCCGCAAGGACGGCAACCACATCAAGGGCGTTACTTATCTGTGCAACGGACAGGAGATAGAGATTGACGGTGATGTAGTGATCAGCTCAATGCCTGTTAAGGATCTGGTAGCAGGAATGAACGATGTTCCGGCAGATCCCGCAAGAATTGCGGCAGGTCTTCCTTACCGTGATTACATGACTCTGGGCGTTCTTGTTCCGAAGCTCAATCTTGAGAACAAGACCAATATCAGGACTATCGGCAATATTGTTCCTGACAACTGGGTATATGTTCAGGACAGAACGGTCAAGATGGGACGATTCCAGATCTACAACAACTGGTCTCCTTATCTTGTCAGGGATCTTGAGCACACAGTCTGGGTAGGACTTGAGTACTTCTGCTTTGAGGGCGATTCAATGTGGAACATGACAGAGGATGAGTTTGCTAAGATGGCCATTGACGAGATGGTTACACTGAACCTCATCAGCAGTCCTTCGGAAGTCATGGACTACCACATGGAGAGGGTCAAGAAGGCATATCCGGCTTACTTTGATACCTACGAGGAGATGGACAAGCTGGTCGCATATCTCAACACCATTGACAATCTCTACTGTGTAGGCCGTAACGGTCAGCACAGATATAACAATATTGACCACTCAATGTGCACTTCCTTTGAGACAGTCAAGAACATCATCAGTGGAGAGACTGACAGGAGTAACATCTGGAATGTCAACACTGAGAAAGAATATCACGAGTCTGATGAGAGCAAGGCTTCCGAAGAGGAAGAGGTTGAAGTAGACTAATATTGTTAGGCGGCACTTATGCCGCCTACATTTTTATGGGGATAAGTTCCATGCAGTTTGTATCCTTCTCGTTTTTACTGTTACTGCCAGTTGCGGCACTTATAAATTTTTATATTCCTGATAAGTTCAGATACATATGGCTCCTTGTTATCAGTGCTGCTTTTTACCTAAGTGTCGATGTGAAGGCAGCGGCTGTTATGGCGGGAACAGTCGTCGTCACTTTCGCAGCAGGTCTTTTGATAGATAAGAAATCTGATATTTCCAAGGTCGTCTTCATAGCGGCTGTGATCATAGAAACGGCGGCTATGTTTGTATTTAGAAGCGGCAGGATTCTGGGCGCTGTCGGTATATCTTTTTACATGCTCAAATCCATTGGATATCTTATTGATGTATATAAGGGAGATATTCGGGCTGAGAAGAATTTCTTAAAGCTGGCGCTGTTTGTTTCATTTTTTACCCAGGTGATATCGGGGCCTATCGAAAGGGCAGGAAACATGCTGCCTCAGTTCGAAAAGCCTGTGACTGTGGATTTCGACAGGCTCAGGGACGGTTTTTTACAGATCCTTTGGGGGTATTTTCTGAAACTTGTGCTGGCGGACCGACTGGCAATTTTTGTGAATTCTGTTTACTCAAAGGCTGGTTCGGCGCCCGGTACAGTTGTTGCGATCGCTACTGTGTTTTACTCATTCGAGATTTACTGTGATTTTGCGGGATACTCTGCAATTGCCATCGGTGTCTCACGAATTCTTGGAATTGACGTGATGAAGAACTTTGACTGCCCTTATCTTTCGGGCAGCATTGCTGAATTCTGGAGGCGGTGGCATATTTCCCTGTCGACGTGGCTTAGGGATTACATCTATATCCCGCTTGGCGGCAACAGGAAAGGGATTGTGAGGAAATACATAAATATCATTATCGTCTTTGCCGTGAGTGGCATCTGGCATGGTTCCGCCCTGACATTTTTAGTCTGGGGACTTTTGCACGCTCTCTATCAGATTGCCGGAGTTCTTACAATGCCTGTAAGGGACAGAATCGTAACTGCTCTTAAGATAGACAGAGAGGGAATCTCACACAGGACGATGAAGTGCATACTGACATTTCTTCTTGTGAATTTTGCCTGGATCTTTTTCAGGTCTTCCACCCTTGAGCAGGCATTTGGGATTATCAAAAAGAGCTTTCAGTTTACCCCGTGGGTGTTTACTGATTCTACACTTAAGAACTACGGACTGTCTGAAATGAATCTGAATGCGCTGATTTGCGGAATTATACTTCTGGGTATAGCTGATGTACTTACGTTCAACGGATTTGAGATCAGAAAACTGATCCTTAAGCAGGGATTCTGGTACAGGTGGGCTATAATGATTGCAGCCATAGTGGCCATCCTTGTGCTTGGTATCTGGGGAGCAGGCTACAACGCATCCAGCTTTATTTATCAGCAGTTTTAAGAAGGTTAAGATATGAAGATCAGGCTTTCGAGCATATTGAAGACTCTTGCTTTTGTCTGCGCTGCAGGCATATGCGTTGTCGGGACGATGATCGTATTAAAAAGCAAGGAGAGTGAATATAAATACGCAGACTTTTTTGATATGGCCAAGAAAGATCAGATAGATGTACTCTTTATCGGATCCTCTCATGTTATCAACGCCATGAATCCGGCAGTTCTATTCGGTGAGTACGGGATCACTTCCTACAACATGGGTGGCCACGGCTCTGTTATGCAGACAACTTACTGGGAGCTGATAGAGGCGCTTCAGTATTGCACCCCAAAATGCGTGGTGGTTGATACCTATCTGATGCAGAAAGACTACCAGTATCTGGACGTAATGTATGAGGACAGCAGTGACGAGGAAAGAGCAAGTTCCATTGCGCAGCTCCATCTGAATATGGACTGCTGGCCGCTGAACAGGCTCAAGATCCAGGCGATAAATGATCTGATTCTGGATAAAGAGATCAGAAAACAGTTTTACGAGCCCTTCTATGTCTACCACAACAGGTGGGATAGTCTTGACAGCAATGATTATAAGGCTGTCTGGGGGGATGGCGACAGGAACACCCTTTTTGGGGCAGAGATGCGCTATGGAATGGAACTGGCTCCCGGGATCTATCCTGACCCTCCGGAGGGGGAGGGACTTGGCGGTGACACTGTAGGTGAGCGGTATCTCAGGAAAATAATTGATGAGTGCCAGAGGAAGGACATAAAAGTCATAGTGACGTTCCTGACCTGCAGTGCGTCAACTGATGATAAGAGAGCCATCAACAGCGCCAAAGTCATTTGTGAAGAATTCGAAGTTCCCTTTGTTAACATGCAGGAAATGGGAGTCGTGAATCTTTACACGGAGCTCAATGATACGGGTCACATGAATGCAATGGGCTCGATAAAGGCCACGAAGTGTATAGGTGAGGCCCTTTTGGAAGAGGCGGAGTTTACCGACCACAGAGGTGATGAAAAATACAGCTACTGGCAGGATAGGGCCGATGAGTTCCATGACAAAATATACGACATAGCTCTTGACTCGGACAGTATTTATCAGCAGCTCAACTACCTGTGCGGTGCGGAAAACGTGAGCTCAATAATATATATCAATGACGGATCGCAGGCGTTTGGTGACAGCCAGATGCAGAGGGTTCTGCATGAATTCACTGTTACGCCCAAGATATTCCATACAGACGGGCCATACATCCTTATAAACGATACCGCATCGGGCAATGTGTATGAAGCAAGCGGGGCAGAGATACTTGACGGGGCTGTGACGAGTCTGGGGACCGTGCACTATGAGCCTGTTGAGCATCTGTTCAGGGTGTTCTACACAGATGAGGATCCGGATACCAATCTTTTGTATGACGATTTCAAATATGAATATGACATACAGATAATCACTTATGACAGTGAGTCCGGGGAAATTTTATCTCACAACTACTACAAATCTTATGGGAGCAACTACACCAAAGGATAAATAAAAATGGAGGCAGAGCATATGAGTGAAAAAGCATGCATAGTAGGAATTGCAGGAGGAACCGCTTCAGGCAAGACCACCATTGTGAAAAAGATAAAGGAGAAGTTTGGTGATGACATTGTTGTCATCAATCACGATTCCTATTACAAGGCACATGATGACCTTTCTTATGAAGACAGGAGCAGGCTCAATTATGACCATCCTGCCTCATTCGATACAGATCTGATGATAGAGGATGTTAAGAAGTTAAAAGACAATCAGGAGATCGACATGCCTGTCTATGACTACACGATACACAACAGGTCAGATGCGACGGTGCATGTGGTTCCCAAAAAAGTAATAATCCTCGAGGGAATCCTTATTCTTGAGAGCAGAGCGCTTCGGGAACTTATGGATATCAAGGTTTTTGTTGACACAGACGCCGACGAGAGGCTTATGCGCAGGATAAGAAGAGATATGATGGAGAGGGCAAGGAGCATTGAGTCCATCCTCACCCAGTACAGAGAGACGGTTAAACCCATGCATGAGCAGTTTGTAGAGCCAAGCAAAAAGTATGCCGACATCATTATTCCAAGAGGTGGGGAGAACACCACAGGTATCGGCATCCTCACAGAACACCTTAAACTTATGATGGCGGAGTAAGACTTCATGAATCCGGTTTTAGCTTTTTTGAGCCTTATGACCTGGCTTTTGGTTGTGCCGCTTTGCACAGGGCTCCTGTTCAATTTCATACTTCCAAGACACAGAAGAACTGTGGCGATAACCTTTATTCTGGGGTTTCTCATCTACATATCGGTATTTGAGCTTGTGGCCATAAGCAGTATGCTGACAGTAACGTTCAGCGCTTTTTCATACTGTACATACATATTTATGTCGATTTCCCTTCTGATGACTCTTGGCGGGATAGTAAGGAGCATGATCCTGCTTACAAAGAGGAATATGCATTTTCTGACTCTTTTCCCGGGAGAGGATCACGGTGAGATCAGGGATTATCTCAATCCCCGGGCGGATCTTAAACTCTTCAAGCACCATTATTCACTTGAGAGCAGGGTATACTGGGGAATCTTCTTTGTTCTGATGGCCCTGCAGATGGTGATGTCTGTTGTAATGGCAAGTTTTGACGGCGACGATGCCTATTATGTTGTTGAGTCGCTCCTGGCTCAGCAGGCAGATGTTATGAATACGATACTGCCTTACACCGGATCTTCAACCTCGCTGGATATAAGGCATGCGCTTGCGGTTATAACCATGTGGATTGCCTTCCTCGCCAGGATGAGCGGTATTCACGCAACTATTGTATCTCACACCATCATGCCGCTGTTTATCATTCCTTTTGTCTACCTTGTATATGTCGAGATCGCAAGGATACTGTTCAGGGACAGGCAGCAGGTAACACCCGTGTTCATGGTTGTGACAGCTGTTCTTATGATGTTTGGAAATGTGTCAATTTATACGCCGGCCACCTTTTTCCTTATGCGTACCTGGCAGGGAAAGGCACTGGTGGCAAACCTTGTATTTCCTATGATCTTCTGGATGTTTTTGTGGATGATAGAGGAGATAAGGGCGATAAAAGAGCTTGTGATAAGGGAAGGCGTATTTCGCAGATATGACATATATGCGGGGCGAAGACTCAGGGTAACACCCTGGATAATGCTTGGAATGATCTGCATGTTCTCAGGAGTCTGCAGCTCTCTGGGCGTTATTTTCGGAAGTGCGCTCATAGGACTTCTGACGCTGGTCCTTCTGTTTTTATCAAAGAGATGGACTGTGCTTGTGGGGGCGTTTTTATGCATCATTCCCAATCTTGTTTATCTTGCGATCTATTTTTCTCTGTTTCAGTCATAAATTTAAAGAGGTAATTTATGTACGGAATATTCATGGAATGCTGGGTAAGCCTTAAACTCTATTTTGGCAACCCTGTTCAGGCGCTTCTTCTCGTGGTAGCCGCGCTCTACATAACAGCTTTTGAGAAGAATATGAAAAAGAAAATAATACTTGGCATTCTGCCGCTTGTGGTTCTGGCAGGATTTCTTTTGCCGGTGACCAAGATACTTTACGTGGCAGCTTTTGACGACGGGAGTGACACCTACTACAGGCTTTTGTGGCTGATTCCCTCCTATGTTGTCGTGGGATATGCAGTGTGCAAGTTCTCATTTGATCTGGGGAGCAGGGCGAAACAGAGAACTGCACTTCTGTGCAGCCTTGCAGTTATTGCCGCATCCGGATCTCTTGTCTATATCAACCGGTATATGTCGGTGGCAGAGAATTTTTATCATATACCCCAGAATGTCATTGATATCTGCGATGTGATCGCACCTGCAGAGGGAGAACAAAGAGTCAGAGCGGCTTTCCCTTCGGAACTGGTGCATTTTGTAAGACAGTATGACACGGATATTCTTATGCCCTATGGCCGTGAGATGCTGGCTACCCAATGGGACTACTACAACGAAGTCTACGAGGTGATGGAAAAGCCTGAGACGATAGAGGCAGACCTGCTTTTAGAGGCTACGAGAAAGACGGGCTGCAGCTATATCATTCTTGCACAGGACAGGAGTATCGATAAGGACCTTGAGGTGTGCGGACTCAAGGTTGTGGGCGTTGTTGATAAGTACAATATATACGCTGACCCTCAGGTAATGGATCAGGGTTGATTTAGGTATGCGCGGAGCAGACTATCATGCTTTTTAATTCATATGCTTTTGTTTTGGCATTTATGCCTGCCTTCCTGCTATTGTTTTTTGTCTTCAGGAAGGCATCATATAACAGTCCCGGTCTGAAGTGGGTGTGCAAGTGGATCATTGCTGCAGGGTCACTTCTTTTTTATGTGCCATTTGGCTGGAAGAATCTCACTGTTCTTGCGGTGAGTGTTGCGGTGAATTTCCTGGCTGCGCGGATTATTGTAGATTCTTTACCAGGATGTAGAGATGAGCATAAGGATTCGGGAAACGGCAGAAAATCCAGCCTGGGAAAAAGCGTTGCAGCGGTAGCAATCATTGCAAACGTGGCATCTCTTTTGTTTTTCAAATTTTCGGGATTATTCTTTCCGGTTGCGATCAGTTTTTATACGTTCAATCAGATATCGCTTCTTGTTGACATATACAAAGGAGAAACAGATGAGCTGACGCTTTCGGATTATCTTGCGTACATTCTTTTCTTTCCCAAGCTTCTTCAGGGACCGCTTATGGGATATAACAGCTTTAAAAAGGAGCTGGAAATTGCGCTTGTTCCTTCTGTGGATTCGCCTGCCACAGCAGGGGTAAAGAGAATAAAGCCGGGTGCTGACCAGGTTGATACGGTTTGCAGATACGGCCTTTATGAGGGAATCATGAGGGGGCTTTTTCTTTTTTCCATGGGACTGTTCAAGAAGGTGATACTGGCGGATACATTCGGAAAGGCTGTTGATTATGGCTTTGAGAATATTGTGTCACTGGGAAGTCTTGAAGCTTTCCTGATCGCAGTTTTTTACTCATTTCAGCTCTATTTTGACTTTTCGGGGTACTGCGATATGGCATCAGGCGTATCCATGATGATGGGCTTTAGCCTTCCGGTGAATTTTGATTCACCCTACAAGGCTGTCAATATCGTTGATTTCTGGAAGAGGTGGCACATCACTCTGACTGGATTTTTTACAAAATATGTATACATACCACTGGGAGGAAACCGGAAGGGTGCTGCCAGAATGTATATGAACTTTATGATAGTTTTTCTCCTGAGTGGCCTATGGCATGGCAACGGATGGAATTTTATTCTCTGGGGAGCAATGCACGGAGTGCTTTTTGTTATCACAAGAGCTGTGATGAGGATAAGGAAAAAGAGCGGGGCTTCTGATCATGAAGCTGCCCCTGATAAGGGAAAACAGAGCAAAAGAAGCACAGTTTTCGGCAGGATCGCAACAGCCACAGGAGTTCTTTTGACCTTCATGTATGTGACTGCGGCCTGGGTATTCTTCAGGGCACCGTCAATAGCAGACGGAGCAGCACTTCTTGGACGGATTTTTACTGGCGGAAGAAAAGCAATTGCAACTCAGCTTTCTGCTTCTTTTCAGCTTGACGAACTCTGGTATGTTATTAAAGTTACACCACTTATGAAACTTGATCTTGTCTGGGAGTTATGTCTGTGGCTGTTCCTTTTCGGGAGTGCTGCAATGATCTTTTTTGCACCGGGTGCCCTTGAGATCTCAAGAAAGTGCAGAATCGGTCTTGGGACGACCGTGGCGACAGCGGTTCTTCTGGTGTGGAGTATTGTGAGTTTCGCTGGTGTCAGCACCTTTTTGTACATGAATTTCTGACTTATGGAGATATCTTTTGAGAATACAGAAAATTATTCGAGGTGAAAATAAATACAGGTTCTGGCTTTGTTTGCTGATAGCTGCTGTGCTCATAAATCTGGTGGGGGTTGCGGCAGTTGTTGTGTATGTTGACCCTTTTTTTCATTACCACAGGCCCCTGAAGGACTTTCCATATGTGGTTGAGAACCAGCTTGCCCAGAACCCGGGCATGGCTGCCAACATGGACTACAACGGCTGCATAATAGGATCTTCCATGACAGTGAACTTTGACACGGATGATTTTAAAGAGCTTCTTGGTTACGATACTGTCAAACTCAGCTACAGCGGAGCGTATCCAAGAGATGATTACAATATCCTTTCAATCGTTTTTGACGAAAATACCCGCGCAAGAAAAACGCAGGACATGGGGGCAGTCTTTTTTGCTATGGATATTCCGACAATGACAGCGGATGTGAATGAGACCAAGTATCCTCTGCCTGAGTATCTGTATGACGACAAGTACTTTAATGATGTGAATTATGTGCTGAATAAGGATGTACTGTTCCAGTATATATTAAGGCCGATTGTGCAGGGCAAGGGTTCGGACCTCTCGGAAATATATAAGAGCTGGTGGACGCCGGATTACTACAACATTCAGTGGGTTATGCATACCTATGAGGAGCCGCCAAAGTCAGAGCAGGTTATCACTTCGGACGACGTTCTTCCTGCAACTAAAGAGAACCTTGATATAAACATACTGCCTTTTGTAAAGGCGCATCCTGAAACTGAGTTCTATTTCTTTTTCCCGCCCTACAGCATTTTGTACTGGCACAATCTAAAGCAGGAAAACTTCTATGATGCTGCTTTGGCTCAGTATCAGTTTGTGGCGGATGAACTTCTTAAGTGCGACAATGTGAGGCTTTTTTATTTCCAGACAATGGATGAGGTCACAGACCTCAATAACTACGCGGATTATTCCCACTACAAACCCGAGATAAACAGATTTATGGTAGAATGTTTTAATGACGGCAAATACGAGATCCGTTCATCCGAAGAAATGGAGAAGGAGCTGTCGAGGATGAAAGAGATCGTCGGGAACTTTGATTTTGACGAGCTTTTTTCAAAAGACTGGTGATGGCTTGTCATATGGAAAAAGAGGAGAAAAGAGGTTTTGATATGAGGAGAGATTCAGATAACAGGAGAGGTTCTGATAAGAGGAGAAATGCAGGTGGCCGCTCATCGGTTCCGATGTGGGTGCATATAACGATAGTAGCAGTTATAGCTGCGGTAATAGTTTTTTCGGTGTACAAGCTCCTTAAGTGGAATGCGGGAACTGTTGAGACTGAAGGCGTAGTGGAGGGAGACTTTGAAGTTGAGGTCCTTGATCAGGTCTTTTTGCTGCCTGAGGATCAGAAGGCACTTCATGAAGATGACGGCAAGGAGACAATTCTTTTCCTTGGCAACGATATCCTGACATATTACGGCGAAGACAATCCGGAAGGTTTTATACAGCAGGTTGAGAAAAAGACAGGTGCAACCTGTATAAACGGAGGCTTCCCGGGAAGCTGTGTGGCACTGAAGAATGCAGATTTTAGTGATTCATATCCGCTGGATGCCTTTAGCTTCTACAACGTCAGCAAGGCAATTGCCAGTCGCGATTTTTCTCTTTTGCAGGGATTCACAGGATCTTTTGAGGATTCATCTTACTATAAGCATGCACAGGCTCTTGAAGAACTTGACATGAACACCGTTGATACTCTGGTCATCTTCTACGATGCTCAGGACTATGTGAATCTCAGGATAGGTATGAACCCGGATAACGATAAAGACCCTGTTACATACAGCGGAGCGCTGAATGCGGGAATCTCTGCCCTGAAGGAACAGTATCCGTTTATCAGGATCGTATGTTTATCTTTCCCTATGTGCTATGCCTACGACTCCTCAGGAGCGCCGGTTTCTGGCGATGAGTACGACTTTGGAAACGGAAGACTCACCACATATCTGCAGTTCATGATTGATGTTTCGGGGGCTACAGGTGTCACTTTTATCGACAACTACTACGGAATGATGCACGACGACAAGGAGTGGAGCTGGCTGCTTGACCATCTTCATGTCACAGCGGACTGCAACGAAAAGATGGCCGGACACTTTGTCTCGGTGATCTACCCTGAGGGGAACTGATACATACGGTTCATTGATTGTGTCGGCTAATTATTGTAAGATGGTACTATATTGTGCGAATCTTTTCTGCACATACAAGATATAGGGAGAAGTTGTGAATGAAAAAGAAATTGATGCTGTTTAACAGAAAACATAGAAAAAATCAAAAGAGAGAAGAGGACTTCATCGATCTTGATGAGGAATTTGATGAAGAGGCCTATTCAGATGAAGATTACTCCGACGAGGATTATGAGGGATATGATGAGGACGATTATCCTGACGATGAGTTCGAGGAGGAGTACGGGGATAATTACGATGAGCCGGAGTATGCTGCAGAAGTCGGGGATGAAAAATATGGGGACTCTGAGCCCTCATCATACCGTGAATATGACAGCGAATCCGATGAAGATTACGGAGAAGATGATGATTATACAGATGATTATCCCGAAGAAAACAGCGATGGCGGTAATGATGCAGGGGCTGTGAAACAATATGAAAGTAACGAAGCAGAAAAGTCTGTAGAAGAGGCAGACAGCTACGAGAGCAGGGAATATACAGAAGAATACGACAGAGATGACGAAGCTGAGGCGGCGGAGGAGTACGACGATATCGAAGAAGCTGAGGCGACGGAGGAGTTCGATAAGTACGAAGAAACTGAGGTAGCAGAAGAGTACGACAGGAACGAAGAAAACGAGGTGGCAGAGGAGTACGCCGGGGACGAAAAAGCTGAAGCGGAAGAAGAGTATGATGATTACGCAGAAGCTGAGGCAGCAGAAGAGTATGACAGATACGACGACGCCGAGTCGGCAGAAGAGTTCGACGACTACGAGAACTCAGAAGAAGATCCCGATTACTACGAAGATGAGGAGTTTGAAGAGGACTACGGCGACTACGAGGACGAAGAGAGTTACGACTACGATGAAAAGGCAGCTGCTGCCGGGTACCGTTGGGGGCGCACCGATGAGTACAAGAGCGACGCCGGAAGACGCAAAGATCATGGATACCAGAAAAGGCACAGCGCAAGAAAGGGCAGAAACTCAGAGAATCCGTTTGCTCTGGTAGGGGCCAAGATCCTGGATTTTGTCAGGGAATCTTCTGTGGCAGAAAGAGCAGCAGCGATTGTTGCCATTCTTCTGGTTGCCGGTGCGATCACTACTATGGTTCTTTATTCCAAAGCCAGAGAATACAGCGACGAGATCGGCTCTTTTGCGGAAGTTGGTTCAAACCTGCAGGTGAGTGATGCTGTCGGAGCCTACGGGCTTCTGGCTGTAGCTGATGCTGAGAAAGCCAGGGCTTATGCTGCACAGATAGTTGAAGAGGAAGAAGAGGAAGAAGAGATCTCTGATGTGGCTGAGGGAGTGACCGTTCAGATGACCCTCACAACCATCAAGAGTGACATGAAGATAAAATTCATCAATTCCGAGAGCGGCAAACTTGTATCCAACGTGCATTTTGAGGTGGAAGTTACTACTCCTGACGGAAGCAAAGTTACCTATGATGATCACGACAGGGATGGAATAATCTACAAGAACAACCTTACAGCCGGAACCTACAAGGTGACACCAAAAGCTCTTTCTTCCGAGTATTCAGAATATAAGCTTGAAACTGAGACCAAGTCCCTCAAGATCAAGGATACAGTGGAGATGAAGGCGGTGGATGTCTCCAATGAGATCAAGAAGGAATCGCAGGTCAACGCCGCGGTGGAAGATACTGCCGTGGGGGCAGCTATAGAGTCCCAGCTTCAGGATACAGTAGAATATGTTGAGAGTTCTAAAACTCCGGTCGACGGTGAGGGCGGAGATGGTGAGTACAGCTATGAGTCAATTGACAAGTCCAGTATTGCTGATCCTTCATCAAGCTCAAAGCTCACAACCGGAAGTGTGAAAAGAATGGCTGCTACACGCGCAAGAACCTCGGAGGAAACTTCTGATACATCTGATGAAAATGAGGCTGAGACAGAAGGTCAGGAAGATTCCGATGAAACACCCTCTCAAGGCACAGAGGAAGCTGAAAAAAAGAGCATCAGCTTAACACCCTCCGGTATGAACCTCAAGGTTGGAGAGAGTCAGTCGTTTGTTGTCTCAGGACCTGAGAATTATGAAATAAGTCTTTCCGGAAGCTGTGTTGAACTTGATGATCAGACGGTTAAGGCTGTCAGCGCCGGTTCTGCGACTGTCACAGTAACAGCAGACGGCTACGAAAGTGCCTCCATTTCAGTTTCTGTTGAAGGCAAAGCTGAGGAAGAGGAGGAGACAAAGGGTGATATCTTCTTAAGCACTGACAGCCTGACCCTTGAAGTCGGAGAGACGGGTAAGCTTACAGCAGAAGGGGCTAAAGAAGTTAAATACAAGTCAAGCGATGAATCCGTGGCAAAGGTATCCGGCGACGGCGTGGTGACTGCAATTGCTGCAGGTTCCTGTACAATCACAGCTTATGCTGACGGATACAACGACGCAACGTGTGGGATTACCGTAAAGGAAAAGGGTGAGGAAGCGGCGCTTTCAATGAATGTGTCAAAGGTCACTCTTGTACAGGGACAGACATTCAAGCTTTCGCCAAAAGACACCTCACTTTCAGTGAGCTACTCATCTGACGATACCGGTATAGCCACAGTTTCCGACGGTACGATAACCGGTGTCAAGGCAGGCGAAACAATTGTAAGAGCAAGCTGCTCCGGATTTAAGGATGCAAAGATAACAGTAAAGGTAGTAAAGGGATCGGGGACGCTTAAAGACAAGGATGGCAGAACCGTATATGTCAAGAACTCTGATGGTAAGTATGTAGAGGCTACCTACGACGACTATTACAAGGGCAGCAAGTTTTATATCAGAAAGGCAGCCACTTCTTACAGATACACCGGATGGCAGAACATTGACGGAAAGACCTACTACTTTGACAAGAACGGCAACTACGTTACCGGTGAACAGGTCATTCAGGGTGCGAAGTACACATTTGGAAGTGACGGAGCGCTTTCCTCTTCATCCGGCATGCTGGGGATCGATGTCAGCAAGTGGAACGGCAATATAAACTGGGGACAGGTAAAGAACTCCGGAGTTAACTTTGTAATCATAAGATGCGGATACAGAGGTTCATCGGCAGGCGCACTTATCGAGGATCCGAAGTTCAGGACCAACATTCAGGGCGCGGCTGCGGCAGGTCTTCGTGTGGGAGTGTATTTCTTTTCACAGGCAGTCAATGAAGTAGAGGCTGTTGAAGAGGCTTCAATGTGCATCAACCTCTGCAGAGGATATAATCTCAGCTTCCCTATATACATTGACGTAGAGGGAAGTAACGGCAGAGGAGATGCTGTGAGTGTAAGCCAGAGAACAGCCAACATAAAGGCTTTCTGCGGAACGATTCAGAGCGCAGGCTACAGAGCCGGTGTCTATGCCAACAAGACCTGGTTTACAGAGAAGATAAATACTGCGCAGCTTACAGGATATAAGATCTGGCTCGCCCAGTATGCGGCATCGGTTTCTTATACAGCCACAAGATATGATATGTGGCAGTACACATCTAAGGGTTCGGTGTCCGGAATATCAGGCAATGTCGATATGAATATTCTTTACAATTGATACTGATTGGGAATCTGAAAAGGAAATTGAACAGAGGCAGGGGCTTTTGGCTCCTGCCTTTTGTATTATAAGTGGGAATGTGTTATACTGTACTGTGATTAACTATGAATAGAGAGGAAAAGACATGAAAACTTATCTTGTAACCGGAGGGGCCGGGTTCATTGGCTCAAATTATATTCATTACATGTTCAGAAAATATGGCGATGCGATTCGCATCATCAATGTGGATGCTCTTACTTATGCAGGGAATCTTGAGAACCTCAAGGATCTGGAGAGCAACCCCAATTACACTTTTGTAAAAGCCAATATCTGCGACAGGGCAGCTATTGATAAGATATTTGCAGAGAACGACATAGACAGAGTTGTACATTTTGCGGCTGAGAGCCACGTTGACAGATCTATAGTAAATCCTGAGATATTTGTAGAGACCAATGTTCTTGGTACGGCAACCATGCTCAATGCCGCCAGGAAGGCATGGGAGAAGGAAGACGGAACATACATGGAGGGCAAGAAGTTCCTTCATGTATCCACAGATGAGGTTTACGGATCTCTTGATGATGATCCCAATGCATTCTTCTATGAGACAACGCCGTACTCACCTCACAGCCCTTATTCCGCAAGCAAAGCCAGCTCTGATATGCTTGTGAAGGCATATATGGACACATATAAGTTCCCGGCGAACATAACCAACTGCTCCAACAACTACGGGCCTTACCAGTTCCCGGAGAAGCTGATTCCGCTCATTATTCACAATGCTCTTGCAGGTAAGAAGCTTCCTGTGTACGGTGATGGCAAGAATGTCAGAGACTGGCTCTATGTTGAGGATCATGCCAAGGCAATAGACATGGTACAGGAGAAGGGCCGTCTTTTTGAGACATACAATGTTGGCGGACATAATGAGAAGCAGAACATTGAGATAGTTAAGACTATCATAGACATACTTCGCGAGGAACTCGATGACTCTGATCCAAGGAAGGAGCATCTAAGCTATGATCTGATCACCTACGTGGAAGACAGAAAGGGCCATGATCGCCGCTACGCCATCGCTCCTGACAAAATCAAGGCAGAGATCGGCTGGGAGCCCGAGACAATGTTCAAAGAGGGTATTCGCAAGACCATCAAGTGGTATTTTGACAATTCAGAATGGATGGAACACGTAACCAGCGGCGACTATGAGAAGTACTATGAAAAAATGTATAAAGTCTGATAAGGAGTAACACTATGAAAGGTATAATTCTTGCAGGTGGATCCGGAACGCGTCTCTACCCGCTCACAAGGGCTATGTCAAAGCAGATGATGCCTGTCTATGACAAGCCGATGATATACTATCCTCTGTCAACACTTATGCTGGCAGGAATAAGAGAGGTGCTGATAATTTCAACGCCCAGAGATCTCCCCGCATTTCAGGAACTTTTTGGCAGCGGAGAGCAGCTTGGCATGAAGTTTTCGTATGCTGTACAGGATCAGCCGAGAGGTCTGGCAGATGCTTTCATTATCGGCGCAGATTTTATAGGTTCCGATTCAGTGGCCCTTGTCCTTGGCGACAATATCTTTTACGGGCAGAGCTTCTCTAAGCTTTTAAGAGAAGTGGCTTCCAGAACCAGCGGCGCTACGATCTTTGGCTACTACGTAAGAGATCCGAGGGCATACGGAGTTGTGGAGTTTGATGAAAACGGCAAGGCGATCAGCATAGAGGAAAAGCCTGAGAAGCCAAAGAGCAATTATGCTGTTCCGGGCCTGTATTTCTACGACAACAAGGTTGTTGAGATTGCAAGAAATGTTAAGCCTTCACCAAGGGGTGAGATTGAGATAACAAGCATCAACAACGAGTATTTGAGCAGGGGTGAGCTTTCTGTTGAGACCATGGGACGCGGATTCGCCTGGCTCGACACAGGAAGTCATGATTCACTTCTTGATGCATCTGACTTTGTCTGTGCATTCCAGAAGAGGCAGGGACTGTATATATCCTGCATCGAGGAGATCGCCTACAAGAGAGGCTTCATTGACAAGGAACAGCTTCTTAAGCTCGCAGAGCCGCTGATGAAGACGGATTACGGCAAATATCTTGTTGAAGTTGCCAACGGACTGTGAGCATTGCCTGGGGGAGACAATGAATAGAAGAGTCTTTAGTCTGGCGATACTTACCATGATAAGCGCTTTTATTCTGATCATGGTCATTGTATACGCCACAAATGCTGACAAGATTAACAGGCTTTTTGGATGGGAAAAAGAAAAACAGGAAGCAGTAACAGAAGAGGCTTCAGAGAAGGAAACTGCCACTGAAACTGTCTACGGGGATCAGATAGGTGATAACCTTAGCGGTTTTCTTCTGGACGAGGACTTCTTTGATGAGAATGAGAAAATCCCTTCTGTTGTTGTGATAAGGCAGGCTTCCGGAGCACAGGATCAGACCGATGAGACTACGGGTGAGCTTATTGGGGATGACGGTATAAAAGGAGACGCAGATGCTCAGGAACCCCAAGACCACCCCTCAGGGACCGGAATGGCTGTAGTGGGAGAACTGACGAATCCCAATCCGGACCTTCCTGCAGGATTTCAGGATGATGCCACAGGTGCATCGGGGTATCTGACCACAGTGCCACAGGCGCCTGCCGGTGGTTTTGGGCAGTACATCCCTGCAGACCAGACAATTTCAGGCACGCCTGTTGGCACTCCCTGATCTGTGAGAGTTCATCGGAAGTCATTGAACCCTGAACAAAAAAAGAAATCATTTATAGGAGAAACAATTCAAGATGGGAAAGATAACTGTAGAAACATGTGAAATAGAGGGACTTAAGGTCATAACACCTCAGGTATTCGGTGACGCCAGAGGTTATTTTGTAGAGACTTACAACAGGAATGATTTTGTGGAAGCAGGCATTCCCTGTGAGTTTGTTCAGGACAATCAGTCTGCCAGCAAAAGAGGAGTGCTCAGAGGCCTTCATTTTCAGAAGGAGTTCCCTCAGGACAAGCTGGTTCGCTGCATAAACGGTGAGGTCTTTGACGTAGCTGTTGACTTAAGGAAAGGTTCTGCTACATACGGCAAGTGGTTTGGCGTTGTCCTCAGCGCTGAGAATAAAAAGCAGTTCTTTATCCCTAAGGGATTTGCACACGGTTTCCTGGTGCTTTCGGATTACGCGGAATTTGCTTACAAATGTTCGGATTTTTATCATCCCAACGACGAGGGCGGACTTATCTGGAACGATCCGGATATAGGTATCGACTGGCCTCTTCAGGAGGGTGTGGAGCTGAATTTCTCCGATAAAGATACCAAGTGGGGAGGAATAAAAGAGCTTTGATGGGAGAGAAGTTGAGATTTTCCAAGTCGCTGGTACTTGGGATTTTCTATGCGCTGGCTCTTATTCTGGTGCTTCTTTTGATCTTTCATAATAATCCATTGGAGGATGCGCATACTGCCATGCTCAAAAAGATCTGCGGCTGTTTACTTATCGGTATCAGCTGCATTTTGGTGTTTTTGTGGTACGACAGATTACTTGTGCTA
>JAEEGL016202496.1_pt1 | contig 66687 bp, 67 predicted proteins | sample 9134231 | NCBI WGS metagenome assembly JAEEGL01 (sample SAMN16246548, study PRJNA631951) | gut metagenome | biome: gut microbiome; feature: rumen; material: fiber-attached | host: Bos | place: Iran: Karaj | collected 2018-10
TAAAAAATGTTTAAAAATCTAAAAACTTCAACACAGATTTCATTAAAGTTTACGATGTTCTCTGCAGGAATATTGTTCCTCGTAGCATGTTTTATGAATTTTTTCTTTTTTTCTTTTTGGTTTTTTGATTTAAAAAATCCTCATTTTATGCAGGATTGATTGATAAAAGGGCCTCGTGAAATCTTAAGAGATTCGAAATGAGAAACTTGAAGTTGAACATTAGAAAGAATACCTGGAAGATGTATTGATAGAGAATGTCAGCCAGAAGATAAGAAACATTTTAGACCTGACCAAAATTTCCCACAACATAGGCTTCATTTAAAAATTGATTCTGATGAGGCTAAAGAACTTCTGGAACAGTGAAATATGCTAAATATTTTAGTGTTGGATTGATATTATTTATATATCCAAAATGATGGAGATTTTTTACAAGTTATTAACGTAACTCCTCAAGTACAACTGCAGTATTCACTTCTTTTGGTTTCTGTTGTTATTCTTATTGTTTGAATATTCCTTTCATGTTTAGCTTCTTTATTCTTTGTTAAAACAGCTTTAAAAAAGTTGAATGCTCTAAATGAGGCATTAGAAAAATTAGATATAGATCATTTGGATCATAGAATTCAGATATATTGAGCAGAAGATGATGAAATCAATAAGGTTTGAAAAAAATTTAATCAAGCATTAGAAAAAATATCTAATCAAACTTTATGACTTAAAGATTTTGTTAGAAATGCTTCTCATGAGTTAAGAACTCCTTTAATGTGAATATCTACTTTGATAGATCTTGCTCGTAAATCTAAAAAATATGAGGAAACTATGCAGGAGGTGAAGTGAGAAATTAAAAGGATGGATGGTTTATTGGATTCATTATTATTGATTACAAGAATAGAAGGGACTATGAGTTTAGATAAACAAGATGAGGATGTTGTTAAATCTTTAAAGACTGTATTGAAACAACTAGCTACTGAATTTGATGATAAGAATATTAAGGTTGATCAGAATATTCCTGAGAATTTAGTTCAAAAAATTCATAAGCAATGATGGGAGAGTATAATGACTAATCTTTTGAGAAATGCTTTTAAATATGTTCCTGAAGGCTGAGAAATAAAAATAGAACTTGATGAAAAAAACTTTAGGGTTCGGAACTCATGAGATTGAATTTCTGAAGAGAATTTGGAGAAAATCTGGGAAAGATTTTGGCAGTGAGATACTTCACATTCAGATAGGAAGAGTTTTTGATTAGGATTATATCTTTCTAAATTATTTGCTGAAAAGCAATGATTTGATTTGTCTTGTGAAAGTGAGAAATGAAAATGAGTAGCTTTTATTTTGAAATTTAATTAACTAATGGCATTATCTTTATTATTAGTGGAGGATACTAAAACGATAGCTGAAAGTATTAAAAAATATTTGGAGCTTGATTGACATAAAGTGATGTGGGTTGATCATTGAGATTATGCTAATGAATTAGTAAAACATCAAAGTTTTGATATCATTCTTTTGGATTTAATGCTTCCTTGAGCTGATTGAATTACAATAGCTAAAACTATAAGAACTACACATCCTGAAACACCGATATTGATAATGACTGCTAAATGACAATTGGAAGATAAATTAGAGTGATTTGAGGTATGAGCAGATGATTATTTAGTAAAGCCTTTTGATTTGGAAGAATTGGAAGCTAGAGTTTTAGCTTTAGCAAGGAGATTGCCAAAAAAAGACGAACTTGTTTTTGAAGATATTCGTTTGGATACAAATCAAAAGAAAGTGTTTAAATGAAGTGAAGAATTGAAATTATCATTGAAAGAATTTCAAATATTAGAAATGCTTATGCAAAACCAGTGAATAGCAATATCAAGATTAGATATTATTGAGGAGATTTGGTGAGGTGAAGCTTGATTTGAAGAGGATGGAAAATTAGATGTTTATTTGTCTACTATTAGGAGGAAAATAGGTAAAGATAGAATAGAGACTATTAAAGGATTTTGATATAGAATGAATAAATAATTTTTAAGAAGCATAAAGATTGAAAAAATTTTTTTCTACTTGTTCTCGAAGTTTTTCTTCTTGAATATTTAATAATTGTCAAACATATTCTCCAATATTTTTTACTTTTTCTGGAGAATTTAATGATCAACGGAATCATTGTGGTGAAAGGTATGGAGCATCTGTTTCGATTAATAGTTTATCTATAGGGAGAATTTTAGCACTTTCTCTTAAATTTTCTGCGTTTTTATAAGTGATATTTCCGCAGAATCCTATGTAAAGATTTTTGAATGTTTTAAGCATAGTGTCTATTTCTTGAGGTCCGTATCCCCAGCAATGAGTGTACACTTTTAGGTTTGTGAATTCTTTAAGTATTTCATAAGTTTCGTTAAATGCATTTCTAGAGTGAATAATGATAGGAAGATTTAGCTCTTGTGCTAATTCGCATTGGCTAATTAAATAGTTCTTTTGGAGTTCTAAAGTTTTTCATTCTTCATCATAATGAAGATCTATTCAACATTCTCAGATTCCAACTACATATTCTTTATTATTCAATATATCTTCTTTTAGTATGTCTTTAGATTTTTTGTAATCATTTCAGATTCTTTCTACATCACAAGGGTGCCATCATAGAATGCATTTTACAAATATATCAGGATGCTTTTTTTTAGCAGTTTTTGATATTAATATTCAATTTTGATTGTATATTTCATTAGCTCAAGCATTGACAAGTCATTTTCCTCAAATATTGACAAAATTATCAAGTAATGTTTCCCAATTTAGAAATAAATCTTCTTGGTTGAGATGTGTATGTGAGTCAAATATATCCATTTAATAGGTTATTTCTAAAGATTTTCTTCTGATTCTTTTACCTTTTTGTGATTAAAAAACAACAAAAACAACGAAAATCAATTGTATTTCTAATTTAAATCACTATAAGTTTCAACTGAACTTTATTTTACTTCCGTAAAGAAGCGTGTTAAAATGCCAAGGAGATCAGTTAAAAACAGAAACATTGAAGTAATTTTATTACAAGATGATAAATATCTTGGAGAAAAATACGAAATTGTTAGTGTTAAACCTATTTTTGCTAGAAATGTACTTTTACCACAAAATATTGCTGTATTAGCAGATAAAGCTAATAAGAATAAATATGAACAAAAGATGCAAGCTGCTGTTGCTGCAAGAGCTAAGAAAGCTGCAGGTCTTGAAGATCTTTTTGCTAAAATGGCTGAAAATGGTTGAGTTAAATTAGTTAGAAAGGTTAATAAAGATAATGTTCTTTATGCTAAAGTTAATGAATCAGATATAGCTGAAGCAATTAAGGATACTTATGGTGTAGAAGTAGAATCTCACTATTTGAAGTTAAAGAAGAAGATTAATGAAGCTGGAACTTTTGTGGTACCTTTCTTATATAAAGATATGAAAAAAGAAGTAACAGTTGTTGTTGAACCTGAAGCAGTAGAAAAGGTTGAAGTTAAAGAGGAAAAGAAAGAAGAAGAAGTTGTAGTTGAAAAAACTAAGGAAGAGTTGAGAGCAGAAAGAGAAGCAAAGAAGGCTGCTGAAAAGGCTGAGAAGATTGCTAAGTTAAAGGAAAAGTATAAGTAATGTTATTTCTAATTGTAAAGTTCGGAGACGATGTCTTCGAATTTTTTTTATTGTAAAATAGGATGAAATCGGTATATGAGAGAGTGGGGTTTATATAATTAGATTTATTATATGATAGGGGTATTTTTAATCTGAATGTCAGTTGCTTTTGAACCTTCTTATGCTGTTGATCCTATAGCTTTCCGTTGAATTGATGAGGTAGTAATGGGAAAAGTATATGATACTATTTCTGATGATTCATATCAAAAGTTTTTAGATAAGGAACATCCTTTTTTTAATATAAATTATATTCCAGGAGATTTAAAAGCTATTGAATCTGATTTTACGGCTAATAATTCAAGGTTGTTTCAGTTGAGAGAAGATGCGTGAATAGCTTTTGCTGATATGGCTTGGTATTTTCAGAATGATTTCCAGGGTAAGAGAAGATTGTCGATTAATACAGCTTATAGATCTTATGAAGTTCAACGTTATTTGATGTGATCTTATTGTGTTGGCAAACAATGACAATGTGCTATCCCTTGAACAAGTGAACATCAAGCTTGATTAGCTTTAGATTTATGAGTTAATAATCATACTTTAGATAATGCAAGTTATGTTTGGTTGCAAGAAAATGCTTATAAATGGTGATTCCATAATACTTATCAAAAATGAATTGAGGTTGATTGACAGATAGCTGAACCTTGGCATTGGAGATATGTTTGAGTAGAATTAGCTAAAGAGCTTTATGAAAAAAAACAGAGTTTAGCTGAACGATATTATAATCTTGAAAAATAATGGTTAAAAAGGTATATATGAACTTCTTGGTTGTTTTAAATTGTATTTGAATAAATGAGTGATAATAAAAATCAAAAAGATGAAAATATAAAGAATAAAGTATCTCAAGTTGATGAATCCTCAGAAATTGGGGATGATTTTTTGCAAAAAGAATTGCAAGAACTTCAAGCTGCAGAAGATCAAGCAAAAGAAGATGTTAAAGCTGATTTTACTCCATTGCTTAATAAAATTAAAGAGTTGGAAAATCAGCTTCAGGAAAAGGATGAAATAGCAAAGAACTCTCAGATTAATTATCTTCATTTAAAAGCTGATTTTGATATTTTGCAGAGACAAACTCAACAGAAAATTGATAATGCTGAACGTGATGCTGAAATTAAAGTGGTGAAAGAACTTCTTCCTTTTGTAGAGAATCTTAGAAAATCATTGTTAAATCTAACTGATGATCAAAAAGAGTCTTCTATATGAGAAGGATTGCGTATGATGTATGATAATTTTATTAAGAGTTTAGAAAAACTACATATTAAACCAATTGAATCTGTATGATTAGAACCTAATCCACAGTTTCACGAACCTGTAAGTATGCAACCAGTTGATGATAAAAAATTGAAGTGAAAAATTATCCAAGAATTTCAACAAGGATTTCTTTATGAAAATAATGATGAGGTTATTGTTATTTCTCCATCTAGAGTGATTGTTTGAAACTAGATTAATTAATAATTTCATTGAAACCTCTCTCAAATGAATGAAAGACTGTGAGCTTTCATTCTTTTATTACTCGCAATATTTCAGTTGTAGCTTCTAGAAAATCTCTATCGTGTGAAACTATAAGGCTTACTCCATTAAATCATTCTAACATTTCTTTTACTGCTTCTTTTGAACTTAAATCAAGGTGGTTTGTTGGTTCATCCATGACTACTATATCAGGATGTGCTAATAACATTTTAGCGAGTGCTACTTTAGATCTTTCTCATCAAGAAAGTAATCATATTTTTTGATCTGCTTTTTCTTGATCAATGCGGAGTGCTCAAAGATAGGCCATCATTTCTCTATATGAAACTCATGGACCAATTAGTTCTTCACTAATAGTTGCATTAAAATCTAAATCATCTGCGATTTGTGAATAAAATCAGATACTTACTTTTTCATGAATCCATATTCATCAGTATAATGGCTTTAATTCTCAAAGTATTGTTTTTAGAAGAGTTGTTTTCCCCACTCAGTTTTTACCGATGATTCCTATTTTCATTGCTTTTGTAATTTCTAATTCTTTAGGTAAACAAACTAGTGTATTGTTTCAATACCCCACTGAAAGTTCTGAAAGTTTTACTAATGTTTCAGGTAATCTTCGTTTTACTTGTAAATTCGGAGTTTGTGTTTGTATTTCTTCTTCTGGTGCAGATAATTTATCCATTTTATCTAACATTTTTATTCTACTCTGTACTTGTGAAGCTTTTGTGGATTTGTAACGGAATCTTTCAATAAATCTTTCTTGTTGCTGAAGATATTTTTGTTGAGCAGTGTAATTTTTGAGATAGATTTCTTCATTTTTCTTTTTCTCGATTAGATAGTCTTTATATCAGCAATAGTAGAGATTGAGTTTCTTGTTTTTGATTTCTATTGTTTTTGTAAAAGCGGATTCTAAGAATTTTCTATCATGTGAAATACAGATTAATGCTTTGTTCCACATTTTACAAAAATTTTCTATGAACATAATTCATTCAATATCTAAGTGGTTTGTTGGTTCATCTAGAATTAAAAGATCTACATCTTGGATAAGGAATTTTGCAATTTGTACTTTTGTTTGTTCTCCTCATGAAAGTTGAGAAATTTTAAAATTCATTTGTTCATTTGTAAATCAAAAATATTTCAAAATTTCTTTTTGTAAATCATATTTTTGATATGCTTCGTTCATGAGCATCCATTCTATTAATTCTGATTGTTCTTCTAAAAGAGCGATTCCATCTCATTGTCCTTTATCGAGGAGTAGTTTTATTTCATTAAGTCTTTCAACAGTTCTTGTGATTTCTGGAAATGTTGTTAACATTTCGTTTACTACTGTTCTTTCTCTAGATTCTCGGAATAAATCTTGAGATAGGAATCATATTTTTAAGTCTTTTAAGATTTCTATTTCTCATTTATCAGCAAGTGAAGGATTAAGGAGAATTTTTAAAAAAGTTGATTTTCATGCTCAGTTTTTTCATATCAATGCGATTTTATCTTGAGGCTTTATTCTTAAATCAGTATCTTCAAAAAGGATTGTTGTTCAAAGTTGTTTTGAAAGTCATTTAATGGTTATTATATAATCAGCGGATTTTTTATTAGTATAATTGAAAAGATATCTTGGTATTGAAGCTAAAGAGTTTTTTTTATCAAAATCTTTTTCTTCTTTGGATTCTTCCCATTCAACTCAGAATTCTTTAGAAAGGTATCTTTTTAAACTTTTTTCTTTAGTTGATTCTTTTGTTTTATCTGAGAATTGGACAAGGTATTCTAAACATATTTCTTCTATTTCTTCATATGAGAATTCTGGATGCAGATTTTGTATTTTATTTATAATTTTTTTTAGGTCCATATTTTGATATACATATTTTAAACAAGGAGGTTTTAATGAATGGCAAGGGCCTTTTCAAGTAGAACAGTTGAAAATAATGTTAAAATAAATACTATCTCGTTGATATTCTTTATTTTAATTTTGTATCTGATGTTCTATCTTTGGCATGAGATATATGATAAACATCATCCTAAGTTTTCTGTTGTGAAATTTCAGGATAAGTTCTGATTACAACAGTATGATAGATATGAATCATTAGATAATATTGTAGCAGATTCTTTATGATATCAAAATTATAATCATTATTTTTTGCTTGATGATAATAGATTTCATTTTTTTAGATTCGATATTTATAAGGAGTTTACTGAACCTATGAAAATGGCAGATCTTGATTCTATTGTTTCTGATAGAATTGATTATTTAAAATCTTTAACAAAAGAGGAGTTACTTTTCCCTACAATAGATAATATTTATGTTGATTGAGAACCGAAAAAATACCTTATATGAGAAAAATGACAAATTTTTTTCCGTTTATACTTCATATATATTAATAGAAATACTTTAATAGAATTTAATAAGTATTATTGAAATGTTTTTAATCAAGAGAATGTTTTTTTATGGCCAGAAAGTTTTAAAACAGTCTCTTTTTTAAAAAATAAGTTGGAGAGAGATTCATTCCTCTTATTGTATATTAAAGAAAATTCTTGTAAGGTTGTTGCAGTAGAGGATTGATTCTATAAGCAGATAGATCAAATTAATTTCTGAGTAAATTATCTTATGCAGATGTATAAGGATAATCAGATAGTTAAATATTGGTACAAAAGTGCAGAAGAAATAGATCAAAATCCATTGGCAAAGAATCTTGTCTTAGAAACTATTCGTTTTTATATTGATTTTCTATGTAAGTGGCTTGCTGATTTGAATTTGACAGATAAGGATATTTTCTTAGTTTCGTCAATTGTAAAAAATTGAAATTTTATGGAGGAATTTAATAAGACATATGCTGGATTTCATAATAAGTATATTGTACCTTTTCATCATTCAGATCAATTAGAATTATATTGAAAACATTGGAATCCTGAGGAAATGGATACCTTAATTTTTCTTAATTCTAGTAAGATAAAAAAACAATTGATAAAAATTGAGGAATAAGTTTATAGTTTTTTTCTCATAATCAGTAATTGTGATTTTTCTTCTGCAGAAATTTTTGGACTTTTTAAAGCAATTTGTAGTTCTTTTTGGATGATAGGTAGTAATGTTTGAATAATGTGTTGATATCTAACTTCACTGTCTTCAAGAGGTTCAAGTTGTTGATCTCGTCGTAGAGTTAATTCATCTATTTTTGCTTTTTCTTCTTCAGTAAAGTTGTTATCGAATGTTTTAGCAATTGTACTGTTTTGAGATACTTTTCATAATGTTTGACTGAATGATAGAAAGTTTTTTTCTTTTTCAGAATCTTGTAAGTATTTATTTATTAGATTGTTATAAACTATTGTTGCATAAAGTCGTTCTCTTTCAATTTGATATTTTTCAGTTTGTTTTTTTTCTTGTATACGTTGATTTTGAATTACCTGTATTCTTCAGTCTGTCGATTTATATCTTTTGAATTGAGTATCAATTATTTCGTATGCAAATCCTAGTTTCTTTGATAAAATGTCTTTATAGTGTTCTTGTATAGTTAAAGAATTCACTGATATTATAACATCGAATAATGTATTAATTAGTTTCTGTTTGTCTATAGGAGATGTCATATCAGAACTTTTCCTCAAACGGTTATATAATTCTATAAATCAATCTTCTGCTTTTGCTAAGCATTCGTTAAATATTTCTTTTCAATTTTCTTCGTTTGATATTTCGTCAATGTCTTTCCGTGGTTCAGGAAGACTAATAATTTTTGGGAAAAGGTTTTGCTGATAGAAAAGCTTTAGAGCCCTTTGAGTTGCTTGTTGTCATGCCTGATCGTTATCAAACATAAGAAAGATATTTTCTGTATATCTTTTTAGTAGTTTTACGTGTTCTTCAGTTAATGCTGTTCATGATGTAGCAACTCAAACAGGTATTTCTAATTTTGCTAATCATAATACATCCATTTGTCATTCAACAATAATAATTTTTCAATGTTCTCTAATATTATTTTTTGCAAAGTTTAATCAATAAAGAATTTTTGATTTTTCAAAAGCTTTATGTTCGGCACTGTTTAGATATTTTGGTTTGTCTTCAGGATTTATTACTCTAGCAGAAAATCCAATGATATTTCACATAATATCAAAAATAGGGAATGTTATTCTTCTTCTGAAAAATGCGTAAATCTCACCATTTTCGTTTTTTTTAGCGAGTGATGCTTCAAGAATATCTGTGTCTGTAAATCATTTGTTTCTTAGAATTTGGATTAAGTCATAGAATTTGTCTGGAGCGTATCAGATTCAAAATTGTTCAATTAGGTTGTCTGATAGTTCCCTTTTATCTTTTAAGTAACTTAATGCCTCTTGATTACTGTTTAATTGGTCTTTAAAGTATTTTTGAGTTATTGTATGTATTCTTTTAATTTTTCATTTTTCATCATTATTTGCTGCTAGCTTTTGTGTGTTTACGTCATATTTAGTAATATCGATATTTTCAATTTTTGCTAATTCTTTTACTGCATCCCAAAAATCGATTCTTTCAATTTCTTGGATAAATGTGATTACATTCCCAGCTTTTCAACATCAAAAACATTTGAATATTTGTTTTGTTGGAGATACTATAAATGAAGGAGTTTTTTCTTTGTGAAAAGGACAACATCAAGAGAAATTACTTCATGCTCTTTTTAATGGAACATATCTACTAATAATGTCTACAATATCACTAGAATTCTTTAAGTCATCAATTAATTGGTTTGCCATTTTTCAGCTAATGTATGATATGAAACCATTTGTTTATTCTTTTGTATTAACTTCATCATCTTGCAATAAATTGAACTGCTCTTACTATGATTACGGATAAGATAACAATTATTAATCAATATAATGCATATTTGAATCAGGTTTTAGCTCTATTACGAAGACTACTATTTGCTCAAGAAAATACAAACATTAGTCATGATACGATAAGTGCTGCTGTTACTACTGTTCATATGAAGTAAGTTGCTGCATATATAATATCGCTTACGAATGTCATAACAGATGTTTCTCCGTTCGAATTTTTGTGTCACATTCATAGTGTTTCATATATATTCATTTGACTTGTTCAATTTGAAAGACTTTCAGTAGTCGCCTTTATTCAGAAATCAGAATTTGCGCTTACTCCTAGTATTATTCATCAACAAAGAACAGCTAGAATGAAAGTATACGTTGTCTTGATTAATGATTTCATATGGTTTTATAGATTGTAAAATTACTCTGAAATTTCGACTTCTGTATTGTTATCTTCGGCTGATATATCATAGATTAGTTCTTCATCAACTTCTTCGTTGATTTCGTTACCAGTATACTCTCAGTTATCAGCTATTTCAGTATTCTCAGTATTTGTATTTCCCAATAACATAATAGCACTTCCAAATACTAATGAAAATGCTGCAATTCAAAGGATGATTACAGTAATAATTTTTATGAAACGATTTTTTTTCATTTAAACAAAAAGAAAGTAAAATTTTTTTTAATCTATTATTTTTTTCTTTAAAATCAAGTGGCATTCAATATCTTGAATTTTATGGGTAAAAAACTACAATATATTTGTTTCTTTTTATGTTCCCGTAGTTCAATGGATAGAATAGGTCCGTCCTAAGGATTAGATGTCAGTTCGATTCTGACCGGGAATAAGAATATAATAACTTTTTTTGGTTTGCTTTGCGGCGAACTTTTTTGTTTATTCTAAAATGTAGTATCTCTTGAATTTTTTCTATAAAATCCTATTTTCAGGTATATTTATTTGAGTTCACTTTAGTATGTGGTGATATATTATTCTTGCTTTTTTGTTATGATGAGCTATTTGATATCTTGTTTTCTATTTTCAATATGAAAAAAAAGATGTTGTTTCAGAATTGAGGAAAAATTTAAAAAAAGCAAATGATCAGTTATTGTGATTACAGGATGAAGTGGATGAACTTACCGCTCAAAATGAACTATTTAGAGAGAAAACTACTGAACTATTAGAGAAAAATGATGAGTTATCTGATGTTGTTGCTGAATTAGGAAAGTATTATGTACATATGAAAAAAGCTTCGGAAAAGACTGCTGAACTTTCAAAATATCTTCATGAACCAGATGATGATATGGAAGAGAAATTGGAAATTCTTTCAGAAAGTGAAAAATCACAGGTAAAGAATTCATTTTTTTAATGGTGTTATAATAGAAGTTTTAACTTGACTATCGAATATTTATTTTTACTATTTATGGAGTCTTTATTAATTCATAAGGAGTCATGGATATTAAAGAGTTAGATAGTTTCTTTGATTATCAGTTAACTTTTGATGAGGATCCTGTTTTTCTTGTGGATGAAATTATTGCTCAAGCTTCTAAATATCTGCCTGAAAGTCAAATAGAAGAAATACGTCATGCATATGTTTTTACAAAAGCAGCACATGCGTGAGTTAAAAGATTGTCTTGAGAGCCGTATATTATACATCCTCTTAAGGCGACCCTTTTTTTAATGGAATTAAAGCCGGATTTGGTTTCGATCCAAGCGTGTATTATGCATGATGTAATTGAAGATACTCCTATTACTCGTGAAGAAATTGCTGCTGAGTTTTCTGAAGAAGTTGCGGAGATTTGTGAGTGATTAGTGAAAGTATCGAAGGTAAGATATCAGTGAGAAGATAGGCAATTAGAAACAATAAAGAAAACTTTTCTAGCTATGGCGAAAGATTTAAGGGTTATTTTTGTTAAATTAGCAGATCGTATTCATAATATTCAAACACTTCAGTATCATCCTGAAGAAAGAAAAAGACATAAAATTGCTGAAGAAACATTGAAAATTTATGTTCCAATAGCAAAAAGATTATGATTATATCATTTTCAATTATTACTAGAAAACTGATCTTTTGCAACGATGAATCCTGATGAATTTTATAGGATATTGGATTATTTAAGAAAATATTTCCGTGAATGAGAAAGATATACGGAAAAAGGAATGAAGATGTTGACAGCTATGTTACATAAAGAATGAGTTCAAAATTTTGAGGTTAAATGAAGAATTAAAAGTCCATATAGAATATATGAAAAATTATCTAAAAAGTATCATGAAACAGATATTTCTACTGTGATGGATTTACTAGCTTTTAGAGTTATAACTGAAAGTGTATGAGATTGTTATATGGTACTTTGAGTTATTCATAAGTATTATATTCCTTTGATTAAGAAAATTAAGGATTATATAGCGATTCCTAAATTTAATGGTTATAAGAGTATTCATACAACAGTTTTGTGAATGTTTCGTTTTCCTGTTGAAATACAAATAAGAACAAAAGAAATGGATAGTGTTGCAGAGTTTTGAGTGGCAGCACATTTTGCTTATTCTGAAAGTAATGCTCCAACAGTAGTTTCTGAACAACAGTGAATCTGGATTCAAAAATTACAAAAAATAGTTGCTGATTATAAAGATACTTCTGAAAAAGAGAAATTTAAATCTCAATTGAATATTGAAGTATTAGATAAGACAATTTTTGTTTATACTCCAAGATGAGACATTAAAGAATTACCTTCAGGTTCAACTGTATTGGATTTTGCTTTTAGTGTTCACTCATCAATTTGACTTAGATTTAAAAATGCTATAGTGAACTGACAAATTAAACCAATTAGTTATAAATTAAAAACATGAGATATTGTTAATATTAATACTTTCAAAAATAGGTATGTTGCTAATAAGCATTGGGTAGAATTTTTACGTACTCCATCAGCAAAAAATCAGTTATTAAAATATTTAAAAACTGCTGAAAGAGAGGCTCGTTTGGAAGAAGCTATTGATAATTTGAATGATTATTTGAAGGATTTATGATTACCAACATTCCGTTCTGATAAAGATAAAATTCAAAAACTTTGAGAACCATTGGAAGTTGAAAAGAGAATATTGATGGTTCTAGATAAGCAGGATACTTATGGTAATATAGTTAGGGATGCTTATCCTGACTTATTAAAAAATGTTGTTGAAAAAACAGTACTTTGAGATTCGGATGAATTTGAAAAATGATTGAAGGATGAGATTATAAGTCCTATGTTATCTTCTTCTGTTGTGGTGGATGAAGATAAACATTTGAACTGTATCTTCTGTCCAGAATGTCAGCCAAAAGCTTGAGATAAGATTATCGCGAAATCATCAAAATTCTGAATTAAAATTCATAATATGACGTGTAAGGCGTTGAAAACTGTTTCGTATGAATCTCTTTTAGAGGCTCATCGAGCTGAAGATGAATCTAATAGTTATCGTTTTGATTTGAAATTAAAATTTCGTCCAAATGAATTAACTATAGTTGATTTTTTGCAGATTTTTTCACAGTTTAATGTTCCATTGCTTGAAATGTCTATAAAACATACTGATTGATGATATGTATTTGTTGATTTTTCATTACAGATAGATAATCCAGCTAAAATAGCTTTTGTTTTGAAAGACTTGAAAAAATTCTCTGTTTCTTTAGAAATTCTTAGAAAAGTTATTAGCTAATTTATTTTTTTTATGTTATAAAAATTATGGAAGAGTTTAGTTGAGCAATTGAAGATGCATTAAGTTGATTAATAGAGACATGAAAAAGTGAAATATTAACGACTGTTAATGTTGTACAAGAAGTTTCTAATACTCCTGATTTGGTTTTACATGTTCAGAATCTTGATACAGGTAGTACTGTAACATCTATTGTTTCTCAATATATTCCTTTTTTTGATCAATATACAGATACTGAATTTTTCCTTTTTTGTTTTATTGCAATTGTTTGGATACTTGTTGTTATTTGGGTATTAAGGGATTCTATAGCAAGAAGTAATAGTTGATTTTATCAGTTCTTTTCAGTTCTTTTAGTGGTATTGTTTACTCCTATTATTTGATTGCCTATTTATTTGGCTTTCCGTCCTTTAGTATATAAGTGGGAGAGAAGATTATGGAGAGAAGCGCTTGAATTGAATATTTGTGAGTGTTCACATTGTTGATCATTAAATAAGGATACTTCTCATATGTGTGTTCGGTGTGGAGAGTGCTTGTATACAGAGTGTAAAGAATGCCATGAAGAATATGTTTGAACTTATGCTTATTGTCCAAAGTGTTGAGCTCCAAATCTTGATTAATTTAGAAAATATCCGTCTAGGAAATGCTATTATCTATGGTTCTAGTTGTTCTTGTAATTGCTATTGCAATGTTGTTTGCAATTCTTTCTAGTTTTCTTCCTTTTTCAAATGCGTATTGAAATATTGTTCAATATACTTCTGCGTACTATTCAGCTATTTCAGCTATTGAAAGATGAAGTTTAGCTATAAGATATGCTGGTCCTGGGTTTGATGGAGAGTCTTGATGGAAATTTGATAGGTCTGATGATGGCCATTATAATACTTGAAATGCAAGTGATAATTGGATAGAAGACTTTGTTTCCTATTGAAGAGCTTGAGAAACAACGCTTTATTGGAGTGTTAAGTCAAAAACTTCTAGTATTCCAAAAGTTTGAGAATGAGATGTTGATCCTTCTTTTATAGATGCAAATATTAATCCTAAATCAATAGATTTTAATGTGATGAATTATTATTCAGCAGTATTAATACCTTTGTGAAAAGTTTGAGTGATTGATCCAACTCGTTATTATTCTTATTATTGAAATTATTGAGTTGATAGTAATTTTGCATGAATTAAAGCTAATTTTAAGATAAATCCATATCTTTATGCTAAGGTTAGAGATAGTAGCCCATTGCGTGACCAAGCTGCAAAATTATGTGATCACTCTTGTCCGTGAAGTTCAGATGATTCAATGGATAGATGGACAACTATCGTAGATTGGGTTATTAAATGAATATATCTGACGGATCCTGCGAATCCTAATTCAGAAGAAGTTGAAGTATCTATACTTCCTTCAGATGGTAGTGATGTTTGAAGCTCTTATTATGTGCATGAGGCAAGAGATTCTTTGATAAGAAAACTTAATATTTGACATTCTGATTCTAATCAATATTGATGATGGTGAACTGATGTTTTGTTTTCTACATATAAAAATCCAATTAAAAAAGAACAATGAAGATTATCTCAATTAAATATTATATCACGTAAGTCATCAGAATTAAAAAGTATAAATAATTGAGATTTTGTTGATATAATAAAGGCTATAAAAAATCCACAGATATCGTTGGAATTAATTAATTATTTATGGAGTCAGTGATCATGAAATTCGATGCAAGCTCATCATTTATATCCTTTTTTGGAGTATAGAGTAGAGTCTTTGTGATGAGAATTTTCTGATTTGTTCTATACAATAAAATGAGAATGAAGAGTTTGAAAGTATGATGTTAGACTTCAGATTAAGAAACCCACATTAAAAGATTCCTCATTATGAAATTTTACAATTATTTTTTAGATGTAGATGAAAAGTCAGTTAAAGCAATTATTCTTTTTGTCTGTTTTTTGTTTTTTGTGTACAGTTTTTGTTTTTTTTGTACCCTGGTGAACATCAACAAGTGATAATAATGAAAATGATGATATTGAGGAGAGTATTGATAATACTCAAGTATATGATACTTATGAACAAGTTCAATTTACTTGAGTTTTGAGGATTGCGGTAAAAGAATGAATGAAAGATAAAGTTGTTACTGATTTTGCGAATGAATTTAAAGAAGTCCACTGATGAGATGTTGAGCTTATAGAAGTAGAATCTCCTGAGGTTTGGAAAACATTAGATTGAATTGATTTGTATATGATTCCTTATGATTTAGTATCTTGAATTGATTTTAATACAATTAAATTCCAAGAGGATATTTCATCTTTGTTTATACCTCAGTTAAAAGATTTTGTTGCAGAACATAAAGATATGATTCCTTTTGGAATAGATTTGCCTGTTATGTATTGATTGTCAGATTTATCTGAGTGAATGGATTGATTAGTGAATAGTGCAGAAAGTTGGAAACCTTCACGTTCTCATTGAAAATTTAATTTTTGAATATCAGATAATATTTCGACATACGATAATAGTTTGATATCTAGTTATCAAATAATAGATTTTTTGGGTGTTAATAATATTTGAGCGTTTACGCAGTGGATTGATTTTACTGTCTCTTCAAAAGAATTACAACAATGATTATTGTCATCAATTCAATGAAATTCAGATGTATGTAAAAAACATCCTTTATCTTGTTTGTTAGAAAAGAATTTACTTGGTGTTGCATGGTGATTCCGCTCGGATTATGATAATTGATTTGAGTGAAAATTATTTGAAAAAGGATATCCTTATGAGGGTAAAACTCCTTTTGTAAGGTTATACTCTTTTGCTGTTGCAGAAGATGCTAAAAATTATCCAATGGCAGCTCAGTTTATTTTAGATTATATGGATAATGCATTTTCTGAATGATGAGAATCTATTTCTTATTCACTTTGATTAGTTCCTGTATTTCAAAATGAATATACAAGTTTTTGTTATCAAGATGCATGTGGCCTTCAATCACAAATTAATGTTTTAGAGGATGGTTTTTCAAAAATAGATAGATTCTATAAAGACTCAGTGTTATGGAATGTTATTTCAAAAAAAGTTCAACCTAACTTGTATTTATCAAATACATTGTTATAGTTCTTTTGTTATTTTTTATATAATAATATAATGTAAGGATGCGAAAAGATTTTGCTGCATTTTTGGCAGAGTATAATGTTATAGGTATGGCTATTTGACTTTTAATTTGAGTAAAAGTAGGAGAATTTGTTAAATCTATTGTTGAAGATCTAGTTACTCCTTTGTTCTTTGCTCCAGTTTTTAAAAAACTTAAGATTGAAAAGTTAGAAGATCTTTCATGGCATTGAGTACTTTATTGAAAGGCATTAGCAAGATTTATAGATTTTATTCTAACAGCAATTATTGTATTCTTAGTAATTCATTATTTATGAGTTGAAAAGGCTTAGTATAGTTAATAATAATTTTTATATTGTTTTGTGTTATAGTTATGGATTTAGGTAAGATGGGTGAGTTGAAGAAAATGTATGATAAATACAAGGAACTTCAAAAAGCGTTAAAAAATCTTGTAATCAGAGCTAAAGAATGAGAATTTACAGATGAAAATTGAGAGAAAGCTAGCTCAGTAGTTATTGATATGACATGAGAAATGAAGATTAGAGATTTTAAAATTAATAATCTTGAATTGTTAAATCCTGATAAAAAATCAGAATTAGAAGAACTTGTTGTAAGGGCTTTTCAAAAAGCTCAAAATAAGGCTCAAGAGGTTGCTGCTGAAAAAACAAAGGAGGTATTATGATTTGATCCTAGTAATCTTGCTGCAGTTATGGGATGAGGTAATGGGTCTTGAATGCCAAGTATTCCTTGATTATAGAATGAAAAAGATTTGTTATTAGCTTGTTGTGCTAATATCTTTTTAATTATTCGTTCTATTATTGATGTATAAAAGGTTTTCTATAGGGGATTTAACAACTATTCATAATGAATTTATTCCTCATCTTTATGCTTTAATAAAAAGAGAAAGATGCCAGTGAGCAAATGATTTTTTTAAACTTTGCTTACATGAAGGGGATGATGTTTACTATTTTTCTCGTTGAGATATTTGTTTTAGAATATCAAAGAGAAACAATGAGCTTCATCTAGCTGATGAGATAGATAAAATTGAAGTGGTATTGCCATTTGATCAGAAGTCTGCTATTCAATCTCTTATTATCAAATATGTTTCAAAGAAGGAGAGACAATTTTGACAGAAAACAATAGAACAAATACTTATGGATGAATTTAAGACTTGAAAGTATTCAACAATTAATTGAAAACCTTATGTTGTTTATGATATTGAAACAACTGTAGTTGATGATTTAAAGGCTGCAGAGTTCCTTTTAGCGTATGCGATGTATCCTAATTGAGAAAAAATGGATTATCGTGCAATAATGAGAGAGAATCTTAAGGATTTTGTTGATGAAATGTTAGCTTTTGATGGGTATATAGTTTGATTTAATTCTATATGGTTCGATAATCCTATTTCAGCATGGAATGCATGATATTGAGATAAGGAAATTGAGATTTTGAATAAGAAGAGTATAGATCTTTATGTTTTTTTTCAAAAACTTACTAAAAAAAGAATAGGTTTGAATAAATTATCTGAAGCTCTTGTTTGAGTCCAAAAGACGTTGTCTTCTTGAGCAGAGTGAGAAGTGTTGCGGAATGAATATAAGAAAACATGAGATGTTTCTTTTTTGGAAGAGTTTAAAAAATATTGTAAGAATGATGTAAGAATGACAGCTCTTGTTATGTTCTATTTTCTTCATTATAAAAAAATTTTTATAGAAGATGAAGAATTTGATTTTACAATGGAGGATTTTTTGAAAAAGTCAAATAATCTATTGGAAGATAAAAGTAGTTCTAAAGTTATGGAGCAGTCTATTTTTTTATAATTAATTTTTAATATGAGGTGTCCTAAATGTAAGAATATGGATTCTAAAGTTGTTGATTCAAGAATGATAGAAGAATGAACTATTATTAGAAGAAGAAGAGAGTGTGAAAGATGTTGACATAGGTTTTCTACGTTTGAAAGAATTTGACTTACTGAATTAACTGTTATTAAAAAGGATTGAACTAAAGAATTGTATGATAGAGCTAAATTGAGAAAATCTGTATTGTTGGCTTTTGCAAAAAGGCCATATTCTCCTGATGCTATAGATAATTTACTAAATAATTTGGAAATCTCTTGGCAGGCTGAAGGACATGAAATAACAAGTAAAAAGATTTGAGATGATATTTTGAGTGCTTTAAAGACAATGGATCCTGTTGTTTATGTCAGGTTTGCATCTGTGTATAAGTCTTTTGATGGTTTTGAGGATTTTAAGCATTTTATAGAATAGTTATTTTTTTATGATATCAATTTATCTTCATATTCCTTTTTGTCAGTCTAAATGTAATTATTGCTCATTTACATCATTCCCTATTTGAGAACAATCAGAAAATGTCCAAAAATATATTAATGAGCTAAAAAATGAGATTAGGTGTTATTCTAAGCTGTTATGAAAACAGCAAATAAAAACTTTATATTTTTGATGAGGGACTCCTAATTTATTGGGAGTTGAAACAATAATTTCTTTAATAAAGGATATCGAGGATTATTTTGATTTAACCAATTTATGAGAGTTAAGTTTTGAGTTTAATCCTTATCCTGAAGAAGAGATTTTCAATATAATACAGCAAGTTCAGTCCCGTTTTTGAATGAAATATCCAAGGATAAGGTTCTCTTTTTGAATACAAAGTTTTGATAATGAAGTATTACAATTAGCTTGAAGAAAAACATTATTTTTGTGATTAGTTGATTTTTTGAGATGATTACAGCCTTTAAAACAAGATAATACGGTATTTAATTTTGATTTTATTGCATTTTGAAAGTGGAATAAGAGTAAAAAGTGAAATCGTTATTTGTGGAATCCTGCAGCTTTAGATTTTTTTAAAGATTTTGTTAATTCATTATTTGCTGATAGTTTTTCATTATATACTTTAGAATTACTTTGAAATCAGGTTTGGAAAACTAAATCACAAGAAAGGTTGATATCTTGATCATATTTTTGAACGGATGAAGAAATAGATGAAGAATTTTGTTATTTGAAAGATATTATTCAAGAGGCATGATATTGAAGATACGAAATATCTAATTTTTCTTTAGCCGGTAAATCAAGTATTCATAATAGAGTATATTGGGAGATGTGAGATTATTTGGGATTAGGATTAAATTCATCCTCTTTTTTTAATCAAAAAACTATATCAAGTTCTTTAAAAGATTACTTTTGATTAGGTGATATATGATGTTGAGTTAGATTCAAAAATACAACTGATATTAATGCTTATATTAAGTGAGAAAAGTTAGATAGGGATGCTTTTCAGGTTTTGACTTATAAAGATTATTTAATTGAATCTTTTTTCTTGGCTTTAAGAACTGATATGTGAATTAAGCATTTGTCAGATTATAATGAAATATTAACCGATGATTATGCATTAAAACTTAAACATTTTGCAAATGAAGGTTTAGTAATTTTAGGAAATGATGAGTTAGTATTAACTGATATTTGAATGGATGTATATAACTATATTGTAACTGAAATTATGGAAGAAATTTAAGAGGCTTTTTTCATTTCATTTTGGAGCCAAATCATTTTCCCTAGCTCTTTTAGTTGTACATTACGGAAGTTCTCGTAGAGAATTGTAGGTTGATCAGTATAGAAAGATATATTCTTATCTGAGTTTTTCCAATCTGTTGCTATATTTTTTAATGAATCTGGGGTAGTAAATCTTCTTCAGTATTTGTAGTTAATAGAATCGTGAAGGTCCTCGGTTGTAATGAGACCATAAAAATTTTGTTTAGCTTTATTTATATAGATTAGTTTATCTTTTTTAATAAAATAGTTGATAATATGTTGAATAATTTTATCAAAACGTTCTGTGTTTTCTGGTGTTCTTTCAATTAATCCTTTAAGTAATAAACGTTCTCCATCTATTTCAAGATATTTATAATTGTCATTTTTAGGAGCAGGAATAATTCATTTATTAATTGCTTCTTCTTTTTTATCAATATCGTAAGCAATGGTTTTAATTGTGGTTTCTGTGTAACGTCTTACTCTATTGAGAGAAATTGATGCTCAAAATTCAACATCTCAAGCCATATATTTAACTCTTTCAAATATTCTTTTTTCGAGCTCGAGGAAACGATGGTTTCACATATTTAAATCGTTTGTTTCTGGATAGAATGATATTTCTTGAAAGAATTTATTGCTGTTGTTTTCTTGTTTGTTTGTTTTTTTATTTCAGTTTTCTTCTTTTTGAAACTCAATAATAAGTTTGAAATCTTTGTAGTCTCAATTGGCTCATCTCATTATTTCTCAATTAGATAATTGAAGAGCATGTAATAGTCATGGTGGCATGTTTTTTCAGTTTAATTTTTTATATTCGTTTTTTACCGCATCAATAGTTGAGCGAGATGATGTTTTTTTTCTTAATTTAATTATATCGTTTGTTTCAACAAAATTAGCAAGTAATCATCTTATTTGTTCTAATCATTCATTGCTTACAAAATCTCCTTTTTTTGCGAGAGTAATATTTGTAATTTTTATTCCTTCAATTTCTTTTAACCTGTTAAAGTATTCTTTAAGGGTATTAATTATACTTTGTAGAGTTTTTTCTTGGTCTCGTTCTCAATAATATGTTAGTCTGAGTCATGATTCATCTTTGATTTCAGATGTCCTTCATCCATGTTTTTGAGTTTTTGATTCTTCAGTTTTAAATCTATGGGTTTTTAATGTTCATTTAATTGTTGTAGTTCCCATAAATTCATTAGCTAATTTTTCGTGAAAAGCTTCTTTTTGAGAAGGAACTTTTTTCTTTTTTTCATCTGTTTCGTTTATGTATCTGTTTGCGATATTAAATAAGTTATTTAGGAAAAGTTTTCTTGTTCTATACCAGTCTTTACTTCATTTATCTCCTTCATCATTATATGCATTAAACTTTTGTTCTTTCATAAGATATATAATAGCTTTGACATAATGATCTAATGTTCAAATAAGAGGGTTCCCATGAAAATCTTTAAGATTTAGAAAATAGAAATCTCAATCGTGGTAGATTTTATGAAAAGGAATATTATTACCATCAACATAGTTAAGAGCTTTATTAAATATGTTGGCGATATATTCCATTCCTTTATCATTTATTTCTCATGTTTCTTCATTTAGATAATTATGATTTGTTTCATATAGTATATCAGCTAGTGTTAGACATATTTCAAAATATAGTTTTTGATTTTCTTTCGTTTTTCATTTTTCTGTTTTATATTGTTTTTCAGCATAATCCTTGTAAAATGTACGGAATTTATAAAATATAGTTTTATAGTTATCTCAGTTTTGATCTGTTTTGTTTTCTAATTTAATTCTTGGTTTTACTATTTTGTTTTTTATAAAATCATAAATTGCATTTTTGTATTTGTTCTTATCTTCTTCAGAAATTTCTTTATCTTCATCAAGAAGTTTAAATAATTTATCTTTTACCGTATTAACACGAAATTTTTCAATATCTCATTGTACCTCTCTTGCACCTTTTGCTGAAGATTCATCAAATTCTTTACTGACTACAATTTTCCAATCTTTATTAAATCTTAATGGTGGTGTCATTGATTCTCCTTTATATCCTGTTTTCATTTTATGTAAAATGAGTAGATTTTGCAATTCTGAAATTGTGGCATTGATAAAATTGTAATGGGCGTCTTGATGCTGCTTTTCGATAGTTAGTTTATTACCTGAGGTTTTTGGTTGGTTTTTCTTAGGGTCTATTTTTTGTTTCATTTTTTAAATGAATGTTTTTAAAATTATTGATATTATATTTATAGTATTTGTAAATGTCAAGAATTGGGTAAAATTTTGATGTATTTTTTTGTGGTATTATGATATGATTTTCTTGTTTTTTAATATTGGAAAAATATGATTTTTTTGAATGTTTTATTTTCTATTCAACGTTATGAAAAAATGAGTTTTTATTGTAATTGATGGTACTGATTGAAGCTGAAAAAGAACTCAGTCAAATCGTTTGGTAGAAAAGTATCGTAGTGAATGATATGAAGTTGAAAAAATAGATTTTCCTCAATATGGTAAACCATCTGCATGACCAGCTGAGGAGTATTTAAATTGAAAATTTTGAAGTGCAGATGATGTTACTCCTTATCAAGCTTCGATTTTGTATGCAGTTGATAGATTTTCTGCAGCTAATACTATAAGATGATGGCTTAATGAAGGTAAAATAGTTATTTCCGATCGTTATGTCTCTGCAAATATGTGACATCAAGCTTGAAAAATAGATAATTTAGAAGAAAGAGATAAGTTTTTAGAGTGGTTAGAAGATTTGGAGTATTGAATATTAAATCTACCAAGGCCAGATGTACAAATATTTTTATATCTTGATCCTGAAGTTAGTAGAAAGTTGGCATTAAATGTTGAAAAACCTAACATGGATAAGTCTAGAGATGTTCATGAAAATGATGCTAATCATATGAGAAAAGCAAGTGAGTCCTTTTTATATGTTGCTAAAAAATTTAATCGAATTAAAATTAATTGTGCTGATAATTGAAAAATGAGAATAATAGATGAAATTTGAGATGAATTGTATGAAAAAGTAAATTCTTATTTGAATAATTAATATCATATCTTGAATTTTTTTTGTAAAAAAATAAAGGTATTTCCGGTTTATAAGAGAAAAAAAATTTATGAAGTTCTGAACAAAGTTACGAGCATATTGATGATTATTAACTATATTTTGACTATTTGCTGTTTATAGTACTAGTATTTGGAAGTCTTTTGATCAAAGATTGACAGTTAGTGTTATGCAAAATATTGAGACAGTGAAGTCATTTAATACATTTCTTGATGATACAATTATTTCTACGACACAGGCTGTTCTTGATAATATTCAAAAGACAGTTGTTTTGACAACAGAAGAACTATGAACTGGAGGTTTTTGATGAGTAGATTCTCAAGAATCTTGAGTGATAACTGGAGCTTGAGAATCTGGTGCTGTTGTCCCAAATTTAGAGACTTTGAAAAAAAGTGATACAGATCAAGTAAAATTAGTTGATCAGGGTACAAAAAAAGTTCAGTTGAGAAATAACTACGTGTTATTTCGTTCTCAAATGAGAAACTTAATTGTTGCTCTTATTGCTATGTTTTTTGTTTATTTTCTTCCGTTGTGATGGTTAAAAGAGAAGAAATTTATTTGGTTTGTATTTATAGCAACATTTATATTCCAATTATTAGTTTTTTCGCCATTAGCGGCTACAAACTGAGAGGCAAGATGATGGGTTGATTTGTGAGTTTTACCTAATATGCAACCTTCTGAGTTTTTTAAAGTTTGATATGTTTTATTTATGGCATATTGGTTGAATAGAAGGAAAGATGATATAAATGGAAAAGGATTTGTTAATAAGTTTTTTGTTCAATTCACAATAATAAATTTTATTGTCCTTTGTGTGATATTGTGTATTCCAGACATGTGAACATTGTTTATTTTAGCTTTAACGTGAACAATTATGGCATGGTATATGGGATTTTCACTTAAAAAGATTTTAGTCTTATGAGGATGAGCTATACTTATTGCTTCTGTTTGAGTGTTATGATTAAGTGTTGTTAATCCTGATAACTATGCATATCAGAGGATAAAAACTTTTTTTACAACTGATGAACAGGAGAAAAAAGATATAGAGTTAAAAGAATGATGGCAGATTCAACAGTGACTTATTGCAATATGAGCATGAGGTTTCTTCTGACAATGATATGGTAAATGATTGCAGAAAATGTGACAATTACCGGAGGCATATTCTGATATGATTTTTGCAGCTTTCTCAGAAGAAATAGGATTTGTTTGAAATATGATATTATTCCTTTTGTATATTTGATTATTTATAGTTGTTTTAAAACGTATTCCTTATTTAAAAGATCCTCAAATGAAGGTATTATGCGTCTGAATAATATCTTTAATTACTATTCAAGTTTTTGTCCATGTTGGTGTTAATGTTGAGGTTCTCCCAAATACTTGATTAACACTTCCTTTTATCAGTCATGGAGGAACTGCATTATTAATAAATTTAGTTGAATTGATGATACTTTATAAGATTCTTAATTCTGTTAAAGAAAGATCTGAAAGAGAAATAAGAATAGATAATGAATAATATTTATATTGGTTTAACTTATGGAAAAACTTTGATTTGATGAACATCATCTTTTAACGATTAGTTTTGAAGACAATTTATATTCAAAGGAGTATGACTTATCTTTTTCATGATATTCCATTTTGAGTAAAGATAAATGAATTTTGGTTTATAATAAAAGACAATGGAGACTCCTTCATTTTAAGGAAGTTAGTGCTTGAATGCAGGTTTGTTATTTACAAGAGAAACCTGTTAATAATTTGAAATTTAATGTTACTATGTTAGAAAACGTGCTAGCTCTTTTTCAGTGATTTAATGAGGAAACTTGAGAAACATATCATTATTTGCCGTTCTATTCAAAAAATATCGATTCTTTAGAAAAGGATCTATACAGTTCTTTTTGATTAAAAGTAAAAATAACCAAGGAGTCTCAATGAAATTTTGTTAGATGAATATGATTAAATTATCAATTTCCTGAAGAACTTTCAGATATTCTTGGTTTTGTATTTTCTTTGATAGTTATTTATTGAAGGTTTGATGAAAAAAATTGAGAAGTTCAATCTTTTAGAGTGTATATTCCATTAGTTTGATGAACATTAATAGATGAAGAATTAAATTGAGCTTTTAAATATTTGACTGAGAAATACTGAATATTTATAGCTTCTCAAAGAGTCCAGAACTGAAATAAAATTATATACCAGTTTGCTAGTAATGATAAAGAATTATTAGCTTTATGTGTTGGTTGGATGAATCAATATAGTGGTAAAAATGATTTGAAGTTGGATAATTATTTAAAGAAACAGGATGAGATTAAGGAGCACTTGGTTCAATATATTGAGAATGAAGAATTATTAGATATTGAATGAAGGGATAATGTGCTAAGTTCATTGAAACAATATGATGTTAAATTTATTAAATGTTTATAATGGTATGAAAAATATAGTATTAATTGATTGATCTTGATTCCTTTTTAGATCTTGGTATGCAATAAGTCCTATTCTTGATAAGGAATGAAGAAATATTAATGTTGTGTTTGGTTTTTGTCGTATGATGATGAAATTATTTTTGGAGAAACCTGATTATTTTGTTATTGCTTGGGATTCTCCAATAAAGACAAAAAGACATGAGGAATATCAGGAATATAAGGCTACTAGAAGGAAGATGGAGGATGAATTTAAACAACAAATTCCATTAGTTAAGGATCTTGTATCTGAGTTGTGAATTCCTAATTTAACGTTCCCTTGATATGAGGCAGATGATATTATTTATACTGTTGTTGAAAATTTTAAGGATGATAAAAGCTTAAATTTTCAAGTTTATACTTCAGATAAAGATTTAAAACAATTTCTTTGTGATAATATTGTTATAAAAGATTCAATGAAGAATCAAACAACAACTTTACTTGATTTTAGGAAAGAGTTTTGATTTGAACCAGAATTAATTATTGATTATCTTGCTCTTATTTGAGATCATGCAGATAATATTAAATGAGTAACTTGAATATGACCTAAAAAGGCTTTGAGCTTAGTTCAAAATTATTGAACGGTTGAGAATATCTATGAACATTTGGATGAATTTACTCCTGATTTAAGAGATAAATTGGAAAATGATAGAGAATCGGCTTTTTTTTCTAAACATCTTATTCAATTGATGAATGTTGATGATATGAATGGTTATCAATTAGATAATTTTGCATTTTCTATAGATTTTGATAAACGGGAAGATATCCTTTTGAAAAAATGGGATTTTAAGTCTATGGCTAAACTTTTTCAAGAATTGAAAAAAATTTATACGCAGCCGCAGCAACTCTGACTTTTTTAGGTTGTTGTATCCTTTTGTTTTTAGTGAACACTTCCTTGAAATTCTTAATTAAATATTTACACTTTCCTTGGATTTAAACATCTGTAATTATAATGCTTAATTCTGTTTTCTTATTTACAGGAGATAATGTTTATACCTTAAGACAGGAGCTTCAGAGATGGAGATTTTCTTTTATTGAAAAATATGGAGAAAATAGTCTTTTTGTGTTTAATTCGGAAAATTGGGATAATCGATCATTAAATCAAGCTTTGTTTGCATGATGATTATTCGTTTCTAAGAAGATGGTAATTATAGAATGAGTACCTAAAGATATGTCTCAAGATTGATGAATTGCTCAAGATAAGATTGATAAATTTTTTTCAGATTTTGAAGCTAATCAGCAATATTTAACGGATGATACTATGGTTCTTTTTGTTTCATTTAAACCGGATAAAAGGACTAGAATATATAAGTGGCTTTCAGAAAATGTTCAGGTTAAGAATTTTGATTTATACAAAGAAGTTCAGTTGAAATCTTTTGTGAAAGAGAAGCTTCAACCGTTAACTATTTCTCAAGAAGTATTAGATTATTTCCTTGAAAAAGTTTGAACTGATATGTTCCGTTTGAGTAGTGAGATAGAAAAGATAAAATATGTTGTTACTTCTTGAGAAGTTACACAAGAAATGGTTGATACTTATTGTTTTTGAATGGTTGAAGCAAATGTATTTGCTATTATTGATCAGCTTTTTACATCTCCTATTGCTGCCGTTCATATTCTAGAAAATATGCAAAGAGAGTGAAGAGATTGGAATGCTATTTTAGGCCCATTATTATGGAGTTTGAAAGTTGTTTTAACAGTGGTTGATTATGCAGATATGTGAATTAAAGATTCAAAACAAATAGCATCTGAAACAAAGTTACCTCCATTTACAATTGCAAAGAATATGAAAAATATTGATTTATATTTATCTCATTCTGATAAATTAAAGAATCTTTTTAAAGAAATAATAAATACAGAATATTGAATAAAAACTGGGAAATATCCAGATTCTTATTTCTGGCTTTCACTCAAAAATTTATTTTTTTGATTAAGTTTTTAGTTATTGTTCATCTGTTTATTAATGAAGAAACTTGTAATAATTATATTATTCATTCTCCTTTCATTTCCTGTTTTTGCTGTTGAACAAGATTTTCAAGAAAGGTTATATTGTAAGTTTTCTGGTAATTCTGTAAGAGTATATCTTCTTAAAGAAGATGATACGATTAGATGCGTTGATTATATTTCTGTTGTTAATAGATATCTTAAAAAAGAGTATGATAGTATAGCTCAAATTATGGCTAATCGTAATCGTTGAGATGATGTTGAATATTGGGAATCTCTTTATGAAGAGAAGAAGAATCAATTCTTGAAATTATTTTCTCAGAGGATGATGATTCAAAATGCTGTTGAGACATTTGAAACTGAATTATTAGATAGATGTAAACTTCTTTTATGAGAAACATTGGAAAAGAAAAAACAGGATTTGGATTTGCAGATTCCAGTCTTGGAAGAGGAGCTTAAAATGAATGAATATAATATTAGAGCTGAAAAAGCACTTCAAGAATTATATAATAAAAAACGTGTTGTTGCGTCTATGCTTGAAGCATCTAATATGACAAGTTTTTTGAATGAGTTTTCTATATATTTAACTTTATTCCCTTTCACTCAATCATGAAAATAGGTATTGTTACGAGTGGTGTAGAGATTTTATCGTTATTTCGTTTTTTAACTCGTTATGATCACGAATATATTGTTTATTATGATAGTTTGAATGCTCCATATTGAGCTAAGAATTTTTCTACATCATTAGTTAATGTTAAAAAAGGAGTAGAGTGGTTAGAAAAACAGTGAGCTGAAAGAATAATTGTTCCTTCTGTTTATGAGCTTAAGCTATTAGAAGAATGAAATAATTTGATTTTACCGTTGTTTAGGCATTATTTGCTAGATTATGTTTTCCATTTTTCTCTTGTATGAAAAATTGGGATGATATGAGAGTTTGCAGATATACAAGAGGCTCAAAATTTGTTAGAAAGTGTTTCTAATGAATACCATTTATCTGAGAATCAAAGAAGTACAAAACATTTTTCATATCCATTTCATTATTGGGTAAAAGAAGAGAGTATTCTAAATTCTATATTAAGCAAATTTTCATGTAAATCTTATTTGATGAATACTTTAATGAAACATGAATTCCGTTATTTTAAAGATGCTAATGTTGATACTGTAGTTCCTCTTAATTATGCTTATTTTAATGCAGAAAGGACAATTATAAAGTTTTTTAACGCTAATAAAACGAGGTTCCATTGAATTAATAAAATGGAAGAGATTTTTGCAAATCTTGTTCCAGAACAGTGAACTTATTCTGTTTCAGTGTATTGAACAAATCAAGTTGAATCTTTAAAAAATGTTAAAAGATTGGTTTGGTTAATGCAAAGGGGACAATCAGAGGAAATTAAGTGGCTTTAGATATTATATGATTTTAATGAAGTGTGCTTTATTGGGATCTTGAAGTTGGTGAACAGCGTTGGCTCAAGTTCTTGCATGTAATTGAAATAATGCTTGTCTTTGGTCTATTCATGATTATGAGGTCGATTATATTAATAATCATAAGTCTCAGTGTTTTCCATGAGTTGAACTTAATAGCAATGTATCTTGCTCTTTAAGTTTTGCAGATGTGTTAGATTGAGCTGAAATGATTGTTTTAAGTTTGCCATCATTTGCAATTGAAGAAGGATTGTCTTTATTGAAAAATAATTATAAATGAGAATTAGTAATTCTTGCAACAAAATGATGGAGAAGAGATGAGTTTAAACCATTATCTACATTGGTTAAAGATTATCTTTGAGATGAAGTTCCTCTTGTTGTTCTCTCTTGAGCTTCACATGCAGAAGAGGTAGTTAGAAAAATACCAACTTGAGTAGTATTAGCAGGTGAAAAATTTTCTTTAGTAGAGAAGACTAGAAATGTATTTCAAAATGACTGGTTTAGATGTGATTTATTAACGGATCTTGTTTGAGTTCAATTATGTTGAGCATTAAAAAATGTTTTGGCTTTAGCGTGATGATTGTCTGATGGTTTATGATATTGAATAAATACAAAGGCTTTGCTATTTACAAAATGATTACATGAAATATTATTGTTAGGGAAACAATTATGAGTGGAAATAGAAACGCTAATTTCATATGCTTGAGTATGAGATGTCTATGTAACATGTTCTAGTTCTTTAAGTAGAAACTGGAATGCTTGAAATCTTATTGCCCAAGGAAAGATTGAATCATTAAAGGAAAGAAAAGTAAATTGAATGGTGTGTGAGTGAATCTATATGTTAGATGTATTGGAAAAATATATAGGAGATTTTGAATGAGATTTTCCTTTAATCAACCTTCTTATAGATATTATTATTCATTGAAAAGATCCAAAAGTGGTATTTGATAAATCCTTGGCTATTATTTAAAACAATAATAAAAATGAGTGGTTTAAAATCACTCATTTTTATTATTATTCTTTTTTATCTTGTAATTCATAGAATTCTAAGATGTCTCATACTTCAATCTTCTTTCAGATTTTTACTTTCATTCCACAATCTTCACCTTCTCATACTTCTTTAACTTCATCTTTATTCCTATGAAGAGATAAGATTTCTCAGTTAGTTAAGATGTCATCTCATCTATAAACTCTAAATTTAAGTTTATTTCTAATTCTTCATTCTTTAACAATTCATCCAACAGTCATTTCTCTTGTTTCTGTGTGAAATACTCATAAGATTTCAAGTTTTCATACGGTAACTTCTTCTTTTTCAACTTCAACCATTCATTGAAGAAGATTGTTTAGATAGTCTGTTAATTCATAGATAATATCGAATACTTTCATTTCTATTTTTAGGCTTTCAGCTTTCTTTTTAAGGATAGCATTCATTGATATATTGAATCAAAGAAGAATAGCTTTTGAAGCTTGAGCTAATGATAAATCACTTTCTCAGAAGTAACCTACATCGCTATGCACAACTTTAATTGTTACATTTTTTGGTAATGTAATTCCATCAACGGCTTGTTTTAATGCTTCAAGAGATGAAGATCAGTCGGCTTTTAGAATTAGTCTTAGTTCAGATATCTTAGATTGATCTCATGCTTTTAATTGAGATAAGAATTGTTGTAGAGCTCAATCATTTGATGATTTAGCTTCTTTTTCCTTAATGAATTCTATTCTTGTATGAGCTTCTTTTTCATTATCTACTACTTCAACAATTCTTCAAGGTTCAGGAAGTTCTGTAAATCAAAGGATTTGGACAGGTTCTCATCATGAGATTTTTGAAACATTCTTTCCTAACCAGTTTTGCATTCTTCTTACTTTACCATAAGTGTTGTATGCAACAATAATATCTCCGTTCTTTAATGTTCATGTAAGAACGATAAGACTTGCTACAACTCCTTGTTTAGGGTCTTTATATGCATCAACAACAACTCATACTGCTTGTCTATCAGGATTATATTTCAATTCGAGCATTTCTGCTTGAAGAAGAATGTATTCGAGAAGCATGTCTATACCTTGTCCTGTTTTTGATGATACTCCAACAAATGGTGTATCTCCTCACCAATCTTCAGGAGTTAATCAGCATTTTGCGATATCAGATTTGATTTCGTCAAGATTATGTCATGGTTTATCAATCTTTGTAACAGCAATAATGATTGGTACTCAAGCTGATTTAGCATGGTTGATTGATTCAATTGTTTGAGGCATAACACTATCATCTGCAGCAACAACAATAACAGCAATATTTGTTAATTTGGCACCTCTTGCTCTTAGGGAGGTAAATAGTTCGTGTCCTGGTGTATCGATAAATGTAATCTGCTTTCAATTATAATTAACCATAGATGCTCAGATTGATTGAGTAATACCTCCAGCTTCACCTCATGCAACACTTGTTTTCCTTAAGTAATCCAAAAGTGATGTTTTTCAGTGATCAACATGTCCCATAACAGTAACGATAGGAGCTCTTTCAAGTTGTTTTTCAGCTTCTTTATCGATATCAAGAATTTTTTGTAAATCTCATTCCATAAAGCTTTGTACGTCTAATGCAGTTTCTTTCTTTTTCAATGCAACTCATAATTCATCAGCGATTAATGAAGCTGTATCAAAATCTAGATTTGCATTTAATCAGGTCATGATTCCGTTCCCAATAAGCTTTTTCATGACATCTGGAAGTGGAACTCAGATTTTTTCTGAGAATTCTTTTACTGTAATATGTTCATCTATTGTTACTTCAGTCTTTTTTACAAGATGGTCAGATGTTGTAGCTTCTTTATGTACTTTAGCTGCTGGTGTTGGTTTAGGAGCAGTTTCTTTTTCAATCTTCTTGTCTTGTTTTTTGAATGGTCTGTTCTGCTTTGGTTGATTGTTATTGCTATTTTGTTGCTTTGCAGCTAAGTGATCTGCAAAGAATTCTATTCAACTTTCTTTTTTCTGTGGTTTCTCTTTAGCTTTATAAGTGCTTTGTTCTATAGAAATATTACCTCAAGCTTTTTGCTTATTTTTGAAATCTTTCTTGTTGTTATATTCAGGTTTCTTTTCTTGTCTTGGTTGTGCTCTGGAGATAACTTTTGCGTTAGGAGCAGAGAAAGAAATTTCTTCTTGAGTTGGTTCTTCTTTTCCAAGAGTGGGAATTTCGATATTATGTAGTTGTAATTCATCTTCTTCTGTTTCTATGCTTGTTGTTTCTTCTTGTTTTCAGAATCATAATCAAGAAAGGAATCCTCATCAGAATCCAATTTCTCAAGATTTTAGAATTTTGCTGTCATCAGTTTTCTTTACAACTGGAGTTTCTTTTTTAGCAGATTTTTTAGGAAGTTGCTCAACAACATATTTGATTTTTTCTAGATTTGCATCAGAAACAGTAACAACTTTTGATGTTATCTTTTTACCCATAACTTTTTCATATACTTTTCAAAAAGTTGCTTCATCAATATTAAGATCTTTGATTACATCTACAATACGAGGCATATAATTTTTAATAAAATTAAAAATAACGTAATAACTTGTCGTTTAGATTATAGAAATCACTTCTTTTTACAAGAGAAAAACTACGAAATGTCGCGTTTTATGTATGTTATGATGATTGAGCTTTATAGTTCTATTAGTTTTCGATTTCCTTTCTCTAATCCTTCTAAATTCCAATTTCAAATTCTTATTCTTTTTAAGTAGGTTACTTTATTATTAATAGATTCTAACATCCTTTTTACTTGATGATACTTTCATTCTGTAATTGTAAGAAGGATTTTTTTATCATCTATTTTTTCTACTTTAGCTGGCTTTGTTTTATACCCATCGTCTAAGATAACTCATTCTTCTAGTTGTTTACATTCATTATCTGAAATCTCTTTTTCTAGGTGAACTTCATATTCTTTTTCTTTATCTCGTCTTGGACTTATTACTTGATGAATAAATTGTCAGTCATTAGACAGGAGGAGAAGTCCTTCAGTATTTACGTCTAATCTTCATGCAACATGTAAAAGATTGACATAGGGACAATCTAACATCTGCTTTTTATAACTTGGATATCAGAACTCATCTTCATCTGATGAAATATATCATGCCGATTTATAGAGGATGGCATAGATATTTTCTAAGATTTCTATTTCTTTTCAGCTAATTGTTATAATATCTCACTGTTTAACTTTAATATCAGACTTCTTTGTAATTTCTCAATTCAGTAAAATTTCTCCTTTTTTACATATTAAAGGAGCTTCTCTTCTACTTAATAATCATAAATTTGCGAGGTATTTATCGAGTCTTTGCATTTAGTTATCTCTTGATATTAATTTTACAAATGTATCTGTAGGAACTTCTACATTACCAATCGCTTTCATTCTTTTTTTACCTTCTTTTTGTTTTTGAAGAAGCTTTCTCTTTCTACTTACATCTCATCCATAACATTTAGCTAACACATCTTTTTTAACTGCTGCAATATTTTCACGTGCAATAATTTTATTTCCTAATCAAGCTTGAAGAGGAATAACAAACAGATGCTTAGGTATAAGTGTTTTTAGCTTTTCAACAACTTCACGTCATAAATAATATGCTTTATCGTTATGTACTATCCAAGTTAATGCTTCAACTTTTTCGTTATTTATGAAAATGTCTAATTTAACTAAATCATCAGCTTGATAACATTTAAATTCATAGTTCATTGTGGCGTATCCTTTAGTAGAGGATTTTAGACGATCATAGAAATCAACTATGATTTCTCATATAGGTAACTCATAATGCCATACGACTCTTGTAGCATCAAGGTATTCCATATGTTTTAATTTTCATCTGTATTCTTGGCATAATGCCATAATATTTCATGCAAATTCTTCTGGTCCAACAATTTCAACATTGGAGATAGGTTCAAGAATTTCATCTACCATTCATTGATCTATCATATCTGAACCAGATTTTACAACGATTCGTGATTTTAAGATTTCTCATAATTTCGTGAAACGAGGATTCTCTAACATTGTTCAGAATATTCCTTCAGTATGTTCAAAGATAGCTATTTCTTCAGGAGTTAGTTGATAATTTTCTTTTTTTAGAATTTCTTGATAGAGCCCTGTTTGAACTAAACCTTTGATATTCATCCCCGTCTTAATAAGAGGAATTGAAAGATTCTTCGATTTAACAAGATACATCACTGTTGGAATAGTGAAGATTGTATCTAATCAATATTCACGGAATAGTCTTTCTTTAATGATATCCATATGAAGCATTCCTAAGAAACCACAACGGAATCATAATCCTAGAGCTTTACTATCTTCCATTTCGTAAGTAACAGCACTATCATTAAGTGACAGTTTTTCTAGACTATCTTTTAATTTGTCATATTCTGTTGAATCGATAGGGTACACTCATGCGTATACAAATGGAGTAACTTTTCTGAATCATGGGATAAGATATTGGTTATATTTTCATGTTTCTTCAAGTTTAGCAACTTTAGTTTTAATAATAGTATCTCATATTTGGACGTCTCTTACAGATTTTTGTCCAGTAACAATATATCCAATTTGTCATTCATCAAGAGATTTGTCTGCACAATATTCTGGAGTAAAATGACCTACTTCTGTTGGTTGAAATGATTTTTCTGAGTGTATAAGATAAACTTCTTCTCAAGCAGAAAAAGATCAGTCAACGACTTTTACGTATGCTAGTACTCCTTTGTAGGGATCAAATACAGAATCAAAAATAAGGGCTCTTGATACGATTTCCATTGTTTATCTTTATTTAAATGTTGTGATTATCCTAAATAAATGGCTTTCTTTTTCAATAAGATATGGAACAATGGATTTTGATTGATTTTTTGTGAAAATAAAAACTTGCAATTATCGATAATTTTGGTATAAGCGTTAAATAGTTAGTTTAGCTTTTATTTTTATATTAGTTGGATAATGCTTTTTAATTTTCAGTCTTTCATTGATGAAATGAGAGAGAAGCCGGATAAAAAGGAAATTGTTGAAAAATATGAAAAATTATACGGTCCTATTCAATGAGATGCAGAGGATCAATTGTGGTATACAGAATATCTTTCTAAGTTTCCATATGTTCCTTTCATTACTCCTGATGAATTATGAGATGATTTTGATTGGGCATTATTAGAAAAGTTAGTTACATGATCATTTTCAAGTGATTATGAATTGAAACTAGATAAAGATACTCAAAAAAATGAATTATATATTGCTGTTAAAAGTTGAGATCAAAGTGTAGTTAAAACTGTTTCTGAGTTATGGTCTTTCCAAATGTTAAGACTTTATGAAATTTATGTAGAAGAACAGATGAATCTCCAAATCCTTAGAAAGGAAAATGCTGAAGATGAACAAAGTGTTCAAGCAATAGATTCAGAAAGAGAAATGAGACTGAAGAAATGGGAAGCTGTTCTTGATACAATGTGAAGAGAGCAATTAGCTAAAAAAACAAAAGCTGAACAAGAGGAAAAATTGTGAGATCTCTTGTGAAAATTATAGAATGTATTTACTTAGATATAAAAGAGGCCTTTAGGTCTCTTTTTCTTGAAAAAAGAACTATAATTAATAAAAGTTTGTTGATGTTATTTCATTTTCTTATAATGATGTTATTATGCCAAATTCATTAGTTACAGTATGATTAGAAATCCACTTAAAACTTTCTACAAATACTAAAATTTTTTGTAGATGTAAAAATGATCAGAGTTTAGAAAATAATGAACCAAATACTAATATTTGTCCTGTTTGTACTGGACAACCTGGGGCATTGCCTCAAATGAGTGAAGAAGTAGTTGAAAAGTGAATGCTTATATGAAAAGCTTTGAATTGTAAATGGAATAATCCATCTCGTTTTGATAGAAAATCATATTTCTATCCAGATCTTCCTATGGGATATCAGATTACTCAATTATATACACCTATTAATGTTGATTGAGAGGTATCATTCTTTATGGATAACTATGAACAAGAGAAGAAAGTTAGAATAACAGATGCTCATTTGGAATGTGATACTGCAAAGGCATTACATCAATGAGAAACAATGTATTTGGATTTTAATCGTGCTTGAACTCCGTTGATAGAAATTGTTACTTGACCAGATTTTTGTTCTTCTGATGAAGCTGTAGAATTTGCCAAAGAGATACAGAGAATAGCAAAATGGAATAACTTATCAGATGCAGATATGGAGAAATGACAGATGAGAGTAGATGTAAATGTTTCTATTAGAAAAAATGGATCTGATCCTTTATGAACAAGAGTTGAATTAAAAAATATTAATTCCTTTTCAGCTATTAAAAGAGCTATTGATGCTGAAGTTGTAAGACAAGAACAAGTTATAGCTTCATGAGAAGAAGTGTTGCAGCAAACAAGAAGATGGGATGATTTGAAATGACAATCATTTGTTATGAGAAGTAAGGAAGATGCTCTAGATTATAGATATTTCCCAGAACCTGATTTGCCTGAATTATATTTAAGTGATGAGGTTATAAGCAAAGTAAAGGCTACAGAATTAATAATTCCTTTTGATCATATAAAGAAAATGAAGAATGAATATTGATTCAATAAGGAATATATCAATACTTTGATTTGAGATTATACTACATTACTTTTCTTTAATAAATTATTAGAGAAATGATTTGATGCGAAGCTTATTGCTAAGTGGATTGCATGACAAATCAGTGCTTATATGACAGCTCATTTTGTTCCTATAACAGAGTTGCCTATTGATGAAGATCAATTGATAGAATTCTTTGAGATTGCTAAAGAGTGAAAGATAATCGATAATCAAATGAAATTAGTTATGGAAGAAATGTTAGCTTCATGAGCATCTGCATCAGATATTATTAAAGAAAAATGATTTGATGCTCCAGCTCTTTCTGATGATGAATTAAGAAGTATCTGTAAGGCTGTTGTTGCTGAGAATCCTGCTATTGTTGAGCAATATAAATGATGAAAAACTAGTACAATTGGATTCTTTATATGACAAGTTATGAAAAAAACTCAGTGAAAGGCTAATCCTAAAGATATTACGGGATTATTAACTCAGGAATTAAATAATTAATTTAAATTGAAATAAAAAATTAGTAGAATTGTATCTACTAATTTTTTTAAATTTGAGTTTTTACGTTTCTATTCTGTTGTATTGTATATATAGTTATCTCATTGTAAGAATGATGGTAACGCTTTTGTTGCTAGTGTTTCTGTTCAAAGTTGTCTATTGTTATAATATCAGATACTAACAATTTTTACTGTTTCTTGAGGAATGTTGTTTCATTTAACACATATTGTTTTGTTGTTAGTTTTTGAAGCATTTGCTGCAATAAGGTATGCATGTTCAGTACTTCCTGGATTCTTACTTCGTATATTATCAAGGTTTCATTCCCATGGTTCAGTCCATTTTAGTGTATTATTTCATCGTTCATCTTTAACGGATCGTACTATTGCAAATCTTCGTCCATTAGTGAGATCTCAATCTCTCTCTATTTTGTTATCATGAGTTCTATTAGTTATGCTTTGTCATGTCAATGCATCTGCAATTCATCAAACAACTCCACTATCTCGAAATAGAGGGATAATTGCAGAGAATCATGTTTTTATAGTTATTTGATTTGAAGGAGAACAGTTCTCATAACTATTTCAGATTCAATCTATTTGTAGAGAGAATTTTGGATCGACAGGGCACTCTTCTCATTCGTCAACTGGAAATGGACATTCAAAGTTTAATTTAATACTATCTCATGAATCTATACTGTATACAAGTCAAACTTCACGGCTTCATACAATGGCAAGTCCTAGTTCTGTTCAGGCTTTTGCTAGATAGTTAGTCTTTTCATATGAAGTTATTTCGTCACTATATCTAATGAAATTCTTCATATACAGTGCAACTAGTACTCACATGAGTGCTGATGCTAGAAGTACAAATAAGGTAAGAATAGTAACATTTCCATGATATTTTTTGATTTTCATTTCAACTTTTTAGTAAGAGTAAATGCTAGGAGTTTCTCATTTTAATCCAAAGAAAAATTGGATTGGTATTATACTACTAGTACTTCGTTTTTTAGGATTATAGAATTTAGAGTAAATAGCTCAAATAGCCCAAAAAGCTGGTTGTCATGGGTTATAATTTGTAACTCATCATAGAATAATATTCTTTGATGTATCGTATGGAATAACTCTAAATTTAATTTTGCTAACAAGATATTCTCAACTTCAGTTTTCAGAATCTCATAGAAGAATAGTTTCTGGTCAATTCTCTCATTTTTTTAGGATAAGTCTACAAGGTTCTCATTCAGTAGGTCTTTCATAATCTTCGTTATAAAGTCAACTTGAAGCTTCACAATTTCATGTGCTATAGATTGCTGTTCATGTCCAAATATCTCCGGTAAGGAAAAGATAATCGACAAATCATTTAATATCATCACCACTAAGGTGAATCATTTCGTTTTCATATCTTTCATAGTCAATAGTTGCTGTTTGTGAGATGTTATCTAGAACTTGAGAGAGAATTAGGCTTTCTTTAGCTAGTTCTTTATCTTGTCCGATTCTAAATGATACTTGAGTAATTGTTGAATATGTTTTTAACATTATTCATGCTAACATTCAGAATATGCATAGTACAATAAGGATTTCTGCTAATGTAAACGCTTTTTTTTTCATTCTTTTGAAATTTTAGTAAAAGTTTCTTTTATCTTTCAGCTGGAGTTGAGTCTTTCATTCCAATAAAACTTTCAAGAACCACTTCTCAAGTTAGTGAACCTCTTTTATAAAGAGCATGAGAAGCTATTTTTAGAATTTTATTTGTATCAAGTGGTCTTGAATCTGTTCAACTTTCGTAGATAGGTGAGAATTCAACATATCTAGCGAATCATTTTCATGGTAATTCGTCAAGTAATCCAGTATAAATGTAATAAGCGATGTTATTTACAGTGTCTCAAGTATAGATGTCTAGAGCAAAATTTTTGAATATTTCATCAAATGACATTGGATTTCATTCTGAATTGGTAATGCTTGCTGTTTCAAAAATCCAGTAAGGATTGCTACCTGTAGAAAATCCAATTTTAAATATTGAGTTTTCTCCTGATCAAATATATTCTTCAGTGGTATCTCATGTTAGATAATTCCAAGGTAATCATTCTTCAATTCTACTGTCTCTGAAATTATATGCTATTTCCATTGCTTCTTTTGCTAGAAAATCAGCTTTAGTTTTTGTACTAATAGTATCAAAATATGCTAAACTATGAGTAAGGACGTTTAGAACTGTTAGAATACCAGTTCAAAAAACGAAGATAACAATTAACATTTCAAATAGCGTAAATGCTTTCTTTCTCATCCCTATTGACAAAAAAGTAAATTTTCGTTGTATTTTATAGGAATCGCAAATAAAAAATCAACTATCTCTTTCTTATTTTCAGCAAATCCTTACACTTTTTTTGTTTTTATTTTTACATTAGAGAAAAATATGAAACACAATGGTTTTGAGATTAAAGTTTCTGATATTTTGAACTCAAAAGTAACCGATACTATTACTTTTGAAAACAAAATGATTCCTGAGTTGGAAAACTTGTCAGAAAAATGAGTTTCTTGAAGCATTACAATTCAATCTTTGGATCATGATTCATTATTCGTAACTTTGGATGTAGAATGTGAATTGAATGATGTTTGTGATCGTTGTTGAAATGAGTATTTACGTAAAATATCAATAGAAGGATATAATGCAAAATATGTTACAGAACAAGATCCTTCTATAAAAGATGATGAAGATGAAATCCTTTTTATTGATGTTAAGAATGGGGTAATTGATGTAGAGGAACTTATTTATCATGCGATTCAATTAGAAGAACCATTTGTTAAATATTGTGAAAAATGTGTAGCAATGCCTATTGAAGAAGAGGAAGAGGAGGATGAATGGATGTAGTGATAATTTTTTTGTTTCTTCTTGTATTTTTTATATAAAACAATAGTCTCAGATTCGGTATCGTATTTATTTTTTAATAAAAATTTATGGCTTATACAATTGAAAAAGTACATGCTAGAGAAGTATTGGACTCTAGATGAAATCCTACTGTTGAGGTTGAATTAACTTTAGATAATGGAGTAATGCATAGAGCTTTAGTTCCATCTTGAGCTTCTACAGGTGTACATGAAGCACTTGAATTAAGAGATGGTGATAAATCAAGATATTTAGGAAAAGGAACTTTAAAGGCTGTAGCTAACGTTAATACTACTATTGCTGCTCATATTAATGGATTATCATTTGATGGATTTAGAGAATTAGATAGGACATTAATTGAACTTGATGGAACTCCTAATAAATCAAATTTAGGTGCTAATGCTATTCTTTGAGTTAGTATGGCATTTGTTTGAGCTTGTGCTAAATCAGAAGGTCAATGGATTTATGAATATTTAGGACAAAATTGAGGTAGAGTTCTTCCTTATCCAATGATGAATATCTTAAATGGAGGTTCTCATGCTGATAATAATGTAGATATTCAAGAATTTATGATTATTCCTAATGGTGCTCCTAATTTCCACGAAGGATTAAGATGTGGTGCTGAAGTATTTCATAATTTAAAGGCTATTTTAAAAGCTAGAGGATTGGCTACTTCAGTTGGAGATGAATGATGATTTGCCCCTAATCTAGGATCTAATGAAGAAGCTCTTCAAGTTATTGTTGAAGCTATTGATAAAGCTGGATATACTGGAAAGGTTTCATTAGCTCTTGATGTAGCATCATCTGAATTCTATGAAGATGGTGTATATAATCTAGCTGGTGAAGGGAAAAGATTATCTGCTGATCAATTAGTTGATCTTTATAAAGATTGGTGTTCAAAATATCCTATTATTTCTATTGAAGATGGAATGGCAGAAGATGATTTTGATGGATGGAAATTAATGACTGATGCTTTAGGAGACAAGATTATGTTGGTAGGAGATGATCTTTTCGTTACTAATATTGAAAGATTACAAATGGGTATTGAAAAAGGTATTGCAAATTCAATTCTTATTAAATTAAATCAAATTGGTAGTGTTTCAGAAACATTAGATGCTATTAATATGGCTCATGCTAATGGAATGACTGCTATTACTTCTCATAGATCATGAGAGACTGAAGATACATTTATTGCTGATTTGGCTGTAGCTTTGAATACTGGATTCATTAAGACAGGATCTGCATCAAGAACAGATAGAATTGCAAAATATAATCAATTATTAAGAATTGAAGAAAGATTGTGAGACAATTCTCAATATGGTAAATAGAAATCTTAATTCTTTAAATAAAAAACTCCTTGAATCAATCAAGGAGTTTTTTATTAGTTCTGTCCTTACTGTATCCTGATTTATTATCAGTATATAGTTTTTCTGGCGACTAAGAAAGAATTATTTGCGTTTTCTCGATTGACTGTTGTATTTCATTTTTTATCTAAATATTCAAGTGTAGTTATTTTTAATCAAGAAAGTTCTGTATATTTTCTTAACTCTTCTAGAGAATAAAGATGATAATATCTATATTGAGTACCTTTATCGCTTGTTCGTGGAATCATTACATCTCTTCGTGATGTTTTTCAAAAATTTATCATGCTTTTTAATTGTGCTATGAGAATAGCTTTTCGGTGTGTTTTTAAGAACCATTTAGAACATGCTCGATTTGTGAAAACTATGGTTCCGTTATATTTAAGAGCTCTATAACAGTTTTTTAGTAAAGCTATTCTTTGTTCTTCATTAGGAAGATGCTGAAAACATGCAAATGCTAATATGATATCAGCTGATTCTTGCGGTTGATTAGCTAAATATGAAATCATATCATTATGTTCAAAAGAATAATTTGGATGATCTTTTTTAGCTAATTTTAGAAGGTTATTTGAAATATCTACTCAAGTATATGAAAAAGGATGTTCGAATTTTTCTTCGAGTAGTGTAGTTCATCTTCATCATCAACATCATAGTTCAATTATAGTTGGATGTTTATTTTCACAAGTTTTTAAGGCTTCTAAAATCTTTTCACTATCTGCCCAGTGTTTTTGTCTAGTTTGATGATATTTCTTGGCTTCACTATCATAGAATTTTTCTAAATCATTTGTAACAGACATGAGTATTGTTTGTGTAAATCTAGGTGTATCGTATCTTTTTGTGAAAAATTTTCAAGAAATAAAAAAAGAGGCATTTAGCCTCTTTCAAATAAAACTTAGAATTAATTATTTAAGTTCGTAAGTTTCTAAAGCGTCAACAAGAATATCGAAAGCTTTCTTTTGACTAGCTCTTGCATTTTCAGCAGCTTTTTTAATGTTAGCTTTTACAGTTTCGAAGAAGTTCTTTTTTAATTCAGCTGACTTGAATTTCTTAGCGTTGTCTTCGAAATATTTATCAAGGATAGCGTGAAGTTGATCGTTGATTGAAGTTTCAGCTTCTCCAGTAGTAGCTTCAGCAGCAACATCTCCAGTAGCAGCTTCAGCAGCAACATCTCCAGTAGCAGCTTCAGCAACAGCACCAGTTTCAACGTCACCAGTAGTAGCTTCAGCAGTAGCAACATCACCAGTTGTAGCTTCAGCAACAGCACCAGTTTCAACGTCACCAGTAGTAGCTTCAGCAGTAGCAACATCACCAGTTGTAGCTTCAACAACAGCTCCAGTTTCATTAGCAGCAGCTTCATTGTTAGCAACTAAAGTTTCTTCAGCAAACACATTTGATACAACAAGTGCACCAAATAAAACAGCACAAAGTGCAATACTTGTCTTTTTCATAATTTTGAAAATATAAAAAAATAAAATTTTCTGTTGCGTAATACGATTGAAAAAATGTTTTGTGACAAAAAAAGTTACTTTTTTATAAACTTTTGATTTTTTTGTAAAATTAAGGTTTCTAACTATACTTAATATAAGAAATTTATTCTTTGTAATTCATTATGACTGAAGAAGAAAGAGAGAATGGAAATATTAAAGATCATGGATATTTAAAACCTAATGAAATTTCTGAAGATGAATACTTCATGGATATTTGTCGTGTCGTTTGAGAAAAAGGAACATGTGATCGTTGAAGAAGTGGTTGTGTAATCGTTAAGGATTGACATGTTGTTATTACAGGGTTTGTTGATGCTCCAGAATGAAGTCCAAAATGTGATGAAGTAGGTCATCAAATGTGGACGGTTATAAAAGATACTTGAGAGGCAACTCAACATTGTATGAGAAATTCTTGTGCAGAATTAAATGCTATTGCTCATGCTGCGTGTCAAGGAATTTCATTAGAATGAGCTACTATTTATACCAAAATGACTCCTTGTTATGTAAGGCATTGTTGTCATTTAATTGTTGCTTCATGAATTAAAAGAGTTGTATGCGAAAAGAAATTTCATGATGCAGAACTTAGTGAACAAGTATTTAAGAATGCTTGAGTTGAATTAGTTTATTTAGAAAATTCAGTTGAAGAATATTAATAATCTAATACATAGTTAAGAGGTCAATCATTGATGCTATTAACTATCATATCTGCTCAAAATTCGCCAGTTTGAATGTTAGATCATTTTCTGGCTTTTTTTATTTCTTGTATAAAGTAATCATAGATTTCTATAGCTTCTTTATATGGAGCAGAATGAACAAAATCTAATTTTGTTCATTTCATACTTCTTCAGAATAATGTGAAATTAGAAATGATAAGAATATCTCCATTAATATCTTCGAGAGAGGTATTAATATTTCAATCTTCTCATGTTAGGCATTTTAATAAGGGGAGCTTTTTAGTAATTCTTGCTATTTTTTCTTTATAGGTTGTTAGATCATCAGTATGGATTCATAGATAGAGGACGATTCACCTTCATATTTTTCTATGTATATTCTTTTCTTCTATGATTAGTTCTGCGGATTTAACTTGTTGAATAAGTAGTCTCATGGTAATTCTATTATTTTTTTAAATGTATTGTTTGATTTCTAAATACAAAAATGCTGAGGAGGGGACTCGAACCCCCAAGCCAAAGGCATACGCACCTCAAGCGTACATGTATACCAATTCCATCACCTCAGCATTATAGACATTTTTATGTTTTGTAATATAAGAATTTACTAATTTATTTCAAGAAAATTGGTTGATAAACAATTGATTTTTATATAAATTTTTGTAAAAGGTATTTATTGCTTTTATGCATTTTAATTTTGATATTCATTCATGTTATTCCATTTTACATGAATTAAGAATACTTTTGAGAAGAATTATACAGTTGATTATCTTATTGAGTGAGAAGATTATGTAAAACCAAAGGCTTTCTTATCAGAGGTAACAATAATAACATTAGGATTTGATGAATATAAAGAAGATCCAAAGGCTTTTGGAGATTTTTATGCTGAATTAAAAGCAAAATCTTGAGCTACTGCTAAATTTATTGGAAAAGAAGAAACAGTCCAGGAGTTTATAGCTCAATTAATTAACTTGGAACTAAATGTTGTAAGTGTTGGATCATTTAAGGAAGAGTTAAAAGAAGAAGTTACAAAACCTATTATTGAAAATCTTACAAAACAATTAGAGGAACGTAAAGCTATTGTAAAGAAAAAGAAAGAAGAGGCTGAAAAGAAAAATAGACTTACGTATACTGATGAAAAATTAAAGAAGTCATATGCAGCTATTGATCAAGTTGTGGAACAGATTGATCAGTTGTTGGCGATTTGAGATTGAAATATTTTGCCTGAAACTAGAAAAAAGTTTGATGATATTAGATGAGAGATTGCTAAGCTCCGTTTAGCAACAAATATTGATAAGATTATTGATGAGTTACATCTTGCATTGAATTTGATTATTGAAACTCAAGATTTTGTTTTGTGAAAACTTGAGAAAGAAAAGGTGTTTTCAGTAGTTGCTGGTTCGCAAGTGACAAATGTTGAAGTTATTAGAGAACAAACAAGACTTGTTAAAGCAAGAATACTTCAAACAATTTGAGCTCCTATGACCACAGAGGAAAGTTCTTATATCCAGTTATGATACTGAAAACTATTTGCTTGATTCTTGCAAAAAGATATGTTATTTAAGATGCAAGATAAGTTTCCTATTGTAAAAGCTTGTTTTTGATGAGCAGAATTGATGGTGTTGTTTGTCCTTCTAGAAATGGTTATCTTATCTGTATTCTGAGGATTTATTTGAGTAACTCTTAGTTTGCAAAGATATTGAATTATTTTCCTTTATTTAGGTGTATTATGACGATTGTTTAGAGTTATTAATGTTTATATTCGTCCTCAGAAGATTTCTGTATATGTTTGAAGTTTAGTATTGCTTATTGCTGCTTATATTTGAATTATGTATGTATTGAAACTTATTTTAGTTTTCTAGATAATTAGTTTTGATCTATTTGATAGTTCTGTGTATTTCTTTGTTGTTTATGGCATTTTTTGCTTTATTAGAGTTGTGGTATTTTTGAATATTCCCATTATTGTTTTTGGTTATGTTTTTCTCACAGAGCTTTGTTGATATGAGAATGTCATTACAATGAACGGATTTTCTTAAGAAATACGGACTTTATTGCTTTTCTTTGCTAGCATTTTTTTGATTATTATGAATCTTAGAATATTTTTGATTATCTCATGAAATGTCATTCTTTGTTTTATTAATGTTTGCATGGATAGCTTGGTATCTTTCTTATTTTATTGATTATGAAGATTGAAAGTCTTTATTTTTTCATGGATTCCTTTTTATTCTCATATTATTGTTGTGAAATAGTTATATTGATTGATGATCATCATCTTTCTCGGCTATGTTATGATTTATACTATGAATAGCTATTGTATGAACTTGATGATTGTGGTTTCTAGTATGAAATTTTAAAGACGTTGATAGGAAATATTTATATTATTTCTATTATTTCATCTTGCTTGGAATATTAGATGTTATATTCATTAATGTTAAATTTCATCTATATGCATTTGATATTGATCTAGCTGTATATCTTTGAGTTATGGTTTTGTTAGCTTATGCTTTATCTCATTATGTTGATAAACCTGCTATTCAAAAAAGAGAAATATCTTTAAGAAGGATATTAGCTTGAGAAAAAATTTTATCACATAAGAAGGATGAGAATAAGATTCCTTTTATGAGAACGGTTTCTGAATTCGTTCGTAATACTCCTGAATTAGTAAAATATTTGTTAGAATATTTGAATGTTGTGTTATTAGTATGATTGCTCTTAGCTTATTTGATACCATTATTTCAATGAAAAGAATTACCACAAATGTGGTATTGGGCTTGAGTCTTATTGTTTTTGGTAAATTCTTTTTTCTTAAAAAAATACTGGATATTTACTGTGATTACAAGATTTGCTGTTTGAATTATTGTTAATTTTTCATTGTATATTAGTTTGTTAACTTTTGGTGAAAATATAACAGAGATGTTACCTTGGTTAATAGCTTGGAATATCCTTTGTTGAATTGTTATATTCTATACTAAATTACCAACAATTAGAGTTTATATTAAACAATCTGATATTGCGTTTTGGTTAATAATTTGTTTGGTTGCTATGATGCTAAATATTGTATTGTTATTGAGATTAGATGGTCTTTCATGACAAATGGTATTTTCACTAATATTCCTATATTTGTGAGTATGGTGATGGATTTCTTATTATGTTATAAGATTAATAAAAGAATATCCTCAGTTAATTGTTGCTGAGAATGGTAGTTGAGATCCATTAGATGAACTTTTAGAACAAGAAATTCAGATAAAAGAATAATAATTATATTTCAGTTTCGCTTAATTCAGGAATTTCTATTGTTATGAGATTCTTTTCTAAGTTGAAATTTTTAGGTGTAGATAATTGGTCTCGATTGTTTTTTTTCTTTCTTATTACTTCTAGTTTTACAATATCACTTTTTTCTTTGGAACTATTTAATTCGTAATTTGCGAGTTTCATAAAATATCATTCAGTAGAAGCAAGATTGATATAATAGAGGAATAATAATCAAAAACAACAAGCTGCGAAAAAAAGAAAACTAATTTTTATAAGATCTGATAGTTCTTTCCTTTCTCTATATTTTGTTAACCAACTTTTGTAAGATTTATGAAAATTACTAAATGTTTGGTAAGCAAATATTTTTATTTTAGTTTGGATATATTCTTTATTGTTATTTTCTTCTTCTCCCATTTAACTTCTTATTTTTAAAGTTTTTCAATAATTCTTAATTTTGCACTTCTTGCAGCTTTGTTTTTTTGAACTTCAGTATAATGAGGAATTATAACCTTTTTATTAACGAGTTTAAACTCACCTTGTTCTGCAAGCTGTTTTAAGGCATTTTTTGTTATTCTATCTTCAACGCTATGATATGTAATAATAAGACATCTTCAACCTTTTTTTAATGTTGTAGGGAATGCTGATAAAAAGATTTTAAGTTGATCAAGTTCTTTATTGACCATTATTCTTATTACTTGGAATATTACTGCTATTTTTTTTTGGTTGAAGTGGTATTCTAATAGAAAATCTTTTAGTTCAAATGTTGTTTTGAATGGTGATTTTTTTCTTCTTTCATCAAATAGTTTTGTTAGATATTCAGCTGTTTTTGGAGAAAAATCTCAATATTCTTCAAGTGCTGATTTAATTATTTCATTTTTTTCTGTTTTTAATCGTTTTCCAGCAGTTATTTCATTCTTTTCTTGATCAAATCTCATATCTAGTGGAGCATCAGTTTTTATTGAAAATCAGCGTGTTCAATCTTTGAAATGTTCTAGATTAACTCATAAATCTAGAAGCTCATAATCAAATGCTCAATATTCTTTAGAAATAGCATCTATATTTGCATATGAGGAGTGTAATATTTTAATATTATCTTTATATTCTTTTGTTAGTTCTTTAGCTTTTTCTATCATGTTAACATCTACATCAGTACCAATAATTCTAATATTTTTTATTTCTCTTTTCCCTTTTTCATGTGATAGAAAAAATTCAGCGTGTCATCAGTGTCCGAAAGTTCCATCAAATCATGCCGTCCAATTTTGTGGTAAGTTTTCATAAATTTCGTTTGCTAATACTGGTATATGGCGTAACATAATATGCTTATTCTTAATTAAATTTCATCGTATTGATAAGATAATAGATTATACTCTTCTGTATTGTATGCAGTTATTCATTCTTCATGATATAGTACAAATTCTTTTATTCATAATTCTAGTGCGGATTTTGAGCATATAGTACAATAGGGTTTTCATGATTTTGATGGTTGGTTGTTCTTATCTAAACGCATGAAATATAACGTTGCTCATCCTAATTTATCTGGATTGTTTCTTAATGCATCGAAAAGAGCTCTTTGTTCTGCGTGAATGCAACATGTTTTGTCTGTAACTTTTCTATGATAAGAATTTTTATCACATGTACATCTTCTTTGTGATTCTAAGTTTTTTGCAGGTGAATTGAAACCTTTTCAGATAATGTTTCAATCTTTAACAATTATTGATCAACATTTAGATCTTTCACAAGTTGCTAGTTCCGCAACTTTTGCTGCTTCTTTCATGTATTTCTCAGCTAATTCGTGTTCTTTTCAGGTAAGAATTCTCATTGTATATTTAATAAGCGTTAAACTCAAGTATGTTCTCTATTAATTTTTTATAATCTATATTTTCAAAAAGTGTTTTACATGCTTCATCTTTATTAAAACTCTTAGTTTCTTGTCCGATTCTATCATATGGAACTTTCAGAAAGATATGTGGAATGATATATTTATTACAGCAGATTTCAATTCATCGCGATTCCATATCTACAAATCAATATTCTTCATTTGGAGATTCTAATACTATTTTATCTGATGAATAAATACTTTCTATTTTTCAAAAAATAAATGGTATTGGAGGAAGTAGTTCTTTTTGTGTATATAAGTTTTTGATTCTTCAAACTTGAATGAATTTAGCTTTGTCATTCGATTTATTTCGGTATCAACAAATTCAAATGTTTATCAAAAAAATACTCTCTTTATCCTCTGTCTGTGTTAAGTAGTTTGTTAATGTATATATTGTTTCATAATTTCCTATTCCTGTACATAGGTAGAAAATGTCCAAATTTGTTTTTAAATTAAGTGACTTAATTTTAGTTTTTACTGTTTTTAATTCTCAAGGAGTTGCACAGCAAATAAGGAGTTTCATAGGTATATAATTAGCTCATCATAAATCGTAATGATGTTGTTTCTTCTGGGTTAAATCACATCTCTCAGCTATTAACAAGTTGTTCTATTGTGTTTGGATTTCCTTTCTTTGGTAATAATTCGCTTAGTATATTAAGAGCAGGAAATTCTTTTTTTTCTTCTGCGTCCATACTCTTTTCTTTTAGGTGTGCTATAAGATTCTCTGCTCTTTCTTTACATGTTATCATTGGTAACCCTTCATAACAATTGCTAACAACAAATAATGAATAGTCTTTTTTTAGAATATCTTTTAGAGCTTTTGCTAAATCTCAATTTTCTTCTCATTTTTTAATGAAAAGGACTATATGATTTTCGTTGATATTAATTACGCTTAAATAGCAAAATAATTTGTCTAAATATGGATAATAGTTTTTATCTGTTTGCGGAAATTCATAGAATTGTTCTGGTATCCTTTTTTTGAAATCTCGGATTCTTCCAAAATGTGGTCATATCTTTCACGTATAAAGCATAGTTGATTCTGGTAAATCATCAACTTGAACTAGAATTGCAAGTGGTTTTTCTTGATTAAAAGATAAAAGGATACTTGAAAGAAAAATTGTTGTATGGAATTCTAATGTTCGTGGACAAACAGCATAATGAAAGTCTGTTTGTGGATATCATACTAATTGTTTAGCTGAAATTGTATTTACCATTATTTCATCAAGTAGTTGTTCATAATTCATAATGCGAAGGTCGTAAGTTAGAAGTAAATTTTTATTTTATATTGTTATAATATCTCATAACTTGTAGCACAAATCTATCTGCTAATCTGTATCTTGTTCACCATTCATCTGCACTCATAAATACAACAGAAGCACTTTCAATCCAATAATCTCTGAAACATTCACTAATATCATTTTTCAAATTTTCGATAGTTGTTTTATCCATATTGTTATGTATAATGATAAGATCCATTCCAATTCCTTTTCAGAATTTATCTCACCAAAAATAATTATCTATTCAATCACTAGATTTTTCAAATAATTCAGTAAGACTTTGTCTTAAAGCTTCAAAGAATAATTCTTTGAATATTGTTTCTACACCTCATTTTAAGTGAATGGACCATCAAGTACTTTCTTTGTCTATAACAATTATTCAAGCATCATCGAGTGAGTCGACTTGTTTTTTTATTGCAGGAAACGTCCATCAGAGCTCTGTCTCTAATGCTCTCATTGACACTCACTGTCTTCTGAAAATCAGATATTTTAAGATGTCTACTTTCGTTTTACTACCGAATAATTTCTCAAGGTTCATATTGGATTTTTCAGAATTAAGAAAAAAACACACCTTTTAACAGAAGATTTTTTATTTTTTTTATTCGAAAAATCAAGTCAAAGGCTTGATTTTTTCTTATTTTTTGGCTGTCGACTTGACAGGTTTTTTTTCTAATTTTTTGACATCTGCGATCTTTTCTAAGAGTTCTTTTTCTGAAAAATATTTACGTCAAGGTCCTCATGTTTTTATACTTCAAACTTCTATGTCAGGAATAAGATGAAAATGCATATGGTCAACACTTTTTCATCATAATCCTCATATGAATCAATCTCTTAAAAGTAGTGCTATGTCAGTATGTTTTTTATGTAATATTTTTGTCCACTTATTTACTAATGACATAAGATCTTCTAATTCTTTATGTGTTAAAGAATTCCATAAAACAACATGTCTATTTGGTATAATAAGAAGATGGTCATCAGTATAGGGAGCACGTGCATGAGTAACGAAAAAATATTCAGATTTTTCTAACAAAAATGAGTCTGGTAAGATACAGAATGGGCAGAGATTATGGGCTATATTATAAGCATAAATTTCTGAATATTTCATTTTAGTTACTTATTTTGTAGAATCATGAATCCAGTTTAAGTATTTTTCATCAACAGATTCTGGAGATAAAACTACTAGTTCTGGTGTTTCGTAAGGATGGTTTTTTTTTATGAAATTCAAGAGTTCAGTTTCTTTTTCTTTAGGGTATTTCATGAAGATTATTTTTTCTTCATCTTTTTTAATCTTATTCTCTCGTAGATAATATGATTTTCAGTAGTTTATTACATTACAACATGCGACTAGTTTTTTTTTAAGTAGAGCAGTAATAAGATTCCTTAACTTTCTTCAATCATTTGGATATGTTGTAAGAAGAATTTTCATGAAAATATTGTAAGTTAAAATTGAGCAATTTTATATTTTTTTCATTTTTTAAGAAGAAGTGTTCAATTAGATGCGTCTTGTTTTGAAAATGATTTTGCTATATCTGTAACTTTTTCTTCATTTACAGAAATGGCGTTTTGCTGAATTAGTTTTTTAGCTTCACCATTTGATTCTGCTAGTCATGCGTTAACAAGTAATTCAAGAATTCTTATTTCGTTTGAATCTATTTTTGTTCATCATGTTTCGTTTTTAAGGGCATCTATATCTTTTTCTGACATATTCTTTAACAGTTCTAATTTATCTGATTTTCAGTATAGAAATTCAGATATTTTTTCAGATTGTTCAGCATCTTCTTTACCGAATAATGTTTGGATTACGTAGTTAGCTAGTTGTTTTTGTCCGTATCTTTCTTCTGGATGTTCATTATGCTTTTTTATAATTTCTTCGATTTCACTAACTTCAAGTAAAGTAAATGCTTTAAGGTATTTTTCAACATCAGCATCTGCTGTATTGATAAAATATTGGTATACGAAGAATGGACTATTCTTTCTTTTATCTAACCAGATTGCATTTCCTTCTGATTTTCAGAATTTTTTTCCAGACGAATCCATCATTAGAGGAATTGTCATTACGTAGATTTCTGCTTCTCAATCTGTTTTCTTTCTTAACATTTCTGTTCCTGTAACCATGTTTCACCATTGATCTGATCATCAGATTTGGAGTTTAACTCCATGGTTTTCATATAGTTCTAGGAAGTCATTTCCTTGAAGAAGCATATAACTGAATTCTGTATAAGTAATTCAGCTTTCTGGATTACTCATTCTCTTTTTTACAGATTCTTTAGAAAGCATTGTATTTATAGTGATGTATTTACCAACAGTGCGGTAAAAATCGAATACGCTAAAATCTTTATAGAAATCATAGTTATTCACTACTTCAAATTTGAAATCTTTTCATGTTAGTTTTTTTAAATTTTCTAGGATTTGTTGTACTTGTAGAGTAATAGCTTCTTGATTATGTCTTAGTTCTTCTAGTCATAAGAAAGCTCTTGCATCGGTTCTTCAAGTAGGGTCTCAAATCATTCCTGTAGCTCATCAGATAAGCATAACAAAAGTATTCCCTCTTTTCATAAAGTTAACTGCTGCCATGAAAGTTAAGAAATGTCAGAGGTGGAGAGAATCAGCTGTTGGATCATAACCACAATAGAACTTTTCTCACCCCTTTTCATAAATATCAAATAATTTTTCGTTAGTCATTTGGTAGAGTAAGCCACGGGCTTCAAGTTCTTCTCTGAGTTTCATTACAATTAATTGAAAATTTAAAATAGCATTTTGGAGTATACTATTTTAGGTTATTAAGTCAAAAGAAAAACGGGTATTTTTTGCAAATTTTTGGAGAAAATAGTATAATTTATTGAACTTTTATTTTTGTTTTTTGAGATGTCTGAAACGTATTCAAAATATAGTGGTGATAATGGAGATTCTTCAGTTAAAGTTGAATGAGGTGAAGTAAATAACCTTGAAATGAAAAAAAATATTTCACAAAAAGAGCTTACAGAGAATACTCATGAGATTGCAATGATGAAGGCTGAAAATGTACAAGAAAGTTGCAAGGAAAATGCAGATATTAAATCATCTGTTATTGCTAAATTAAAAGAAAAATGAATTGATATTGATGAATGGATTCAGAATAAGTCAAAAGGTTTGGAAAATTCAGTAAGCTGAGAGACTCTTGTTGAAGTGTTTTTGGTTAAGTATAAAGATGAATTATTAAAATGTAATAGTAATGGAGAAATAGAAAAACTATTTAATGAATGGAATGATAAGAGAGAAACATTATTGCCTAGTCTTTTAACTCTTGAAAATCTGCAATCTCTATCAATTTGGGAACAATTTAGAAGATGATTTTCATCATGATGATCTTCAGAAAATGAAACAAAAATTAGGATGGAAAGTTATTTTAAGAGTTCATGTTCTGATTGAACAGTGAAATCTGATGTGGAATCTATTTTTTCACAATATAGTTATTGAGAAATTATTTGAAAGGTTTTAGATACAGAAAATTTTCAAGGGAGAAAAAATGATTGATTTAAAAAGTTGCAGTGTTTAGCATGATGTTATTCAACTAGCGAGAAATCTTTTGTAGTAAAACCTGATTGATGGCGGTGAAATCAGACTGGTAACTTTCTGACTTTTTTAAAAAGTTCAGAAGAATTTAAGAGTCATTTTAATTCAGAGGAACATCTTAAGAAGATTGATGCCATATTAGCAACTCATGCTAAAATTAAAGTTGATACTAGTTTGTATGATCAATATTGAAAAGTAACAAATCAAAGACAAGAATATTTGGCAGATCCTATTAGTTATTGGAAGAATCAATCTGTTTTATCAAGGCATTTTGTTGGAATAGAAGAATCTAAAACGCCATATCCAAGTGTTGATAACATGTCTAAAACTGATTTAGATTTTATTACAAGTAATAGAAATTGAAAACTAGATTGAGAATTAGCTGATCTTTTTGATGCTAGATGAAAATCAGAAAAAGAAAAAAGAGATATAGAGAAAAGGTTACAAAAACTTATGCCAAAAGAAGATATGAAAGATTTTTTGGTGAAATTTTTAAAGAATGAAAAAGTTAGGCAAGAATTTGAATCTATGTTTAATTTGCCTGCCACAACACTTGATGATCCAATTTTAGTTGAAACTGTTGTTAATTGAGGTTGAAGTTGAAAACATACTGAAGTAAGAGATTGGATTGTTTCTTGAATGCGGGCTAGTGCGGAAAATGATTTAGTTTGATTGTCTATAGATCTTCAATCGTATATTAGAAAACAATGTGGACTTTGTGCATTATGAGTAAAGACTAAATTCTTAGAAAGTATTCTATGAGATTGAGCAGAGTTGGAAGAAGTTGAAAGGAATTCATCTTTAGATCCTTCTGATATGAATTATGCTGTTTATTTTAAAGATAAGAACTGTCCTTCAACAACTTATGAATATTGTCCTAATACTTGAGAAATATTTGCTGAAAAAGCTTATGATTCAAGAGAATGAGTACTTTCTTTTTGAAAATGAGTAAAGTGAAAGAGTTTAATTCATAAGATGGATGTAAACTTTTCTGATTTTATGCAAAAGATTAATGTTGAAGAAATACTGCCTGATGAGAGATGTAATACACGTGAAGATTTGAAGGATTGAATATCTAGGAAAATTGATTCACGTATGAATTATACAGCAAGTAGTGCAGATCTTAGTGTATTAAAGGCAACAAATGGTTCTATGCGTTTGAAAAATGGAATTATTAATGATGCTTTAGCTTTATTTTGATTTATTAATTCATCAAAAGGTGAGTTAATTGAGAAGTGAGTTGTTATAGATAAAACCATAAATGGTCCTTATTATCTTTTTATGTCTCAACTTGTTGATTCTGTTGAATTTGAATCTGAAGAAGATTTACAAATTATAAGTGAGTTTTTATCTCAGATAAATTTAAAAATTGATAATTTGGATAGTATTGATTTGAATAAAGAAGATCCGTTGATGAGATTCATTTTGAAGGGTTGTAAGCATTTAAAATCTTATTGAGATAAAAAAGTTAGAGAAGATGATATTTCAAAGGAATGGAAGATCAAAGATTTAGTTCTTTGAACAGTATTAGAGTCTCTTACATCAGAAAATTGAAAATTTGATTTTGAAAAAATTAAGATTTTGAGTGAATGAGTTAAAAATTCTAAATATTTAGAATTAGCTTCTTCAATAGAAAGTAATTATAATAGTAAAGCGCAGAAATATGATGTTGCTAGTTTTATTTTCCAGACTAAATGAATTTTGGAAGAATTAGAAACTGATGTTACAAGTGGTGCTGAAAATGATAAATGGTTAGAAGAAAGTATAGCATAATTGATTTATATTTAATAAAAATAAAATAATGGAAATTTTTAATGCAAAGGTTATTAAAATTGATGTGACAAACTGAGATTGAATTGTTGCGATTCTTAATGATGAGCAAGCAAGACAGTTTTGAATTACTTCAAATGATAAGATTTCATTGATACGTAAAGGCGAGGAGTATGTTGTTGATGTTGCGCTTTCATCTCATGTAAATCCTTGAGAAATAGGAGCAACAAATGAATTATTAAATGTTTATCCTATACAAGAATGAGATAGAGTTTTGATTTCTTTTGTGAAAAATAATCCATTATCAATTCAAGCAATTAGAAAAAAACTTTTATGAAAAAAAATAAATAAAGAAGAGATTGAAGCGATTGTAGAAGATATCCAGAATAATAAGTTATCAGATCTTGCATTGGCTTATTATACTGCAACTAGTTTCTTTTATAAGGCTGATATAGATGAATTAGTGTATACAACAAAAGCAACAGCTTATACATGAGACATGTATAGATTTCCAGGTATTGTTGCCAGCAAATATTGTATTTGATGAGTTTCTTGAAATGAAACAACTATGATTGTTGTGCCTTTGTTAGCTTCATTGGGTATTACTGTTCCTAAAACATTTTCTAGATCTATTACATCACCAGCTGCTACTGGTGAATGTGTAGACGTTTTAATGCAGAGTGAATTGAAAAAAGCAGATATTATTAGATTAGTTGAGGAACATGGTTGTTGTTTAGCATGGAATGGTAATTTGAATTTAGCTCCTGCCAATGATAGAATTATTAGAGTATCAGCTCCAATTGGAATTGAACCTTATGCTAGAATGATTTCTTCTATTATGGCAAAGAACTATGCTATGTGAGTAAGTCATTGTTTAATAGATATCCCAGTATGACCTACTGCTAAAGTAACAAATAAGAAAGATGCTAAGAAAATGGCTAAACGTTTTAAAACTATTGGTAATGCTTTAGGTATTAAGACTGAAGCTACTATTACTAAAGCAGAACAACCGATTTGAAATTGAGTTGGTGCAGTTTTGCAAGTTAGGGAAGTTTTAAGAGTTTTACAACAACATCCTGATAGAGCTTTTGATTTAGAGCAAAAAGCATTAGACTTAGCAGCTCAACTTCTTGTCCTTTGTTGAGTTTCTAAGTTTTATTCAAGTGCATATAAGATTGCAAAAAATCAATTAATTTCTGGTAAAGCATGGGAAAAATTAAGGGATGTGATTAAAGGTCAAAATGGTGTGAATCCAGATATTCTTTCTGAAGAACTAGTGCTATGAAAACATACTTTCGAAGTCCAATCACAGGTTACATGAAAAGTTAGGGCTATTGATATGAAACATCTTAATAATGTTGCAAGGATGTTATGAGCTCCTACAGATCCTACAGCTTGAGTGTATTTATACAAGAAATTATGAGATAAAGTTAAAGAGGGTGAAACTTTGATGGTATGCTATGCTAATTCTGATCATAAGCTTTGAATGACAAAAGAATTCTTAGAATCGGGACTCCCTTATGAAATTAGATAATTTTTAATTGAAAAATGTGTAGAATATTTTTCTACACATTTTTTATTTTAATATTTTTTAATCTAGATAGAAGTTTGCCATTCTATGATAATCAATTGGATTGAATTTTAATCCTACAAAGAAGCTTGTAGTGTCTCCTACATATGAGAATGTAGAAATAGGGTCTCCAATGATTTTGTAAGTATGGATTTTTTGTGTCCATTCTTTTTTTTGTAGTGTATCTGTTAACATTAGAATAAAGATTTTATTAGGTGCTGATCAAGGATTAAATGTACAACAGTAGTCTACTTTCCTATGTTTGGCGACGATATAACATAAAGTGCCTCATAATGAATGTCAACAGATTCGTTTTTTGTATTCTGGGTGTGATTTTCTTACTTGATCGAAGAGTTGAAGGCTTCAGATTACCCTAGGGTCGATAGCATTAACTCATAGAATGATTTGAGCATCTGATAAAAGATCTTTTTTTTCTTTTACTTCTGTTCCTCTGTATCCAATAATACATATTTTATCTTTATGGTTTAGATAAATGCAGTGGAAATCAGAGTTATATGCAGGTTCTAGATAATAATCATCAATTTGATATGGTCTTTCGTCTGGATTCATATACGAGAATTTAGTAATTTTTGCACATAGATTATCTTGAGGAGGAAGTGATACTCCTTTTTTGAATTTACTGTTACTGATTAGTGTTGAAACTGTATTCTTTGCAGAAGGAGCTAATTCTTGAATGTCTGTTTTTACAGCATTTATTTCATCTTCAGGAGAAATATTGAAAAGGTCTTTTCATTTTTGTATTGCTTCTTGTGTTGTTTGTAATCACTTTTCTCATGAATCAGAAATTGCTTTCTTACCTTTATTTGTAAGATTCCTTTTAGTATCTCCGACCATTGTGGAAACGTCATTCCATCGTTGTTTAATTGTCATCGTCTTTAAAGATATCTAAAAGATTTTGATCACTGAGAACATCTATCATTTTGTCCATTACTTTTTCTTTTTCTTCACTACTTATGGCTTTCCTTTTTCAGAAGATAAGTCAGATTAGACTAATCTTTGAATCATCCATTAAATCTTCTTTTATGTAAAGGGTATTCCTGTTAATAGCGATATCTGTAATCCCTGTTTTCCCTAGTTCTGATATTTTATCTTTAGCTGCTTTTGTAAATATTCTTAAATCGTATGGGTTAGTATAAGTTATCATATAATCTTGCATCGATTTACTTCACATTTTTGTAATTTCAGTAACGTATTTTATAAGTTTATATATGAAGAAAAATAAGAATATTACTATTGCAATAGAGTTAATAATTAAGAAAAATTTTCCTATACCTCAAATTACTCATGGAAGAAAACTTGCAAAAAGCGAGAGCACAAAAAAGATTAAAAGTGAAACCATAGGAAATGATCTAACAAATCCTGCAATATCTTTTATTGAAACTGATTTTTTTTGGTTCAATTTTATGTAAACTAGTGAACGAGTAATGGCTGTTTCTCAAGGAATAGTCATTTTATGTACGAAAAAATTGTCGTTGATAGTATGATCATTATCATATGTTTCAATTTCTGCTCCTTGAATAATTGTATTCCAACTTGTTTTTTGAAATGAATACTTGATATCCATATCGATACTAAGGATACTCACAAATCCAATTTTTTGCAAAAAATCCATGGTTTCTGGAAAGAAATCATTACTTTCACTGTATTGTAATCATAATTTTGGTGCTTCAGTTTCGAAAGACATGAATTTTTTGTTTTTATTTATAAATTCTCTTAATAATTGTATTTGAAATTGTTTAAAAATCAAAATTTGATTGAGATTTTTAGCTGTATGATTATATTTTGATTGGTTTTATGTTGAAGAGTTTTTGATGTCTGTTGAATCTGAATTAATGATAAAGGAGTATGAAAAAAATCCTTTATGTAATTATGAAATGAAAGATCCTGATGCTATGAGACATGAGGGTAATTTTATATGTTGAGATGATTTAACAGTTTATATAAAAATTAAGGATGATAGAATCACAGAATTTTCGTATGATTGAAATCCTAGTAATATTAGTTTGGCTGCTGCAAGTTTTTTATCTGAATTTATTATTTGAGAAACATTAGATGAAGTTCTTACATGGAACTATGATACTTTTGTAGAAAAATGATTTGAGGTTTCTCCTAGAAGAAAAAGGGCAGCAGTGATTGCTTTATTGTGAGTAAAAAATGCAATATATAAATATCGTTGAGAAGATAAGGAAGATGATTTTGATGATTTAATAGATTAGTGTTATTTATTAACACTTTCTATTTTTTGTTCTTGAAATCTATATTTTTGTGTAATGTTTGGATATTTTTCGTGATCAACTTCACTTAAGAACATATCAAGAGGTCTAATATATAATTCGTTGTTTCAGTATAATCATCTGTAAACAACGTATTTCTCTTTTGTTTCTGAATGTATGGCAACATCTTCAACTATATATTGATCTCATTTGAAATGTTTATAAACACCTTTAATTTTTATTTCTCTCATCTTTTTTTAATTTTTTAGTTAAAAGATTATAGTGATTCTATTGTTATATTCTTTGCAAAATCATACCATGCTGGATCGTTGATTTGAATTATGAATTTTTTATCTCATAATTCTTTAAGAATGTTATTATTTCATTGAATTTGTATTCAGTTTTTAGCTGTACATTCATAAATTGTTACTGCAGGATTTTCTTTTAATTGTTCCTTGTTTTTGTATTGAATTACTTTTATTTCGTGAGAACAACGAACACCAGCTTGGTTAAAATCTTCATCTGATGCGTCGGCTGTATAAGAAATATTTGATGAAGGAAAAACCATTGAGTATCCTCTTCATGCATATGTCATTGATTTCTCTGGATTTATAGCAAATTGTTTTGTTGATGGTGTTTCAACAGAAACGGTTTCCTTTGCTGTTTCTTTTTGTTGTTCTTCTTTTACTTGATTCTCAGTTCCTTTTGTTTCTTCTTTTACTTCTGTAATTTCAGCTTCTTCGGTTGTTTTTTCTTCTATTTTTATATCAACGAAATCTAATTTAGTAGGTAAGCTTAAATCAATTACAGCCTCACAAGTAAATAATTTTTCTCATTCTCATTTCATTGTTACCAATATATCATTAACTACTTTACTTGTTGTATGTGATTTTATTGTGTTTATTCATTGATCGTTTCAGAAACATACTTTTAATCAATAGCGATTTACAATATCCTTAATTGAATTAGGATTAGGGATGATGATGTAATCTTTTATTTTTTCTACTTCTTCATCACTAGCATTGTTTATAAAATAACCTCGCCAATTATTATTTTGGAAATACCAACTTTTAACTTCTGGTAATTTGTAGAATGTATCTCAATTTATTGTTGTAATCTTTTTTTCTGCATTAGCTTCAAATGTTTTTGAAAGCTGCTTACAATTAGTATCTCATGCATCAGTACATGCAAAGTAATTTATTGTTGTTACTTCGTTGTTATCGAGGTTTTTTATAGATATGTTTCCTTTATTATCATCTCCTACAAAAGCATAATTATCGTAAAATGCCTGTGAAAATCAAAGTCAAGCATGTGTTATATATGTTCATTGAGGAGTATTATCTACTACTTCTATTGATTCTCAGCTTTCATTAGTTGTAGGTGCAACATAGCTACTTACTTCAACTAATGGTTTTCAATTATACAATGATTCGATTGTTCATTTTATAGTAAATGTTCCTGAAAGATTTGATATGTTATTAAGAGAAACTGTTTTACTTTTTAGTAGATATATTTTAGAATCTTCGGTTGTTAAGCTATGAGTATAATTAAGAATGTCTCCATCAGCTGATAGTTTTCATTCAACTTGGATATCAGTTCCGATTTCATATTCACTTTTTTCTTCTGTAATTTCTATATTTTGGTCAAAGATATTATTTTTATAAATAATTCCACATGCAATTAGAATGATTATTAGAATAACAACTATCCATGTACCAATGTGACTATCTTTATTCTTTTGTGGTTGTTGTCTAATAGTACCTCAAGAAAATGCGCCGTTGCTTTGTTGTCTACTAAAAAAATCTTGTTTACTCATTATTTTTAGTATAGAGGATAAAGTAGTGTTATAATAGAAAAGGTTTATTATTTTTCAAGTTGAGATTAATTGTTAATTCTCCTTGATTTTATGTGCCTGTTTTATACTCTGAAGTTATAATTTTTATTTTCTAAGTTATGACAATTATGCCACAATTAGAATGATCTCAAACAGAAAAAAACTTATTGAAGGCTTTTGCTGGAGAGTCTCAAGCAAGAATGAGATATGATTATTTTGCTAAACAAGCAAAAAAAGAATGATTAGAACAGATTGCAGGTTTTTTTGAAGAAACTTCATTAAATGAAAAAGAACATGCAAAAAGATTCTTCAAATTTTTAGAATGAAGAATGGTTGAAATTACTGCAACTTATCCTGCTGGTAAGATTTGAACAACTTTAGAAAATCTTAAAGCTGCAGCTGATGGAGAAAAAGAAGAATGGGAAGATTTGTATCCTGAATTTGCTAGAGTAGCAGAAGAAGAATGATTTCTTGAAATCGCTTCTGTATTTAGAATGATTGCAGTTGCTGAAAAAGCACATGAAGCAAGATATAGAAAATTATATGAAAATTTAGAAGCTGGTAAGGTGTTTAAAGCTTGAGATAAGATTATTTGGAAATGTAGAAATTGTGGATATTTACATGAAGGAATAACAGCTCCTGAGGTATGTCCAGCTTGTGCTCATCCTCAAGCATATTTTGAAATAGCATCATTTAATTATTAGTATTTAAGTATGTTTAAGAGGCTCTTTTGGGGCCTCTTTTTTTGTTTTCTTATCTTGAAAAAATATGGTAACTCTTTAAATATGTTTGTATGTTTATTCTTTTATGTAAAGAGCTATGAGAATTTTGAAATGTTTTTGATCAATACTTTTATGTACTTGTTTTTTTATTAGCTCTACATTTGCATATAAAGAACTTTTGATTGAAAATAGATGAGGAAGACCTATTAGAGTTATTAAAGTTGTACTTGATTGAGAACATTTTGTAGTTGCTTCTCCTGCTGAAAATTGATGAGCAACAACTGAACAATTAGCAAAAAATGTTTGATGAGATACTGCTATTAATTGAGCTTTCTTTTGTCCTGCTGATTATTCAACTTGTAAATTGAATTGAAAGAGAATAACTCATACAGTATCAGAAAGAGTTTATCTTTGAAATTGAGAAAAATGGAGTATGTTCTGGTGAGATACATCTATTAGAATGATTTTCTGATTTGATAAACAATGAAATCCATTATTTGTTCAAAAGAATTCTTGAGAGACCGATATCTGATTGTGGAGTAATTTGAATAAGGATAAATTAGATGATTTGTATTTCTGAATTTGAAATTGGCCTGTTCTTTTATTAGAGTGAGAAGATGTTGTAGAAGCTTCTAAGTATTATATTGATAATAAATTAACAGGTTTAGCTAATAGAAATTTTATTTGTTCAACAGAGGATAATACAACTATTTATATGTGAGTAGTTGGATCAAGTAGTGTTCGAAATCTTCCATCATATTTAAAAGAACAGTTCTGATGTTATAATGCATTGTTTTTAGATGCATGAGCAAGTACTGCAATGGTATATGATGGTCATACTTTGGATAGATGATCAAGGAAAAAGGTTATGGATGCCTTTGTTGTATTAGATAGAGAACAATATATTAAGTTAACATGAATAACTCCAGATGAAAAATCTATTTCAAAAGTTGAATGATATCAACCAACAGATGCTGATAAAACTCGTTTAAAAAATGTAGAAAATGTGATTGATTTAATTTATGCTAAGTATTGAAAAAGTAAATATAGACGGCCATTCATTAGAATTATTCGTTGAATGATGAATGATAAATTACCAGAGGATAAAAAATGGTTATATAATCAAGTCTTGATATATCTTTTTACAATTGATAGTTTTTAATGGATATTCCAAAATTAGGACTCTGAACTTGGAAACTTGATGATGATCAATGCAGAAAAATAATTCCATTAGCTTATGATTTAGGATATCGTCTTTTTGATACTGCTTGGATTTATTGAAATGAAGAATGAGTTTGAAAGTCTTTGTTTTGATTGGGGGTTGAAAGATGTGATTATTGGCTTACCACTAAAGTTTGGTTTGATTATGTTCCTAATTATCAGAAACACGATTTTGTTGAACTGGATTTTTTATATTCTAATTTAGAAAAAAGATTAGATAATTCTTTTTATGCTTTACAAACTGAATATATTGATTTAGTACTTTTGCATTGGCCTACTAATTCTGATAATGATGCTTATGCTTTTGAAAAGCTCTTGAAATATAAGAGGGAAGGAAGAATTTTACATTTATGAGTATCTAATTTTCCTACTGTTCCCATGAAAAAAATGGTTTCACGTTTTTGAAATGAAGTTGAATTTGATCAGTTTGAACGCCATGCTTTTTTATCGAATGATGTGCTTGAGAATTATTTGAAAGATAACGATATTCAATCTATAGCATATTCTCCATTATGACATCAACATTTATTAACTAATGAAGAGTTAATAAAAATAGCTAAAGATTTAAATATTCCTGTTTCTCAATTATGTTTATCATATCTTCTTAACAAGGGATTTATAGTGATACCTAAGGCTTCTAGTATTGAACATTTAAAAGACAATTATAGTTCTCTGGAGATAAATCTTTCAGATGAAATAATAAAAAAAGTGGATTCTCTTCCAAAAAATTATCGTTATGTTAATCCACCTTTTGCTCCTAAACGGAATTAATTCTTATGATTTTCTTTAACTTTTTCGTATCCCAGTTGTCCGCAAGCTCCTTTAGCTTCTCTTCACATACTATCACGAACAGTAACTGTAATTCCTCAATCTTCGAGGATTTTTTTGAATTGTTGTATATTATTTTGAGGACTTTCTTTTAAATCTATTGCTGGATTTTCATTATAAGGAATTAGGTTTACGTGAGCTAATCTTTTTTGTAATAGTTTAACAAGTTGGTGTGCAAGTTCTGGTTTATCTGTTAATTCTTTTATCATAATGTATTCATAGAAGATTCTATTATCTGTAACTTTTACGTATTTATCTATAGTTTTCATTAAATCTTCAAGAGGATATGCTTTTGCAATAGGCATTATTTTGTTTCTTAACTCTTGATTTGGAGCGTGAAGTGATATTGCTAATTTTACATCAATATTATCTTTAACTAATTTTTCGATTCAAGGTACAATTCAACAAGTTGAAATAGTAATATGTCTTTTACCTAAAGAAAGCCTGTCCTGTTGTAACATTATTTCTAATGATTTTCTTAGGTTTTCATAATTTAGTAAAGGTTCTCACATCCCCATAAATACTACATTTCTTATTCAATGATTTGTTCAATCTTCTTTTTTTCAAAATCTTTTTTTAATGTAGGTATTGGCAAATAGTATTTGTGAAATAATTTCTTCTCGAGTAAGATCTCTTTTAAATCAGAGTTTTCATGTTACACAAAATAGACAATTCATTGCACATCATACTTGTGATGAAATACATAATGTGATACGATTTAGTTTGGGTTTATCGTCCTTTACGTATTTTTCATTTTGCCAATGATACATTAGAATAGCCTCGATAATATGACCATCTCTTGTTTTAAATGCAAATTTTGTTGTATCTTCGGCTTCTACTGTATCTATAACTTCTATTGCCAAGAGATCAAAATCTTCTTTTAATTGAGCTCTTAAATCTTTTGAAATTGTTGTAAGTGTATCTCGTTCTGTATTTTGGTTTTTATATAATTCAAAGAATATTTGTTTAATTTTAAAAGGTTGAATCTTCCTTTCTTTTGCTCGTTTTGTAAGTTCTCATTCGTTAAATAATGTAGGTTTGTATTCCGTCATTTCTCTTATTATTCGATATGAAATCTATATCTGTTTTCTGGTTTTAATAATGGGAATAATTCTTCAACGTCTTTCTTTTTTATTGCTTCATATTTTGCTAGTATTTCTTCAAGAGAATGAATTTCTTTTTTACTAATATATTGTTCTCCTAAGTAACTAGCCATTTCTGCAGAGCCTTCAATTCACATTTGTATATTTCATTTTATACAATTTTTAGCATTGTTGAATTCTTCATCAGTAAATCATTTATCTAAGAATTTATCTACAACTTCATTAATTTTTTCAACTCAGAATTCAAATTTTGTTTTGTCCAATCATGCTCTAATTGTGAAAAGTCCATATTCGTTACAACATCAATGTCATGCACTAATATAATAACATATTCAAAGCTTTTCTCTAATGTCTTGAAATAATCTTGAAGACATATTTCATCATAACATTGAACATAAAAGACTAGCAGCATATCTTTTTTCATCGTACAAATCTAATCATTTCATTGAAATAATAATATGGTTTTGTTCTGTGTCTTTTTTGAAAAATCATTGATGTTCTTTCGGAAGATTTCGTTTAAATTCAGGTTTTTTTCTTGAACATTTTTCTGGTAAATTTTTGAATAATTTTTCTATATTTTTTTCTAGTCAAGCTTGATCTAGGATTTTTCAAGCGATTGTAATGATTAGATTATCTTTAGTGTATAATATTTTTTTATAATTGAAAAGATCTTCACGAGTAAAATTGTTAATGTTTTCTTCAAATCATATAATGGGTCTTCAATACGAATTGTTTCAAAAGAAATATGTTTGCCATTTATTCCGTACAACAGAAATTGGATTATCTTCATACATTTTGAGTTCTTGGATTATAACTCATTTTTCTCTTTGAAATTCTGTGTCAGCAAATTGAGCATCCATTAACATATCTGCAAGAACTTCTAGTCCATATTCTGCAAATTGAGGTGCTGATTTAATAAAGTAATTTGTTGTATGTTCTCATGTTCATGCGTTGAAGATTGCTCCAATTTTGTCCATAGCAGTAGCTACATCCTTAGGAGTTTTTCGTTTTTTTCATCATTTGAAAAACATATGTTCAAGAACGTGAGAAATTCATGCCTCTTCTTTTGTCTCGTATGTAGATCAAGCTTTAACTCCGATATCAATTGTGATAGAATTTCACTCTTCCATTGGAGCAAAAATACAATCAATTCAACAGATATTCTTTATTTCGTATTTCATGAAATTATTTTATATAAAACGTATATCTTTTGTCTTCTGTAAGGAGAGGTAGTAGTTTATCTATATCTTTTTTTTCGAGTTTTTCATAATTAGATACCCATTCTTCTAATGTTATTAATTTTTTAAAGATAAGATATTTAGAAGAATAGAAGCTTGCTAATCATAATGCTGTTTCGTAGTCAGTTAACATTCTTCATATTATGTTATTTTTTGCACGAGAAATTTCGTCTTTATTTATTCAATTTATTAGTATAGAATTAATAACTTCATTTATTCTTTCTAATGCAAGTTCTATTTTATCCGGATGAATTCAAGTTTCAACTAAAAAGAAACCATAATTATCGAGACTAATAAGATTGACAGCTATGTCATAGCAAAGTCCTAATTCTTCTCTGATAATTTTATAGATATTCCTTTCTACAATTTTTGTAAGTAATGAGCAAGCAAAGAAGTCCTTTGATATGACCTCTACGGCTGGTATGAATATTGCAATACGTGTTTGATTTAATCATTTTTCAATGTGTTCAATATGTTTATTAGGTAATTCTCGTTTAAATAGAGGTCTTTCCCTTGTCTTTTTTTCTGGTAATAATAAGAAGTTCTGTTGTATCTTTTCTTCTATGAATTTTTGATCTTCTATTTTTCAAGCAATGGTAATTACCATATTATCTTTTGTATAAAGATGGTTTTTGTAATTAAGAAACTCTTGTTTTGTGAATTTTTTTATATTTTCTTCGTATCATAGTGTTCGTCTAGAAAAATTATTTTTTCAAAGGAA